>ENA-OPCE01000164-OPCE01000164.1-human-gut-metagenome-genome-assembly--contig:-NODE-164-length-62560-cov-11.537413_pt1 | contig 62560 bp, 59 predicted proteins | sample MGYA00241247_ERZ501474 | MGnify/ENA primary metagenome ERZ501474 (study PRJEB25962, sample SAMEA2042572) | human gut metagenome | biome: human gut; feature: human-associated habitat; material: faeces... | reverse complement strand
AGATATCAACTTTTCAATTCGATGTCATATGGAGGTTATGCAAGATGAGCAAGATGGCAGTGATCTATTGGAGCATGACAGGCAATACCCAGGCCATGGCCGAAGCCATCGCCAAGGGGGCGCGGGAGGCCGGCGCCCAGGTGGACGTATTCTCTGTGGACCAGGTCGGGGTGGACCAGGTACTGGAGTACGATCAGCTGGCCCTGGGCTGCCCCGCTATGGGGGCTGAGGTTCTGGAGGAGTCTGAGTTTGAGCCCTTCTTCTCCCAGCTGGAGGGCCGCCTGAGCGGAAAGTCTGTGGCCCTCTTCGGCTCCTACGGCTGGGGAGACGGGCAGTGGATGCGAGACTGGGAGGAGCGGACGGACCGCGCCGGGGGTACGGTCTGCCAGGGGGAAGGACTGATCCTTCATGAGACCCCCGATGAGAGCGGACTGGACCGGTGCCGTGCCCTCGGAGCCACCCTGGCCGCATCCTGAGACTGCTGGCCCCATGCCCAACAATTCCCGCCCTATCCGGCGTGCTCTGCACCGGATAGGGCGGGAATTTTCTTGACACCCCCCTCTGGGAAAGGTACAATGAGCATAAAAGAATGCGGCTGGTCCGCAGAGCGTGCCATAGGAGGTAGGAGCGATGGCGAAGCACATCAAGCGTTCCGTGATCCCCATCTATCTGATCGGGGGGGTCTGGCTGGTATTCGCGCTGTTTTTCTCGCTGCACACCCTGGCCGACTACGCGCTGTGCGCTGTGGTCTCGGCGGCAGTGTTTGTCGTGGGTAAGGCGGTATTCCCGGACCGGGTTTATCAGATGCCCGGAGAGCAGGTGGAACAGCCGGAGAAGAAGGCGGAGCAGCCCCGCCGGGAGGAGCCAAAGCAGGAGAAGAAGCAGGAGGAGAAGAAGCAGGAGACCACCGGCGACCCGGAGCTGGATAAGCTGATCCAGGAGCGGGACCGGGCGGTGTCGGAGATGCGCCGCCTCAATGACAGCATCGAGGACGAGACCATCTCCGCCCAGATCGACCATCTGGAGGAGGTCACCCGGAAGATCATCGGCGAGGTGGTCAAGCAGCCCAAGAAGCTTCCTCAGATCCGCCGCTTTTTGAACTACTTCCTGCCCACCACCTTAAAGATACTCAATGCCTATGACCGGATGGACTCCGCCGGGATCGCGGGGGACAACATCAGCACCACCAAGGCCAAGGTGGAAAATATGATGGGCACCATCGTCCAGGCCTTTGACAAGCAGCTGGACGCCCTCTTTGGGGCGGAGGCTATGGACATCTCCACCGACATTACCGTGATGGAAAATCTGTTGGCCCAGGAGGGCCTGTCCGGGAAGGACAAGACCGCCTCACCGGACGGCAGGACTACTCTGGAGCTGTGACTGGGCGCGTCTCCCGGCAGAGAGCGGGGACGCTGGAACGGTCGGAAATCATACCAAAATCAATGCAAAGACAATAAGGAGGAACTGACTATGAGCGATGATTTGAATATGGCCCCCCAGCTGACTCTGACTCCGGAGGCCGATGCGGCCGCAGCCGCGGCTCCCAGCAGAATGCGTCCCGCCGGGGCGAAAACGTCATGGCGCGGCTGGAGCTGACCTTCGAGGAAGCGGCCTTCGGCTGCGAAAAAGAGGTTGCCGCCCAGCGGATTGAGAACTGCCCCAACTGTAAGGGTACGGGCAGCGCCGACGGCGTGATCGAAACGTGCAGCCAGTGCCACGGCACCGGCCAGGTGCGTTCCGTGCAGAATTTTATGGGGATGCAGATGCAGTCCACCACCACCTGTCCCACCTGCGGCGGCCGGGGCAAGGTCATCAAGAACCCCTGCACCACCTGCCGGGGCAAGGGCAAGGTGCGCAAGACCAACCGGGTCAAGGTGAAGATTCCCGCCGGCGTGGATGCCGGACAGAGCGTCCGTGTCCGGGGCGAGGGCTGCGTTGGCGTGGGCGGCGGCCCGAACGGCGACCTGCTGGTGGAAATTTCCATCCGGCGGCACCCGATCTTCACCCGCAGCGGGACGGATGTCCTGTGCGAAGTTCCCATCACCTTCACCCAGGCGGCCTTGGGTGCCACCATTCAGGTGCCGACCCTGGACGGCAAGGTGGACTATGAAATTCCCGAAGGAACCCAGACCGGAAGGGAGTTCATTCTGCGGGAGAAGGGCATTCCCGAGGTAGGCAACACCCGCCGCCGGGGCAACGAGCGCTTCACGGTGGTGGTAGAGACCCCCACCAGACTGACGAAGGAGCAGAAAGACCTCCTGCGCCAGCTGGACGGCAGCGTGGATCAGTCCCCCAAAAGGAAGAAATTTCTCAACAATCTGAAAGACTTCTTTGGATAACAAAAAAAGGCAGGACAGCCACTTGCGGCTGCCCTGCCTTTTGTGTATAATGGGAGAAAGATTTTCCAAAAAGGAGGCTTCCACTATGAAACGCGAGGACTACATCAGCTGGGACGAATATTTTATGGGCATCGCCATGCTTGCGGCCAAGCGCAGCAAGGATCCCAACACCCAGGTCGGCGCCTGCATCGTCTCCCAGGATAACATCATCATCTCCACCGGCTACAACGGGATGCCCAAGGGCTGTTCCGACGACGAGTACCCTTGGGCGCGGGACGGCGAGCAGACCAAGTACCCCTACGTCGTCCACGCGGAGCTGAACGCCGTGCTCAACGCCAACGGCCGGGATTTGCGGGGCAGCAAGCTGTACGTGGCGCTGTTCCCCTGCAACGAGTGCGCCAAGGCCATCATCCAGAGCGGCGTGAAGGAGGTCTACTACCTCTCGGACAAATACGCGGACAGCTTAGCGACCATGGCGTCCAAGCGGATGATGGATTCCGCCGGCGTCCGGTATATCCAAATGCGCACCGGGATCAAGTCCATTACGCTGGATTTTACTCCGGAGGAAGAGAAGAACTGACACTGGGAAAATAAGGCCTCCGGCTGCCATATGGCAGCCGGAGACGTTTGCTTATTTTGCATCCCGCGGGGGAGTCTTTGGCTTTCCCGGCTTGCGGCGGTACTCGCCCTTGGCGTCGAAGTTTGCCATGGCGGTGAGGTTGATGGCAAGGGTGGCGATCAGAAGAAGAACCGCTTCCCATATAAGGCAGTTTACCGCGTTCCACACCATGTCCATCGTGTCCATGCGGCCGTAGCCGCCGGTGATGATGGCCATGATCACGGTGAGAATCAGACCCAGCCCGCCGAGGCATACCCCCGCAAGCCGCTGGGTGAACCGCCAGGCGCGGACGCTGCCCATGCCGAAATAGCAGCGGTAGCCGAAGTAGTAGTTGGCTTCCTTCGGCGCGAGAAACAGATACGCCAGCCCCAGAATCAGCGTAATAATCGGGCCGATCATCACGGCGACCCGGCACACGCCCACCAGGCTCCCGAAAACCTTGCTCAGGTCAGGCAGCAGCGAGGCGGGGTCAAAGCCGTCCATCACGCTTTTGATGGAGGCAATGTCCAGGGTGCTTTCCGTGGCGGCGGTGATTTCAGTTGGGATTGTGCTCATTATTTTTCCTCCAGGAATTTGCTGATCTCCCGCATAAAGCTGCCCGCATCCTGGAACCGGTGGTAGATGGAGGCAAAGCGGATGTAGGCCACCTCGTCCAGGGGCTTCAGGCGCTCCATGACCATCTCGCCGATCTTGTCGGTGCTGATCTCCCGCTCCAGGGTGTTCTGGATGGTCTGCTCGATCTCGGTGGTGATGCGGTCGAGGTCCGTGACGTCCACTTTCCGCTTGTCAAAGGCGCGGATCATGGAATTGAGAATCTTGTTGCGGTCGAAGCTCTGACGGGAGCCGTCCCGCTTCACAACGATGATGGGCAGGCTCTCCACAATCTCATAGGTGGTGAACCGGCGCTGGCAGCCCATACACTCCCGGCGGCGGCGGATGCTCAGACCGTCCTCCGAGTGGCGGGAATCCACGACCTTGCTTTCCTGGTCGCCGCAAAACGGACATTTCATGGGAAAAACACTCCCTTTTCTGGGGTGTATCTGAAAGCTGTCAAAACGCCCAAGCAGCGGCTCTTTTTGCCCTGTGCCGCACCATTTTTACAGCAAGTATTCCCGCGGAAAAATGGCTTGCACATGGCAAAAATCCCTCGCTGTTGGTCATTTTGCCGGTTTTTGGATACACCCGAATATTATTCAGGATATTATAGCAGATATTAGCAGAACTGTCCAGTTTTTTTTCATCGGCGGGGTTCGACGGGATTTGCTGTTGCCTTTTGCGCCGGTTTCGGTTAAAATGGGGACAACAAACTATCCGCAAAGGAGAACGAAATGTCTAAGAAAACGCTGCTTGCCCTGTGGGGCGGTTTGTTTATTTTGTGCGCGGGGCTGGGATTTATCCCCGGCTTTTCCCGGAATGTCAGCGCCGGGGCGCAGGCCGTGCTGACGGTGCTGTCCGTGGCGTTTTTCGCGCCGCCTGCATACCTGCTTTATGCCGCAAAGAAGGAAAAGGACGCGCATACGCTGAAGCTGGTGCGCGGCATTTCGCTGCTGTCCCTGGGACTGACGCTGCTGGCGCTGGTGCTGAACGTGCTGTCCGCCATGGGGACGGTGACCATGGGAAACGCACTGTTCGGCGTGCTGATCGTGGTGTCCAGCCCCATGGTTTGCAGCGGCTATTGGGCGCTGAGCCTGTTCCTGTGGGCATGCCTTCTGATGGTCAGCCACTCGCTGGTGAAGAAGGTTCTTAACTGAATCTTTACCACATATTGTGGATAAGGCTGGTATTATACCGCAATATGTAGTGTATTAACTCAAAAAAGGTAAAATGTCGAAAAATGGCTGTGCTATATTCCCGAATGGATAAAGGAACCTCTGATACAAACGGCAGATCGTTGACAGCTGGTTGAACACTATCCGCAGCCAAGCCGGCGATGATTTTTCGGGGGTTCCGGGAGGAAACTCTGAAAAATCGGGAGGGCTTGGTATGATAAGGAAAATGGTAGCCAGAGGGCTGCTGTCAGTTATGTTGGCGGCAGCTCTCTTTTCATTGTTCCGGCTGCCCGTGGAAGCGGAAACGGTGTACCGGGAGATCACCGGTACGGAGGAACTCACCGACGGACGGTATGTGCTGATAACGCCCCAGGACATCGCGCCGGGAACGCTGGCGGAAGAGGAGGGCGTGATTTCAGCGGTGGCACTCACCGCCGTCGGCGACACGGTCACGGATACCGCCGGCGGGGAATGGGACTTGACCGTCACGGAAAACGGGGTCATTCTGACGGACGCCCACGGCGTGTCCGTCGCACCCACGGAGGACGGCGCAAGCGGCATCACCGCAGGGGCATATGAATGGCAGGTTTTCTGGGAGGACGGATGCTTTTTCTTTCGCGGTTTCAGTGGGGAGGAGCCGGTGACGCTGGTTTCCGATCTGCTTTCTGATTATGCCTTCCGCGCCTGTATGGATGTGGATATTGCGGATGCCGCGGATTTCTACTTCGGCGGCTTTACGCTGTATCGCTGCACGGAGGTGCAGGACGACGAACCCGGACAGGACAACCCGGGTCAAGACGACCCCGGACAGGTTAATCCGGGGCAAGACAAACCAGGGCAGGGCAATCCGGGGCAAAATGACCCCGGACAGGACGCCCCGGGTCAAGACGAACACGGACAGGATAATCCGGGTCAAGACAAACCCGGACAGGACGACCCGAAGCCGGAGGAACCGAAACCGGGAGAAGCTGTGAAAACATCACCCAAGGTGATCGTTTCGCCGGAGGACGGCGAGATCGGCGCCGGGGAGGAGATCACCCTGACCTGTGAGGGGGAAAGCGCCAAGATTTATTTCGCGGTCTCCGCCGACGGGGTGAATTATCAGCCCGATATGCCGTATACTGCCCCGATTTGCTTTGAGAAGGGCTTCGCCGCGGCGTACCTCAAGGCCTATTCCAAGGCGGAGGGCTGCGAACCCGGCGAGGTGACCCAAGCCGTTTTCACGGAGAAATTCACCCCGGATTGGAACGTATACTTTGGTCAGCTCCACGCCCACACCAACCTTTCCGACGGCACCGGGAGCGTGGAGGAAGCCTTTGACTATGCGGCAAAGGTGGAAAATCTGGACTTTTTCGCCGTCACCGACCACAGCGATTCCTTTGATAACGCCGACGCAGGCGAAATCGCCAAGGACGGCGCGGGCATCAGCACCGGCTGGGCGGCGGGAAAACAGGCGGCGGCGTCCGTGACGAACGAGGACTTTGTGGGGCTGTTCGGCTTTGAGATGACCTGGCCGGAGGACAAGAAGCTGGGGCATATCTCCACCTTCAATACCCCCGGCTGGCAGACCCGGGATCAGGAAGATTTTGAAAACGTGCCAACGGCGCTGGATACTTACTACAAGGCGCTGACCACCGTCCCCGGCTCCGTCAGCCAGTTCAACCACCCGGACATCATCCACGGGGATTTCGAGCGGTTCGACCACTACAGCCCCGAGTATGACGAGGCAATCTCCCTGCTGGAAATCGCCGGGGAGGACGGCGCGGTGGACTGCGAATATTATCATCTGGCGCTGGACAAGGGCTGGCACGTGGCGCCCACCAACAACCAGAATAACCATAACGGGCAGTGGGGCGACGCGAGCCGTGCGCGCACCGTGATTCTGGCAGAGACGCTGACGGAGGAAGCGCTGTACGACGCCATGAAGGACCGCCGGGTCTACGCCACCCAGGACAGCGACCTCACCGTTTATTATACGCTGAACGGCGCGGTCATGGGCAGCATCCTCCCCAAATCGGAGGAAGCGGAAATCACCGTTTTCCTGAGCGACCCCACGGACGAGGCCATCGGCAATGTGGAGGTGGTGGCCGACGGCGGGGAAGTGATTGACAGCGCCTATGTCGGAACGCCTGCGAAAGTGCTAGAGCTGTCCGTCCCCGGCGGATACAGCTATTATTATCTCCGCGTCACCCAGCCGGATGGGGACGTGGCCATAACCGCGCCCGTATGGATGGACGGGTATGACGATATTGGCATTGACAGCTTCACATCGGACACCCTCACCCCTGTCCGGGACGAGGAAATCAAGCTGACGGTGACGCTGTATAACGACGAGCCGGTGGATTTCCTCGTGGAATCCCTGAAGCTTTATGCCGACGGAAAAGAGGTTTGCGCCGTCTCCGACCCGGGGACAGCGGCGGGCATGGGGACGCTGAGCCATACCTTTTCTTACGCCCATCCGGAACTGGGGGTGACGGAGCTTCGGGTCGTAGCGACCGGCAGCGTAAACGGGGAAAAGCGCACCTACGAAAAAACGCTGAGCCTGAGCTTCCATGTTCCGGAGCAGCACATTGTCGTGGACGATTCCCACGGCAAATCCGGCTTAGAGCAGCTGAATCGGCTGGCTGCCATTGCGGCGCAGGCGAAGATAACGGTTAAGCCTTTCTCGGAGAAAAACCCGAAAAACGGAGATATTCTGCTGATAACCGCCCCGGCGGAGCCGTTTGACGAGGCATTTGTGGAGAAAGTCAGGTCGTTTGCCGAAAACGGCGGCACGGTCATTCTCTGCGGCCAGTCGGATTTGGGCGACCTGAGCGGCCTGCACACCTCCGGCGAGCTGAACAGGCTGCTGGAAGCCATGGGCGCGACGATGCGACTGAACGACGACACCGCGTGGGACAAGGAAAACAATAGCGGTACGCCCGACGCGGTATCCGCCAATGTGTTCAACCCTGGCGGCGATTTGACAAAATCTCTGAAACCCGAGCAGACCTACACCCAGCGCGCCGGATGCACCGTAAATCCGGGAAGCGGGACTTGGCTGGTGAAAGGGCGCAGCACCACCCACGGCGTGGACGCGGACGGCGACGGACAGGACACCGGTGAAAACGCGGTGCTGCTTGCCTGTGAGGAACTGGCAAACGGCGGCAAGGTGTACGTCAGCGGCGGACTATTTCTGGCGGACGACGCCATGAAGGAACCGGACAATATCTGGAAACCCGTCAGCGGGAATCAGGGAATCGTGGAAGCGCTGCTGAAAATCGAGCGGGCGGCGTATCCGGAGCTGGTCACCATCGGCGAAATGCGCTCCGGCAAGGACGAAGAGGTGTACCATATTCGTGGCTGGGCGACCTCCGGGACTTCCCGGCCGGGAAACAGTTTCTCCGATACCATTTATTTGCAGGACGATACCGGCGGCGTGGAGCTGGAGCCGTTTACGGAGGACGGCATCGAAGTCGGCACGCCCATCGAAGTGGTCGGGCGGAAGGAAATCAGCAGCGGCAACGTGGTGCTGAAGATTATCGACTACGATAAGAAGCTGGACGAGCCGCTTTACAACTACACGCCGGAAACCACCCCGAACAAAACCGCCATGGACTACGAAGCAAACGGCGGCCGCCTGATGCAGGTGGAGGGCAAGGTGACGGATGTGACCTACGCCGTCGGCGGCAAGGGCGTCTCCCGCATCAAGTTGGAGGACGGAAACGGCGATCTTGCGGAAATTCTGATTGAGAACGGCATTGTGTCCGGCGCAGACGGGAAAAACAACCTTGCGTCTCAGGTGAAAAAGGGGCGCACCGTGCGGGCGATCGGCATTCTCCATCTGGACGGCGACGGCACGCCGGTTCTCCGGGTGCGCAACTGCGACGAGGTGGTCTACGTGCCGCCCGTCCCGGTTTCCCTGGGTTCCCGCAGAAATCCCCGTACCGGCGACCTGATCTGGATCGCTGTCGGGGTGATGGTTCTGTCCGGAATCGGGCTTGCAGTGCTGTTGAATAAGAAGAAACGGTAAAAATAGTGCCGGGGGCGGTCAGCCCCCGGCATCCTTAATTTAAATGTGTATGTACTGCTTATTCAGCTTATCCGCCTTGCAGAACAGGACGAAGCCGATGGCAAAGATAATGACCAGCGTGCCCACGGCCACGTTTTCGTTTTGCAGCTCCAGTCCAAGCACGTGGAACGACTGCCCGTCGGTGAGCTGGCTGACCACGGCGATCAGGGTCGTACCCAGGAAGGACGCACCCTTGCCGCAGATGTCCATGAGACCAAAGTATTCGCCGCTGCGCTCCGCCGGGATGATCTTCCCCAGGTAGCTGCGGCTCAGCGCCTGAATGCCGCCCTGGAACATGCCCACCAGAACCGCCAGCACCCAGAACTGCCACTGGGACACCAGAAACACGGCGAACAGGGTAATGCCGGTGTAGCAGAGAATGCAGATCTTAATGAGCAGCCCCGTGTCGTACTTGGCGGAGAACCGACCGAAGGCGATGGAGCAGGGGAAGGCCACGAACTGGGTCAGCAGCAGTGCCAGCAGCAGCCCGGTGGTGTCCAGCCCCAGGGCGGTGCCGTAGGCCGTGGCCATGTCGATGATGGTGTAAACGCCGTCGATGAAGAAGAAAAAGGCCAGCAAATACAGGAAAATATGCTTCTGCTGCCGAACCTCCCGGAAGGTGCGTCCCAGCTGTCGGAAGGTGGAGAAAACGGGGCTGCCGGTATGCTCCACGAAGGCGGTCTGACGGTAACGCTTCAGCAGCGGCTGGGTGCATAGGAACCACCACCCGGCGGTAATGAGGAAGGATACGACCATGGCCGTTCCCGTGCCGACGCCGATTTTGCCGCCGAACAGCACCAGAAGCAGGCAAAGAATGAAGGGAATCACGGAGCCGATGTAGCCGTAGGCGTAGCCCATGGAGGATACCGTGTCCATCCGCTCGTCGGTGGTGACCTCCGGGAGCATGGCGTCGTAGAACACCAGGCTGGAGGAATATCCCACCTTAGCCAGAACGAACACGATCAGAAACGCCAGCCATCCGCCCACGCCGCCCATGGCGGCGCAGCCGAGAACACCCAAAAGCATACAGGCCATGAAAATGGGCTTTTTGAACCCCCGATGGTCGGCCAGCGTGCCGCAGATGGGGCCGATGACGGCCACCAGCAGCGTGGAGACGGAACCGGCGTAGCCCCAATAGGACAAATACAATGACTCGTTCAGCCCGCCGGTAGTCGCCAGAGCGTTGAAATAAATGGGAATCAGAGTCGAAACCAGCAGAATGAACGCGGAATTGCCGATGTCATAGAGAATCCAGCTCCGCTCCAACGCCGTGAGTTTGATTTTTTTCACTTCTACCACTCCTTGTTTCCTATCACCCGAAGGCCGGGGCGAAATCCTCGCCCAGGGGTTCGCCGGTGCGCATGTATTCGTCCAGCTGGTTAAGCAAAACGGGGTAGCGCTTGAGGGCGCGGTTGTACAGCACCAGCATTTCGCTGTCCATCCACAGCCAGCGGTCGCTCCCCTGCTCCGGCATGAGCTGATCCTCAATGGCCGGGCTGCGGGTCAGGCGCAGCAGACGCCGGACATGCTTGCGGTTCTTGCCCACCAGAAACCGGGTGGCGCGGGCCATGTTGCGGACGCAGGTGTTGACGTTCGCCGGGGTGGCGGGGGGATAAAAGAGGGCAACCGTGACGCACTCCCCCCGGGTCAGACGCATGTGGGCGCTGCCGTCGTAGGTGTGGGGTTGGGGGACGCCGTCGGCTTCCAGCAGATACCGGTCAAATTCCGATTCCAGCTCCACGTGGCGGGCGCTGCCGTCGGCTTCCTTTTTCTCCACGTAAGGGTGGCACAGGGAGTCCAGGCAGTAATGCCCCAGAAGCCCCAGAAGATAGACCCGCCCGGCCTCGCTGCCCGCCTGGGCGCAGACCCGGGCGAAAAATTCCTGCCCGGACTGGGCGTGGAAGACGCCGCCCAGCTGCCCCGTGGCGGTTTTGATCAGGGGGTTATAGTAAAAGAAAATATCCGGCCCGTGCAGACCCATATCGTAAAGCCGCCGGAACCGCTGAATACTTCGGCGGTCGTTGGGACACATCCCGGAGAGCAGCTGCTTTCCGAAGCGGTAATGGGCGTAATTTGCTGGCATGAAACGTCACCTCATAGCATTTTTTCTCACATTTTCTCATTCTACATGATAATTCGGCAAAAGAGAAGCACTTTTTTCAAAAATGCACTTCAAATTTCTGTAAAGCCAAAACGTTGCAATGCTTACGGCACCGTGGTATAATGAGCAAAATTGCCATTTTTCGAGGTGCCGACATGGAAACACGCAAGCTTTACTATGAAGATTCTCACCTTTCCCGCTTTACATCGGAGGTGCTTTCCTGCACGCAGACCGCGGACGGGTGGGAGGTCACGCTGGCCGCTACCGCCTTTTATCCCGAGGGCGGCGGTCAGGCGGGGGACTCGGGCACCCTGAACGGCGTCCGGGTGCGCAGCACCCGGGAGCGGGCGGGGGCAGTGGTTCACCTGTGCGAAGCGCCCCTGGAAGTGGGCGCGACGGTCACGGGGGTGATCGACTACGACCTGCGCTTTGCGCGGATGCAGCAGCATTCCGGGGAGCATATCGTTTCCGGTATCCTGAACCGCCGCTACGGCTGCCACAACACCGGCTTTCACATGGGTGCGGACGTCATCACCATCGACTTTGACGGGGTGATTCCGCCTCAGGTGCTGCCGGAAATCGAAGAGGAGGCCAACGGGGCGGTGTGGCAGAATCTGCCCGTGAGGTGCCGTTATCCAAGCCCCGAAGAGCTGCCCGCCATCCCCTACCGCTCGAAAAAAGCCCTTGCCTGGCCGGTGCGGATCGTGGAGATTCCCGGCTACGACTGCTGCGCCTGCTGCGGCACCCATGTGGCGGCCACGGGGGAGATCGGGCTCATCAAGCTCTTAAGCGCGGTGAGCTTCCGGGGCGGCACCCGGATCGAGATGGCCTGCGGCGCCCAGGCGCTGGCACTATTAAACGCGGCGTATGACCAGAACCGACAGGTTTCCCAGGCATTTTCCGCGAAAATCACGGAGACCGGCGAAGCCGCCCGGCGGATGAACGAGCTGCTTTCGGCGCAGAAGTACCGCATGGCGGGGCTGGAAAAGCGGGTTTTTGCCGGGATTGCAGAAAGTTATGTTAACCAAGGAAACGTCCTGCACTTTGAAGAAGACTTAAGCGCCGAGGGCGTCCGGGAGCTGGCGGACGCCATTGCGGATAAATGCGGCGGCACGGCGGCGGTATTCAGCGGCGGCGAGGGCGGATACGCCTACTGCCTGATTGCCCGGCAGGGCGACCTGCGGCAGCTGGGTCGGGACATGACCGCCGCGCTCCATGGCCGGGGCGGCGGAAAACCCCTCTGCCAGCAGGGGCGGGTGCAGGCGGCGAAGGGCGAAATCGAAGCCTTTTTCGCCGGCCGGAAGTGAAATTAGCAGTTTGATGCGGAAAAAGAGGGCGCGAAGCCGCTTTTTGTTCATAAATTCGACTTTTATTCTCTCGGCGCTTATGGTATAATACCCAAAATGACCTGTGCTGCCGAAAAGGGAAGCTCTGAAAAAATCGGCGAGAGCTGGCGGCGGAAGATTTTGGCTCAGCCGAAAGTTCTGAAAGCGGAGGAATACTTTGTATATTTCCCGCTTTCAGAACTGCACGGATGGGGCAAAAGATTCGCCGCCAGCCGAAGACGATTTTTCCAGAGGTTCCCAAGCCCTAGGCAGACACAAAAGGAGAAACATATGGGAGTATTTGACAAAATTTTCGGCACCCGTTCCCAGCGGGAGATCAAGAAAATCCAGCCCACGGTGGATAAAATCCTGGGGCTGGAGGAGGAATACAGGGCGCTTTCCGAGGAAGCCCTGAAGGCCAAAACCGCCGAATTCAAAAACCGGCTGGAGCAGGGGCAGACCCTGGACGAGCTTCTGCCGGAAGCCTTTGCCGCCGTTCGGGAGGCGGCCGACCGGGTGCTGGGAATGCGCCCCTACCCCGTTCAGCTCATCGGCGGCGTGGTGCTCCATCAGGGGCGCATCGCCGAGATGAAAACCGGTGAAGGCAAGACCCTGGTCGCCATTCTGCCCTGTTACCTAAACGCGCTGACCGGCAAGGGCGTTCACGTGGTCACCGTCAACGAGTACCTGGCCAAGCGCGACTCGGAGTGGATGGGCAAGGTCTACCGCTACATGGGGCTTTCCGTCGGTCTGGTGATTCCCGGCATGACCCCGGCGGAGCGCCGGGTGGCCTACGCCGCCGACATCACCTACTGCACCAACAACGAGCTGGGCTTTGACTACCTTCGGGACAACATGGCGATCTACAAGTCCGAGCTGGTGCAGCGGGGACACGCCTTCGCCATCGTGGACGAGGTGGACTCCATCCTCATCGATGAAGCCCGTACTCCCCTGATTATCTCCGGCAAGGGGGAGGATTCCTCCAAGCTGTACGAAATGGCCGACCACTTCGTGTCCACCCTGCGCAGGCAGGTCTTCGCCAAGACCGACGAGAAGGAAATCCACGACGACTACGACTGCGACTACATCGTGGACGAAAAGCAGCGCACCGTGTCCCTCACCGCCAGCGGCATTGCCAAGGCGGAGAAGTTCTTCGGCGTGGAGAACCTGGCCGACGCGGAGAACGCCACCCTCTCCCACCACATCAACCAGGCCATGAAGGCTCGCGGCCTGATGAAGCGGGACATCGACTACGTCATCAAGGACGGCCAGATCATCATCGTGGACGAGTTCACCGGCCGTCTCATGTACGGCCGCCGGTACAACGAGGGTCTGCACCAGGCCATCGAGGCCAAGGAGGGCGTGACCGTCGCAGGCGAGAGCAAGACCCTTGCCACCATCACCTTCCAGAATTTCTTCCGGCTGTACGGCAAGCTCTCCGGCATGACCGGCACCGCCCTGACGGAGGAGGAGGAATTCAGCGCCATCTACAATCTGGACGTGGTGGAGATTCCCACCAACCGTCCCGTCGTCCGCATCGACCACCCGGACGTGGTGTACAAGACCGAAGCGGGCAAGTTCCGCGCCATCATCCGGCAGGTGAAGGCGTGCCACGAAAAGGGTCAGCCCGTGCTGGTGGGTACCATCTCCATTGAAAAGAGCGAAATCCTGAGTAAGCTTCTGAAGCGGGAGGGCATCCCCCACAGCGTTCTGAACGCCAAGCACCATGAGCAGGAAGCCCAGATCGTAGCCCAGGCGGGCAAGCTGGGCGCCGTGACCATCGCCACCAACATGGCAGGCCGCGGCACCGACATCATGCTGGGCGGCAACGCCGATTTCCTGGCAAAGGCGGAGCTTGCCCGGATGGACTTCCCGGAGGCGCTTTTGCAGGAGGCCGACTCCTACGCCGAAACCGACGACCCGGAGATTCTGAAGGTTCGTCACACCTACGAGGAGCTGCTGAAAAAGCACAAGGCCGCCATCGCGCAGGAAGCGGAGCAGGTTCGCGCCGCCGGAGGACTGTTCATCATCGGCACCGAGCGCCACGAGTCCCGGCGAATCGACAATCAGCTGCGCGGTCGTTCCGGCCGTCAGGGCGACCCCGGCGAAAGCCGCTTCTACCTGAGCTTACAGGACGATCTGATGCGCCTGTTCTCCACCGACCGGGTGATGGGCATGATGGACTCTCTGGGCCTGGACGAGGACACCCCCATCGACGCGAAAATCCTCAGCAACGCCGTGGAAAATGCCCAGAAGAACGTGGAATCCCGGAACTTCCGCGCCAGAAAGAACGTTCTGGAATACGATAACGTCATGAACACCCAGCGTGAGGTCATCTACGCCCAGCGGCAGAAGGTGCTGGACGGGGAAGACCTGCGGGAGAACATGATGCAGATGCTCCGCTCCCTTGTGGAGAGCGACGTTTCCACCGCCCTCAGCGGACACGGCGGCGTGGTGAACGAGGACGGCCTGAAGGGGCTTGCCAACGCCATGGAGGGCATCTACTTCGCCAAAGGCACCCTGGCGTCCCGCCGGGAGCAGCTGCTGGCCATGAGCGCCGACCAGCTGACGGACACCGTCTTTGAAATCGCCCGGCACACCTACGAGGCCAAGGAAGCCGCCTACACCCCCAAGATCATGCGGGAGCTGGAGCGCGTCATCATGCTCCGGGTGGTGGACGAATACTGGATGGACAACATCGACGCCATGGACGACCTGAAGCAGGGCATCGGTCTGCGGGCCTACGGTCAGCATGACCCGGTGGTGGCCTACAAGGAAGAGGGCTACCAGATGTTCGAGGCCATGATCACCGCCATCAAGGAGGAGACTATCCGCCGGATGTTCCTGGTGCAGCTGCGCCCCGCCCAGGAGGTCAGACGGGAGAAGGTCGCCAAGGAGACCGGCACCTCCGCCCCGGACAAGTCCCAGGTCAAGCGCGCGCCGGTGCGCAAGGAGCACAAGGTGGGTCCCAACGACCCCTGCCCCTGCGGCAGCGGCAAGAAGTACAAGAAGTGCTGTATGCAGAAGGACAAGCTCGAAAGTTAAATTGGCAGAGAATCGGAAGTAAGGCGTTTTACGCCTTACTTCCGACGCGCAAAGATGAAACTATGATACGAACACAGAAATACGAGACACTGGAATATCTCACCGCCGACGGCATCACCGTCCCCCACGGGTTCACCACCCGCCTGGGCGGCGTCAGCACCGGCACCCAGAGCAGCCTGAATCTGGCCGTAGGCCGGGGGGACAGCCTGGAAAACGTGGAGGAAAACCTCCGCCGCCTGGGTCGCGCCGTGGGCTTTGACCCGGAAAAGCTGGTGATGACTTTGCAGATCCATTCGGACATCGTCCGGGTGGTGACGGAGAAAGACCATATCAGTCTGTGCCACCGGGACTATCCCAAATGCGACGCCCTGGTGACGAACACCCCGGGCGTTGCGCTGCTGGTGTTCACCGCCGACTGCACGCCGCTGCTGTTTTTCGACCCCGTGACCGGGGCGGTGGGCGCGGCTCACGCCGGTTGGCGGGGAACCGCCCAGGCCATCGGCGCAAAGGTGGTGCGCGCCATGGCGGAAAGCTTCGGCACGAAGCCGGAGAACATCCGCGCCGCCATCGGCCCCAACATCGGCATGTGCCATTTTGAGACGGACGCCGACGTCCCCGAGGCCATGCGCGCCGCCTTCGGTGCGGAGGTGGACGCCTACATCGAAAAACGGGGCGAAAAATACCATCTGGATTTGAAGCAGATCAACGCCATGGTTCTGCGCCGCTGCGGCGTGGAGCATATTGATATCAGCGACGACTGCACCGTGTGCAGCTGCGACCGCTTCTGGTCCCACCGGGCGACCGGCGGAGAGCGGGGGTCTCAGGGCGCGGTGATCGTCTGCCGGGAGGTGACGGGATGAAAAAGGGAATATCCGCGCTGCTGGCGCTTGTCCTCTGCCTGGGGTGCTTTACCGGCTGCGCCCGGAGCATCGACAATTCCGCCTACGTCCCCACGGGAAACGCCATTCTGATGGAGGGCGAGGAGCCGGAGGAGGAAACCATTGCGCCGGACTCTCAGGATCTGACCCTGGCCTACTATCCCGACCGCTCCATGAACCCCCTGTACGGCAGCGACTACACCAACCGTGTGGTCATGTCCCTGATGTATCAGGGGCTGTTCGCGGTGGACGCCAAGAACAACACGACCCCCATTCTGTGCTCCAGCTATCATGTCACCCCGGATAACCGCACCTGGACGATCTACTTAGAGCCGGACGCCACCTTCTCCGACGGCACCCGGGTCACGGTGCAGGACGTGGTCGCCAGCTACGAGCAGGCGCGGGGAAACGTATATTACAAGGGGCGTTTCACCCACATCGCCCGGGTGGAGCTGTCCAGCGACGGCGGCGTGGACTTTTTCCTGGATACGCCGTACCAGAATCTGGCGCTGCTGCTGGATATCCCCATTGTCAAGGCCTCGGAGGTGTCCTCCGACAACCCGTTGGGTACCGGCCCCTATTCCCTGGAAGAGGGCATCGGCGGGAAGCATTTGCAGCGGGTCGTGAACTGGTGGTGCAAGAGCGAAAATCTGGTGGCGAAGGATTCCTCCATCGCCCTGATCGAGGCGGAATCTCCCTCCCAGATAAGGGACGAGTTCGAGTTTTCCGGCCTGAGCGTGGTCTGCACCAACCCCCAGACGGACTCCTACGCCGACTACCGCTGCGACTTTGAGCTGTGGGAGGTGGACAGCGGCTTCCTGATGTATATCGGCTGCAACGTCACCTACAGTGATTACTTTGACGACGGTACCTTGCGTACCTTCCTGACCTACGGCATCGACCGGCAGTCGCTGGTGGACAACAACTACGGCGGGCTGGCGCTGCCCACCACCCTGCCCATTTCCCCCATGTCGCCCTATTACAGCAAGAGCCTTGCCGCGACCTATGATTACGACGAAATGCGCTTCATCGACGCGGCCAGCAAGCTCCGCGTTCCCACCAACGACAAGGGCGTGACGAGAACGCTCAAGCTGCTGGTCAACAGCGACGATTCCGCCCGCCTGCGCTGCGCCCGGAACATCGCGGCCACGCTGACCGAGCTGGGTCTGGCCTGCGAGACCGTGGAAAGCCCCACCAGCGTCTACGAAGCCCGGCTTCAGGCGGCCAACTACGACATTTATCTCGGCATCACAAAGCTGCCCGCCACGGCGGATTTGTCGGAGTTCTTCCGCCCCTGGGGCGAAATGAGCTGGGGCGGCCTTTCCAACGAGACGATCTACACCATGGTCAAGCAGTCCCTGGCGGACAGGGGCAACTACTATAACCTCCACAAGCTGGTGGAGGACAACGGCCACATCATCCCCGTCATGGCCGGCTACTACGCCATTTACGCCAAGCGCGGCGTGCTCAGCGACCTGAACCCCGCCCGGGACAACGTGTTCTACTACACCCTGGGCAAGACCATGGAGAGCAGCAAAGTCGCTACCCAATTCAGCTAAATTCAACAAACGGAAAGGAAGAAGATCATGAAAAGACTCATTGCCCTGATGCTTACGCTGACGCTGCTGCTGTGCGGCTGCGGCGCCAAGGGAGAACCGGCGGTCACTGAGGCGCCCGCCGCGGTGCCGGAGACCACCGCCGCCCCCACCGCCGAACCCACCACGGAGCCGACCACCGTCCCCACCACGGAACCGGCGCCGGTTTATGTCAACCCCCTGAACGGCGAAATCCTGGACGCGCCCTTCACCGGCCGTATTTTTGCCAACACCGTGAGCAATCTGGCGGATAACATTCCCCATGTGGGCGTGGTGAAGGCGGATATGCTGATCGAGTGCTACGTCAATATGGACAGCGTGGTGCGCTGCCTGGCGCTGTTTACGGACATCGATTCCGTGGACGCCATCGGCTCCACCCGTTCCACCCGTCCCATGTTCAATGCCATCGCCCAGCACTATGACCTGATCCTGTCCCACGCCGGCGGCTCCGACCAGGCGCTGAAGGATGCCAAGGATCGGGGCGTGGAGAATTTCAACATTGACGCTTGGGCGGTGGCCTCCACCGGCGCTTCCTATCGGGACAAAGAACGCAAGGGCGCTTATGAGAACACCCTCTACGGCATCGGCTCCGGCATCAAGGCCTATGCCGAAGCCCAGGGCTACCCCATGACCCTGGAGCGGGACTACGGCTTCAGCTTCACCGACGACGGCACTCCGGCAGAGGGCGTCGAGGCCAAGGATATCAGCATTACCCTGACCTATAAGAAGGCCAAAAAGGAGACCCGGATGGTCTACGACGAGAGCACCGGCAAGTACGCCTTCAACCAGTACGGCCAGGTCATGACCGACCTGAAGACCGAGGAGGTCGAGGCCTTCCGGAACGTCATCGTCATGTACGCGGACATCACCACCACCGGCATTTACCACATTGCGGACTTTTCTGCCGGCGGCACGGGCTATTTTGCCTGCGGCGGCAAGCTCATCCCCATCACCTGGAGCTGCGCCGGGGATAAGGAGCCGTTCCGGTTCTTCACGGAAAGCGGCGAGCCGCTGGAGCTTGGCCGGGGCAACACCTACATGGCCATCTGCACGCCGGAGTCTCCCGTAGTCTGCGAGGGAATGCCGGAGCAGCCCGCCGAAACCACGGAAGCCGCGTCCTGAGTTGTAACAGCGCATACCTAAAAAACGAAGAACACCCGCTGCATCAAGCGGCGGGTGGTGTCAGGCAGTCAACAGGCACAGTGGAATAACCGCTGTGCCTGTTCCTGTATTATAATGTGAGCGCCCCTTGCTGCTCCCTCTGGGAAAGGTGGCCGAGCGAAGCGAGGACGGAGAGGGGAAACATGGGTGCAAGACCCTCTCAGTCACCTGCGGTGACAGCTCTCCCAAAGGGAGAGCCAAGGGGTGTCTCCCGGCGGGACAGTCTCTTTTGCAAAAATGAGCAACATGCACCGAAAAGCGGGAAAAACTAAGCGCATTTTTACAAAAATTACACTTTACAACGCAGTGGGATTATTGTATAATGGATTCCGTACGGAGATATCGAATGCCGTACCTGAAAAGTAAAATACTGCTTTTGGCAGTAATAAAAATGGAGGAATTACCATGTCTGTTAAAGTTGCAATCAATGGTTTTGGCCGTATCGGCCGTCTGGCTTTCCGTCAGATGTTCGGTGCCGAGGGTTTTGAAGTCGTCGCCATCAACGACCTGACCTCTCCCAAGATGCTGGCTCACCTGCTGAAGTACGATTCCACCCAGGGCAACTACGCCGCCCACGGTCATGTCGTTGAGGCCGGCGAGGACTACATCACCGTCGACGGCAAGAAGATCACCATTTACGCCAAGGCCAACGCTGCCGAGCTGCCCTGGGGCGAGCTGGGTGTGGACGTTGTCCTGGAGTGCACCGGTTTCTACACTTCCAAGGCCAAGGCTCAGGCGCACATCGACGCCGGCGCCAAGAAGGTCGTCATTTCCGCTCCTGCCGGCAATGACCTGCCCACCATCGTTTACAACGTTAATCACAACACCCTGACCAAGGAAGACAACATCATCTCCGCCGCTTCCTGCACCACCAACTGCCTGGCTCCCATGGCCAAGGCTCTGAACGACGGCTGGAAGATCCAGTCCGGCATTATGTGCACCATCCACGCCTACACCGGCGACCAGATGATCCTGGACGGCCCCCAGCGTAAGGGCGACCTGCGTCGTTCCCGTGCCGGCGCTGTGAACATCGTTCCCAACTCCACCGGCGCTGCCAAGGCCATCGGCCTGGTCATCCCCGAGCTGAACGGCAAGCTGATCGGCGCTGCTCAGCGTGTTCCCACCCCCACCGGCTCCACCACCATCCTGAACGCCGTTGTTGAGGGCAACCCCACCAAGGAAGAGATCAACGCCCAGATGAAGGCTGAGGCCACCGAGTCCTTCGGCTACAACACCGACGAGATCGTTTCCTCCGACATCATCGGTATGCGTTTCGGCTCCCTGTTCGATGCCACCCAGACCATGGTCATCAACCTGGGCAACGGCACCAGCCAGGTGCAGGTCGTTTCCTGGTACGACAACGAGAACTCCTACGTTTCTCAGATGGTTCGCACCATCAAGCACTTCGCTACCCTGCTGTAATTCCGGTTCGGATAACGAAAGCGTCCCTGCAACCCTTTGATGGATGATCGCAAAATAGTGAACGGAGCGTATCGGTTACCGATACGCTCCGTTTTTGCGCCCAAATGCGGGTACACCCCCTTGGCTCTCCCTTTGGGAGAGCTGTCACCGAAGGTGACTGAGAGGGTATTGCAGCCTGGTATACCCTCTCTGTCCTCGCTTTGCTCGTCCACCTCTCCCAAAGGGAGAGGCAAGGGGGATTTTACCGGATCCTCGGCAGGGAGGCCGCTGCCACGGACTGACCCACACGGCGGGTCTTTTCGTCGGGGAGGGAAACCTCGCACTTCTTCGCAAGCGCGGGATATTCGTCGGCCAGAATTTCGTTGCACACCCGCAGGATGGTGTCGCCGCCTTTGCCGGACATGACGCGGCCAAGCATCATCATATGCTCGATGTCGTAGAACTGGGAGTACAGCACCACGGTGTATGCCAGATACGCGCCGATGGTCTCGAAAATGGCCTGGGCGCCGGGGTCGTCCTTCTCCATCAGTGCCTGAACGACCTTCAGCTTCTCCGCGGGAGACAGATTTTCGTCCAGCGCAATGCCGGCGGCGGGCGCCAGCTTGATGACTGCGTCCTGGGAGAAATACTTGCAGCCCACGCCGAAATCCGTGGACCACTCGTCCTGCATGGCGTTCTCGCACAGGTCAACGGGGGCGAAGGCCAGCTCGTTGATCCAGCCGAGAACATTCTTGTCCTTGTCCACGTAGCCCACGGCCTCGGAGGTACCCATGGCGATGCCCATGATATTGCCCACACCTAAGCCCATGGCGCCGGCCAATGCGGACACGTCGCCGTCGTTGGCCACCACGATGGGAACGTCGCCGATCTCCCTGGCGGCGCGGTCGTAAATGGTCTTGACCTTGTCCCACTGGGAGCGGGGAACCTTGATGAACAGGGACGCGACCATGGGCGCGTTGCCGATGAATGTGCCTGCGGAGGACACGCCGATGGCGTCCACCCGGGGCATCCTGGAGGCGGCGCTCTTGAACGCGGCCACGATGCCGTCATAATGGTACTGGGGATCCGCCTGGAGCTTGGGGAACCAGACGACCTCCTCGGAATAGACGCACTCGCCGTCGATCACGGCAGAGACCTTCCGGTCGGAACCGCCGGCGTCGAAGCCGATGCGGCAGCCGTCCAGATTGCCGCCGATGGGCTCGGCCACTTCATTGGCGGCAGGGCAGGCGTCCAGGGGCAGGTCAACGATCTCCAGGTCGCGCTCGTAGAGCTGGTTGAAGAAGGTGAAGTCAAAGTGACGCTCCCCCTTGGGGTCATAGGCCTTTTTCAGCCGCTGGGCAAGCGCGCTGCAGCCGCAGACGCTCACCCGGAAGCCGCCGACGGACCACAGCAGGAACTTGACATAGCGCTCCACATAGCGGTAGTCGGCCTCGGCCATTTCCGGCGTGCCGTGGATGCAGGTGTGGTGGACGGAAACGCGGTCCTTGTCCCGCTCAACGGCGATGGCGATGGGCTTTTTCGCGTCCTTCAGGTAGGCGGCGCGCCACACGCCGAAGGGGACAAACTGCTGATCCAGCTTGGGCGTATGCTTCATGTTGTATTCGATGTCCAGATACTGCATGGGAAATTCCTCCTTTTATTTATGGAAGCCCGGCGGCTTCTTATATCTCACGTATAAGTATAGCATAAATTATCGTCCAGGCTATAGGGATTTCAACATGATTTTTACCAAATCCGCTTTTTGGGACTGCCCGTTTTCTCGTTGCAAAAAGCAAGGCCGGTGCGGCGAGCACCGGCCTTGCAACATTATTCTTTTGTTTCGTTTTCCGGGGTCTGGGCTGCGTTCTCCGCCGCCCGGGCGGCGACCTGGTTCACAAACAGCTCCGCCTTGTCGTGGGGACGGAAGCGCTGCCAGATCAGAATACATACCGCCGCCGCACAGCTCACCCCCGCCAGCAGCTGGCTGACCCGGACGGAGCCCCAATACAGGCTGTCCATCCGCAGCCCCTCGATCAGGCAGCGGCCAAGGCCGTACCAGGCCACGTACCCCAGGGCGATTTCTCCGTCATACTGACGATGCTTGGACAAAACGTGCAGCAGCACAAAGCCCACGGCGTTCCACACCGACTCGTACAGGAAGGTGGGGTGGTAGTATTCCCACGCGCCGGTGACGGTATTGTACAGCCCCATGCGGAAGAAGCTGTCCGTCGCCGCGCCGAAGGCCTCCCGGTTGACGAAGTTGCCCCACCGGCCGATGGACTGGCCGATGAGAAAGCCCAGCGATACCAGATCCAGCACGGTGCCGATCCTGATTTTCTTGATGCGGCAGAACAGAATCACCCCTGCCGCCGCGCCCAGAACGCCGCCGTAAATGGCAAGGCCGCCGTTCCAGATGTACAGCACGGAAATGGGATTCTCGGCGTAATCCGCCCAGGAGAAAATGCAGTAATACGCCCGGGCGCAAAGAATGGCAAAGGGGGTGATCCACAGCACGCCGTCCAGCAAATCGTCCTGCTTCATGCCGAACTGGCTGCTCCGGCGGCAGGCGTAGACCACCGCCAGCATCAGACCCACGGCAATGATGAGGCCGTAATAGTGGATGGTCAGCGGCCCCAGCGTCAGGGCGCGTCCGGGGTTCACCTCGATGCCCAGGGAAGGGAAGGAAATGGTTGAATAGTTGGCAGGAATCATGACAATGCCTCCTTGTTGACAGGATAGATTACGGACAGGCCGCACCGCTCCTTACGAACCGCCCGCCGGAGAAAATCACAGATTTCCTCCGCACCGATGCTGCGGTAGATTTCCGGGAAGCGGAAATAGTCGAAGTCCGAAAAATGATAGGCGCACAGGCGGAAGCAGGTGGAGTCGAAGCTGTCCAGACCCCGGATACGCCTGCCAAGGGCGCTGCGCTTCATCCTGAGAAACGCCTTTTCCGGCAGTCCCTCCGCCGCGATTTTTTCCGCCTGCTCCAGAATCGCTTCCCGGACGGCGCGGGGGTCGTCGGAATCCCCGGAGCAGAGGAGCATGGCACAGCCGTCCACGGTCTCGAAGCCGCCGCCGAAGGAGGAATCGATGACGCCTTCCTCGTAAAGCCGCAGATACAGCTCCGAGGATTCGCCGAACAGCGCCTCGGCGGCCAGGTCGGCCACCATTTCCTCCCGGATGGCCACGTCGCCATGGGTCAGGGGTTCGCACTTGAACGCTAAGTTGAAGGTCGGCATGGCCACCTCCATGGCGCATTTTGTCTCCGGTGTCGGGCAGGTCATGTCCTCCTGCCAGGCGCGCAGCTTGACGCCCGTCTCCTTTTTCTCGCTGCCCAGAACCTCCCGGGCAGCAGCCGCCACCGACTCCGGGTCCACGTCGCCCACGACGCACAGCAGCATGTTTCCCGGGGCGTAAAACGCCCGGTGGCAGGTATACAGCACCTCCGGGGTGATCTCCCGGATGGTTCTGCCGGTGCCGAGAATGGGCTGGCGGATGGGATGGACGGCGTACATGGCCGCCATCAGGTTATCGAACACCACGCTGTCCGGGGCGTCCTCGTTCATGCCGATCTCCTGGTCGATGATGCCCCGCTCTTTCTCCACGCTTTCTTCCGTGAAATAGGGGGTGGACACAAATTCCAGCAGCAGCCGCAGGCATTCGTCAAAATGGTTGGTGCAGGAAAAATAATAGGCCGTCATGTCATAGCTGGTAAAGGCGTTGGTGGAAGCGCCCAGGGCGGCAAATTCCGCCGACACGTCCCGGTCTCCCGGCAGGTCGAACATCTTATGCTCCAGATAGTGGGCAACACCCGCGGGGGCGTGGTATTCCTTCCCGTCCAGAAGAAAATCCGTGTGGATGGAGCCAAAGTCCGTGACAAAATAGGCAAGCTTTTTCGTAAAGCCCTTCCGGGGTACCACCAGCACCGTCAGGCCGTTTTCCAGGGTTTCCCGGTACAGCGTTTCGTCCAGCTCGGGGTAATGCTGCTTGGTCATTGGCTCTCTCCTTTCAGGAAATAGGTGCTGTGAAGCGTCACGGTCTGCGCCGCCGCCACCACATCGGCAAGGCTGACCTTCTCCACCGCTTCCATGTACCGCTCCGGGGTCATGTTCAGGCTGCTTAAGCACGCGGTGGCGTAGTAGCCCTCGATGGCGCCGGGGGAATCGGAGGTGGCGCGAAGGGAACTGAGCAGGGCTTCCTTTCCGGCGGTCAGCTCCTCCCCGGTGATCTCCCCACGGCGGCAGGCGTCCAGCTGGCGCAGGACTTCGTCCCTCGTCAGCTGCTCTTTGTCAAAGTCGATGCCCGCCCACACGGTGAGAATGCCCTTTGCGCCGTAATAGGACGAGCCGATGCTGTAGCACAGGGACATCGCCTCCCGGACGTTGAGAAACAGCTTGGAGGTCATGCCCGCGCCGAAGACGGTGTTGAACACCTGCATGGCCGGAAATTCCTTATCCCGGTTGACAATGGGCGTGACAAAGCCCATGCAGAGCTTCCCCTGGGAGACCTCCATCGTCTCCGTCACATCCTGCCCGGGGCAGGGGTGGAAGGGCGTCTGGGGCGGGAGCAGGCCTTCCCGGCCGCCCAGCCGGGATACCAGCGGGGAAAGATATTCCGCGACCTTCTCCGCCGGGGCGCTGCCTACGTAGAAAATTTCGATTCTGCTTTCCCGGAGGATTTTCCGGTAATGGGTCAGCAGCCCCGCCGGGTCGATGGCCGCCACATCCTCCGGTTCACCCAGCCGGGGCAGACCGAAGCTGTCGCCGCGGCACATGGTTTTCAGCAGCTTCCCCATGGCGTAGGTGCGCTTGTCGTTCCGCTCGGATTCAATGGTGGAAATGAGGTTCTTCTTTTCCCCCTCCACAAAGGCGGGGAGAAAGCCCTCCCCCTCCCTGGGGAAGTCCAGAAGGATTTCCTCCAGAAAGCGGAGCATAGGGGCAAGCACCCGGTCGCCGGGCAGGGCAAACCGGTCGTCCATAAAGCCGCAGTAAAGGCCGGTGGTCTGGTAGTCCCCCACCCGGCGCACCAGCGGACTGACGGAAGCGCCGTACAGCTCGTCCAAATTTTCCGTAATGGCGCGAAGGTCGGGGCAGCGTTTCGTACCCCGGAGCAGTACGGAGGGGATCAGCACGTTTTTTGCGGATTCCTCCTTCGCCATGGGGCGCACCAGCTGGAAGCTCAGGCACCCCTGCTTGAACCGGTCGTCCCGGCAGGTACGCAGGGTCACCCCGGGGAGCAGTGTTTTTGTTTCGATCATGTCAGACTCCTGATACTAGTTTTAATAAAACGGTTAAAAACCGTTTTATTCGGCTGCTGTTTCAGCAGCCAGCGGCGTAGCCGCAAAAAACGTAAGTCCATACATTTCTCGCCGCCACCGGCGGCCTGCGAAGAATTCGCAGGATAAAATGGTGTTAACCATTTTATCGAGAAATAGTATGAAAGCTGCGGCAGAAAAGAGACTCGCTTTTCCGCCCGCAATGTGGTAAAGAGTATTATATACCACTTTTCCCAAAATAGGAAGTCAATACACAAAAAATTCAGAGAATATTGGTTGTCATTTTCCTCTGTTTGCGGTAGAATGTAGGTTGGACTTATAGGAATTAGGAGTGAACCGCCATGGCATGGCTGGAATTTACCGTTGAAACCACGCCCCGGAGCATCGACTCTGTGGTTACCGCCCTCAGCGCCCGGGGCTTTTCCGATCTGGTCATCGAGGATCAGTCGGAATTTGAGACGTTTCTGGAAGAAAACCGGGCGTATTGGGATTACATCGACGAGGGGCTGCAAAAAAAGCTTCAAGGGCTTTCCCGCATCAAGCTGTATCTGGAGGACACCGACGATAACGGTCGGAAGCGTCTGGACGCGGCGGTGAACGAGCTTGGTCTGACCATGACCGCCGCCCCCCTCCCCGAAACCGACTGGGAGGAAAGCTGGAAGGACAATTACCCGCCCCAGGAGATCGGCGAGCGCATCGTGGTGCTGCCCTACTGGCTGGCGGAGGAGCCAACCCACCGGCTGAAGGTCATCCTCGACCCCGGTCTGACCTTCGGCACCGGCGCCCACCCCTCCACCCAGATGGTGATGGAGGTCATGGAGACTGTGGTGAAGCCCGGTTTTCACTGTCTCGACCTGGGCAGCGGCAGCGGAATACTGTCCATCGCCGCCCTGCGTCTGGGAGCGGAGACCGCCGTGGGCATCGACATCGACCCCAAAGCGGAGGACATCGCCCGGGAGAACGCCGCCTACAACGGCTTCTCCACCCCGGCCTTCACCGCTCTCACCGGCAACGTGACCGAGGACACCGCGCTGATGGACACGTTAGCCGCAGGGCGGTACGATCTGGTGCTGGTGAACATCGTGGCGGACGTGATCATCGGCCTTGCGCCGGTGCTGCCCCGGTTTCTCAGTGATCGCAGCACCCTGATCTGCTCCGGCATCCTGGACACCCGGCTTTCCGACGTGCTGGAAGCCCTGACCGCCGCCGGATTGACCGTCACCGCCACAAAGGCGAAGGACGACTGGCGCTGTGTCACCGCGAAGCGTATACTGTAAACGAAGGAGCGTATTATGAGTATCCCCTATCGTACCCGGCGGGTGCTGAACCGCCTGGGTCTTGTGCTTATGATTTTTCTGCTGGTGGGCGTGATTGCCTGGCTGTGCTGGGTCGTCTGGCTGGAGCGGTATGTTGTGTACACCGCCGACGGTGCGAGCCTGGATTTTGAGCATTCCTCCCAGGATATCATCGGCGAGGTCGCCACACCCCCCGTGGCGCAGCAGAAAATTTCCATTTATTATAATGAAGGCAGCGACGCCCTGGACACCGGCAACGAGCTGACCCAGATCAACGGCTACTACATTTCCAGCAACATGCTGCAAAACGACATCAACGGCGTTCTGGGCAAGCTGGAACGCCTTCCCGCGGGTACGCCCGTGATGATCGACATGAAGGGGCCTTACGGCTCGTTCTTCTACCCCTCCCACTTGGACGGCGCGGTGCATTCCGCCTCCACGGACGTAAACGCCGTGGCCGCGCTGGTGGACACCCTGATGAACAAGAAATTCTACACCATCGCCCGGGTCTGCTCCCTGCGGGACTGGAATTTCGGCAACGAACACGTCACCTGCGGCCTGTATATGCTCTCCCGGGCGGGTCTGTGGCTGGATCAGGAGGGCTATTTCTGGCTGGATCCCACCAACGCCACCACCATCAGCTGGATCACCTCCGTGGTTCTGGAGCTGAAGGAAATGGGCTTCAACGAGGTCATGCTGGCGGATTTCCGCTTCCCCAATTCCGACCAGTACATTTTTAACGGCGACAAGGACGCGGCGCTTCAGGACGCGGCTTCCAAGCTGATGGGCACCTGCGGCGGCAGTGATTTCACCCTGTCCTTCGGCGTGTCCGATCCCACCTTCACCCTGCCCGACGGGCGGTGCCGGATGTATCTGGAGGATGTGGACGCAGCCAACGTGGAAGCCAAGGCCGCACTGGTCAATGTTCCCGACATCAAGGCGCAGCTGGTCTTCATGGCCGCCACCAACGACACCCGGTTTGACAGCTACAGCGTCATCCGTTCTCTGAACGCCGCGGAAATTCTGGAAGCCCAGAAGGCGGAAGCGGCAAGCTGATTTTCGCGCAAAACAGCCCCGCCGGCCGGCGGGGCTGTTGACAAAAATGCAAATTTGGGGTATAGTATGGATACAGGGGTGCTGCCAGTAGGACGGCTCCCTCAGATAATGGTTAAGAAGTAACCGCTTCTGTGGAAGGTTGGCGGTTACTTCTTATTATTATCATGCATCTGGAAAACCAGAGAGACAACAGCGACAATGACCATACAGAAAGCAAATAATTCTTCCCATGTAACCATAGCTGCCATGAATTAAGGAGCGATTGCCACCGGCAATCGTTTTATTTTTATTCGCTGCGCGACGCACCGCCCCTCTCTTACGATTGGGGGCAAAGAAGCATCACCCCCGAAAAAAATCGAGGGGAACCGCCTACCGGGGTACTACCGGCAGCACCGGAAACAGCATATCACAAGATTCGACAGATTGCAAGGAAAACTCCGGTCAGAGTCGTGCGAAAGCACCACATACAGCAAAATGCCCCGGCGGCGCAGTATCTGCGCCGCCGGGGTCTCTCTTTTACTTTTTCACCAAATCGGCCAGCGTCACGCTGTCTAAGTACCCGCTGATGCGTTTGTCCAGCTCGCTCCAGACCGGCAGCGTCGGACAGCTCGCCGCCCGGGGGCAGGTTTTCGCGCCGCATTCCAGGCAGGCTACCGGCGCAAGGGATCCTTCCGTCAGCCGCAGAATTTCGCCCAGCGTGTATTTTTCCGGCTCCCGGCTCAAGCGGTAGCCGCCGCCCTTGCCCTGGATGCCGTCCACAATGTGGTTCTTTGTCAGCACAGGCAGGATTTTCTCCATGTATTTCAGGGAAATCTCCTGTCGGGCGGCCACGTCCTTCATGGGGATGAAGCCCTCCGACCGATGCTCCGCCAGATCCGCCAGCACCCGCAGGGCGTAGCGGCCACGGGTCGAGATCATCATGACGTCAGTCCGCGAACAGCGGCGTGGACAGATACCGGTCGCCGGTGTCCGGCAGGAGGACGACGATGGTCTTGCCCTCGTTTTCCGGCCGCTTGGCCAGCTCGATGGCCGCCCAGGCCGCCGCGCCGGAGGAAATGCCCACCAGCACGCCCTCCGCCTTGCCGATCTGCTTGCCCACCGCAAAGGCGTCCTCGTTGGCCACGGGGATGATCTCGTCGTAAACGCCGGTGTCCAGCACCTTGGGGACGAAGCCCGCGCCGATGCCCTGAATCTTATGGGCGCCCGCCGTCCCCTTGGACAGCACGGGAGAAGTCGCAGGCTCCACGGCCACTACCTTGATTTCCGGCTTCCTGGACTTGAGGTACTCGCCCACGCCGGTGATGGTGCCGCCGGTGCCCACGCCCGCCACGAAAATGTCCACCTTGCCGTCGGTGTCGGCGTAGATTTCGGGGCCGGTGGTCTCAAAATGCGCCTTGGGGTTGGCCGGGTTCACAAACTGGCCGGGGATGAAGCTGTCCGGAATTTCCGCTGCCAGCTCGTCGGCCTTGGCGATGGCGCCCTTCATGCCCTTGGCGCCCTCGGACAGCACCAGCTCCGCGCCGTAGGCCTTCATCAGCTGACGGCGCTCCACGCTCATGGTGTCCGGCATGACGATGATGATACGGTAGCCCCGGGCAGCCGCCACGGCGGCAAGGCCGATGCCCGTATTGCCGGAGGTGGGCTCGATGATGACGGAGCCGGGCTTCAGCAGACCCTTTTCCTCGGCGTCGTCGATCATGGCCTTGGCCACCCGGTCTTTTACGGAACCGGCGGGGTTCAAATACTCCAGCTTTGCCAGGATTTTCGCCTTCAGGCCAAGCTTCTTTTCAATGTGGGTCAGCTCCAGCAGGGGCGTTTTGCCGATGAGCTGGTCGGCGGAAGTGTAAATGTTTGCCATGATTATCCCTCCTTTACGGCGTCAAAGCCGCGCTGCAAATCCGCAAGGATGTCGTCAATATGCTCCGTACCGATGGACAGGCGGATGGTGTTGGGCTTGATGCCCTGATCCAGCAGCTCCGTCTCGGTCAGCTGGCTGTGGGTCGTGGTGGCCGGGTGAATGACCAGGCTCTTGACGTCCGCAACATTGGCAAGCAGGGAGAAAATTTTCAGATTGTCAATGAACTTGTGAGCTTCCTTCACGCCGCCCTTGATCTCGAAGGTGAAGATGGATGCGCCGCCGTTGGGGAAATACTTCTCATACAGGGCGTGATCCGGATGGTTCGGCAGGGAGGGGTGGTTCACATGCTCCACCTGGGGATGGTTCACCAGGAATTCAACAACCTTTTTGGTGTTTTCGGCGTGGCGCTCCAGACGCAGAGACAGAGTTTCGACGCCCTGGAGCAGCAGGAAGGCCGCGAAGGGAGAGATGGTCGCGCCGGTATCCCGCAGCAGCACCGCGCGGATATAGGTCACGAAAGCGGCGGGGCCTGCGGCGGCAACGAAGGAAACGCCGTGGTAGCTAGGATTTGGCTCGGCGATGGCGGGGTACTTCCCGGAAGCCGCCCAGTCAAACTTGCCGGAGTCCACGATGATGCCGCCCAGGGCGGTTCCGTGGCCGCCCAGGAACTTTGTCGCGGAGTGAACAACGATGTCCGCGCCGTGCTCGATGGGGCGGATGAGGTAGGGCGTGCCGAAGGTGTTGTCCACCACCAGGGGGATGCCGTACTTGTGCGCCAGCTTGGACAGGGCGTCGATGTCGGGGATGTCACTGTTGGGGTTGCCCAGGGTCTCAATATAAATGGCGCGGGTCTCGGGACGGATGGCGCTCTCCACTTCCGCAAGATCGTGGATGTTCACGAAATCGGCGGTAATGCCGAAGCCGGGCAGGGTGTGGGCGAGCAGGTTGTAGCTGCCGCCGTAGATGGTCTTCTGGGCGACGAAGTGGCCGCCGTTCTGACCCAGGGCTTCCAGCACGTAGGTGATGGCCGCCGCGCCGGAGGCCAGCGCCAATGCCGCCACACCGCCTTCCAGAGCGGCCACCCGCTTTTCCAGAACGTCCTGGGTGGAGTTGGTGAGACGGCCGTAAATATTGCCGGCGTCCGTCAGCCCGAAGCGGGCGGCGGCGTGGGCGCAGTCGTGGAACACGTAAGAGGTTGTGGCGTAAATGGGAACGGCGCGGGCGTCAGTAGCGGGATCGGCCTGCTCCTGGCCGACGTGGAGCTGCAAGGTTTCAAATTTATAGTCAGACATAATCGTAATTTCCTTTCTAAAGTCAAATGTTATCCTTTTTCTTACAAATATCGGGGGGATACATTCGGCCAAAGCGGAAATTCGCCCTTACGAGGGTCTCAAAGTGATTTTTCACGGGGAGTACCTCCCTTCAAAACTTACCTGTCTGGTAGGTGATTGCATCATACCACGAAATTCCTACCAAGTCAATCGGTTTTTTATTAAAAATTTCCTACTTGTCCGGTAGGAAAACCAGCAATATGACCAAGGCGGAAAAAAGTCCGTCCTGCCAGGTTTTTTTCTTTGACAAATTCCGATTGCATGGTAGAATGTAGGTGAAAACTCCCCAATAAAAACAGACAGGAGTGTCCCTATGGAGATTTCCTACACCATTTTCGATCTGCTTTTCTATCTGCTGCTCTATGCCTTTCTCGGCTGGTGCGTCGAGGTTTTCTGCGCCGCCGTGAAAAACGGGCGGTTTGTAAACCGTGGCTTTCTGAACCTGCCCCTGAACATGCCCTGCGGCATTGCCGCCGCGCTGCTGCTGCCGGTGCTGGGTACCATGAACCATAAGACCGTCCTGCAATATAGTATGACGCTGGTGATCTATGTTCTGGTTCGGTGCGTGACCGACCAGTTCGTCCGGGGCGTCAGCCGGAGGCGGTTTGCCGCTGAGCCGAAGGGAAAGACCTTTTTCCTCAACGCGGCCATTGCCGCCGCCGTCATGCTGCTGGTGTATCTGGTGGTGCATCCCGCCATAATGGGGCTATTGTATCTGATGCCCAAGTGGCTGGAGCGGACGCTGGTCATCGCGGGGGTCGTCCTGATTCTGGCGGACTTTGTCGGCGTGATGCGCACCCTGCGCACCAGCAGCGCCACCCGGCTGAACAAGGCCGGGCAGGAGACTACCCAGCGCATGGCCGACCGGATCAGCAGCGCCATCTGGCGGCGTCTGCAAAAGGCCTACCCCGGTCTCACCGCGGCGGATGTGCCGGGGCCGGAGCGGTATGTTTTCGCCCGGGGCATCTGCTTTGACAAGCTGGTGTGGGTGTTCCTTGTGACCTCGTTCTTAGGCGCGCTGATCGAGATGGTCTTCTGCCGGGTCACGTCGGGGCAGTGGATGAGCCGCTCCGGCGTGCTGTACGGAAGCTTCAGCTTCGTATGGGGGCTGGGCGCGGTGGTGCTGACCATCACCCTACAGCGGGTCGCGGACAAGCCCGACCGGCGGATTTTTCTGGCGGGCTTCGTCATCGGCGGCGCTTACGAGTACCTTTGCAGCGTATTCACCGAGCTGGTGTTCGGCACGGTGTTCTGGGATTACAGCAAAATGCCCCTGAACATCGGCGGCCGCACCAATGTGCTGTACTGCATTTTCTGGGGACTGCTGGCCGTGGCGTGGATCAAGGTGCTGTACCCGCCCATGAGCAAGGGCATTGAGAAAATCCCGGCGCTGCTGGGGAAGGTGATCACCTGGGTCATTATCTTCTTCCTGGCCTGCGACGGTCTGCTCACCGCCGCCGCCATGCTGCGCTACACTGACCGTCAGAACAACCCGGAACCCAAAAACGTAGCCGAAGCGTTTCTGGACGACGCCTATGACGACGATTGGATGGAGCACCACTGGCCGAACATGGTGGTCACAAAGGACGCGGAATCATAACGAAAACTGCCCCCGGGAAACGGTTCGCGCCGTTTTACGGGGGCATTCTGTTTCAATTCTGCTTTTCTTCCGAAATTTTTTCGTTCATTTTCTTAACATTCCGCTTGCCGATGGCAAACTGGACGCCCCAGATCACCGCGAAAATCAGGACGAACACCCCGAAATAGCTCAGAAACCCCGCTGCACTGTGCTCCATCCAATACGCCGCATAGGCGATGGGCAGCATGATAAGGGAAATGATGAGGAAATACACGCCGGTCTGCCGGACAAGGCTCCAGCTTTCCATTTCCCAGATCACGGAGCTTGCCGCGAAGCCCGCGCCCAGGAGTCCGCAGAGCAGGGCTTGCAGAACGACGGCTCTGATCTCATTTCCCAGCGCCTCCGCCAGCTCCGGCGCGCAGGGGGAGTAATATCCGCCCGCCCACATCAGCGAAATGCAGATTGTAATGACATATCCGATGGCAATCCCGATGGGGAAGCCCAACGCTCCCCGCAGAATCAGTTTCTTCTTCATATTCTACACCTCATATTCCTAAAATTGTCTTGACCTTGGACACATACCGTCTGGAAATATACGTGACTGTCCCGCCCCGCAGCTTCACGCAGATCGTACCAGTAAAGCTCAGGTCAAAATAGTCGATCTTCTTCAGGTTGATGATCTCCGAATTGGAAATGCGGACGAACTGATGGGGGTTCAGCCGCTGCTCCACCTCATACAACCGAAGGCGCAGGACGTATTCGCCCTTTTCCGTGACCGCGTAAACCTTCCCAGCGCTGGTATAGATCCGAATCAGGTCTGCCGGTTCCAGCACCTCGACCTTACCGTCCTTCATGCCGGAAAGGATGCAGGGCGCATCGCCTGACAGTTTTTTCGCCAGCTGGCTGACCTCCTCCGTTACGGCGGCGGTCAGGATCACGACCTTTGGCTCCGGGTACGCGCCGTCGATTCTGATTTCTACCTGCATGGTCTTTCACTCCTTTCTCTGGCTGCATTATAGAAAAAAATTCCCCCCTCCGCAACCGTTTTTCAACAGTCGGTCGTTTTCGAACCGTAAGCGGCAAAAAAGCAGGGGCGGAAAAACCGTCCCTGCCTGCGTATTTAATCCGAGGTTCCCTAACATACCATACCCTTGGCTCTCCCTCCGGGAGAGCTGTCACCGCAGGTGACTGAGAGGGCATCGCGCCCTGGTTTCCCCTCTCCGTCCTCGCTTTGCTCGGCCACCTATCCCAAGGGGAGGGGCAAGGTGTGTTCTTTGTCAATCCACAGCCTTCCGGGCGGCGGAAACGGTATATGTCCAGCTCCGGAAATCCGAAATGCTGCAATAGCTGTTTTCCAGAATGTCCTCCGCCGCGGAAGCAATTTCCGGGTCACCGTCCCGGGTCAGCTCTTTGATATAGGGCAGCGCACCGTCTCCCAGGCAGCCCATATGCCCCATGTCGATGGTCTCCAGCCGTCCCGACTGGTAGGCGCGGACGTTGTACCGGGCGACAAACGTATCCACGTCCCCCCAGAAGGTGACGCACCCCAGAATCAGCGCGCAGATCACCGCGCCCTTCATGTAGGGGAACCGGGGCTTAAGCAGCCACACGGACACGAGAATTGTCGTGACCCCCAGCCAGAGCATGAAAACCTCCGTCAGTACCCGCTTTCTCGTCAGGCCGTAGCCGCCGATGTAGAGCAGCATTTTCGCGCTGGCCGCGGCGATGAGAAACAGCGCCGCCAGTCCCAGGAACAGGCACAGCCCTTTGGTCAGCGCCGGGACGCCGGTCTTCTTTTCCACCAGAGCCATGGCAAGGCACATCAGTCCCAGATTGATAAAACTCAGCCACGCCATCTCAAAAAATCCCCGGCGGGCATACTCCGCCAGCGTGTACCCATCGGGCAGGATGCCCGCGAAACCGCCGCCCAGGTACGCCAGTTGGCTCAGCAGGTACACGGCGTAAATCAGGCACACCGTCCCAAGCAATATGTTCACGGTAATGGCGCTGAACCCCCGGAAGGGCGGCCGCGCCTTCCCGTTTTTCTCCCCGTATTTTAGCCCCACGCCCCGGGAATACAGAATCCACCCGGCGGACACGCCGAAAAACAGGGAAATCACCGGCTCCGACCAGTCGGTGTCGGGGAGCATATCCATCAGCCCCTCAAACGCCGCGTCGGCACGCATCAGCAGGAAAATCAGCACCGCCGCCACCGGCAGGGCGATCAGTACGCCCAGAATCGCCGCGCCGCCCCGTTTTCCCGCCGTACCGGCGTTTTTCCGGGCGTCGTTCAGCCCCCGGGCGGCGGCGCTCATGCTGCCCACACCCAGCGTAAATATCGCCCGGGGAGCGTCCAGCGCCGACGCGATGCCGCCGGGTTCCCGGCGGCTCTGCCCCGCCATCCGGCAGAAGCCGAGGTTCACGGCAAACAGCGCCATGAGGAGCATTTCCATTTTGATACCGCTGTCCGACGACCGGGCAAACCCGGCGAAGATCACCGCCGCCAGAATCAGCAGCGCCGCCTCATATTTCCCCGGCCGGAAGCCGCAGCGCAGCAGATACCAAAGGCTGCACCCCGTCAACGCCACCGCCCCCAGGGCAAAGCCCAGACAAAAACCGCCGTAAAGAATGCTGTTCCACGTAAACGTGCCGAAAAGCAGCACCAAAAGTCCAAAAATCAGCTCCCGTTTTCCCGCAGGATACCGGGGCAGTGTCCGTTCTTCCATAAATATCTCCTTTCTCAGCGTTTCCAGGGGTCGTCGTCCTGCACGAACTCGAACAGGTCGCCCGGCTGGCATTGCAGTTCCCGGCAGATGGCGTCCATGGTGCTCATGCGCACGGCCTTGGCCTTGCCGGTTTTCAGTATGGACAGGTTGGCGGGGGTCATGCCCACCCGGTTCGCCAGCTCCAGAGACGTCATCTTCCGCTTGGCCAGCATCATATCCAGATTCACAATAATCGCCATACGCCGCCTCACACCGTCAGATCGTTTTCTTCCCGGATTTCCACTGCGGCGGCCATGACGTTCTTCACCACGCTCACCGCCAGCGCCAGAAACGCCATGATCGTCGTCATGAAAAACAGGGGCGGGTAGAAGAACGCGGCAGGCAGGCAGATGCCGCTCACCGCCGCGCAGCACCAGCGGATGCGCCGCAAGAACCGGACGTTCTGTGTGACGAACACGTCCTCTGCAAGAATATTCCGCACCAGCCGCTCCATGCAGGATAGCGCGTACAGCACCGCGGGAACGCAGCAGTAAAACCCTACCATGATCGCCGCCGCGCCATACCGCCCCAGCGGCCGCAAAGTCTGATACCACCGCAGCAGCCCCGGCATGGCGAAAATCAGCAGGCAGATGAGAATGAACAGCGCCCGGCTGCACCAAAGGGTAAATTTCGCAGAAAGCTGTGAATTCATAAAGACACCTCCGTTTTCCTGGAGTGTACCACAGAAATTATCGAATGTCAATAATTATTTTCCCATTTACGAGAATTGCATTTTCCCGCCGCCCGAAAACTTGTTACAGAACTTCATACGAGCTTAATATTTTCCCACTTTAATCGTTAATATTTTACCGGTATAATAAGGCCATAAAGATCAAGACAACGTTAGCCCCGCCGCAAGGCACATGGGGCAGTATATAAATTTGCTACCAACCTTCATCTTTTTCATTTTTTCCTCTCCTCTTTTCTTGTTGCAAAATCCGCGGTGGTGAGCCGCGGATTTTGCATTTCTTTTTAATCAAAACTTAAGCTGTCCGCACCGTTTTCCGTTGCAAACACGGATATATTATGGTATAATAGGGAAAATTCACATTAGGGTGATGGAATGTTTACCAAATATCTTATGATTTTCTTCGTGTCCATGGTGCCGCTGGTGGAGCTGCGGGGCAGTATCGTCATGGCCGTGGGCATGGGGCTGGACTATTGGACGTCCTTGGCAGTGTGCGTCCTGGGCAATATGCTGCCGGTGCCGCTGATCTATTTCTTTGCCCGGAAGGTGCTGCACTGGGGCGCGGATAAAAAATATATCGGGAAATTCTTTTCCTACTGCCTGGAAAAGGGTGAAGCCGCCGGTCACAGGCTGATGAAAAGAGCCGGACGGGGCGGATTGTTCCTGGCACTGATGCTGTTCGTCGGCATTCCCATTCCCGGCACCGGCGCGTGGACGGGAACCCTAGCGGCCAGTTTCCTGGACATGGGCATCAAAACCACAGCGCTGTCCGTTTCCCTGGGCGTCATTATCGCGGGAATCATCATGGGAGCCGCCAGCATGGCGGGCATCCATGTCTTTGGTCTGTAAGGAGGAAATAACAATGTCCGATTGTCTGTTCTGCAAAATCATCGCGGGGGATATCCCCTCTGCCAAGGTTTACGAGGATGACCAGGTCTTCGCCTTCCGGGACATCCATCCCCAGGCGCCGACCCACATTCTGGTGATCCCCAAGACCCACATTTCCGGCTGCAACGGCGTCACGGAAGAAAACAGCGCCGTGGTCGCCCACATTTTTGAGGTCATCCCCCAGATCGCGGCGGCGGAGGGGCTGACGGGTGGCTACCGGGTGGTCAGCAACTGCGGCGCCGACGCGGGTCAGACCGTGCCGCACCTGCATTTCCACATCCTCGGCGGCAAAGCCCTGGCGCTGGATATGGCGTGATATCCTGAAACCGGCATCCTTCGGGTGCCGGTTTTTCGCGCTTGACATCTTATATTTTTTTGCTATACTAGCCCTAGATCGCAAAACAAATAAGTCTTCGGGGAGCCGAGCAAAACCGGCTGAGAGTGGGCGTGTGCGCCCTGACCCGTGAACCTGATACGGCTAATACCGTCGGAGGGAAAGATGCATATATGGGATACAATTCAGTATCGCGTTGCACCTGGACGGTTTGCAATGCGATACTTATTTTTTGGAGGTTCCCAAAATGAAAACCAAAAGACTGACGGAAAGCGCCATGCTGCTGGCGCTGGCCATCGTGCTGGAGCTGATCTCCAAGGCCTTCATCCCCGAAATGCCCTTCGGCGGCCAGGTGACGCTGGTGGCCATGCTCCCGGTGGTGCTGATTTCCTACCGCTACGGCGTGAAGTGGGGCTTCGTCTCCGGCTTCTGCTACGCGCTGCTGGAAATGGCGCTGGGGGCGAAGACCGTAAGCGCCGCCTTCCAGCCCGGCTACTTCGGCGACGGCACCATGATCTTCAAGGCTATCCTCATGTGCCTGCTGGACTATCTGCTTGCCTACACCATGATGGGTCTGGGCGGCGTGTTCCGTGACAAGATCAAGAATCCCGGCACCAGCCTGATGTGCGGCTCCCTTGTGGCGCTGGGTGCGCGGTATCTGTCCCATATTCTGTCCGGATACCTGCTGTTCTCCGGCTGGGCGGATTGGTTCTTCACCCAGGACGGCTTCCCCGCCTGGGGCGCGAAGCTGGTGGAAAGTCTCAGCCCTGTCGCGCTGGGCTGGGTCTATTCCATTGTATACAACGGCTTCTACATGGTTCCCGAGCTGATCCTCACCGCCATCGCGGCGCAGCTGATCGCCCGGATTCCGAAGATCGTGGTCAAGGTGGACTGAGAATTTTCCGCAACGTATAGTAACATCGCCCCGGGCTTCAGCCCGGGGCGTTTGTTTTTATGCCTTTGCAATCATTTCATTTTCCATCTGCCAGGCACGGTAGAGGATTTCCGCAGCTGCTTCCCGGGTCAGGGGGACGTCGGCTTCCAGGCTGAAGCCGTTTTGGGCGGCGGCTGTCAGAGCGTTCTGCGCCCAGGCGGAGATTTCCGATTCCTCTGCCGAGGTTTCCGCCGCTTCCTCCGGGGCGTCCGCCGTCAGCGCCAGGGCGTTTTTCAGCATGACGCTCACTTCCGCGCCGGTAATCATTTCCTCCGCGCCGAAGGTCTGCTGATCGGGCAGCCCAGCCGTCAGGCCGGAACGCACTGCGGCGGCAAGATAGGGCTGGAGCCACTGAGGGATTTCGTCGGTGAACCCCGCGCCGGTCAGTTCCTCGTCCACGGGGATGTTCAGCGTCCTGACCAGCATGGTGACGAACTCGCCCCGGCTCACCGGTTTGTCCGGGCTGAAGCAGGGATTCCCCGCCACGTTTTCCCCGGAGAAAATCCCGGTGTTCTTCATCCACTCCGCCGAGAACCGGCAGTCCCTGCCCACCGTGTCGGTGTACTGGGTCGCGTCGGCGGGCTTGAGGATGGTGATGGTGACGGTGGCCTCCCGGGAGGTCTTCCCGGAGGCGTCGGACGCGGTAAACGTGAAGGAATCGATGCCAACCTTGTTCTTTTTGGGCGTGTAGGTGAAGCTTCCGTCCGGCCGGAGGGTCACGGTGCCTCGCTTGGGCTGGCGGACGACGGTGCAGATCATGTCCTCCCCCTCCGGGTCGGCGACCTTCAATTTGCCGTCGGCGGCGAGATTTTTGTAGGTTTCCAGGGCGGAGTCCTCCGCCACGGGGGGCTTGTTTTCCTTGCCCCGGATGCCGATGGTCATGGCGGCGGACGCCTCCACACCGTCCGGGTAGATGGGCAGATACCCCACCTCGGCGGTTTCGTCCTGCTCGGTCAGCCGGGGAGAAAAGGTCATCTGCGCCGCCTGCTCGGCGGTGAGAACGTCCCCGGGGACGAGAACGCGGCTGCCCAGCATCACGCTGCCCACTTTTTTGCCGGGCAGGCTGGTGATGCAGATGCCCGCAATGGGGGTCTCCCCGGAAAAATCCTCCGCGGAGAAGCAGTAGACGCCGTCGCAGTCCACCTCAGCGGCGGCTGCGGCGCAGGATAGCCCCGCAACGCAGCACACCGCCAGCAGCAGAGCCAATAGTCGATTTCGGAACATGGCAATACCTCCAAAAAATGATTTCCGGTGGTATTGTTTGCCAATGTTGGAAAAATTATTCCTACAAATTTTGGGGTGGAGGTGTACCCCCGCGTACCCTCTCCGTCCTCGCTGCGCTCGGCCACCTCTCCCAAAAGGAGAGGCAAGAGAGATGCGCGCCATTTTTCCTGCCGTGGTACACCCCCTTGGCTCTCCCTTTGGGAGAGCTGTCACCGCAGGTGACTGAGAGGGTTTTGCACCCCCGTTCGACCGGGTTTATAAAAAATTCAAAATTAGGTGCAGACAATCGGCAGGTTTTGTGTTATACTATTAAAATCTATACGTGTGCGTTGCATGCATTCTGTTTTTCGCTGTCTAAAGGAGGCGTTTCCTTTGAAATATTGGTTCGGCTACCTCACCGCCGCCATCTTCGGCGCCATCACCTGGGTGCTGATGCGGTTCGGTGAACGGTTTTCTACCCTGGTGGATATGGTGTACCCCTACGTCATCCGCACCTCGGAGTCCATTCTTGCCCAGTGGGCAGGCGGCGTGGACTTCCCCGTCTGGCAGCTGCTGGCTGTGGCGCTGGGCGTGCTGATTCTTGCCAGCATCGTGCTGATGATCGTGCTGAAATGGAACCCCATTCAGTGGGCGGGGTGGGTCATCGCGGTTTTTGCCGGCGTTTACATGCTCCACACCATGTTCTGGGGTCTGAATTACTACTCCGGCCCTCTGTCCGACGATATGCGGCTGGATGTGGGCAGCTACAATCTGGAGGAGCTGACCGAAGCCACCGAGTTCTACCGGGACAAGGCCAACGCCCTCGCCCTGCAAGTCAGCCGGGATGCCAGCGGCAACGTGGCCTTCGCGGACTTTGACGCACTGGCGGACAAGGCCGGGGAGGGCTTCCAGACGCTGACCTACGACTACTTCTACCCCATTTTCGCCGGCTCCACCCTGCCTGTGAAAAAGCTGGGCTGGGCGGATATGTATTCCTCCATGGGCATCACCGGCGTCACCTTCGGCCTGACCGGCGAGGCCTGCGTCAATCCCCAGATCCCCGGCGTGTCCCTGCCCTTCACCATGTGCCACGAAATGGCCCACCGCATGTGCATCGCCCCGGAACGGGACGCCAATTTTGCCGCGTTCCTGGCCGCTTCCGTTCATTCCGACCCGGAATTCCAGTACAGTGCCTATTTTATGGCCTTCCGCTACTGCTACAGCGCCCTGAGCAGCGTCAATAACCAGTCCGCCGCGGTGGCCGCCGCCCGGGTGAGCGCCGGGGTCAACGACAATCTGAAATTCGACATGGCCGCCTACAACAGCTTCTTTAGCTCCCGGAAAAGCACCGCCGCCACGAATTTTGCCGACGCTGCCAACGACACCTATCTCAAGGTCAGCGGCGACGAAAGCGGCGTCGCTTCCTACGGCGAGGTCTGCGACCTGCTGGTGAACTGGCACATCCAGACCGTGGTGCTGCCCTCCATCACCGTAGAAGAATCCCCCTTCGACCCCTACGACGAGACCCAGGTGGATTTGAGCGGCATCGTCAACGCAAGGTGACGGCCATGATGAAACAGACTTTGGACGCAGGTCTGCCCGCGCTGGGGCTTGACCTGCCGGAAAACGCGCGTCAGACCCTCTGCGATTTTGGCGCGGCGGTTATCAAACAGAACGAGGTCATGAACCTCACCGCCATCACCCAGCCGGATCAGGTGGCAAAGCTCCACCTGCTGGACAGCCTGACGGTACTCACCGCCGCCGATCTGCGGGGGAAGCAAGTCATCGATGTGGGCTGCGGCGCGGGATTTCCCGGTGTGCCGCTGGCCATTGCCTGCCCGGAGGCGCAAGTGACGCTGCTGGACAGTCTGGGCAAGCGGATGAACTGGCTGGAAGAAATTCTCCCCCAATTGGGTGTCCGCGCCCAATGCGTCACCGCTCGGGCGGAGGAAGCGGCGGCGGAGCGACGGGAAAGCTACGATTATGCCGTCTCCCGCGCGGTCGCCCGTCTGAACATCCTGCTGGAGCTGACCGCCCCCTATGTGAAGGTCGGCGGCGCGGTGCTGGCCATGAAAGGCTCCGCCGCCCGGGAGGAGCTGGCCGAGTGTACATCTGCGATCAAAAAGCTGGGGCTGAAATTGGAATCGGTAAAGGAATTTTCCGTTGACGGGGCGTCCCACGCGGTCATCATCCTGCGGAAAATCGCCCCCACCCCGAAGCAGTACCCCCGCCGCTACGCAAAGATCAAGCAGTCTCCACTTTAAGGCACTTTGGAAAGTGAGGTTTTTATGGACGCAGTTCTCAGCATTGCTCTGGGATATTTTGCCGGTTCCCTCAGCCCGTCCTCTCTGGTGGGCAGGGTGAAGAAGACCGACGTGCGCAAATCCGGCACCGGAAACCTGGGCGCTACCAACACCATGCTGGTTCTCGGCTGGGGCGCGGGAATTTTCGTCATGCTTTTTGACCTGATGAAGTCCTTCCTCTCCGGCAAGCTGGCGCAGTATCTGTTCCCCGGGCTCAGCACCGCGGGGATGCTGGCCTGCATCGGCGCCATGATCGGCCACTGCTTCCCGGTGTTTCACCGCTTCCGGGGCGGCAAGGGGCTGGCGGCCTTCGGGGGTCTTGTCATTTACTGCGGGTTAAAGTATGTACCCATCGTGCTGTGCGCCGGATGGGCGGTCATGTGGATTTTCGACTGCACGGTAATCTTCCCCATAACGGTGGGCATCGCCCTGCCCCTGCTGATGTACCTTTTCGGCGAAGCACCGGCAAAAATCCTCACGGCCATCTGCGCCGGAGCGGTGCTGGACGTGATGCACATCGGCAACATGAAAAAGGCTCTCGCCGGGGACGAAATGATGCACGTCCGAGACTATTTCAAGGAAAAACTGCACAAAGCGCATTGAAATAATTCTGCCCGAGAAAGTGAAACTTTTCCTTTACTTTTGGGCAAACTTGTGATATACTCGAAAAGCTGGTTATGACCAGACACAATTTTTGCGCCCGTTGCTCAGTTGTGGGACAACGCCCATGTGGCACTTCACCGACCCCTACTTAGCTCCCGGGCTACCGATTTGAAAGGTGGAAAAATCATGATTCAGAAGGAAAAGAAGACCCAGGTCATCCTGGACAACGCGACCCACGAGGGCGACACCGGTTCCCCCGAGGTTCAGATCGCCATCCTGACTGCCCGTATCAACGAGCTGACCGAGCATCTGCGCGTCCACAAGCACGACAACCACTCCCGCCGTGGTCTGCTGATGATGGTCGGTAAGCGCCGCAGCCTGCTGGACTATCTGGCCAAGAAGGACATCAACCGCTACCGTGCTGTGATCGCCAAGCTGGGTATCCGTAAGTAAGAGATTGGAAGGGGCGACTGTCGTCGCCCCTTTTCTTCGTGTCTCTGCCAATCCGTAAATCACGGGAGATGCTTTAGCAGTTGAATGTGCCGCCGGAATCCGACCGCAGATTCAAGTGCTAAACCTCCCGTATAAATAAAATAATCAGGAGGTAAACCAATGATCACCCGCAAACAGTATCCCAACCATCACGTTTTCGAGACGGAAATCGGCGGCCGTGCCTTTACCGTGGAAACCGGTAAGGTCGCAGAGCTGGCCGACGCCGAGTGCATCTGCCGCTACGGCGACACCGTCGTGCTCACCACCGTCACCTGCAACCCCATCCCCAAGGCCGGAATCGACTACTTCCCCCTGACCATCGAGTTCGAGGAGCGTATGTATTCCGTGGGCCGCATTCCCGGCTCCTTCAACCGCCGGGAGGGCAAGCCCTCTGAGCGGGGCATTCTGAACAGCCGCATCATCGACCGCCCCATGCGTCCCCTCTTTGACGAGGAGCTGCGCAACGACACCGTCGTGACCTGCACCGTTCTTGCCAACGACTACGATAACCCCGTGGAGATCGTGGCGTCCCTGGGCGCTTCCATCGCCATTGCCTGCTCCGACGTTCCCTGGAACGGCCCCGTGGCCACCACCAACGTCGCCCACCTGAACGGCAAGTATATCATCAACCCCTCCTCCGACGAGCGGGACGCCGCCGACTGCTTCGTGTGCATCTCCTCCACCTTCGAGAAGGTGGTCATGATCGAGACCGAGGCCAGGGAAGCCCCCGAGAACATCGTCTACGAGTGCATCCGGGTCGCCCATGAGGCCAACATGGAGATCGTCAAGTTCATCAACTCCATCGTCTCCGAGATTGGCAAGCCCAAGTTCACCTTCGAGAAGGCCGCCGTCAACCACGAGCTGCTGGACGATCTGATGGCTTACGGCCTGGATAAGATCGAGTACGCTCTGGACACCCCCGACAAAAACGTCCGGGAGGAGCGCCTGACCGCCGCCCGGCTGGACTTCCAGGAGAAGTTTGGCGAAAAGTACGAAGACTTCGACACCCACATTGAGGTCTGCCTGTACAAGATGCAGAAGAAGGTCGTCAAGAAGTGGCTGCTTCAGGGCAAGCGTGTGGACGGCCGCGGTATGGACGAAATCCGTCCCCTGGACGCCGAGGTCGGCGTTCTGCCCAGAGTCCACGGCTCCGGCCTGTTCTCCCGCGGTCAGACCCAGGTGCTTTCCATCTGCACCCTGAACACCCTGTCCGCCGCCCAGAAGATCGACACCATCTACCCCGAGGATACCAAGCGGTATATCCATCACTATAACTTCCCCGCCTACTCCACCGGCGAAGCCCGTGCCGCCCGTTCCACCTCCCGCCGGGAGATCGGCCACGGCGCGCTGGCCGAGAAGGCTCTGCTGCCCGTGATCCCCAGCGTTGAGGAGTTCCCCTACGCCATCCGTGTGGTGTCCGAGGTGCTTTCCTCCAACGGCTCCACCTCTCAGGCTTCTATCTGCGGCTCTACTCTGGCTCTTATGGACGCCGGCGTGCCCATCAAGCGCCCCGTGGCCGGTATTTCCTGCGGCCTGATCTCCGATCAGGAGACCGGCGAGTGGAGAACCTTCACCGACATTCAGGGTGTTGAGGACTTCCACGGCGAAATGGACTTCAAGGTCGCCGGTACCACCGAGGGCATCACCGCCATCCAGATGGACCTGAAGAACAGGGGTCTGACCATGGAGATCATCGCCGACGCTCTGGAGCGCTGCCGCAAGGCGCGTCTGGAGATCCTGTCCGAGGTCATGCTCAAGGCCATCCCCGCGCCCCGTCCCGAGGTCAGTGAGTACGCCCCGAAGATGCTGTCCCTGAAGATCCCCGTGGACAAGATCCGCGAGGTCATCGGTTCCGGCGGCAAGACCATCCAGAAGATCTGCGCCGACACCGGCGCCAAGGTGGACATCGACGACGACGGCAGTGTGTTCATCTCCGCCGTTGACTCCGCCGCCGCCTACGCCGCCAAGAAGATGGTGGACGACATCTGCTTCGTTCCCGAAGTTGGCAAGCTGTACTACGGCAAGGTCGTGCGCATCCTGCCCATCGGCGCGTTCGTGGAGATCGCCCCCGGCCATGACGGCATGGTTCACATCTCCAAGCTGGAAAACCATCGCGTGGAGAAGGTAGAAGACGTGCTGAACCTGGGCGACATGACCTGGGTGAAGTTCATGGGCTTCGACGAAAAGGGCCGCGCCAACTTCAGCCGCAAGGACGCCCTGAAGGAAATGGCAAACCAGTAAGGTTTCTATAAAATAGCAGTTCCCCGCTTTCGTTACCGAAAGCGGGGAATTTTTTATGCAGAAAATCCGGCTGGGGCGCGGGGCAGTGTATCCCGCCTGTAAATCAAACCGACAAATCGGAATTTGTTTTATAGAGGTCTTTGCAAATACACCATATCTACAAGGTGTACACCACACTCATATATCGGGTGATCATAATGATCCGTAAAGAAATTTGGCACGGTATGCGAGCGTACAAAGCCACATTTTTCATAAAAGGGTATCGTCAACGGGCTGTCGCCGGTTCCCACTTGCAGTATCGAAAATTGTCTGCGGTATTTTTCAACAAGAAATTCAATCAGTGCTTTGGCATAGCCTTTTCGCTGAAATAGGGGAACTGTAGCGATATTCTTAATTTCAAGTATTCCATTCCCTTCGTCCGTTACGACACACTCGCACTTCATTCCGTCATCATCAAGAACATACATTTTACCATTATAGAGATAACGGTCAACCATATCTTCCTGCTCATCCGCCAACAGGAGCAAATCAAGATATTGTTTTTTGTTTTCTGTAACTTCTACAATTCTCATCAATCACACCTGCAAATTCCGATTTGTTTATCCGGTTTCCAGTATATCATACTATTTCTCGATAAAATGGTTAACACCATTTTATCCTGCGAATCCTTCGCAGGCCGCCGGTGGCGGCGAGAAATGTATGGACTTACGTTTTTTGCGGCTACGCCGCTGGCTGCTGAAACAGCAGCCGAATAAAACGGTTTTTAACCGTTTTATTGAAAACTAGTATCAAACCGACAAATCGGAAGTTGTTAATTACAGTCTCAGAACAGCGATCAGTTCTTCGCCGTCCATTTCACCGGTTTCTTCGAAACCGAAAGAGCGATACATCTGACGGGCAACTGCATTATCGGGTTCATATGATAGCCAACAGTATTCCGCTTCTCCACAAGGCATAGATTTTATGAACTCTAATGCAAGGCTGACCGCTTCTTTCCCGTACCCTCTGTTTTGATATGCCTTATCGATCATAAGACGCCACAGATTATAGTTTCCCTTTGCAATTTCAGGTGCATCCGTCCAATAATCATCAACATCAAAACCAATCATCAGGAAGCCTACAGGCTTATCCTCATCATATATACCAAACGGGAATGCATGACCGTTTCCCGTAATTGCAGTATACGCTTCAATGATGCTGATCTCATTGGTGGCAACGAAGTTCTTCTGCGATTCCGATACCGTCAGTTTCAGGATTTCCCAGACATTATTACCATTTACTTTTTCTAAATGAAGCATATATCTTTACCTCGCTAAATTCCGATTTGTTTATCCGGTTTCCAGTATATCACATGTCAACCCCGATATCAAGAGACCGTCCTTACAGGCTCAAAAACTCCCATGTGCCGCAGCACATGGGAGTTTCCATAACACATATTCTTGTGGCACGGAACGTTTCCGCGATTACTTCTTCTTTTCCTCCACCGGCGGATTGATACGTGCTTCGATTCGTTCCAGCGCGTAGACCATGCTTTCCTTCGCCGACTGGCTCACCTTGTCCAGATAATTTTCCTCCCAGGCTTCCACCGTCTTGTCGATACGCACCACCCGGCGGTAGCCGTCGGCGGTTTCCACCTCGCTGACCGTGTAAATGGGGGTGTAGCTGTAATTCGTCACCTTGGTGGTGCCGGTACTGGAATCCTTGGTGATCTCCAAATCCAGAATGATGGAGTAATTGGTGCCGCCCCGGGAGGCGTCGCCGAAGAAGTCCCCCAGAGAATAGGCCACCAGCGTGCCTGCCAGCTCATCGTACTCGATGGCCTGCACCGTATGGGGGTGGGTGCCGATGATGACATCTACGCCCTGCTTTTTCATCAGGTTGACAATGCTCTTCTGGGTGTCGCTGATGTCGTCGTTGTATTCGCTGCCCCAGTGGAGCAGAGCGATGGTGATGTCCGGCTTTTCCGCTTCCACCGCCTTCAGAACGCTGGTGATGCGGGTGCGGTCGATCTTGTCGTAGGTGCTGGCGTAGTCCTCATAGAGGATGTTCACCAGGTTGTCGTTTCCGGCGGGAAGTCCCCGACCGCCTAAGCCCTTGGTGAAGGCCACGAAGGCCACCTTGACGCCCTGCGCCTGGGTGATGGTGTAGCCCTTGGACTCCCGGAATTCGGACTCCGAAGCAAAGGCGCCCACCGGCTCCAACCCTGCCGCCCGGATGCTTTGCAGGGTGGAGGTCAGGCCGATCAGGCCGTTGTTGATGGTGCAGGAATTGGCCATCTGAATCAGATCGACGCCCGCATTGCGCAGACCCTCCAGCAGCTCCCGGGGAGCGGAGGTGGTGTCGCTGCCATAGGGTTCGCCGCAGATGTTGCCCTCCAGGTTCAGCACGGTCAAATCCGCGTCGGACAGGGTGGACGCCACGTCCATGAAGGCGCGGGTGTAATTGTAGCCGCCCACGGCCACACCGGCGTTGATCACAGTGTTGGTCACGTTCAGGTCACCCGCCGCCTTGATGTGGATGGTGGTTTTGGTGCTTTTCTGAGCGCGGGTGGCCGGTTCTGTCGCCTGGGTGGGCTTCTGGGTGGGACGGGTCTCCGCCGCAACCGTTGTTTCGGGGCTGTCGGAGCGGCCGGTGAGGAACACAATCCCCGCCGTACACAGCACCAGCACCACCGCCGCCAGAATCAGCGTGATACGAAGCCGCTTGGCCTCGGCCTGCTGCTTTCTGCGCTGGGCTTCCCGCTTTTCACGGCGCATATTCATTTCATCGTCGTGCAGCGGCATGGCGTCGTCCTCCCAATTCTGAATGATGCTTTATTATACTGCATTTCCTCGGATAAAACAAGGGGTTATTCCCCAAAGTAGGCTCTCGTTTCCCCAGCGTTGCGGTGAATTTCCGCTTTCAGGTCATCCAGAGAGGGAAATTTCCGCTCCGGGCGGAGAAAACGGTAGAATTCCAGCGTGATTTCCCGGCCGTACAGGTCGCCGTCGTAGTCCAGAATCCACGGCTCCACCGTGACGCTGCGCCCCTCCACCGTGGGTCGGACGCCGACATTGGTCACGGCGCAATACCGCTTGCCCTCCACCACAGCGCGGCAGGCGTAGACGCCGAATTTTGGCTCTGCCAGCCCCTCCGGCAGACGCAGATTCGCGGTGGGGATGCCCAGCCGCCGCCCCAGCTGGTGTCCGTGAACCACGGAACCGCTGAGAATATGGGGATGCCCCAGAAATTTCACGGCAGTCTCCATGTCCCCCGTCTCGATCTGGCGGCGAATGTAGGTGCTGGACACCCGGATGCCGTCGATCATCTGGTCGTTCACCACGGCACTGACAAGCCCGTTCGCCCGGCAGAAATCTTCCAGAGCGTCCGCGTTTCCCTCGCCCCGATAGCCGAAACGGAAGTCCTCGCCGCAGACGAACCCGGCAGCAGCATAGTCCCGTATCAGCATGTTGAGAAAATCCCGCCACGGCATGGTGTGCATCTGCTCGTCAAAGGGCAGCGTCACGACCTGCTCCATGGAAAAGCGTTCCCGAAGGAGTTTCTCCCGGTCGTAGGGCGTATTGATGAGGGGCGGGGTGTTCCCCAGCACCAGCGTATCCGGATGGGCGGCAAAGGTCACGACCCCGGCGCGGTAGTTTTCTTCCCGCGCTAAGGTTTTGCACCGGTCAAGCAGCGCGGCGTGGCCTACGTGTACCCCGTCGAAGAATCCAAGGGCATAAATCGTCTTGTTCATTGGTTCACCTGACAGGAACGGAAGCTTGCGGCAAAGGCCGGGGCTTTCCGTTCCGTTCTTTTATTGTACGTCAAAAAAGCTCTTTATGGTTGACATAACGCCATCTTCCACCTTCGCCAGCATGAGAAATTCTCCCGACTGGCTGTAAGCGCGGTAGGTTCCGCCGGGAAGACTGACGGAAAAGGCGTTGCCGTTCCGGCACCGCTTTTCCTGGTTCGCGGTGAGCTTCACCCCGGGATAGCCCCGGAACATGGTGTCCACGTCCCGCAGATAGGTTTCCGGCTCCGGCGATTCCAGCAGCTGCTGCAAGGGGACGGCCTCGGCGATGGTATATTCCCCGGCCTGCGTCCGGCGCAGCGCCTGCATACAGCCCCCGCAGCCCAGCGCTTCGCCGATGTCCGCGCACAAGGTGCGGATATACGTGCCCTTGGAGCAGCGCACCCGCAGACGGAGGGTATCCCCCTCCCGGGACAGCAGGGTAAGCTCGTGGATGGTGACGGGGCGGGGCTGACGCTCCACCTGCCTGCCCTTCCGGGCGAGGTCACACAGCTTCTGGCCGTTGACCTTCAGCGCGGAATACATGGGCGGGATCTGCATGATCTCCCCCCGGAAGCGTTCCAGCACCTCGGTAAGCTGTTCCTGTGTCACGCTGACCTCCCGGCGGGTAAGTGCCGTGCCGGTGGTATCCTCGGTATCGGTGGCGATGCCCAGAAGCAGCTCCGTTTCGTAGGCCTTTTCGGCGTGTTCAAAAAACTCTACGCCCCGGGTGGCGCGCCCCACAAACACGGGCAGCACACCGGTAGCCATGGGGTCCAGCGTACCGCCGTGGCCGATGCGCCGGGTGCCGAACACCCGCCGCAGCCGCGCCGTCACGTCCTGACTCGTCCACCCGGCGGGCTTGTCGATAATCACAATTCCATTCATTTCAGTTCACTTCTAACATGACCGCTTCCACGGCCTTGACGGCCTCATGGAGAGGCAGCTTCATGGACGCGCCCGCCGCGCCCTTGTGGCCGCCGCCGCCGAAACGGACGGTGACCGCCGTGGCGTCGCAGCCGGGGACTGCCCGGACGGACAGCTTCGTCTCCCCGTCCCCCGTCTCCCGGAGGGTCGCCGCCATGCGCACGCCCGCCACCGTGCGGGGGAAATTGGAGATGTTGTCCATATCGTCTTCGTTGACGCCGATCTCCTCCTCCACGGCACGGGGGATAGCGCAGATAGCCATTTCGCCGCCACGCAGCAGCTCCAGATGCTCCACGATCCACGCCTGCATTTTCAGACGTTCCAGCGTGTTCGTCTCAAACAGCTCCTGATTCAGCTCGTAGATCCGCGCCCCTGCCCGGGTACACAGCGCCGCCACGGAAAAGGTATGCGCCGTGGTATTGGAAAAGCGGAAGCAGCCGGTATCCGTGGAAACGCCCACATACACCGCCTCCGCCAGCGCCCGGTCGGCCTTGATGCCCATCAGCTCCAGCACGTCCCACACCACCTCGGCGCAGGAGGCGCTGTCCCCGTCCACCAGCTCCTGCTCCGTAAAGGAGGTCGCGGAGCTGTGATGGTCAATGCGCAGGGCGATTTTCCCCAGCAGCGGGCGAAAGTCCGCAGGCAGCATCTCCGGGGACGCCACGTCCACCGAGACGACGGTGTCGCCCTCCTCTGCCCGGGGCTTGGTCAGCCCCTCGTGGAGCCAGGCAAACCGGGGGGTCACTTCTTTATTTTCCAGCACATGGGCGGTTTTGCCCAGCTGCCGCAGCCCCCGGCACAAGGCGGCAGAGCCGCCGACGGTGTCCCCGTCCGGGCGGCGGTGGGACAAAATGGCGAAATGGTCGTGTTCCAGAAGAAAACGCGCCGCATCAGCTCTCGTCAGTGTCTTCATCGTGTTTGACCTCCAGGGAGTTGATCAGCTTCAGCATTCTCGCGCCGTAGGTGATGGAATCGTCCTCGGACCAGACGATCTCCGGGCTGTAGCGCAGCTGCAAATTGTGTCCCAGCTGACGGCGCAGGTATCCGGCGGCGGATTTTAACCCCGCCATGGCGTCCTTCACCCGCTCCTCCTGCAAAAAGCTGACATAGACCTTGGTATAGCGCAGATCCGGGGTGGTTTCCACCCGGGTAATGGAGATCATCGTGTCCTGGACTCTGGGGTCCTTCACCGTGCGAAGCAGGGCGGACAGCTCCTTCTGAATCTCCTCATTGATCCGATTGATTCGGTTGGATGACATTGGGTACTCCTTTCGTGGCTCTGCGGAGTTTTCCTCCCGCAGATAACGGTTTTCGCCGCGCCGCGTGGTGTGCGGTGCGGCGAATAACTTAGCGTTTCACTTCCTGCATGACAAAGCACTCGAAAATGTCGCCTTCCTTGATGTCGTTGAACTTCTCGATCGACATGCCGCATTCGTAGCCGGCGGCGACCTCCTTGACCGCGTCCTTGAAGCGCTGCAAAGAGCCGATCTCGCCCTCGTGGATGACGATATTGTCCCGCAGAACGCGCACCTGGGAATCCCGGGTGACCTTGCCGTCCTTGACCATGCAGCCGGCAATGGTGCCGATGGCGCTGACCTTGTAGGTCATGCGCACCTCCGCGTGGCCGATGACCACTTCCTCGAACTTGGGGGCAAGCATGCCCTTCATGGCGGCTTCGATCTCGTCGATGGCGTCGTAGATCACGCGATAGAACCGCATATCCACATTGGCGCGGTGGGCGCTGGCCGCGGCGGCGGCGTCGGGGCGGACGTTGAAGCCAACCACAATGGCGCCTGCGGTGGAGGCAAGCAGAATGTCGCTTTCGTTGATGGCGCCGACACCCGCGTGGATGACCCGGACACGGACTTCCTCGTTGGAAATCTTTTCCAGAGAGGATTTCAGCGCTTCGGCGGAGCCCTGCACGTCGGCCTTGACGATCAGAGGCAGCTCCTTCATTTCGCCCTCCTGCATCTTGGCGAACAGGTTGTCCAGGGTGACCTTCTGGTTCATCTTGGCCAGGGCGTCCTTCTGCGCCTGACGGCGCTGCTCCACCAGCTCGCGAGCCATGCGCTCATCGGTGACGGCGTTGAACTCGTCGCCCGGCGTGGGCACGTCGGCAAGGCCGGTGATCTCCACAGGCACGGAGGGGCCGGCGGTCTTGACGGTACGTCCCTTGTCGTTGGTCATGACGCGGACGCGGCCGACGGCGGTACCGGCGATGACGATATCGCCCTGCTTCAGGGTGCCGTTCTGCACCAGCAGGGTCGCCACGGGGCCCCGGGACTTATCCAGCCGCGCCTCGATCACCACGCCCTTGGCGCGGCGGTTGGGGTTGGCCTTCAGCTCCAGCACCTCGGCGGTGAGGATGACCATTTCCAGCAGATTGTCCAGACCCTGGCCGGTCTTGGCGGAGATGGGGCAGATTACGGTCTCGCCGCCCCATTCCTCGGGGATTAGGTCGTACTTGGTCAGCTGCTCCTTGATCTTGTCGGGGTTGGCGGTGGGCTTATCCATCTTGTTGATGGCGACGATAATGGGAACGTCCGCAGCCTTGGCATGGTTGATGGACTCGATGGTCTGGGGCATAATGCCGTCGTCGGCGGCAACCACCAGAATGGCGATGTCCGTGGACTTGGCGCCCCGGGCACGCATGGAGGTAAAGGCCGCGTGGCCGGGGGTATCCAGGAAGGTGACCATATTCCCGTTCACATCCACGGTGTAAGCGCCGATGTGCTGGGTGATGCCGCCGGCCTCTTCCGCGGTGACGGATGTCTTGCGGATGGCGTCCAGCAGGGAGGTCTTGCCGTGGTCAACGTGACCCATGACCACAACGACGGGGGCGCGGGTCTCCAGCTCCTCGGCGGTGTCCACGTGGTCGTCGATGATCTGCTCCTCGATGGTGACGGTGACTTCCTTCTCCACCTTGCAGCCCATCTCGGTGGCCACGAACTCGGCGGTGTCATAATCGATGGTCTGGTTGATGGCGGCCATGACGCCGTTCTTCATCAGGCACTTGATAACCTCTCCGGCGGTCTTTTTCATCCGGGAAGCCAGCTCGCCCACGGTGATCTCGTCGGGAATCTTCACCGTCAGAGGCGCCTTCCGGGCGACCTCCATTTGCAGGCGGCGCATTTTCTCCTGCTCCTCGTTCCGGGACTTGCTGCCCCGGAACTTACCGGTCTGCTGCTTGCTGCCCTGCTGACCCTTCTTGCCGCCGATGCGCTGCTTGCCGCCCTGGTAATTCTGCACCCTCTCGGAAACCAGATTGTCCACGTCGGCAAAGCGTCCGGCGTTGACCTGCACGGCGGAGGTGTCCACCACCCGGCGCTCCCGCTTCCGCTCCGGCTCCTTGGGCTTGTCTGCCTTGGGCTGGGCATTTTGCTGGGCGGGCTGCTGGGGACGGGGCTGATTCTGAGGCTTTGCCTGCTGAGGCTTCGCCGCCTGCTGGGCTTCGGGCTTGGGCGCCTCGGCCTTGGGGGCTTCGGGCTTGGGCGGCTCCGCCTTGGGGGCGGGCTTCACGGCAAACACCTGCTCCAGGGACGCGATCTGGTGGGTCTGGGTCATGTGGTCGAACACCAGATTCAGTTCCTCATCGGTGAGCACCTGGGTATTGGACTTGGGCTTCTGAAAATACTTGGAGATGATGTCCGCGATCACCTTCGGCGCAACGCCGAAATCCGTCGCGACCTCCTTCAAACGATACTTCACTAAACTCATACGATAAAACGCACCTCCAAAATATGACAAGCGGAAAGCAGAGGGGGATGTACTTTTTTTCTGCTTACTGCTTAAAACTACGACTTCTTTTTCCCTTTACGCACATTTTTTACGTGAGCTTTCGCCTCGGCCTGATGCTTTTTGACCTTCTCGGCCTTGGCGGAAAGCACTTCCAGGGCTTCCCGGTTTTTCTCCGGTTCGCCCAGCGCCGTCAGCAGGGACAGCGCCAGCCGGACGTCCGTCACGGCGGCGATGGCCAGGCTGGTTCGGCCGATGGCGAAGCCCATTTCCTCTTTGGTGGATTTCAGGCGGACGCACTGCTGGTCGGTTCCGGCGGCGAAGGATTTTGCCCGGCGCCAGGTGTGATCGGAGGCGTCGGCGGCGACCAGAATCAGGTACGCCTTTCCCGCCCGGGCAATGGCGCCCACCGGCTCCTCGCCCAGCTCCGCCATGCCGCCCTTGCGGGCTATGGACAGATACTGCAGCGCCTTATCCATTCTCCATCTCCTTTTCCAGCCGCCCGTAGACCTCCTCCGGGATGGTCACCTCCAGGCTGCGATCCAGCGCTTTGGAGCGGATGGCCTTTTTCAAGCACTCGGGGTTGGGGCAGATATACGCGCCCCGGCCGTTTTTCTTGCCGCCGAAGTCCAGGCTGACCTCGCCCTCGGGGCTGCGGACGACCCGGATCAGCTCCCGCTTGGCCTTCCGTTCCCGGCAGCCCATACACTGCCTCTGGGGAATTTTCTTCTGCATCGAACTGCCTCCTTATCGCTCCGGATTTTTATGCTTCCTCCGTCTCCTCGGCGGGTTCGGCCTGGGAGGCGGGCTTGATATCGATCTTATAGCCGGTCAGGCGGGCGGCCAGGCGGGCGTTCTGCCCCTCCTTGCCGATGGCCAGAGACAGCTGGTCGTCGGGGACGATCACCCGGCAGGCCTTCTGGCCGGGAATCAGGCTGACGTCAATGACATCCGCGGGGCTGAGGGCAGCCCGGACATACTGGCAGGGGTCTTCACTCCACACCACAATGTCGATCTTCTCGCCGCCCAGCTCCTTCACGACGGCGCCAACCCGTCCGCCGTGAGGGCCGACGCAGGCGCCCACGGGGTCGATGCCCTCCATGGCGGCACGAACCGCCATCTTGGAACGGGAACCGGCTTCCCGGGCGATGTTGCGGATCTCCACCTGACCGTCGGCGATTTCCGGGGTCTCCAGCTCGAACAGCCGGCGCACCAGATTGGGATGGGTGCGGGAGACACGGATCACCGGGCCGCGGCCCATTTTGTGAACCTCCAGCACGTACACCCGGAGCATATCGCCCTCGTGGTGGGTTTCGCCGGGAATCTGCTCGCCGGCCTGGAGCACGGCGTCGGAGGTATCATTACCCTGACCGATGCGCAGGAACATATCGCCGGTGGTGGGGTCGATGCGCAGCACGGTGCCGGTCATCAGCTCCTGTGCCTTGTTGGAATAGCTTTCGTAAGCCACGCCCCGCTCGGCTTCCCGGATGCCCTGGATGACCACCTGCTTGGCGGTCTGAGCGGCGATGCGGCCGAATTTCTGGATGTCCACGGGGATGTTCACCGGGTCGCCCACCTGGACGTCGGGGTTATAGTTCCGGGCGGCGTCGATGGGGATTTCCAGGGCGGTATCCTCCACTTCCTCCACGGCGGTCTTGACGATGTGCATGGAAAGACCTTTCTCGCTCAGGTCAACCACCACGTTGTCCGCCGGGACGTCCCGGCGATCCTCCCGGTCTTTCCGGTAGGCGTTGGTCAGCGCCTGCTTCAGGCGCTCCACCATATAATCCACAGGGATGCCCTTGAGCTTTTCCAGCTCCCGCAGAGACGCGAAAATCTCCGCGCCGATATCCACCTTGGGGGCTTCCGCCTGCTTTTTGGCTGTCTTTCTTGCCATTTTATTCTGTCCTCCTATCAGAATTCCACGCGAAGCCGCACCAGCGCGACCTCGGATTTTTCAAACGTTACGGTTTCCTTCCCCGCTTCCACGGTCAGCCTGCCGTCCTCGTAATCGCGCAGGACGCAGGGGATTTCCTTCATGCCGTTTCTGGGGCGGTAGAGCTTGACGGTGATGGGGCTGCCCAGATATTTCTGGAAATCAGAGGGGCGCTTCAGCACCCGTTCCAGTCCGGCGGAGCAGACCTCAAAATGGTAGGAGCCGGGAATCGGATCCTTCTCGTCCAGAATGGGGTCAACGGCGCGGGAGATGGCCTCGCAGTCGTTGATGTCCACGCCGCCGTCCTTGTCAATATACAGCCGCAGGAAATATTCGCTGCCCTCCCGGACGTATTCCACGTCCCAAAGCACGCAGCCGTGTTCTTTCACGATGGGTTCGGCGAAGGCCGCCACCTGTTCGGTAACTTTCATGGATACACCCTTTCCCTGGGGTCTTTCCGAAAGGGCGTTCGCGTCCTTTCAGATACGACCTAAATCAGCAAGAAAGAGAGGCGCTCGCGCCTCTCTTTCCTACCTTCTACCTGTTTACGTTAGCATTATATCACTGTTTTTCCCGTTTGGCAAGAGGGTTTTCACAAATTCCGGGACTTTTTTTCAACATTTTGACCAATTGGCTCCCGTTCCTTCACCAGCATGGGGGTGAACATGGGCTTGCCGAAGCGGGTGACGAACCGCTGGCATTTTACCAGAAATGCATAGTACACATTGTACCCGCAGCCCAGCATCGTCTCCGCGTTGGCCATGCCCTTGGCGAGAATCACATCCGCGCCGGACAGCGCAGCGGCGGCTTCCGGGCTTAGCATGTCCAGCTGGGTACCTGCCACCCGGTTGCCGTTGTCGATCACCGGGAAGGGGATGCCCACAGCGGCGGCATCCTCCCGGGTCGCGTCGTTCTGGGCGATGGCGCCCCGGACGCAGAAGGTGATGGAAATCTCCGGATACGCCGCCGCGATGGCCTCGGCCAGCACCCGGTCGAAGCCGATCTCTCCGGCGTTGTCCGTCAGATACACCAGCTTCCCGCCCCGGCGTAAATCCCGGCAAAAGTAAGCGTACACCTGCTCGTCCAGCTCCATTTCCAGCGCCTTGTCCAGCATTTCCTCCAGCTTTTCAAAGCTGACCTGCCCCTGTAAGGCGGAAAAATCCAGGTAATTTCCCAGAATGGCAAATTGCAGTCCCGCGAAAACCGGGTCTTTGGCGGCGGTGACCTTCTCCCGGATTGCGGGAAGCCGCTCCAGCACGAAGCGGTTGGAATCCAGCTTTTCCTGACGGAAACGGTCGTAGTCAAGGCCGTACATTTCGTGAAGCAGGTCGGCGATCTGGGGCCCGAACCAGGGGGAGGACACCCCCTCCGGCGCGGCGATGCACAGTTTCATGATCTCTTTGGCAAAGGCCATTGCCTGCTCCTCCGTCCCCAGGGTCTGGGCGAGGGCGATGTTCCGCCGCAGAAGGCATTGCAGGCAGTAAGTGTCGATGGAAATACTCATGGAACCTCCGTAACGTTTACAGCTTTAGCAATTCCTCAAAGGAATCGATTTTCCCGGCGTACCCCGCCGGGGTGCCGAAGCCGTAACTTGCCCAGAGGAAGGGGACGCCCGCTTCCACCGTGGCCTCGTAATCCCCCTGGGTGTCGCCGATGTAGGCGCAGGAGGTGATGTTGTATTTCTCCATCAGTGTGCGGATGGTCTTTCCCTTGCTGGTGCCGGTGTCGCCGAAGCACAGATGGCCGGTGATGCAGCCGGTCAGCCCCAGCTTGGAGATGCACAGCTCCGGATAGCCCTGCTGACTGTTGCTGACGATGAACAGGCGGTGCGTCTTCGCCAACTCTTCCATCGTCTCCCGGACGCCGGGGTAGCCGATATGGCAGGGGTTTTCGTGGAGGTGGCAGTTTTCCGTCTCCATGCACCGCGCCATCAGGGCGTAGCGCTCTTTTTCCGGAAAGTCGGCAAACAGAACGTCGGCGATCTCCGTCATCACCCGGCCAAACAGGGGCTTCAACGTTTCCGCCGTGATGCAGTATTGGGAAAGCCCCTCCTTTTTCAGCTGGATGTTATACCCCTCCGCCACCAGCGCACGGGAATCCCAGAGGGTGCCGTCAATGTCAAAAATCAGGCTCTCGTAATTCATGCTTCCTCCAGATGCCGCTGGATGCGGCCGATGATCATGTCCAGCGCCACCAGGTTTTTCCCGCCCTCGGGGACGACGATGTTGGCGTACTTCTTGCTCGGCTCCACGTACCGCTCGTGCATGGGCTTGACCGTGTCCTGATACTGTTTGAGAACGCTTTCCAGGGTTCTGCCCCGCTTGTTCACGTCCCGCTTGATCCGGCGGCACAGGCGGATGTCCGCGTCGGTGTCCACGAAAATGCGGATGTCCATGAGGTTGCGCAGCTCCTCGTTCTCGAAAATCAGGATGCCCTCCACGATGATGACCTTTTTCGGCACGATGTGGATGGTCTGCTCCGAGCGGTTATGGATGGTAAAGTCGTACACCGGGCATTCGATGGCGTGCCCCCGGCGCAGTTCCTCCAGATGGTAGACCATCAGGCTGGTGTCGAAGGCGGCAGGCTCGTCGTAATTGAGCTGGCTGCGCTCCTCGTAGGTCATGTCGTCGTGGCGCTTATAATAATTGTCGTGGCTGATGACCGTGACCATGCCCTCGAAGCGGGAGATCAGATTGTTCATCAGGGTGGTTTTGCCGCTGCCCGTGCCGCCGGCAATGCCGATGACCAGAATGTTGTCGTCCATAGTCTCTTCCTCCATATCTATTGCGCTTCCAGAAGCGTTCGGGACAATGTAAGAATCCCCTCGTCCGGGAGACTGTTGGTGAGGATGACCTCGCCGGTTCCGTTTTCCAGAAGATCAGCCTCCGCCAACCGGCGGCGGGTCTCCCGGGCGGTGCCGTCGCCGCCGTCCAAAAGGGCGACGCCGCTTCCCAGCACCCGGGAAATGGCCTTCGCCGCGAAGGGATAATGGGTGCAGCCCAGCACCACCTCGTCCAGCTTCCCCTGATAGGGGGCGAACAGCTCCCGCAGAAGGGATTCGGCTTCCGGGGAATCCGCCTGCCCCCGCTCCACCAGCTCCACCAGCCCCGGTGCGGGAATTTTATAGATCCGGCAGTTCTGGTCGTAGCGGTGCATCAGCGCTTCAAATTTTTCCTCCCGCAAGGTCATGGGCGTGGCCATCACGCCGATGCCGCCGCCGTGGTACCGGTCATAGGCCAGCTTGAGGGCAGGCTCGATGCCGATGACGATGGTGTTCGGGTAGGCTTCCCGCAGATCGTGAATGGCGGCGGAGGTCGCGGTGTTGCAGGCCACCACCAGCGCCTTGACCCCCCGGGTCATCAGACGCCGCGCCGCGGCGAAGGTGAGCGCTTCCACCTCGTCCTTGGTTTTGGTGCCGTAGGGGGCGTTGGCGGAGTCGCCGAAATAGAGATACCTCTCCCCGGGCATGAGGCGCCGCAGGTGCCGCAGTACGCTGATGCCGCCCACGCCGGAGTCGAAGACGGCGATATAATCCTGTTTGGTGTTCATGGTTTCACCTGGTCATCTTCCGGGGCGGGCGCGTGGCCGCCCCATGTTTTCTATATAGTATCAAATTTCCGCCGTTCTTTCAATGGCTCGTTGCTTTTTTCGTGGATTTTTTGGAAGCGAATGCTCCCCCGGCTGCATCAGCAGCCGGGGGAAGAAAACACTATTTTGTAACGGGAATGCTGACCCGCTTGCTTTCCAGCAAAAGCTCATCGGTGTCATGATCCAGGACGCCCAGCACCAGCTCCAGGGAGGTGATGTCCCGAACCCGCTCCACGTCCGCGTCATACAGCCACATTTCGCACTTGCCCCAGGCGTCCGGCGCAAGCTCGTCGAACAGGAACAGATCAGCGGATTCGCCGTTCACATAGGTTTCCATCGTGTAGAGCCAGATATTCCGCTCGGAATGATTCTCTACCCGGAACCGGAAGGCGCCGTCCTCGCAAAGCTCACTCTCGCTGCCCGTGTAGGTAAGGGTGATGCCCGCCTCCTCCAGAACCGTCGTGCCGCCGCTCTCCACCGACCGGACATTGTTCTTGTCTGCGCGCAGGGTAATGGGGGGCGTAGAATCCAGCGGATTGTAGTCGCTGGCATCCGTCACTTCCAGGCAGAACGAGAGTTCGCCGATCGTTTCAATATTTCCGCTTTCAAGGTCGGTATCGTTGACCCAGATCGAGGTCATTTCCTCCCGCCCCGCTTCCAGCAGGATGAAAAGGAGACGATCCTCCGTCATGTAGCCGTTGACGCAGTCCATGCTGCTCATGAGCATAACGTCCTTGTCCGAACCGTTGCGAACGTAGACGGGAATCTCCTCCGTGTATGTGTCCCCGTCCCGCCAGTCGGCCACGGCCAGGATGCCGCCCTTATCGTACAGGACGGTCTGGTGGTGGAAATCCTCCGGGCGAATCACCGCTTCCGTCTCCCAGGTGTCCCCGTCGTCGCTCCACAGGGAGGACATGCTGCTCACTTTTTCGGTAATGAACTCCGTCAGCACGTACTGCGCCACCATGAACGCGGTTACGATCAGAATCGGCCAGAGCCACTTGGGGCTGGTCTTTTTCCGCCGGCCGGAATACTGCCTGCATTCTTTTTGCCGGGTGGGGACGCTCCGGCGGACGGGTCTGTCCTCGGGCTGCTCGATGATCAACGGCTCCCCCTCGTGGGTGTGCAGGCCGTGGGCGATTTCTTCGGTAAACGGCTCGTAGTAGCATTCCCGGCAACGCTTGCCGTTGTAGGGCGCGCCGCAGCAGGGGCATCTTTTCATTTGGGTTCACACTTCCGCACCATCCGGTGCCGCCTTCCTTTTGGTTTCCAATTTTAATTGTAACATAGGGGTCAACCCTCCGCAACAGCATGAACACGGGATTTTTTGCCGCTTCACGGGAAACCTCCCTCTTTATGGCAAAACCGTTGCATTCTTCCGTCCGAAACGGTATAATGTCAAAAAAACACTCGGGAGGAATTTTTATGGATTTGAACATCGGCCGTATGCCCCACGGGCCGCGGAACTCCATTGCCGACGTGTCAGGCGTCCGCGTCGGCCACTGCACCGTGGACGATGAACGGCACAAAACCGGCGTAACGGTGATTCTGCCCTGCGAGGACGACATTTTCCGCAGCAAGATGCCCGCGGCTTACCACGTTCTCAACGGCTTCGGGAAAACCACGGGACTGATGCAGATCGTGGAGCTGGGGACGCTGGAGACCCCCATCGCCCTGACGAACACCCTGAATGTGGGACTGGTTCACGACGCCATGGTGGAATACATGTGCCGCCAGGGGGAGCGCCGGGGATATCCGGTTTATTCCGTGAACCCCGTGGTGTGCGAGTGCAATGACGCGTCCCTGAATGACATCCGCCACCGGGCGGTAGGGCAGGCGGAGGTCTTCGCCGCCATTGATGCCGCGTCGGCGGACTTTGCCCAAGGGGACGTGGGCGCGGGGAAGGGCATGACCTGCCACAACCTGAAGGGCGGCATCGGTTCTTCCTCCCGGCGGGTTTCCATCGGCGGGGAGACCTTCACCGTGGGCGTGCTGGTTCTGACGAACCACGGGTGTCTGCGGGATTTGACCGTCGGCGGGGAAAACATCGGCAAGGAGATCGAGCGGCGCATCCGGGAGGACGCCCCGGACGAGGGCAGCTGCATCATGATCGTCGGCACCGACCTGCCCGTCACCTCCCGCCAGCTGGGGCGGATCATCCGCCGGTGCAGCGTGGGGCTTGCCCGGCTTGGCAGCTACATCGGCCACGGCAGCGGTGAGGTTATGGTGGGCTTTTCCACCGCCAACCGGATTCCGGCACAGGGTGACTGCCTGAATTTCCGCTGCATCCACGAAAGCCACATAGACGACGCCTTCCGCGCCGTTGCGGAGGCCACCGAGGAAGCGGTGCTGCGCTCCATGCTGGAAGCCCACCCGGTCACAGGCTACACCGGCAAGCTGCGCCGGAGCCTCGGTGAATTCTGGCAGCCCTGAACAGTGAAAAATCCCTGCGGAATGAAATGGGCGGGGCGCATCAGACAGTTAACAGGCACAGCAGAATAATTGAACTGCACCCCTTGCCTCTCCCTTTGGGAGAGGTGGCCGAGCGCAGCGAGGACGGAGAGGGGAAACCGGGCTGCAATACCCCCTCAGTCACCTTCGGTGACAGCTCTCCCAAAGGGAGAGCCAAGGGCGCGTTGGCGCGAAAAAATGGAGTGCATCCGTGCCGATTGGCGTATCGCGCAGGTACCCCTTGCCTCCCCCCTTGGGAGAGGTGGCCGAGCGCAGTAAACTGTACCCATAAAAATGGACACGGAGGGTGAGGGGTATCCCTGAAAAGTGGACATCCCTCAGAGGGGAAAACCCCAATTCGTGGACAGTATCATGAGGTTGCAGGATATGCTAAAATGTACCCATGTGCAAGGCGAAAAAAGGAAGGGTACACAATGGCAAATTTTACAGACGAACAGATCGCCCAGCTTTCCGGCAACCAGAATGTGCAATGGGTATCAAGAACCGGAGTTCAGTTCACCCCGGAGTTCAAGCTCCTGGCATGGGAGCAAAAGAAGCAAGGGAGACGGATGAAAGACATCTTCCGAGACAATGGCATCGACCCGGATATTCTGGGCAGAAAGCGGATTGAGAATTTCTCCGTCCGGCTGGATGACGCAGTGCGGGAGGGCCGATTCTTACCAGACAGGCGCATTTACAACAGTCGCCCGGCAGGGGCAGCAGACCCGGAACAGATGCCTCTTGAGGAGCGTGTCCGCTGGCTCATCCATGAATTGGAGTATGCAAAGCAGGAAGTCGAGTTCTTAAAAAAACTGCAAATGGCGAATACGGAGGCCCGGAAAGAATGGGAATCGAAGCACCGGCACGGGTAAAGTATGCGCTCATCCGAGAGGCAGCGGAACGGGACGGCAATATGCTCAACGTCAGCTGGATGTGCCGAATTGCCGGGGTGACACGCAGCGGTTACTATGCCTGGCTTGACGCTGCTCCTGCCCGTCAGAGCCGTGAGGAAGCTGACCAAA
>ENA-OPCE01000161-OPCE01000161.1-human-gut-metagenome-genome-assembly--contig:-NODE-161-length-63075-cov-8.603427_pt1 | contig 63075 bp, 63 predicted proteins | sample MGYA00241247_ERZ501474 | MGnify/ENA primary metagenome ERZ501474 (study PRJEB25962, sample SAMEA2042572) | human gut metagenome | biome: human gut; feature: human-associated habitat; material: faeces... | reverse complement strand
TTAGACGGTGATTTAACTTTACCGAAAAATGACGATTTAAAATTTGCTTATTACACTTACAGGAATGTCTCGAAAAGAACGACTGCAAGCCATCGTTCAAAGCATGGATAAATATCATTATGAGTATGAAGGTATCCGCTTAGTCGTTATCGACGGTATTGCAGATTTGGTACTATCAGCTAATGATGAAGCAGAAAGCATTCGGATTGTAGATGAGTTGTACCGTTTGGCGGGAATATATCGTACCTGCATCGTTTGCGTACTTCATTACGTGCCGAATGGATTGAAGTTAAGAGGACATCTTGGTTCGGAACTGCAACGTAAAGCGGCTGCGATAATGAGTATAGAGCTTGATAGCGAGCCGTCGGTATCAGTTGTAAAGGCACTTAAAGTAAGAGACGGCAGCCCTCTCGATGTTCCTCTAATGCAGTTCTCATGGGATAAGGAACTGGGTATGCACATTTACATTGGAGAAAAACCACGAGAGGAAAAGGAAAAACGGAAAGAAAAAGAACTGGCTAATGTTGCCCGTGAGATATTCGCTTCGCAAAAGCATCTGACCTATATCGACTTGTGTGATCGTATTCAGCAAATAATGGATGTAAAGGAACGCACGGCCAAAAACTACATTAGATATATGAGAGAGAAAGAGATAATTATAAAAGACCCGTCCAATCAGAACTACTTCATGATAGGGCATATCATCTAAAACCCCGAATAGTTATGTATATAAGTAAAGACGATTTTGAAGCGTGGATGGAACGAATCATGTACCGCTTCGACAAACAGGATAAAACCCTTGATAAAATGAGTAAACATAGGAATATGTTAGATGGAGAATTACTGCTCGACAATCAGGATTTATGTATGCTACTGAATGTCAGTAAACGAACATTGCAACGGTATCGGGCTACTGGCGAATTGCCATTTCATACACTATACCACAAAACCTTCTATAAAGAAAGTGATGTTCATACGTTCATCAGGGTAAACTTTAACAAGAAAAGAGGTAATGATAATAAAAATAAGAAACAATAAGGGAAATGACTATTTTCAATCTTTTAGGTTCATAGTTGAAATTTTTGTGAATTGAAAGCCCGTACCGTCGTGATGACAGGCACGGGCTTTTTTATTCCGTGCAATAGGATAAGAGTTAAAAGGATATTGAGAATTCTTCTCTAATTTACTTGCAGAATGAATGTGTTACTTTCGTAGTTATACTGGGCAAAATTGCTTAATCTTAATTCGGTAATTTCATGGCAAATTATTAAGAGTTTTGTTAAATTCCGCAATTTTCTCAATCATCTTGTCGAAAGGCAGAGAATCTCCGTATATCATTGTTTCCTGCATTGTTTCATAATCTTTTTTCCAAGAATCCATAACCTCGACAGGCGGAATTATACAGATAACCTGTGGCCGCAATAAAGAATAGTCAAATCCTTTTATCCCGATAAACGTTTGTCGATGTTTGATAACTGAGTCATAGAGATCTACATCGTTTATTGCTTTAGACGCTATCGGTGTCTGCATTATTTGAACTATATCGTAAAGGTGTCGCGACATTCTTTCGGTACGCATTGCCTCTTTCGGCTTTGCAAATTCCTCTTGGAGCAGACATATCTTTTCTAAAAAAGTACGTTCGGGTGCAACTGCTCGGACTTTAAAATTCGGTTCTGTAAACGGTGCATTTGTATATACTCCGTCAATAAAAGAGGATAAGTGAACGGGAGTTATCGGCTCACTCATAGAACGACCGCTGACCTCGACAATGACTTTACGTTTGATGTATTGAAGTTCTTCAAATATGGATTGGTATTCAACCTCAATTATTTCCGGGTCTGTCGTTGTGACTGGCGTAATATGGACTTTAACGGTAAACTTGCTTCCGTTGATACCATCCGCCATAAGTTGCTCTCGTAAATCAACCTGCATTTTTTCACGAACAAATGAGCAGGAAGCACGACGTAATTTATCGCTGATTTGTGTCTTTGAAAGTGTTCCGCTAAAGCCTAAATACTCACGATCTATACCAATATCCGCATCTTCGGAAAACCGACTGATCAAATTCCAACACTTACTCAAATTGGTTCCTCCTTTGAAAGATAAATGATTAGCGTAAGGCAAGGAAAACAATGCTCTGAGAACAGCCGTTACCCACCAATCTTTTTCTATTATTTGTTGGTTTAGGCCTGTTTCCGCTTGTACCCTTCGAACAATTTCCTGTTGTTCTATATCTGTCAAATCTATGTATTTCATGCGTTTTGAAGAGTTTTACGCACCCATATCGGTGCCAATTGTATATCGTTTTGGAATTCTTCGGTACTTACTTTTTCCAAATGGGTTTTGATAATTTCAAACTGTTCCGAAGTAATATTACCTTCGCCTATTTCACGCATAGCAGTAACTAACAGCATCATCATTTGTGATTGATAGGCAAAATTGCGCATCTCGGAGGTATGTTTGAATAAAATACCTTTTCCTTTACCAATGGATACACGACGAGGAGATCCGTCAGTAACAAAAACGACATTTGCTGGAACTTGTGTCGATAATCCAAGCATATTGAGAACATATGCTCCTGTTGGCATAATCCGCACTCTATCCCGTTTAGCGATTCCGTTAGCGATTTCTTCTACACTCGGCGGAATGATACCACTCCCCCATTTGGAATCTATTTTAGGATAATAGTAAATCCCTTGAGCAACACGGATTATGACTTCCGACTGGCATAAACGCACCAATGCAGAGCGAACAGCATCTGACGAGCCAAAAGAGGAGAAATCGTCAGGGAAAAATAATTCTCCTCTTTCAGAGGAAAGAATTTTATCCTTTATTTTATTAAATGCACTTTGCATATAGAGATAATTTTGCCACAAATATACGATAAATTTGTGGCAAATTAAAATCTAAATAAAAACTGATGTGAGATTATCAGATCTTGATACCCTTTGAAACATCTTTCTTCTCCACTTTCGGCGGGTTACTACCTGCCGAAGCAATAACAAGCCTGTCGCCCATAATTTCCTTTACTCCCTGCAAGTTATTAGGAAACGAAGTGTCCTTGATAAATGAAGTTTCGGGTTTCGCTTGTGATTGACTTGTATTACTTGTCGAAACGGTCTCCTGTCCCTCACTTTCTTCGATCGGTTTAAGCGAGAGTTGGATTTCACGGTCTAACTTAATCAAATCGTCTTTTAGAGCTTTTAGTTCCGGTTCTTTCCGCCAAGTTCCTTCGACCACTTCTTTGAGAACAGGTATATCCTTTTGCAATTTCTCATTTTCCGTCTGATACCTATCTAACAGCTTTGGCATAGTATCAAGTGCATTTAGGAAATTTTGTGCAGCCGTCTTCGGATCGGTTGCCATTAGCCCGTGATTGTAGTTGTATAGAATATCGCCTTCACCTTTGACAAAGAAGCGATTTTGTATCACATCGAATCCGTCTTTGGCAGTAGTTTCTGACTTTACCATTAACTCAAAGCCGTAAAGCGTACCTATTTTCTCGTGCGATCCAAGTGTACGGGCTTTGTCAGCAATTTCATTCAATTTCAGCCCTACTTCTTTAGGATTACTGCCCTGCAATCCGTTCAATATTACCGGATTCAAGCGAGTAACGCCGTCAGGTTGATACTGAACACGAGAATTAAACGCTTCTATATCTTTGGATATACGGCTGATAAGACCGTTGTTCTTCTCCACATTAGATACAATATCTTCCAATTTGTAGCGAGATGAAGATTTGCCACGCATAAATGCTTGGCGTTCGGATTCCAACGAAGCGATTTTCTTTTCCAGACGTGCTTTTTCCAATAGTTCGGTATTACCGGAGAGAATGGCGACATATTCAGAAAAGTTCATACCGCCTTTTTCGTCCATACTGCCCTCGTCAATGGTACGACTTCCCAGTGAGTTATTTTTCAACTGTCGAATGAAAAGCTGTTTATTGTGGAGTAAGCCAAACTTGTACGCATCCAACGACTTTTCTACCGCATAGATAAGTACATCTACCTTATTATCGGCATATAGTTTGGCAATATCGTTGCCTTTACGAATACCCCGACCGTCCCGTTGTTCAAGGTCTGACGGTCTCCAAGGGGCATCCAAATGGTGGATTGCAACACATCTTTTCTGGGCATTAACTCCTGTTCCCAACATTTCCGTACTCCCGAACAATACACGGATTTTACCTTCATTCATATCCTTAATCATAGTTTTGCGAGCTTTGTCCGTCTTGGCTTCCTGAATAAAGCGTATTTCGTGAGCTGGGATTCCGTAGTCATCCATCAGTTTACGCTTTATTTCGGAGCATGGGTTCCATTCTCCGGGTTTGTAAGTACCCAAATCGGAGAAAACAAACTGAGTAGCCTTGTGTTGATCGAACTTTGTGTAGTAATCCGCTACCATTTTAGCAACGTGCGAAGCCTTATTATCCACATGGTCGCCGTACTTGACCGGATCAATCAATCGCATATCAAGCGACATTTTGCGGGCATAGTCCGTTGCAATCAGCATCTTTGCTTTCTCTTCCTTTTCTGATAAGGGCTCCCGTCCCAGTATTTCGCCTTTACCTGTTTTGGCGAACTCTACCAATTTCTGAATAAACTCTTGTTGGTCAGGAGTGGGTGGAATATTATGCAGAATTTCGTTTTTTACAGGTCGGTCGATACCAATATCTTCAGCAGAACGATAGTCTGTAATTTCAGAATAAAACGCAGCCAATTCGGGTACTTTAATAAAATACCGAAAGCGTTCTTTCTGCACAATTTCGTTTGTAACTGAAAACTCATAATCTATCGACTTCTTGGCAAAAATGGCTGCCCACGCATCGAATGTATTAATGCCCTGCCGTTCCAGTTCATTTGGCCGGAGATACTTGAAAAGCAAGTATAACTCTGTCAAACTGTTGGAAATGGTCGTTCCTGAAAGAAAAGTCGCACCTAAATCCTTACCTGTTCTGTCCTGAATGGTACGTAGGGCAAAAAGCATATTGAGGGCACGTTGCGATCCTTCGGCATTACCCAGACCAGCAACCCGATCGTGTCGAGTGGTAAAAGTCAGGTTCTTGAATCGGTGGCTCTCATCAACATACAAATGGTCAATACCCATTAAACGAAAATCGACTGTATCATCTTTTCGGTTTTCAATCTGATAGGCAATGTTACTTAACTTGGCTTCAAGATTAAGTTGCCGTTTCACTAAACCTTTCTCCATCGCACGAGAGATTTCTTTTCCTTGTGAGCGTAATACCTCCAGATTTTCTTCCACCGAATCGAGTTCCGTTTGTAAGATACGTTGCTGTATTTCGGGCGACTGGGGTATCATACCGAATTGTTCGTGTGTAAGAATGATAGCATCCCAGTTGTTGTTTTTCATTTCGTTGAAGATCTTCGCCCGTTTAGCGGGTGTAAAATCTTCTTTGCCCGGATATAATACTTTGGCATTCGGATATGCCGTACAGAATGTTTGGGCAATCTCATGTACATTGGCTTTGAGAGCCATAATGAGAGGCTTATTAGCCAATCCCAAACGTTTCTTTTCGTAGGCACTTACGCACATTATCAGCGTTTTACCACCTCCCACCTCATGGTCGATTATTCCTCCACCGTTGAGTTTATCCATCCAAACAGCATCTTTTTGACTTTTGTATAAATCAGGAATACCCAAGCCTTTCAAATCCAGTCCCGGAAACTCTTGGTGACTTCCGTTATAATCCGGACGAACGAAACAGTTAAATGTGCGATTATATTTATCCGCCAATCGGTCTTTGAACTCCTTGGATTGTTCACCCAGCCATTCGGTAAAGCCGTTCCGTATCTCGTCAATCTTGGAGTTGGCGAGTTGGATAGATTCGGAATCACGCACTTTAACTTCTTTCATTTCCCCGTCAATCAACTTATTGACTTTCTTGGTAATATCGGGAGAAGTATTGTGTAGGGCGTGTTTCATTAAGGCGATACCATCGAAAGTCCGGCTTTGGGCTTTAACTGCGTACTGATCCCATATCTTGACATTCTTGCTGTCGGCTTTAAGCGTGTACTCATCCCGACTCCCTGCATAATGCACCGACACATTGGTGTCGAACAAATGCGAAGCATACTTACTATAAATACCTGACGGGATCCACCGCTCCCCGAAATTGAAATCCAGATCCTCGAATGGTATCGGGCGTGGCGTGGCTTCCCGAAGTGCTGTCAGAGATTCTTTTGCCGCATCATGGTCAGAGTGATTTTCCAAATACCGCTCTACGTGTTCCGCTTTGGAGATAACATTGCCGCTTATGAACTTGTCTTTAATTTCATAAGAGCCTATCATCGGATTGAAAAACACCTCCCCTTTCAGTTCCTCCAGTATTTCGTCCGAAGTGCCGCCTGTAAGCCCTGCCATATATTCAAGATTTACTTGGGCATACTTATTTAGCGAAGCTGTTAGGGCTTCCCGTGCATCATCTGTATGAGTTATCTCATTCGGATTGAAAGCAACCGGTTGCTGAAAAATATCGGCTTTGACTGCTTTACCGTTTACATATCGTTCAAGGGAGAGGATTTCCGTTCCGCCGGCATCCATTTTAATTAGGCTTAGATTTTTCGCATCGTTTATATTTCCGAAACGACGTGTAAAATCATCGTAAAGCCTGTTCAGCATCTCACGCAGGGCGGGATTGGCTTCCAACCTTGTTGCTTCGTTACTATACAGGTGGTGGTAAGTGTCCCGTATTTCAATATAAAGGGACGCTTTCGCCTGCTGTGTTCCTGTGAGCTGAAGCGGATGGAACATTGGCTGAAATCCATTTAAATCACGCAAATAACCAATACGATTATTCTCGTCTGTTACAAGCGATTCTTCACGATAATGCGGTGGCATATCTTCTGCGTTATGATAAGGAACCGGCTTCATGCGTTCCTGCTGTTCCCGTTCGGCTTCTTCTTTCAGTCGTTCTAATTGTTCCTCCCGACGGGCATCGTACACCGGATAGGCTTCGGCAGTCTCCTGTTGTAGCTTTTCCCGTTCCTTTGCTACGTTATACTGCATCTCTTCTCGCCAGTCCATAAACGGAAGTTCTTTCACTTCCTCTTTCTTAGCTTTGCTATTCTTACGCCGTTTCGGACGTTTGGTCTGACTCCGTTCCTCTTGGGTGAAACCGAAAAGATCATAGAGGGTAATCAATGGTTGCTCTGTAACAGATTTAGGCTTTGCCTCCGGAGTCGGCTCTTTTTTAATGGGAGGGTCGTCCATATCGAAAAGCGTACCTGAATAAGGAGTCTGTTGCTTGGAAGGTTCGGAATTGAGGTCATTGGTCTTTGATTCAAGTGTCGGTTTGATTTCTACGGCAGTTGCTATTTGGGATTGCTGTTGCTCCGGCATATTTCGTAGATAACGCTGCAAATCCAAATGTTGAGAGAAATCCTCTTTCAGCATTTGTCGCAGGTCTTTGGCAATGCCCTCCACTCCTCCATCGTGAGTAAAGACAATTGCAGGTTTGCCGTAAGGGTCAGTGTCAATCTTAGAACTGGTTTGTACAACCCTATCAAAATCACGAAACAGATTATTTATAGAGATGCCATTAGATAACTTGCGAGATTCAATAAAATCCTGCTGGAGTTGGGTTAAAGCTATGTTGTTATTGTTCCGTTGCAGGATAATCAGGTCGCTGCCGACTTCTGTTCCGGCATGGTCGGAAAAGAGGTTGTTGGGTAAACGGATAGCGGAAACCACATCGCAGGTGTTCATCAAGTATTCCCGTATCGGTTTGTTCTGTTCCGAATTAAGTACACCTTGACTGGTAATAAATGCAATTATCCCACCTTCTCTGGCCGACATAACGCTTTTTACAAAAAAGTAGTTGTGTATTGCCTGTGTTGATTGTTTGACGGCGGGTATCTCGTGGTTGGACAGTTGCGGATCGAATACCGAAATATCGCCAAAAGGGATATTGGAAGCAATCACATCAAAATGCTGTGAGTAGCGTCCTTCCATTTTTTCGTAGCCCTCAATCCGTACTTTGTCATCGGGATAAAGGTGCGAGAGAATTTTGCCTGTCAATAGGTCTTTCTCAAATCCTGTTACTTTGGCTTCAGGTGCAACGTCTTTGAAAGAAGAAATAAACGCACCTGTTCCGGCACTAGGTTCTAAAAAGCGTGTCGGAGTAATGCCACTATCTTTTAGGGCATCCGACAACGCATCAATAACAGGTTTTGGTGTATAGAAAGCGGTTAGGATAGAACTTTTCAGAGAACTGATATAGCGTTTATAAACGTCCGGTGTGGGAGAACTTTCACGGAGTACCTCGTGAAGTTCCTGCACCAACGGAAAAAGCTCGACTTCGGACTTAGACCACCGTTCAATATCTTCGGGCTTGTCGGCAGGGTTAAGAATTGCCTTTATACCACCGAACCCTGAATACTTACTGAGTATTTCCCGTTCTTCGGGAGTTGCTTTTCTATGTTCCTTGTCGAGCCGTAACGCCAACTTGATTGCATCAATGTTTTGACGCAAATGAGTTCGCTTATTGTAACTCATTTTCAAGCAATATCAAGATTGTGCCGACAAGCTCTGTATAGAGCGACTGGTACTCGGTCGTCTCGGCATAATCATCATTCAGACTATATTTAGCAAATACCGCCTGACATTCAGGTAATAAATCTTTGGCTTTCGTTTGTGCTTCGCCCGGAGATACTTCGTCGGAAAACTCGTTCCAAAGTATTTCAACTATTACATTATAAGGAGAAAAGTGTAAGCCTTTGAATAGAGTTTCGTTTGCGATTTCCGCAGCCTGAATATGGTCTAAGCCGCTTTTTATAGCCTCACTATATGCTTCGGCTGCCATATCTCCACGCCCTGCGATAAAGGAAAGGTCGTTTGCTTTGTCGGGGTGGGAATCTCGTAAATAAGATAGTAGATTGAGCCGGAAGTATGACATCTCCGCAGGATCTAAATTTGAATTGTATTTCATACTGATTACTGATTTTGTTCTGCATTACTATTAATGCAGAATAAAAATACCGGTAATCGGTGAGTAAGAAGGTAGATTTGGAATAGGTGGTAGCATGTGGCTTCGGTTTGGCAGTATGTGGCGTTTCTGGAGGGATACTTTTCTGCCTGTCAAATAATTGCTAAATTTGTAGCCGACAAAATGGGCAGTAGCCAGAGGCCTTTATGGTAGCTACTGTCAAGTTAGGCGCAAGTTGTAAATAAGCAAGAATAAATAAACAGAATAATCAAAAATGAAACAACATTATATCCCCAGATGTTATCTAAAGAGATTCTCTGATAATAATAAGAGCATCTTTACATACGACAAACAGCAATCAAAGTCATATCCTGCCAGTATGATGTCTGTATGTTGTGAGGATGACATGTACTCTATTTCAGACTCATATATCGAAGAGAACAACAAGGAAACCGGTAGTTACCTCAATAGATTATCGTTAGAGCATAGTCATTTTGCCAATTCAGTAGAACCAATGTTCTCCCAACTATTACAATCCATAGATATTATAAAGGATGAATGGATTTCGCAGAGGGAACAATACCGTTTGCAGTTTGAAGAGAAAAGAGAGCTGGCATTACACCTTGTTACTCAATTCTTTCGCCACCCTCAGTTGAAAGATTCAACAGTTGATGACTATCTCAGAATGGAGAAAGCTGGAATAGACATGGTAAAATGTTTTTTAGCCAAAGAAAAAGATGATGAATCCATTAACGATTTAAAAATTGATGTGAAGTGTGAAGCACCTGTTCTTCATGCTAAATTGACATATCTGAATAATGAGACGCTTATGGATTTTGCTGATGCGATAGCCAATAACATATGGATGTTTCTAGTGAGCAAGAATGGTGATTTCTATACAAGCGATTTTCCTATTGTTGTTGAACCTCATGTAAAGAATGTACGTCCGATGTATATGGGTCTTGCACAATATGGTGGAGAGTTGACGTATCCATTATCACCAGACTTAATGCTGGTAGTTTTTGATAGGGAATATTTTAAGGAAAAGGAGGAGTATGATTGTACATTCTCAATTGCAGTTGACAAAGAAATCAGGCGCCAGAACATGTTAAGATACTTCTATGCTAAACGACATGTATTCAGTAGTAAAAAAGATTTTAGTCTTATTGACATGATATATAAAGTAGAGGGGCGTCATATTTTCATGAATGCCAATTTCAAATCTGAGATTGTTAGTGGTCTTGGGAAGTATTAATATTTTATAGCAAATGGTTATGACTAAAAAGAAAAAACATATTAAGAAGAAAAGGCCGCAACCTAAAGCTAAGAAACAAAAGACTGTGTCTAAGAAATCCATAACTGGTTCTAATCCATTTAAATCGCAAATGCGTGCTGTGGGTAAGCATTTGCTTGAAATTTTCAAGGATAAAAATGCTGTCAATGCAACCCTAAAAGAGCATATAGAAACGGTTGAGGGCTATTTCAGGAGATATGATTCTGTACAGTTGCTTGGAAGCATTGGATTATATTTATTAGATAACCTTCCCAACCTTGAAAAGCGTTTTATGGCACAGATGAATGGGACAGATATGCATCTGGACGAAAATGCTGAAGTGATAGCAGAGTATGCAATGAACTTTGGTCTTTCAATGCCAAACGATGGCAGAGATAACCCCACGGATGAAGTCGTTAAAGATTTGAGAAATAGATTGAGGGCTTTATTCATGACATATATCTATCAAGATATGCCTTTAGTTGATGATCCTATGCAGTCCATTGATTGGATGATTCATATGGATACCATAGTTGTTCGTGGCGATGGTTATCAAAATCATGTGTATGAGGTATTCAAGGAAATGTTCTTCCCGCATACAACTTTTTACCAACAGCAATTCGGCTATAATGTTGACCAACTATTTGATTTCTTTATGGATCTGGAAAATAGAGTTATATGCAAGATCGGTAGTCAAGATACTATCTATGGTGCAACAAAGATGCATGATCGGTGGGTAAAATGGGAGGAAAAGACCTTTGGCCCCATAGGAAATAAAGGCAGATTCGAGAAGAAAGATTTCTCAAAAGGTATATTTGGAGAGTTCTTTGAAGCAAATCCGGATATACCACATACGGAAGATGGCATGTTTTTGATGTGTCAACCAGATGATTATGGGTGTTCTAATATGATATTTTGGGTCTATCCTCAAAGTGAGGTGGAGACTAAAATTTTGGATTCTCTTTCTATGAAATTTGGTGACAATTCTGCTTTTCTTGCAGAAGGTGAATTCAAAGGCAGTATTATGAATGGTCATAGCATTTTTGAAAAACCATTTGTTAAAAATGGTGATAAATATTATTGCTTTACTCCTATGATTCCTCATAGAAATCTGTTCTTAATTGTAGAGAAGCTTATGATGCGCAATGAGCCCTATTATAAGAAAAACTTTCAGCAAAATACGAGTCCGATTAGCCGAGATACATATATTGAGAACAAAGTAAAGTCTGTCATGAAGTCATTTCTGCCAGATGTCACATTCTATTCTTCTGTAAATTATAATATAGAGGAGGGAGGCCTCTGGAAAAAACCAGAATTAGATATTCTTGGTGTTTCAGATAAGGCTATCTATATTATAGAAGTAAAAGCTCATGAACTTTCTTATAAAGATAGAGTTAGACTGAATGGAGCCAAGGATAAGTTAAAAGCATCTGTTGCTGAGGCATGTAAACAATGCTGCAGATCAGTTGATTTCATCAATAATTCAACAAAACCTGCATTTGGCACACAACAAGGGGCAGTTTTGATTGACAAGGCGAAGCCAATATATAAGATTGCTGTAACCTTCCAACATTATTCTTCATTGTTGGGACAGATGGATAAGCTTGTGTCTGCCAACTTGATGGAAGAGCGCTTCCGTGACACATGGGTTGTGTCATTGTTTGACTTGATGGTCGTTGCTGACTTTGTTGAATCAGAAGATGAGTTTTTATCCTATCTTGATATGCGAAAGATAATTAATACAAATCATAGTACATTCCATGACGAACTTGATTTGTTGGGTCAATTTCTCAATGATAATTTGTCAGATAAGGTAATTCCAAATAAGTCAATGATGATCATTGGTGGCTCTAATGATATCGATGAGGAATATGCAAAGGATTTCTATCTGCCAATGGATTTTGGAGCTAAAAAATGAATAAATACGTCAAATAATATTGGGAATACGGCCTAAGATTCTTGTATATTCATTATATAGCAAAAGGCACCGGGGTATCCCTCCCCAGTGCCACCACTAAAAAATTCAATAGTAATATGCCCTTAACAATTGCTCATTATGAACACTACCTTATGAACTTTCTTAGTGGCAAATGTACGATTAAGCAAGGACAGTACAAAATTCATTTTGAATTGTCGAGCATGAATACATTATAAAAAGATACGATTTTTATTTGCGTTTCTTGCTATTACTCGTTTTTGGCGGGAATGAAAAAATCGTTTTATACTCCGCATCAAAAGTTACTACAGCATCGAAAGATTTATTCTCTTTGCTCTTAAATCCTTTGATTGTACCTGTTTTACCTTTGATAAGTAAGTCTTTCAGTTGTCCGTCCGTCAGGTCTTTACCCGATTTGTTTCGGAACACAGTAAGCCCGCAGGATTCATTGTTGCACTTCGCTACCTTTTGGAATATCGTTACCTGACCGCTTTTACATTTGGGACACGGACAGCTCTCCTGTTTGTTCTCACCCTCAATTTTACTCTCCAGTAATTCAGTAGTAATCTGTGCTGCATATACTTCAATCCCCTTGTGGAACGTATCTGCATCCATTTCTCCCGCTGCAATTTTATTCAAAGCGTTTTCCCATTCGCCAGTCATGCTGATATCCGCAATCTTTTTATCTCGGACAGCCAGATAAACAACCAAGCCTTTGTTGGTGGGGACAAGCGATTTCTTCTCGCGTACAATATATTCACGGGAAAACAGTGTTTCGATAATACCGGCACGGGTGGCAGGCGTTCCGATACCCGATTCTTTGATTGCTTCCCGCTCTTCCTCATTGGAAAGGTCTTTACCGCAGGTTTCCATAGAAGAAAGCAGACTACTTTCCGTGTGTAATGGACGGGGCTTGGTTTGTTTCTCCAACAAGTCCGTCCCGTTGATGGGAAGTACATCGCCATTAGATAAAAGCGGAAGTGCCGAAGCATCGTCTTCGCCTTTTTCATCATCGGGAGCGTTCTGTACCGCACGCCAACCTGGAATAAGAATAACACTGCTTTTAACCGAAAACAAAACGCCTGAAGCATCCAAAGAAACGCTTGTGTTCTCTTTGGTACATTTACCTGAAAAGGCTTCCAACATACGGGCAGTAATCATATCATAGATGATGCGCTGGTCGGCTGAAATGTCTTTCGGCATATTTTCCGTAATTATCAGGGCATGGTGGTCGGTAACTTTTTTATCGTTTACCGAACGCCTGTTCAGATATGCTCCTGATAATGATTTGGCGTAATTGGCAAATGGAGCGTAACCGGATAGCTGACCAATAAGGGCAGGTATCTCGGCAAAAACATCATCAGAAATATAACGGCTTCCTGTTCTCGGATAAGAAATGAGCTTGGCTTCATAGAGCGACTGGGCAACCGACAGTGTTTTATCTGCTGAAAAACTGTGTCGGCTATTCGCTTCCTTCTGCAAGGTGGTCAGGTCGTAGAGTAAAGGCGGTTCCTGACTCCCTTGCTTTGTTTCTACGTTTACGACGCTGACTGATTCTGACGAGCGTATCCGCTCTAAGATTGTGTCTGCGTCCTGTTTCGTATCAAATCGTTCTGTGGAAATAATAGCAAACTGTGTCGCATCTTTTACCGTAAGCAATTTTACCTGAAAATAAGTTTGCGGTTTGAACTCTTTGTTTTCGAGGTATCGACTGCAAATCATAGCGAGCGTAGGTGTTTGCACCCGTCCCAACGACCAGACCCCGTAGCCGGCTGATATTGATAAGGCTTGTGAAGCGTTTATCCCGACAACCCAATCTGCTTGGCTCCGGGCTTTTGCTGAAGCGTATAGGTTATCGTACTCTGTTCCCGGACGTAGATTTTCCAAGCCTTTACGGATAGCCTGATCCGTCAGACTGTTTATCCAAAGACGGTCAAAAGGTTTGTTACATTCCAGATAATGAAAAATATATCTGAATATAAGTTCTCCTTCCCGACCGGCATCGGTAGCAACAATTATCCGTTCGCATTTACTAAATAACTCTTTGATAACTTTAAGCTGCTTCATTGTTCCCGGATCGGGTTTATATGCCTTTCCGTCCTTTACCTGACGGGGTAACAACTTAAAATCGGCAGGAAGTATCGGCAAGTTTTCAGACTGAAAGCCTGTGATACCATAATCCTGTGGCATTGCCAATCCTATTAGGTGGCCGAATGCCCACGTAACGGCATATCCGTTACCTTCCAAATAACCTTCACGACGGTTACTTGCACCAACGATAGCCGCTATATCACGGGCTACACTTGGTTTTTCTGCAATTATTACTTTCATTTACTATGGATTTTTTTAGTGGTTAATATTACATTTTGTGTCCTGTGGATTTTTTAACAGGCTTTTTAACTCCTTGCTGTTGCTTCTGTTCTTTAGCATGGTTCTCCGTTGGGTTCTGCTGTCCTTTCTTCAAAGGCTCTTTTGAATATTTGGTTGCTTCATTGGTCTTACCTTGTGAATTGACGGCTACCTGCGTTTTGTTTCCTTCGGCAACTTTCACGTCTGCTCCCTGTTTCTTGGCTCGGTCTGGATTCCATTTGAAAAAATCAAGTTTGCCTTTTTCATTGTTTACTTTTACATAGGCATTGAAAGGCTCGCCCTTCGCATCTTTCAGCATTCCTTGAACATAGACGGATTTACCTTCACGGAGCAAGTTCTGCTGCTTTTCATTCAAATCTACCCCTAAGAGTTTTTTAGGAATACGCACTTGATTCTGCTCCTGATTCTGACTTTGTTCCTGCTTATTATTCTGTTGGTACTTATTACGGTCTAATCCGTCGTAGGAGAAATCGTAACCGCCTTTGGCAGCATTGAACTGAACGTAAGCATCAAACTTTCGTGGATTGTCTGTGCCGATAGTCTTTTTAGAGGTCATACCTTCTACCAGTATCTTCTTACCCTCTTTTAGTGCTTGTTGCTGTTCGGGAGATAACTCAGCACCTTTCAAGTTCTGAGAAACGGTAAGTTTGTCAAGCGGCACTGCTTCCAAACGATTGGTTAGTTTGTCAATCGAAATGAGCGACGCCACTTTTTCGCCCGGTCTTGGTTCCAGTTCGACCACACGACCACTGTTGCCTGTTGCCAATAGATTTTCCTTTACATCGTTCGGAAGCATAATACCCTGAAATGGTTTTTCCAAATCAACTTGGTTCTGATAAGGGTGCGGAGTAAACTTCAGACTGCCGTCCGGCTGTTCTTCCAATGATAGACGGGCTTTCATCGGATAGTCCACACCCTCGATTTTGGGGTTAATATCTACAAGATGCGGAGATTTGTACCCATAGCTCATAGCTTTGAGTTCGCCCTCCAAATTTTCAGGCTTGATACCATATTTCTGATATTCACTTTCAGGGATACGGTTGGTGTCGTATTGCTTAAATTCGGTTTTCTGTTCGCTTGTTGTTCCCATTTTTTCTTCTTTTTTCGTGGTTACTTGTTCTTTTGCTGACTCTTGCTTAGTTTCCTTTGTAGATTGCTCCTGTTCTTTATTCAGATACTCTCTCGGATCGATACGAAACTTCTCCAATTCCTTATCACTAAGCGACAGGACTTTGTCAAGCATATCGACGGTAACTGCATAGAATCCCGTATGCGATGGGTTCTTTGCCTGATTAAAGAAGTTTTTGAAAAAGTTTTCGAGAGGATCTGCGTGTTTGTCGATTTTGATAAAATCGGTCTGTTTCGCCTTCAAAGGATCAACGACATCAATCTTTCCTTTCTTATCAATGCCTTTCACTACTTTGAGTTTGTTGCTTTCTCCTTCATCTCGCATCAGGAGAACTTTGTCTTTTGGATTTAATTTTTCATCCATGATTAAACTGTTTTTTGTTCTGCATCAATATTAATGCAGAATAAAAGTAGGCTTAATCAGAGGGGGAGCAATCGTTTTTTAGAGAGGTGGCAGTATGTGGCTTCGGTATGGCAGTGTGTGGCGTTGAAAAATGAATTCTTAAAAAACATCATTCGTATATTTGCGAATAATAAAACTATTCGTATATTTGCGAACTGAAATATAGATTATGTCAAAGCAAGAACTTACAAAAGAACAGGAACAAATCGCACGTTTCGCAAAAGCAATGGGGCATCCTATACGAATTGCGATACTCCGGATGCTTGCCAACCAAACGTGTTGCTTTCATGGCGATATGTCGGAATTGTTGCCTATCGCTAAAAGCACTTTGTCGCAACACTTGAATGAATTGAAAGATGCAGGACTGATACAGGGAGAGATTACCCCTCCTACGGTGAAGTATTGTATCAATAGAGAAAATTGGAGATTGGTAAAAAAGCTCTTGGGTGGATTTATTGAGGATATTTCGGCATCCAAAGGAGAATGCTAACGGTCTTCTTTTTATCTAATTTATTCGTTAAATCACGAACTACGAACAAGGAATGCAATGTTAAACACTAATTCTATAATAGTCAATATGAAAAAAAGTATTTTAATCGGATTAACGACTGTAACTCTTTTTACAGCTTGTGGACAAGCTACCGGCAAAAAGGAAAGTAAAGAAATCACATCAACAGAAACTACCGTACAATCGGCAGAAGCATCAGCCGTAAATGTTTACTATTTTCACGGCAAGCAAAGGTGTAAAACCTGTGTGGCGGTTGAGAAAGTAACCAAAGAAACCATTGAAAAGGCGTATGCCGATAACAAGAATGTTCGCTTTGTGGAAATCAAGACAGATGATAAAGCAAATATTGAACTGGTTGAAAAGTATCAAATTACATGGAATGCTCTTATCATTGAAAAAGGGAATAACCATATCGACCTGACAAAAGAAGGCTTTGCCAATGCCGTCAATACGCCGGAGGTACTTGCCGAGCTTATCAAGAAAGAAGTAAACGCAAGGCTATAATCCTATGATGGAGTTTCTTCAAAACCTTGTTGATGGGTCTAATTTCCCGTTGTTGACGGCGTTCCTGCTGGGACTAATGACCGCAATAAGCCCTTGTCCCTTGGCTACCAATATTACGGCAACCGCTTATTTAAGTAAAGACATAGGCGATAAACGTAGGGTCATGTTTAATGGCGTATTTTATACGCTTGGCAGAATGTTTACTTATACGGTGCTTGGACTTATATTCTATTTTGGAGCCAGCCAGTTTCAAATAGCCAAACTATTGCAAAATGTAGGCGGAATGTGGCTTGGTATCGCATTGGTCATTATCGGTATATTCATGCTGGATATTATAAAGATAAAACTTCCGGGAATGAGTAAACTAACCTCAAAGATAGAAAACAAGGAAGGGAAAAAGACCTACTGGGATGCGTTCCTGCTTGGACTACTCTTTGCGCTTGCCTTTTGTCCTTACAGTGGTGTTTTGTACTTTGGTGGATTGATACCGATGACGATTGCAAGTCCGTCGGGATTACTGCTCCCTCCTGTATTCGCCATTGCAACAGGATTGCCTGTGATAATCATTGCATGGCTATTGGCTTACAGTGTCGGCAATGTAGGCAAGTTCTATAGCAAAATGAACAGCTTTCAGAAGTGGTTTAAGTGGATCGTGGCAGCTATTTTTATTATAGTTGGTATCTACTATATTATCACAAATATTTAACATCTATAAAAATAAACAATATGGAAATCATCGTATTGGGTACTGGTTGTGCCAAATGTAAAACAACCTACGAAACAGTAAAGAAAGTAATCGAAGAGAACGGTTTGGACGTGAAACTCTCCAAGCAGGAGGACATTATGGAGATTATGAAGTATAATGTAATGACCCTACCGGGCATAGTTGTGGACGGCGAAGTGAAGATCAAAGGACACGTGCCTTCCGAAGGAGAAATTCGCAAACTCTTAATCAAGCTATAATATGGAAACTAGAAAAGAACTGAAAATCCTGTTGTGGATAGTCGTCATCTTTGCCGGCGTATTCTTTCTGCCTTTGGAAAGCGAATCCTTTATGACCGCCATAGATGCCACGCTCGATTTGTCGAAGTGGTATGCACAAGAACACGTTGTTATGTGTCTTCTTCCTGCCTTCTTTATCGCAGGGGTCATAGCTGTCTTTATCAGTCAGGGAGCAGTGCTGAAATACTTTGGAGCAAACGCAAAGAAATGGCTGTCCTATACGGTGGCTGCCGTTTCGGGTGCTATTCTGGCGGTCTGTTCCTGTACCATTCTGCCACTATTTACCAGTATTTACAAACGTGGAGCCGGATTAGGACCAGCCATTGCGTTCCTCTATTCAGGGCCTGCAATTAGCATTTTGTCCATTATTCTCACGTGGCGTATTCTTGGAACGGAAATGGGTGTTGCCCGTATGATTGGGGCAATTACATTTTCAGTTGTTATCGGACTAATTATGTCTTTTATCTATCGAAAAGAGGAAAAAGCCAAAAAAGAAGAGCAGATGAATATTGTTCCTCCGCCAGCCAAACGACCTATGTCACAGACGATGTTCCATTTCTTTACACTGGTGTTTATTCTTGTTTTTGCGAATTGGGGTGCGCCGGCTGCTGACGACACCTCAAGTATATGGTTTTATATATTTACCTATAAATGGCATATAACCGGTGTGCTTTCGCTTATGCTCGCTTACTCCTTGATAGCCATTTTGAAGATTAAATGGCAATGGGTACTGGCAGGTGTATTGGGTACGGGGCTATCTGCATTTTTGGCCTATCAGCTTATTCCGAACCCGAAGTTAATTCCGCTTGTTCCGATGATTGTCGGCATTGCTGCTCTATCTCTTGTTACCTTATTGGATAAACGTGATGCCGAAAACAAAGAATGGACACTCTCTGCGTGGGGATTCGCCAAACAAATTATGCCACTTTTAGCTATCGGTGTGGTAACGGCAGGTTTTCTGCTTGGCTCTACACATGACAATACAGCCATTGCTGGTGTTATACCTAATGAATGGATAGAATGGGCGGTTGGCGGAAACTCTCTTTTATCTAATTTCTTTGCAAGCTTCACAGGAGCATTTATGTATTTTGCTACGCTTACCGAAGTGCCAATCATTCAAGGATTGCTCGCATCGGGTATGGGTAAAGGCCCTGCGTTGGCTCTGTTGTTGGCAGGTCCATCACTTTCTCTACCCAATATGCTTGTTATTCGTGGGGTAATGGGAACACAAAAGACCGCTGTTTATGTAATCTTGGTAATTATTATGGCAACTATCTCCGGGTTCACATACGGAGCATTGTTCTAAAGAATACGATACAATGAAAATACTAATTTTATGCACAGGAAATAGTTGCCGCAGCCAAATGGCACACGGATTTCTTCAATCCTTCGATAAGGAGATTGAAGTCTGTTCTGCCGGAACAGAACCTGCAAAGGAAGTGAATCCGATGGCTGTGGAGGTAATGGCAGAAGCCGGAGTGGATATAAGCAATCATGCTCCACATGATGTCAGAGAGTATATCAATCAATCGTGGGATTATGTAATTACCGTTTGTGATGAAGCCAACGAAACTTGCCCTGCTTTTGTAGGCCAAGTAACGCACCGCTTGCATTTCGGTTTCCAAGACCCATCTAAAGCAGAAGGCACACCGGAGTTTGTCAAAGACCAATTCCTACGCACACGGTTTGAGATTAAGAACAAATTCTCCGAATTTTACATTACACAGATACTAAAGAAAGAAATGCCCAAATGCGCCTGTTCCGGCGAATGGGAATAAGAAACAATAAGTTATGAGTAGCACGAATGATAAACTAAAAGAAATCGTAAAGCAGAAATACAGTGATATTGCTTTACAAGGGAAAGAAGTCGGATGTTGTTGTGGAAGCACTCAAAAACAGGAAGTTTACAACATTATGAGCGATGACTATTCAATGCTTGACGGTTATCACGAAGATGCCGACTTCGGACTTGGCTGCGGTTTGCCTACGCAATATGCAGGAATAAAAAAAGGTGATACGGTAATCGACCTCGGTTCCGGTGCCGGTAACGATTGCTTTGTAGCCCAAGCAGAAGTTGGCAATAAAGGAAAGGTTATTGGTATTGATTTTTCAGAACCAATGATAGAAAAAGCGAAAGCCAATGCAAAGAAACGTGGAATACAAAATGTGAGTTTCCGGCAGGGAGACATTGAAGATATGCCCGTCAGTGCAGGTTGTGCAGATGTAGTGATAAGCAACTGCGTACTAAACCTGTTACCCTCCAAAGACAGGATATTCCATGAAATATACCGTGTATTAAAAACCGGTGGTCACTTTTGTATATCGGATGTGGTTCTCAATGGAGAGATACCGAAAAAACTGAAACAGGCAGCGGAAATGTATGTCGGCTGCGTATCAGGTGCAATTCCCAAAACACAATACCTTGAAAAGATAAAAGAAGCCGGATTTACAGAGATTATGATTTGCAAAGAAAAACCGATTATCATTCCTGATGAGATATTGGAAAAGTATCTCACTGCGGATGAGCTAACGGCTTTTAAGGCAGTAAGCGAAAACGCCATAGTATCGGTAACAGTTACCGGAATAAAAGCTGAAGGATGTTCTTGTGGAGGATGTTGTTAAAAAAATAGAGTTATGAGTGAATTATTTGAAAAAGGAGCCATACTGAATATGGCAGAAATGATTGAATACTCCGCAGGTGGAGTAATCAGTAAGCAAGTGTTAAAAAATGAAGCAGGGAATATCACCCTTTTTTCGTTCGACAGAGGGCAGGGATTAAGCGAACATACTGCACCGTTTGATGCTATGGTGGAAATCTTAGATGGGGAAGCCGAAATTTCAATAGACGGCAAACCATTAATCCTGACTACGGGACAGTCAGTAATTATGCCTGCGGGTATTTCTCACGCTCTATATGCGAGCAAACAGTTTAAGATGTTGCTTACGATGATTAAAGGGTAAATCAGCGATGAAATACCCTCTTCAAAAAATGTCTTATTTGTATTCTACTCTCCCTGTTGCAACAAATGAGCTAACGCCGGATCGTCCTTAATACGCTGTAATTCTTCTGCAACTATCTGTTTCGTTTCTTCTTTGATACGGTTGTAGTTGAGTTGTATTTGTTCTTTCATCTTATCTACTCCGTTTTCGTCCGTAAAATCGGTAATAACAGGAATGGATTGGTAAGCCTTTGTTTCGGCAGCAACCTTCGCATTATCTACAACTATTTCACAATGGAATATCTTTTGCTCAATGCGTTCATCGAAATTGTCGGCAATGGCTCCGACAAACATCCCTTGTGTTAAATTACTGATTTTGGATGGCGGTATCAAGCTGTCCATTTGGGTACTGATAGAAGTCGATTTATCGTTACGGTTGATAGTCATAGACTGGCGTTTCTGCAACACTTTTCCGAAGCGGTCTGAAAGCGTTTTTGCTGTATCGCCTACAACCTGACCGCTAAAAATATTACCCACAGTGTTCATAACGACCTTTGCTTCTTTGTCGCCGTAATCCCTTGTTAATTGGGAGAAATCCTGAAAGCCTAACAATACTGCAACTTTGTTGCTTCGGGCAGTAGCTATCAGGTTGTCCAATCCTTTGAAGTAAATTGTGGGCAACTCGTCAATGACTACCGAACTCTTTTGTTGTCCTTTCTTATTTATGAGTTTCACAATACGGGAATTGTAAAGACCCAAAGCCGCCCCGTAGATATTCTGTCTATCAGGATTGTTGCCCACAACCAACACTTTTGGATCATCTGGATTGTTAATATCGAGCGTAAATTCATCGCCACTCATAACCCAATACAACTGTGGAGAAATCATACGCGATAACGGTATTTTCGCACTGGCTATCTGTCCCATTAACTGGTCAGCGGCACCGCCCAACCAAGCGTCCATAAAGGGACTTAGATAGTTTTCGAGTTCAGGATATGAAGTCAGAATAGGGAAAATATCTTCATAGCGTTTGTTCAGGAACTCTATCGCATGAGGGAATGTACAATACTTTCCGTCCTTATAAATACGGAGATACCAAATAATCGAAGCGAACAAAATAATCGGAGATTCCACAAAGAAGTCGCCCTGCTTCTGCACCCACGTTTTATTAAGATTGAGCATAATCGTGTAACTTGATTCGTATGCGTCGCTGATATCTTCCATAAAAGACGGATTGATAGGATTACATCGGTGCGAACGACTTGGATCATCGAAGTTTATCACGTAAAACGTTGGAACTTTTTTGTAGCCTAATTGATTATTCAATAAATGATTATAAGCGATAGTAGAAAGGTCAGGAAACTTGAAATCATACACATACATCAAAAATCCTTTCTCAATTTGTTGTTTTATATACTGATTAACAACGGCGTATGATTTACCACTACCCGGAGTTCCCAACACAATACTGGCACGGAACGGGTTTACGACATTTATCCAACCTTTCCATTGCTTCTTTTTATACCAGAATTTGGTTGGCAGGTTCACAGAATATTCGCTTTGCAATAGCCGTGTTTCCTGCATAAAACTTTCGTTTTCCGTATTGAAAACGTCGTCCATAAGGCTGTTCTTCAGTAATCTGCTCATCCATAACCCACCGACCAAAAGAAACAGATAACCCGTTGACATTGTTAGAATATAAAAACCTGTTGTGGCTGCTGTGGGTAATGGCAAGTCAAGAATCCACCAGTTCATAAAGAACAGAATAAAACCAATTGCCAGAAAAACATAGATTTTCGGCCAAGTGATTTTCTCCTCTTTCACGCCCTTAGTTCCCAAACAAGAAAGAGCAAGGAAAACAACAGCAAATAATTTGGTATAAAGGATATTGCCGAACAGTCCGGCAGTCCTATCAAAATTCAATAGTATCTTATCAACTACTCCGATATTGATTCCCCATTCCCGCAGAGCGAAATAGCAGAACCAATAAATGTTTATCACTACAAATATTATGCTTATAGCTCGCATAAACTCCATGACTTTGGCAAGTCCTCTTAAATCATCTTCTTGTTGCATTTCTATAAAAATTAAATTGTTTAAGAAGCGAAAGTATAGGGGATATGTGAGGTTTTATGCAGTTTTGCTTTAGGTGGCAGTATGTGGCTTCGGTTTGGCTGCTTGTGGCACTTATCTATATGAAAATTAACCCCGAATACTATAAAATACCTTATCTTTGCAGATGTGTTAAAGTTTAACGAATAATCAACAACTTATAAGCATCAATAAAACTATGTATATAGAAAAGTTCATTATAAAAAACTTTAGGGGAATTGCCGATTTAGCTCTTCACTTTAGCAAAGGGCTAAATGTACTTATCGGAGAAAACAACTCCAGTAAAACGGCGATTATTGACGCTTTACGCATCTGTTTAAGTTACGGTAATCAGAAAAGGGACATTTATATCTCGTATCCTGACTTTCATATAGAAAAAACCGAAATAAGTGATACCCTAAACGATATAGAATTTCACTTGCATTTTAAAATAGAAGACCCAGCTGAAGCGGGTTGGTTCAACGATTTATTGAGTGTTCAAGAAGACGGGACACAGGATTTACAATTACATTTCCGCTATTATCTTGATGAAGAGGAAAGAATCAGGTATAAGGTATGGGGAGGAACAAATGAAGGACAGGCAATCGCTCCAGAGATCTTATTTCTTTTGTATCATGTTCATTTGGACGCATTACGAGATGCAGAAAATCATTTGCGCCCAATCAGGGGAAACCGTTTAGGGCAATTATATGCCAATATTCAAATTGATCCGAACGCTGAAACTGATAAAGAAAAGAAAAAAGAGATTGCAAAAAAGGTTCGTGAAGCAGTTGATAGTGATGCTGATTGGACACAACACATTGGCAAAGGGAAAGAAAAAATAAACGAACATTTGAGAGAAACGAGCTTTGCGAGCAAACAACAGCAAGTTGAAATTTTGTTTCTCCCATTTGATTTTAACCGATTAGTAGATAATCTAAAAATTCAAATGCCTATCTACACTGATGAATTGCTTGAAGGCGATTCATCAAAGCAGAAGCATTTCGAACTATATCAAAACGGACTTGGATATAACAACCTAATTTATACAGCTACTGTTTTAGGGGATTTGAAACAACGAAAAGAACTCAACAAGGAAAGTTATGCAGCCCTACTTATAGAAGAACCCGAAGCCCATCTACACCCGCAACTACAAAATCTTTTCTTTAAATACCTGAATAAACTTGATACGGAGCAAGGATTTCAAATATTCATATCATCACACTCTCCGACAATCACAGCAAAGTCAGATTTGAAGTCCGTTGTGGTTTTGCAGAATCAGGATAATAAAGTGTCTGCCTTATCTCTTGACAAATCAGGCTTGTCAGGAGATAATCGAAAATATCTGCATAAATTTTTAGATGTAACAAAATCCCAGTTATTCTTTTCTAACGGAGTGATTTTAGTTGAGGGTATTTCTGAATCGTTGCTTCTACCGATTTTTAGCAAGATTATGGGCGAGAATGGAAAGTACGATATAGAAAATGCAGGGGTTGAACTGGTCAATTTAAATGGTGTCGCATTCTCTCATTTTGCTAATTTGTTTAACAATGATGATGACAACAAAAATTTGAAAACAAGATGCTCTCTGATTACCGATGATGATAGAGATAAAGAAACGGACGAAATTGCTTCAAGAGCAAAGGCAGCCAGCGAACTTGAAAGAAAGAATCTAAAAGTGTTTTTGGCAGAACAAACATTTGAATTTGAACTTTTCATTGCTGGAAACAAAGATATTCTCATAGAAATATTCAGGGAAATGCATCCTGTCGCAGCGAGTAGAATTATTGAAAATGCCGATGTGAAAATTCATGCGGCAAATTTCTTGGAGAAAGTTATCTCAAATAAGGCAAAATCAGAATTAGCACATAGATTGACTGTGAAATTGGCTTCGGACGAAAATGTGAGAAATACGTTTGTTGTTCCTGCATATCTTCAAAATGCTATAAAGTACGCTACGAAAGGAGAATAATCGAATGTTTAGAACGCTATCAGATAATCAACGGGAAATTGTCTTCAATAAATCAGGGAAGTTTGTTGTGAGAGCCTGTCCTGGCAGCGGAAAAACGTATTGTGTAGGTGCGAGATTAGCCCGATTAATTAATAATTGGGAAAAGAAGAATGAGGGAATAGCCGTCCTTTCTTTTACAAATGTTGCATGGCAGGAAATAGAGAAGAAATGCAGCGAGAAATTTGGTATTGGTAAAATCACATATCCCCATTTTCTTGGGACTATTGACAGCTTTGTAAACAAATATATTTTTCTTCCCTTTGGACATTTAATCTTAGGATGTAAAGTAAGGCCGACTTTAGTTGGCGAACCTCATGGAACTTGGAGCGGAAAAGACTTTAGTAGTGCTTTATTTGACAATATAAGTTACGCCATTGATGGTAGCATGTACGCCATTCAAGCAACAAGAATGAATGCTAATTGGCAACAAAACAAATATATTACAGGAGCAAAGAAACGCTATAATAAGGCAGGCTATGCTACACAGAATGATGCAAATTTCTTTGCAATGAAAATTCTTGAAAAATACCCTCTAATTGCCAGAGCTATTGCTGTTCGGTTTCCTTATTTGATAGTAGATGAAGCACAAGACACATCCGATATTCAGATGAGGATAATTGATTTACTCATCGAAAACGGGTTAGATGAAGTAATGCTTGTCGGTGATCCAGACCAAGCTATTTTTGAATGGAACGACGCAAAACCGGAATTACTCACTCAAAAGTATGACGAATGGGAAAACTCCATCATACTGAATGAAAACCGAAGAAGTTCGCAAAATATCTGTAGTTTCACTTTTGGAATTTCCTCTTTGAGTGATGCTTCTGTTTCTGTAAATGAACAAGTCCGGGAATTTGCTCATCGCCCTAAAGTAATTACATATAACAACAATTTGCCTCAGATAGTATCTGACTTTATTGATGAATGTCAACAACAGGGAATCAATGTGTCTAAAGAATCTACAGCTATAATTTATCGAAGTAAAAGCATCGTTAATGAAATTCTTGGCATTCCTGAAATTACTTTTGGCACTAATGTATGGGTAGATAGTCATACGCGAGAATTTGCAAGAGGAAAATTCCTGTATGATAACGGTCGTTTCAAAGACGGCTTTAAGATATTGGAGCGAATCTTATTGAAAACCTTGAGCAATTTATCTTATTGTTCAGAGGATGATATTAATGATGCAATTGCTCAAATGGGATTTGTTACCTTTAAAAGTCAAATCCATGCTTTCATAAATCTGCTTCCTCGAACAAATATTTCTATTGGAGACTGGGTTGATGCAGCAAACAAGGCTCTAAAAGAAAATAATTGTGGTTTTGAATTACGTGTTCATAAGGACGGCTTACGCCTTTCGTTTCCCCAATTATTTTTAAATGAAGACAAACAGATTATTGAAAAAAATTATAGATATGGTACGGTGCATAGTGTGAAAGGAGAAACATTTGAAGCTGTTCTTTTAATATTAAAAACTAAAGGTATTGGTAGTGCATATAAAACACTACTCAATAAAAATATATCCATTTCGGTAAGCGAAGAATTAAGAATCGCATACGTTGGAATGACACGGCCAAGCAAAATCTTAGTTATTGCAGTTCCCAATGATGATAACAAAGATGCTTGGGAAAATAAGTTGGTGCGTAATTGAAATATAAACAAAAACAAATATGGTAGAACAAAAACCAAAGGTTGTGAATTTCCACGAAAGCGAATGGGAATTTGTATTTCCACCCTCCATCGACAATGAGGAAACGTATAATTTCTATTATGAAGGCGTTGAGTTATTAGATTATAATGATGTGGAGGCAGAGCAGATTTTTAAGAAAATCATCAAGAAGCACCCATATCATATCGACGCTTACAATCATTTAAGCATTGCATTCAAGAATCAGAAAAAGTCTTTTGAAAGTTTCTTGACAGCAGAAAAATCATACCTTATTGGAAAATCGTGTTTGCCAAAAGAATTTAAGCAATCCAAACATAAGCTACGTTGGAGTAACTTGGATAATCGTCCATTTTTACGGTCTTGTCATATTTTAGGAATGGAGCATCAAGACAGAAAACAATATGAGGAAGCAATACAGCTCTATTCCGAAATACTCAGTTATAATGAAGATGATAATCAAGGCGTAAGATATTTGTTGTTGGAATGTTTTTTCGCTCTGAAAGACTACGAAACGGCTGCCAAATTATTGAGAAAGCATAAGGATGATTGGGGTATTGAATTTGTTTATGGAAGATTACTGCTTGCAATAATAAACAATGAGAATGGCAAATTGAAATCTCTTTTGGCGGAAGCAATAAAGCGAAATAAGTTCGTCCCCGAAGAAATTACAAAGAGTAAACACGTTGCTCCTCCTCCTTTCAGGATTCCCGGCGAGCCGTATTTTGACGCAGGTATTCCTATGGGTTCCATTCAAGAGGCATATGAATATTGGAAAAACAACAAGTCCTTATTAGCTGACAAACGAGTTAAAGCCTTTTTCAGTTCTATAAAATAAGAAAGAACCTTAGTTTTGCCCTGATAAATCAATATGAACTTTCGGGGCAATTTTGATTTTTGGCTACATCTGGAGGCCGTAATTTGAACTGTGTCAGCTAAGGAAAAGAATAAAATATTAACTTTGCTAACACAGTTTATTTTATGAGTGAAGAATTTGATTTTGAAAGTATCAAGAACAAGGCTCTTGAACAGTTGAAGTCTGGTAAGCCCTTGTTAGGTAAGGACGGTGCTTTTGCTCCGTTGTTGGAGAGTATATTAAATGCTGCCCTTGAAGGTGAGATGGACGCTCATCTTTCTGAGGATGAACGCATGAGTGGCAACCGTCGTAATGGCAAGATGCAAAAACAAGTACAGACTTCGATGGGAGAAGTCACCGTATCTACCCCTCGTGACCGTAACTCCACCTTTGATCCCCAGTTCATAAAAAAGCGTGAAACCATTCTTGCGGAAGGTGTTGCAGACCGCATCATCGGACTTTATGCTTTGGGAAACAGCACACGTGAGATAAGTGACTGGATGGAGGAGAACTTGGGTAATCGTGTGTCTGCTGAGACGATTAGTGCCATCACCGATCGTGTACTTCCGGAAATAAAGGCATGGCGTTCCCGTAGCCTGGACAGCGTTTATCCGATAGTCTGGATGGATGCCATTCATTATAAGGTAATGGACGACAGAGGCTGTGCCGTAACCCGTGCGATTTACAATGTACTGGCTCTGGACAGCGAGGGACATAAGGAGCTGTTAGGGATGTATATCTCTAAAAATGAGGGTGCGAACTTCTGGCTGAATGTATTGACAGACTTGCAGACCCGTGGTGTCTGTGACATACTCATAGCTTGTGTTGACGGATTGAAAGGCTTCCCGGATGCTATCCAAAGTGTGTTTCCTGATACTATTGTCCAGCTCTGTATTGTCCATCAGATACGTAACTCCGTCAAGTATGTCGGCAGCAAGCACCAGAAGGAGTTCATGAAAGATCTGAAACATGTCTATGGTGCGGTAAATAAGGAATCCGCTGAGACAGAGCTTCTTAATCTGGAAGAAAAATGGGGTGAGAAATACCCTATCGTTATCAAGTCTTGGCAGGATAACTGGGAAAGGCTTACTGAATACTTCCAGTTTACGCCGGATATACGACGTATGATTTATACCACGAATACAGTCGAGGGATATCATCGTCAAATACGTAAAGTCACAAAAAACAAGGGCGTGTTCCCTAACAACACCGCCCTTGAAAAGTTGGTTTATCTCGCTTATCGCAATATACGTAAGAAATGGACCATGCCATTAGCAAATTGGGCAGCCATCGCACAACAATTAGCGATAAAGTTTGGAGATAGGTTTAAATTGTTGTAACTTTACGCTCGTCGGGAGTGCTGGTGCACCCCCTTGGCGCTGGCCGATCCCCGACCGATGAGCTTGGAAAAAAACGCCGCATGACACAGTTTATTTTACGCCCCCTACATCTGCCGTCCATACCTGCGCTTTTTCTTTTTCCTGCGACGTGGTAACGGCATTTCATCTTTCGGATGATTCTCCGGTTCGGGAGAAAGGATTGAGAAAATACCACCCAATCCACCGTCAGGGCTTTGGCTATTGTTCTGTTGATTATTGGCTTTATACACATCGAAAAGGTTGGCAGTTTGCATTGGTTCCTGTACCTGCTCTTGCTTCCCGCCGTACAGATCGTTGAAAACATTGGCTGAATAATCCTTACCCAAACGTGAGCCGTTCAAAACGGTACGGGTAGTATGGTCTATGAATGTCGCCCCATAAATCCGCCCTTCATCGTTCCGACGGAATAGTACATCAATACCCTCCTGTCTTAGTTTCGCTCGGAACTCGCTTTCACTGGGACAGTTTTGTTTAGCTTCAGACACGACTTTCAGTGTATGCGCTTTCATATTTTTGGTTTTAATACGTTCGGCGGATTTTGCCATACGCTTTTCCAATCCGTCATAACCAACCGATTTTCCGAAAATGGAAGATTTTAACGGATTGCCTACTTTGTTGCCCAAGCTGTCCATTGCCGAATACAGCAATCCCCGATAAGGTTTCCCTTTCACTTCTCCTTTCAGTTCCTCTACATTAATATTATATAAGGAAAGGACAGCTTTGTATTCTCCCATTGACTGGAAGTGGTACATGGAAGCCAACGGTTTAATAACGGCAGCAATCTGTTTTTTCAGATCGCCTTTGCTTGCATCGACAGGCGTAAGTTCCCATTGCTCACTACGCTTTTGCCCCTCTGCGGGATTGAGATTGTATTTGCGTTCCAAATGCTCGGTTATCTCCTTGCTACGTTCATGCTCTTTGTAACCGTCAATCTTTTTTCCGTCGCTATCCACCCGGAGCGAAACAATATGAATATGCTCCCTACCTATGTCCTCGTGTTTGAAAATGAGGTAAGGCTGATTACCATACCCCAACCGTTCCATATATTCCCGCCCGATGTCCGTCAGTTGTTCATCGGTTAGCCGGTCATCGGGATGCGGATTGATTGATACATGGAACACGGGCTTTTCGGTACGGAAGTGAGCCGGAACGAACTGCATAAAATCATCTATACATTCCGAAACATTGAACTTTCCGTCGGTAGGTTCAAAGACAAGATTTGCTCCGAGAATCTTTCCCAGACCTTCATCTACCTTCTCCTGATTGTATGCCAACGCACCATACAGGTTGCTCCCGATATTTATTTTCGCAACCATTCCACTACTGTTTCCCTAAATAATTAGCCTTAAAATCTTCCGATAACTCCTGGATTTTCTTCCCGATTTCGACCAAATCAACGGTAGCTTTCTCCAATTTATAGAGCAAAGCCAATGCTTTTTTCTCCGAAAAGTTGCTATGCAACTCCTTTACAACTTGGTTGTAATTCACGCCAACGGAGCGGAATTGTGCAAAAAAAGAAGTGAGTTTGGTAACGTATTCCATAGCGGAACGGTCGATTTTTACTACCCGAAACTCATCGCCAAAGACACGGGCAGCGATAAAACGGGCTTTCGATTGCAGTCCCGATTGCTCAAACATCGTGAGAAATCGGGCGTGTTCTACGGCTGTAAAATTTACCGAGTATCGGTAATTAGCCAGATCATTCTTCGGGGTTCGCCCCCCTTTACCCCGTTTCGGGGTGTTACTTGCATTCTCATTCATACGTCGGATTTTTTTAGTGGTACAATCCGTCGTTGCGGTATCCTGCCGCCCATTCAATCATCACTCAAATGATTGCCAAAAGCAACCGACTTCGGAGGGTGCGTCCCCCCTTGTGGGGCAAGCATTTTTTGCAGCAAAACGGTTTCCGTGCAGCAAAAAATACAGCTTGCTATTTGCTTCGTTGCAAATAAAATCTGTCCTGAACAGGGACAGATATGAATGCGAGTGAAGCGAGTGAAAAGGGCGGTCGAATACCTCCCGACGTTTCATGCTGCAAAGTTACAGGCTAAAGTAACGTGCTGTATTCCAGTAAGCGAAGCCACTCACTGCCAAATCGACGCCACTTGCTGCCACCCCGTCGAAAAGTGATAATTCTGCGGGGAAATAGGTTTTTATTTGCAGTGAAAATGATTGTATGGACAGACAACCGTACAGTTATACGGATAGCTGAACGGATATAAAAACAGACAATTGGCTATATGGATATACAGCCGAATAAACGGACAAACAAACGGCTGATTCAACAGCCGACCGGCTAAACGGCTAAACGTTCCAACGGCTATACAGCTAAACAGACGGACGGACAAACAGCCCAACATACGAACAGACAGACGGAGAGATAAGCAGACAGATAAATATATGGCTGAACATACAGACAGTTGTACAGCCGAACGGACAGATAAACAATGTGTAACAATTAAAATTTCAGACAATGGAAAAGAAAACTTTGAACGTGGCTTTCAGCACTCAAAAAGGCGGAGCCGGAAAAACAACCCTGACGGTTTTGGTAGCAAGCTACCTACACTATGTGAAAGGCTATAATGTAGCCGTGATTGACTGCGACTTTCCGCAACACTCGATTGCGGAAATGCGTGAGCGGGATTTACAAATGGCTATGGAAGACGACCATTACAAACTCATGGCTTACGAACAGTTTTCCTCTTTAGGTAAAAAGGCGTATGAAGTGATTGAAAGCAGCCCCGAAAACGCATTGGAAGATGCAAAAGAAGCAATCGAAGAACTGAAACCCGATTTTGTGTTCTTCGACCTGCCGGGAACAATCAATAACCCGGAAGTGGTTCACACCCTCTCGCACATGGATTACATTATTGCGCCGATCAGTGCCGACCGCTTAGTATTGGAAAGTACCCTGCAATATGTGATTACGGTCAATGATGCCCTGATTACACCCGGCAAAGCCAAAATTAAAGGGATGTACCTGCTTTGGAATCTTGTTGATGGACGGGAGAAAACCGAACTGTATGAGGTTTACGAAGATGTGATCGACAAACTGGGCTTTCCGCTTTTCAAAACATTTATGCCTGACAGCAAGCGATTTCGCCGTGAACAATCGGTCAGCCATAAAGCCCTGTTCCGCTCTACACTGTTCCCTGCGGACAAAACACTGGTAAAGGGTAGTAATCTCGATACCCTGATAGAAGAAATGTTGGAAATCTTAAAATAACAGACAATGGCAAAAAAAGAAAATGTAAACCTGAATGAGATAGATGCAAACTTTGTCATATCCTCATTCAAGAACAAGGAACGACGGAACAATCCGAGTTCCATACCCAAAGCGTTAGTTCCTGAACACGAAAAAGAAACACAGGAAGTCCAACCCGAAGAAACTGAAACGCCTGCGGCTGTTCAGGCAGAAGCCCCCCGTGAAGAACCGAAGCGTAAACGAAGTAAAGCGCCCGATTACGAAGAACTGTTTATTCAGGAAGCAGGAATTACGGCACGTACCGGAAAATCCGTGTACATACGCAAAGACCACCACGATAAGATAATGAAAATCGTTCAAGTCATCAGCAAAAATCAGATTTCCCTGTTCAGCTACATTGACAATGTACTGAATCATCATTTTGAAACTTTCCAAGATGAGATAACGGAACTGTATAACAAGAATAACGAAAGTATTTTCTAACCACTAAAAAAATCAACGTATGATACCCAATCCAATTTTATACAATAACACTACAATTATGATAGGTCTTGTGGTATGCTGCCTTATCGTATTGGCAGTAGTTATGATTCCCAAAGCGATACGCCACAGGAAACGAGTAAAACAAAACGAGAGTGAAAAACCTGCTCCGGACGAAGAACAGGAGTTGGAAATGATAGTTGTTCCAAACGAAAAAACGAAACTTGAACAATCTATGGCGGACTATAAAAAACGATTTCTTGTAAATGTGAACATACCTACAAGAAGCGGAAAATTAGTCGGCATCCGCAAAAAATACCATAGCCGGATTTCAAAGATAGTGAAGACTATCGGAGATAATGAAGTTACCCTATTCAGCTACATAGACAACATACTGAAACACCATTTTGAAACCTTTCAGGATGATATTTCAGAACTGTATAAAAAAAATAGCGATGGTGACTATTTAACTCCTAAAAAGAAATAATGGAAAAGATATTCATAACCATAGTCGCCCTCTACGCCCTCTTTGTCGGAATATACTTTCTGTATCTAAGGGCAGGGAAAAGACGGAAAAAGGATATTGTCGGCAAAGGTTCTTCAATCCATGAAACAGGGCAGATTAAGACGGATATAGTCGGAAAAAGCCGATTCGATTTAAGTGCCTCGAAGCCACTCACTGCCAAATCGAAGCCACTTGCTGCCACCCCGCTAAAATTTGAAAACAGGGAAGAAAAACCTGATACATTTGTTCCGCCTAACGAGGTAAAGCCTTCGGCAGAAGTACCGCCGGAAGAACTGGATGAAGCATTTTCCGATACTCCGACTGATGAAAATAACGAGCCGATGGATATAGATTATCCGCTCGAATATGAAGCGGAAACAGAGAACGAAGATGAACCTGAAGACGAAGAAGACGAAACGGAAGAAGTGGAAGGAACGGCGCAAGCCGCCCTTGCTTCGGGAGTTCAATTTGACGATTTAGGAAATGCCGTTCGGACGGTAAACAAAACGGACGAAGCAACACCGGAGCAAAAGCAAAGGGCTGGCGATACCTTACTGGAAATACGGAAAACCGATATGTTTGAGAAGGTTGTTTCGGGTAAGCCCGATGCCAAACGGATTGTCAGCGACCTTATGGCTGAAAGCCTTGCCGATTTCAACAGGCGGAAAGACAAGGAAGCCGGAGCGGACGAAAACGCAAAGAAAGCTCCCGATAATTTTAATATCCGGGATTTCGCATAGCGAATAGTATTAATGATGTAAAACAATTAAAAGATGAAAGAAAGAGATTACGGCTAACGCAAAAGCCACCACTAAAAAAATTCAAAAGTAACAGATTATTCAACCCGGCAGGCGGGACTATCCACCCCGCTTGCCAACTTAACAATTTATCATTATGACAAAGAAAAAAATTCTTATGTCCGCAGCCTTTGTCTTGGCTGCTGTTTCAAGTGCGTTCGCACAAGGTAACGGTGTCGGTGGTATTACCGAAGCTACCAACATGGTAACCAGTTACTTCGATCCGGGAACGAAATTAATTTACGCAATCGGAGCCGTTGTCGGTTTGATTGGGGGCGTAAAGGTGTACGGCAAGTTCAGTTCCGGCGATCCCGACACAAGCAAAACTGCCGCCAGTTGGTTCGGAGCCTGTATCTTCCTTATCGTTGCCGCTACCATTCTGCGCTCCTTCTTCCTTTAATCCGCTTCTTACAATGGAGTATAATATAAATAAAGGAATAGGCAAAAGCGTTGAGTTCAAAGGCTTAAAGGCTCAATACCTTTTCATTTTTGCAGGTGGACTGTTGTCGGTCTTCGTGGTTTTTGTCATCATGTACATGATTGGCATTGACCAGTGGATTTGCATCGGCTTCGGTGTGATCGCTGCATCGGTTTTGGTATGGATGACCTTTAACCTGAATCAGAAATACGGGGAACACGGCTTAATGAAACTCATGGCTATCCGGCAGCATCCCCGCTACCTGATAAACCGAAAAACTCCACACCGCCTGTTCAAACGGAAAAGAAAGGGGGTAGTTTATGCGTAATATAATGAAAGCGGCTACCATTGAAAGCAAGTTCCCGCTATTGGCAGTCGAACACGACTGCATTATCAGTAAAGATGCGGATATAACCGTTGCCTTTAAAGTGGAACTGCCGGAACTGTTTACCGTAACCAATGCGGAATACGAAGCGATACATTCGTCTTGGGCGAAAGCCGTAAAAGTATTACCCGAATACAGTGTGGTGCATAAACAGGATTGGTTCGTGCGTGAAACCTACAAACCTGCTACCGATAAGGATGATATGAGTTTCCTGTCCCGCAGTTTTGAAAAGCACTTCAACGAGCGACCGTTTCTGAATCATTCGTGTTTTCTGTTCCTGACTAAAACGACTAAAGAGCGAATGAGAATGCAGAGCAATTTCTCATCGCTTTGCCGTGGGAACATCATTCCCAAAGAAGTCAATAAGGATACAAGTGTGAAGTTCTTGGAAGCCGTCGGACAGTTTGAGCGAATTATGAACGACAGCGGATTTATCCGTCTTACCCGTATCAGTTCGGACGAGATTACAGGAACAGGCGATAAGCCGGGACTTATTGAAAAGTATTTCTCCTTGTCGCTCGATGACACAACTTGTCTGGAAGACTTGGAACTGGGAGCCGACGGTCTTCGGATAGGCAGCAAACACGTTTGCCTGCATACGCTTTCGGATGCGGAAAATCTGCCCGGACGTATCGGTACGGATATGCGTTACGAGAAACTATCGACCGACCGAAGCGATTGTCGTTTGTCTTTCGCTTCTCCTGTTGGGTTGCTTCTTTCATGCGACCATATCTACAACCAATATCTGTTCATCGAAGATAGTGCGGAAAACCTGCGGAAGTTTGAAAAGAGTGCAAGGAATATGCAGTCGCTATCCCGCTATTCAAGGGGAAACCAAATAAACAAGGAGTGGATCGATCAGTATTTGAACGAAGCACATAGCTTTGGACTGACTTCAATCCGGGCACACTTTAACGTAATGGCATGGAGTGATGATGTAGAGGAACTGAAACATATCCGCAATGACGTGGGTAGCCAGTTGGCTCTTATGGAGTGCAAACCACGCCACAATACAGTGGATGCCGCTACTTTGTACTGGGCAGGAATGCCGGGCAATGGAGGGGATTTTCCTGCGGAAGAATCGTTTTATACATTCATCGAACCGGCTCTTTGTTTCTTTACGGAAGAAACGAATTACCAAAGTTCACCCAGTCCGTTCGGTATAAAAATGGCAGACCGTGTGAGTGGGAAACCGCTTCATGTCGATATTTCCGACCTGCCTATGAAAAAAGGAATTATTACCAACCGTAATAAATTCATTCTTGGGCCAAGTGGAAGCGGCAAATCCTTTTTCACCAACCACATGTGCCGCCAGTACTACGAACAGGGTACGCACATCGTTTTAGTGGATACCGGAAATAGCTATCAAGGCTTGTGTAACCTGATAAACCGGAAAACGAACGGTCAGGACGGGGTGTATTTCACTTATACCGAAGAAAATCCGATAGCCTTTAATCCATTCTACACAGACGATAATGTCTTCGACATTGAGAAGCGTGAGAGTATAAAAACGCTAATCCTTACTCTGTGGAAAAGGGATAACGAACCACCTTCACGGGCAGAGGAAGTTGCCCTTTCTAATGCGGTCAGCCAGTACATTGATAAACTGAAAAGCGAAAAGAAGTTGGTTCCCTCTTTCAATTCATTCTATGAGTTCGTCCGTGATGATTACCGGAAAACACTGGAAGAAAAGAAAGTTAGGGAAAAGGATTTTGACATTGCCAATTTCCTGAATGTACTTGAACCGTACTACAAAGGTGGCGAATACGACTTCCTGTTAAACTCTGACAAGCAACTGGATTTATTGTCTAAACGCTTCATTGTCTTTGAAATTGATGCGATAAAAGACCATAAAATCCTCTTCCCGGTGGTTACAATCATCATTATGGAAGTGTTCATCAACAAGATGCGCCGTTTACAGGGTATCCGCAAGATGATATTGATTGAAGAAGCATGGAAAGCGATAGCGAAAGAAGGGATGGCAGAGTACATTAAGTACCTCTTTAAGACTGTTCGTAAGTTCTTTGGCGAAGCCATTGTAGTTACCCAAGAGGTGGACGATATTATCGCTTCTCCCATTGTGAAAGAGAGTATTATCAACAACTCCGATTGTAAAATCCTGTTAGACCAACGCAAATACATGAATAAATTCGACAGTATTCAGGCGTTGCTTGGACTAACCGAAAAGGAAAAGTCACAGGTACTCTCTATCAATATGTCCAATGTTCCCAGTCGTAAATACAAAGAAGTCTGGTTCGGTTTGGGTGGTGTGCAGTCGGCTGTTTATGCAACAGAAGTTAGTTTGGAGGAATATTACACGTACACGACGGAAGAATCCGAGAAACTGGAAGTGATGCAGCTTGCCGAAAAACTGGACGGCAATATGGAATTGGCAATAAAACAGATTGCCGAGAGCAAACGACAGTAGTCGCTATGAAAAGAAAAAGATATATGCCGGCTACGGTATCGCAATTTCAGACCTCTTTTCCGCTTAGAAATATCTGCGGAATATGGGAAAGCCTTTGTGGTTCCCCAAGCATTAAAATATACCACGACGGTAGTCGATTTCGGTTGCAGTTTATTTACAAACAAGATACGGCGTTTACCGTCCCACTCAAACAATGTTGGGGATATACCTTTTTCAATTTCTACGGTATGATACACATTGCCTACGATAGTGAGCGGGATATGCTCCTGCTCACTACCGAAGGCGAATACAAAAGAGTGTACGATTAAGGTACACACAATCAATAATCAAATAAAAGTAAAACGTATGAAACGAATAATTCTATGCCTGACGGTGGCTTTGTCCATGTTCTCGTTTCAGGCAAAAGCACAATGGGTTGTTGCCGATCCCACCAATCTGGTGCAGAATATCATCAGTGCGGTGCAGGGAACTTCGACTGCGTCCAATATGATAAACAATCTGAATGAGAGTATCAAAATCTACAAGCAAGGTAAGGAGTATTACGATGCCCTGAAGTCTGTTCATGATTTGGTCAAGGATGCTCGAAAGGTAAAAAAGACTATAGAAATGGTCAGCGAAATTACCGATATGTATGTGACCGGATTTAATAAAATGGTGGGTGATCCCAATTTTACTGTAAATGAGCTGGCGGCAATCTCAACCGGCTATGCTAAACTGCTGGAGGAAGGCGGGGCATTGGTATCAGATTTGAAAAACGTCGTTACTGGAAGCAATGGGCTTTCCTTATCTGACAAAGAACGTATGGATGCGATAGACCAGATTTACAACAAGATGTTAGACTATCGTAACCTGACGAAGTATTATACCCAAAAGAGTATATCTGTATCGTTTATCCGCGCTAAAGATAAAGGCGATACAGACAGAGTATTATCTCTTTATGGTAGTCCTGCCGAAAGATATTGGTAATCAAAATTAAAAACAATCAGTTATGAATTTTGATAACCTACATCAGATTCTTGCGAATCTGTACCAAGATATGATACCTCTTTGCGGCAACATGATTGGGGTTGCAAAGGGATTAGCCGGACTGGGGGCTTTGTTTTATGTGGCGTACAGAGTGTGGCAAGCATTGAGCCGTGCGGAACCTATCGACGTGTTCCCCTTACTAAGACCTTTTGCCATTGGCTTGTGTATTATGTTTTTCCCGACTATAGTATTAGGAACTATCAATGCGGTGATGAGTCCGATAGTGAAGGGTACTCATACTATTTTGGAGTCGCAAACAATGGATATGCAAGCCTATCAGCAGCAAAAAGACCAGTTGGAATATGAAGCACGTGTACGTGAGGGTAAAGCATGGCTCGTTGATGACGAAGTGTATGACCAGAAAATGAAAGACCTCGGTATTACTGATACGCCCGAAATAGTTTGTATGTGGGGCGAACGACTTTGGTATGATATCAAAGCTTGGTTTCGGGAAGTTGTCAGAGATTTTTTTGAACTACTGTTCAATGCTTCCGCATTAGTCATAGATACAATACGAACATTTTTCCTTGTCGTGTTGGCCATACTGGGGCCTATTGCGTTTGCCTTTTCCATTTATGATGGGTTTCAGGCAACGCTGACCCAGTGGCTTGCACGCTACATAAGTGTCTATCTATGGCTGCCTATTTCTGATATTTTTTCTTCCGTACTGGCTCGCATACAGACTTTGATGCTTGAACAGGATGTCGCTCTACTGCAAGATCCGAATTATATACCCGACGGTTCAAACGGAGTGTATATCGTGTTTCTGATAATCGGAATCATCGGATATTTCACGATTCCGACAGTAGCGGGTTGGGTAATACAAGCCGGAGGAATGGGCGGATACACCGGAGCGGTAAATAAAACAGCAAGTAAAGCTGGCGGAATTGCCGGAGGTGTTGCCGGATCTGTAGCAGGTAATGTCGGTGGTCGCTTGCTTGGTAAGTAAGCGGCGAACCACCGCAAGCAATTAACAATTAAACAAAAAAGTAATGGAGTTCAAAAGTTTAAAGAATATTGAAACAAGTTTCAAGCAAATAAGGATTATCGCCATTGTCTTTGTCGTATTGTGTGCCGGGATTACCGGATATGCAGTCTGGAACTCATTCAGCTTTGCTGAAGCACAACGGCAGAAAATCTATGTATTGGATGAAGGGAAGTCACTAATGTTGGCTCTTTCGCAGGACTTATCACAAAACCGTCCTGTGGAAGCCCGTGAACATATAAAACGGTTTCACGAACTGTTTTTTACATTGTCTCCCGACAAAAGCGCCATTGAATCAAACATCAACAGGGCACTCTTTCTGGTGGACAAAAGTGCTTTCCGCTATTATCAGGATATGCAGGAGAAAGGTTATTACAACCGCATTGTGTCGGGGAATATCAATCAGATTATTCAGATTGATTCCGTTGCCTGCAATTTCGATGCCTATCCTTATAAAACTACTGTGTATGCAAAGCAGATGATAATCAGGGCAAGCAACGTTACCGAACGAAGTTTGGTAACACGATGCGATCTTAGAAACTCTGTCCGGAGCGATAACAATCCGCACGGCTTTATCATGGAACGCTTTGAAATAATTGAAAACAGGGATTTACGAACCTTAGAGCGATAAGCCATGATAAGAAAAATCATCAATCGTGTAAGTGAATGGCTGGAAGACAGACTTCGCAGCATTATCGGGCCGCTAAGTCCCGACGCACGGGTAATCGTAATCCTTGTAATGCTCTTTGTCTTTGGTGCGGGTTCAATCTATATGACGGTTTCTTCCATTTACAATATGGGTAAAAAGAGTGGTCAGGGAATGCAAATAGAACATATCAAACGCTTGGAACTGGAGCAAACGCAAAAAGCGGATAGTATAAACCAAATAAACAGATTTGATTATGAGTAATACCAATGAGGCTAACGAACCGAAAACGGACGTTGCCGAAAAAAAGAAAGAGAGTAAGCCGAAAAAAGAGCTTACTCCACAGGAGATTCAGAAGCGGAAAAAGATGCTTGTCTATCCCTTGTTTGTCCTGCTGTTCATTGGGGCGATGTGGTTAATCTTTGCGCCTTCGGGAGATAAAGATGAACAGCAACCCGATGGCTTCAACTCGGAACTGCCCATACCTAAAGATGAAGATATTGTAGGGGATAAACGGACGGCTTATGAACAGGAAGCTATGCGGAACAAGCAAAACGAAAAAATGCGTAGTTTGCAGGATTTTGCTTTTATGCTTGGAGAGGAAGAGGATAGAAAAGTACAGGAGGTAAACACATCTATTCCGTCCGACAATCAGGAAGTGCCGACTAATAATCGCAGTCCACAGGCTGAAATCCAATCGTCGGCACAAGCCTATCAGGATGTAAACCGTCAGTTGAATGACTGGTACGAACAACCGGCACCCAAAGCGGAAGACCAGGCACAGACAGAAATGGAATCCCGCATTCAGGAATTAGAAAAGCAACTGGCGGATAAATCGGAAACGGATAAGCAACTGGAACTGATCGAAAAGTCTTATGCCATTGCAGCCAAGTATATGCCTAACACGCAGGAACAGCCACAATCGACACCCGTAGCCGATGTTCGTGAGAAAGTTATTCCGAAGCCTGTTTCGCAGGTGCATCAAAGTGTGGTTTCTCTGTTAGCTGCTCCGATGGAGAATGATGAGTTTATGGAGCAATACGGTAAACCTCGCAATATGGGATTTATCACGGTTGCCGGGAATGAAGCGGTTACGGATAAAAACAGTATCAGGGCTTCGGTGTATCAGACGATAACGATTTCCAACGGGAAGGAGCTGCAACTGCGATTGTTAGAACCTATGCGAACCGGAAATATATTGATTCCTGCCAATACCATTCTTACCGGAAGTGCCAAGATTGGCGGGGAACGCCTGCACATTACCATTACTTCAATCCAATATGCGGATAACGTGATTCCTGTTGAAATGGAAGTGTACGATATGGACGGTATGCAGGGGATTTCTGTTCCGAACTCGGACGAAATAACGGCTATGAAAGAGATTGCCGCCAATATGGGTACGTCGATGGGCAGCAGCATTACCATTACGGATGATGCCGGTTCGCAACTTGCCGCCGATTTAGGACGAAGCCTGATTCAAGGAACATCGCAATTCTTCAGTAAGAAGATGCGTGAGGTAAAAGTTACCCTGAAAGCCGGTTATAAGGTCTTATTGTTACCAAAGGCATAAATAAAACGATAACAAAAGGGTCTGCGACCCCCACTAAAAAATCCACCGTTTCAAGCAGCGAGAGCAGAAGCAAAATTTATTTTGATTATGCCGAGTCGTGAGAAACGGACAATCCAAAGAATGAATAGTAATAAATAATTAACAATTAAAACAATTTTCGTATGAAACGATTTCTATTAATGATTGCGGTATCTGTATGTGTTTTTACCGCCAACGCACAGGAAGTAGTTGAAGAAAAGACTACAGTAACACAAACCAACCCCTCTACGGGCGATTATTTTGAAGGTCTGACCAGACCACTGACCTTTAACCGGATGATTCCGCCGTATGCACTGGAAGTTACTTTCAGTAAAACGGTACATATCATTTTCCCGTCTGCCATTCGCTATGTGGACTTAGGTTCTGCTGACCTGTTAGCCGCCAAAGCGGACGGGGCAGAGAACGTATTGCGTGTAAAAGCTGCTCTGCAGGACTTCTCTCGTGAAAGTAATCTGGCGGTTATTACCGAAGACGGTGCATATTATACGTTTAATGTAAAATATGCGGATGAGCCTGTAAAACTATCTGTTGAGATGACCGACTTCATCCACGACGGGGAAGCCGTAAACAGACCGAACAATGCAATGGAGATTTATATGAGGGAACTGGGCAGCGAATCGCCGTTATTGGTTAAGCTGATAATGAAATCCATATACAAAAACGATAAAAGAGAAATAAAGCATATCGGCTCTAAACGCTTTGGCATTCAGTACACGCTCAAAGGTATTTACACGCACAATGGCTTGCTTTATTTCCATATACAACTTAAAAACTCTTCCAATGTGCCGTTCGATGTGGATTACATTACTTTCAAGATCGTTGATAAGAAAGTGGCGAAGCGTACTGCCATTCAGGAACAGGTAATTATGCCACTTCGGGCACACAACAACCTGACATTGATAGGAGGTAAGAGAACGGAGCGTGTCGTATTTACTTTACCTAAATTCACGATTCCTGACGATAAGCAACTCATTATTGAATTGAACGAAAAAGAGGGCGGACGGCGTCAGTCGTTTGTGGTTGAAAATGCCGACCTCGTGAGAGCCAAAGTAATCAACGGACTCAAAGTGAAGTAAGATGGGGCGGCTATCTATTATCGTAACGTTTGTTTTGTGCTTAGTCTTTGCCGACCAAACATACGCACAGCGTTGTTTGCCGGGTATGCAAGGCATACAGGTTACAGGCGGAATGGTGGACGGTTTTCATTCGTCGGATAAAAAGAACGAATTGGGGTATTACTTCGGGCTGCAAATGGCTACCTATACCAAAAACGCTAATAAATGGGTGTTCGGAGCGGAGTTCCTGAATAAATACTACCCCTATAAAGAGGACAGAATACCTGTCAGCCAGTTTACGGCAGAGGGCGGTTATTACCTGAAATTCCTCTCCGACCGAAATAAAGTAGTCCTTTTCTCTCTGGGCGGATCAGCACTTGCCGGATACGAGACAAGCAACTGGGGAGAGAAAACACTCTTTGATGGCTCCACGCTTCGGAATAAAGATAGCTTCATTTATGGTGGTGCGATTACCTTGGAAATGGAAACCTACCTGAGCGACCGTGTAGTCTTTCTTTTGACTGCCCGTGAGCGGGTACTGTGGGGAACATCGACTGGGCATTTCCATACCCAGTTCGGAGTGGGACTAAAGTTTATAATCAACTAAATATGAAATCACAATGAAAAAGACATTAGCATACTTTTTATACACGCTATTGCTATCGGCAATAGTCTGTGCCTGTAGTGACGATTTGGATGTTCAGCAGGTTTATTCATTTGATCTTGTTACTATGCCCGTCCAGAAAAAGATCGTTCAGGGCGAAAGTGCGGAAATCCGATGCCAACTGATAAAAGAGGGCGACTACCAACAGACGAAGTTCTTTATCAGGTACTTTCAGCCGGATGGTGTTGGCGAGCTGCGAATGGACGACGGTACGGTGTTCCTGCCCAATGATTTATACCCATTGGATAAAACCACGTTCCGACTTTACTATACTTCGCACTCAACCGACCAGCAGGCAATCGACGTATATATTGAAGATAACTTCGGGCAGGTGGTTCAAAAGACATTCAGTTGGCAGAATGACAAAGGTGACGAAGAAGAAACTGAAGACAAGGAATAAGGTAAGTTGAACAGGTAAAGTACCCGGAGCAATTCGGGTACTTGCTGTATTTATAGATTAATTATGAAATATATAATAACGCTCCTCATTGCCTTATTTCATATAACTGCTTGGGGGCAACCAAACCGAAAATCAGATATAGAAAAATGTACGGAACCGGCTTATTCGGTAAAAGAGTTCTGGCGGATAGCCGATTCAATGCAAATGACTATCGAAGAACTGACTGACTATCCTGTAATTTTTCCAATAAAGAACCCTCAGCGTATTTCATCGGGCTTCGGTATGCGTTATCATCCTGTTTATAAGAAGCGGAGATTCCATACAGGAATTGATATTCCGGGAACGAAAGGTACTCCCGTATATGCCACCGGAAACGGAATAGTCTTTCGTAAGGGTTATTGTTCAGGGTATGGAAACTACATCGAGATTAAACACGCCGGTGGTTTTCGCTCATTCTACGCACACCTAAGTAATACGTTAGTCAATAAAGGAGATGCGGTAAATATAGCGACTCAGATTGCTTGCGTAGGTAACACGGGAGTGTCAACAGGTTGCCACCTGCATTATGAGATAAGGAAAGGGAAACGCTTCTTGAATCCGATTGGGTGGTGTGGTTGTCTGATTGAAATATGGAGCAATTGTTACTCTATCCGAGTATGGTAATTTTGGGGTTAAATTGAAAATCGATCATCTTTGGAGTGAATAGTCGAAATTGAGTGATTCCTTTTACTTGATAGACTTACAATGTCCACCTATTCTAAGCAGTTAATTTCATATAGCGACATATTGACGCTTTAAGTGTCGATATAACTTTAGAACGCGTCAAATTGTCCGATTCAATGTAATGGTACAGTTTATGTTATTTAAAATGCAAAAGATTGAGATTGGGATAAGACCGGTAGGTACGTTTTATGTAAAGTGCACATTAGTGTCCCACACGCAGGCTTTGGCTGACGTGTGAAGAGAAATTCCAATTTCGCAAACCTCTAACAATGTTATCAGCAGTTTCATTGTTAAGATTGTGAAAGGAACCATCTTAAGTTCTATTGATGTTAATACTGTCATATTTAATGGTGTTAGCAAAGATACGAATTCAATTCTATCAATGAGTGGCGTTGTCCAATGCTAAAGCAGGAAGCAACTTCAGGATTGTATCTACCAACAGGCAAGCCACGACTAATCTCAATCTTTTCTTCAATATTCTATTCTGATTATGCGTGATGAATGGCTAAAATTCAAGAAATACCCTCATATTGGGAAACCATTAACAAGTAATAAAGATATAGCTTGGGTAAGAAGGTATGTTATGAATCCGGAAAAAATAGCTGAGCACAAATTTGTACCCTTGTTGCATAGAACTCTTAGCCAACGAAAATACAGACCTCAAAAGGATGCTCTTAAAAATAAAAGTGGTAAACGTCAGCGCACAGTTGGCAGCAAGAAAGAGCGGCATATTTATTTCCCATCGCATTTAGACTCTATTATTTATAGTTATTACAACCATTTACTAACAATTGCATACGAAAAGTATTTAGAAGAGAAACCTTATGGCTCGGTTGCTGTCGCTTATAGAAAAATCCCTATTGGAGATGGAGAAAGTGGCAACAAATGCAATATAGAATTTGCATTTGAAGCATTTGAGTTTATCGAAAGGAATAAAGATCGAAAACTATCAGTGATAGTTGCTGATGTTACATCTTTCTTTGACAACTTAAATCATCGGTTGTTACATCGGCAATGGAAGCGGATATTAAACCGTGAGAATTTACCTGATGATCATTACACTATTTATAAAAGTCTTGTAGATAGCAAGTATGTCAATGAGAATGAACTATTTAAAAGATTCCAGCACAAATTAATAATAGAGCGTTTTAAGCCTAATGATATAAGCCAAAAGGAACTCAAACGAAAGCGTGTTGGAAAGATTTACAATATGCGTCAAGAAAATGTTGTTGCCTTTTGTGAAAAAGATGAATTCTTTGAGGAAGCTACAGATTTGATACGGGTTGACAAACCATATAAAAGTTCTATCCGAAAATCTCAAGATAAAGAAGAGAAGAAAGGGATTCCACAGGGAACTCCTATTAGCGCAACGCTTGCGAATATTTATATGTTGGATTTTGACGAGAGAGTTCATGCTGAAATTATTTCCTCTAAAAGAAAAGCTTATTATCAGCGTTATAGCGATGATTTAATTATTGTATGTGATAGAACAGATGAGGATTATTTTTACAGATTAATTCAACAAGAAATAGAAGTTAAAGCGAGCCTTGAAATACAGTCAGAAAAAACTAAGATTTATCGTTACGAGTTAAACCATGATTCGGAGTTCAAAGGTGGTATTGTAGAAAATGGGTCAGTAAATACAAATAAACAGTTGGAATATTTAGGATTTCAATATGACGGTTCAAAGGTAAGAGTGAAAACAGCTGGATTTTCTAAGTTTTACAGAACAATGAAACGGTCGTTCAGAAGAGGTGCTCATTTTGCAAAAGCAGCTCATATACCATCTGATTCATTGTTTGAAACGCGTTTATATAAAAGATTTACACATATTGGAGCAAAAAGACGATTGAAATGGTTACCGGACACTAACGCACCATCCGGATATAGTCGATCGACTCAGGTAGATTGGGGAAATTTTATCAGTTATTTGAACAAGGCTAATCATATAATGAAAGAGATTAATAAAGATGAAGCAATAGCTAATCAAGCCAAAAAGATATGGAATCATTTTCACAAAATAAAGGAATCGACATATAAAGAGATACCGAAGAAAAGATAGCATTTATTCTCTAAATGCCATTAGACTGAGGCTTTTTGTTACTTTTTCTCCCCGTTCGTTTAGTAAGTCATGGAAAACCTTAGGTTTGTATCGTAGTTATTGTACAAAATATAATGAGTGAACCATATGGAAAAAGAGAAATTAAGGTCTATGTTACTATTTGGAACTCATTTTATCCATTCTATTAGGATATAATATAATGTTTTACGTTATTGAGTTAAAGAGAAAGGAAAATAATAGGTAAATCAATATGGAAATTAGGAAAAACTTATGTTACTATCATGAACTTGTTGTTTTATCTTGAATGAAGCCTATATAAGAATTTGATCTGAAAGATATTTAAGGTTTTTAGGATATGTTCAAGTGCCTTTCCAAATTAAATTTTTAAATCATTTTTTACCATGAAAGACTTTTATTTTATTGGGATTGATGTGAGTAAAAAGCACTTGGATTGCTGTTTGTTATTTAACAGTTCAGTTGTCAGACAAGATGTAATTTCAAATCATCAAAAGAGTATCGAGAATTATTTATCAATACTTTGTTCTGAAGAAAATATTGATATAGAACAAATTGTGATATGTGCCGAATATACTGGATTGTATATTTATCCTTTAGTTATTGCTTGTCAAAACAATAGCTATAAACTATGGTTAGAAGACCCAACTCAAATAAAATATAGCTCTGGGTTGCAACGAGGTAAAAACGATGCAATAGATGCGAAGCGAATAGCACTGTATGCTTCTCGCTATATAGACCGGATCAAAATATATAAGAAACCCTCAGTAGGCATTGAATCAATCAAATTATTATCTGCTGAATTAAATATGTTGTGCGTAGATAAAGCTAAATATCAAGCACAGATATCCGACCAAAAGGAATATATGCCTAATGACATGTATAAAATCAAATCAAAACGGCTAACTCTATTGATAAAGGAGTTGGATAAAGCTATAAATGAGATTGAAAACGAGATTGAAAATATTGTAAAGAATGATGTTTTGTTGTCCCGCCAAATGGAGCTATTGCTTAGTATTGAGGGAGTTGGTAAAAAGACTTCTCTAAAAATGATATTAGAAACGCAAGCTTTTACGAAATTTACCGATAGTAGAAAATTTTGTTGTCATGCAGGAGTTGCTCCGTTCAGTTACGTCTCCGGAAGTAGCCAACATTCAAAAAACAAAGTTTCTCAAAGAGCTAATAAAAGTATCAAAACACTTCTTCATCTGGCAGCCTTATCAGCCATTCAGAAAAAGAATAGTGAATTGAGGGTCTATTATGAAAGAAAAATTGCCGAAGGGAAAAATAAAATGTCTGTTTTAAATGCTATAAGAGCCAAACTTATATATCGCATATTTGCCGTCATTAAGAATGACCAATTGTATGATCTCAATCACATAAGTCAATATACAAATTAAATATCATTCGTAAACTTGCGAATTGAAAAACTATTCGTATATTTGCGAACGATAAAAACATATAGATATGTCAAAGAAAGAACTTACAGCCGAACAAGAACAGCTTGCACGCTTCGCTAAAGCATTGGGGCATCCTATTCGTATAGCGATACTTGAAATGCTTGCCAATCAATCATGTTGTTATCATGGCGATATGTCGGAGATACTGCCTATTGCTAAAAGCACTCTTTCACAACACTTAAATGAATTGAAAGATGCAGGGCTGATACAAGGCACAATTACACCCCCAACTGTAAAATATTGCATCCATAAAGAGAATTGGGAAAAAGCAAAAGAACTTTTCACAGCTATGTTTAAAATGAACATATTGCAGGATTCATGTACGGTCAGTTAAAAATTTTGATTTATATATTCGTTAATTCACGAACTACGAACAGATAAATATGATAATAAGAACAGTAACATTGGATGATGCCAAAGGCATCTGTGATATTTATAATTACTATGTAGAAAATACAGCCGTCACCTTTGAAACCGTAGCCGTAAGCGAAAGCGAAATGCAACAACGGATTAAAGGCTTTTTAGACGCAGGCTTTCCTTACTATGTTGTAGAGATAAACGGTAAGATCGCAGGCTATTGTTACCTGCATAACTGGAATAACCGTTGCGCCTATTCATCCACAAAAGAAGTGACTATATATCTGGGTAAACACCAAAAAGGAAAAGGACTTGGTACAATCTTGTATCAGCATCTTTTCAAAGAAATATATAAAAACGATATACACGCCCTGATAGCTGGAATATGTATTTCCAACGAAAGCAGTGTCCACCTGCATGAAAAATTCGGATTCAAACAGGCATCGCACATGAAAGAAATAGGTTGGAAGTTCGACCAATGGCGTGACGTAGAACATTGGCAACTTATTATTAAACAAATACCACCTAAAATCCTGATCCTTTGCACAGGCAATAGCTGTCGTAGCCAAATGGCACACGGTTTCTTACAATCTTTCGATCCTAAACTATTAGTCTATTCCGCAGGAACAAAAGCAAGCGGAGAGGTAAACCCCAAAGCAATAGAGGTAATGCAGGATGCAGGGGTGGATATTTCGCACCATACGTCCGACAGCATTGGGCAATATATAGGTGATGATTGGGATTATGTGATTACCGTTTGCGGTGGCGCAAACGAAAGCTGTCCTACATTTTCGGGAAACGTAAAGAACCGTTTGCATATTGGATTCGATGATCCTTCCGAAGCCACAGGAACGCCCGAATATGTTCAATCCGAGTATATCCGCGTAAGGGATGAGATTAAAAAAGCATTTTACGAACTATATACAAATAAGATAAAAGGCTATGAATAAAAGGAAAATGAGGTTCTTAGATAAGAACTTAACCCTCTGGATATTCCTTGCAATGGCAATCGGTGTGGGATTGGGATACTTTATCCCCTCTTTCAGTAGCCATATCGATTCCATGTCGAGCGGAACAACAAACATGCCACTGGCTATCGGTCTAATCCTGATGATGTACCCTCCATTGGCAAAAGTAGATTATAAGCAACTGCCGAAGGTTTTCAAGGACGTAAAAATATTATCAGTTTCGTTAATCCTGAATTGGATTATCGGACCGATATTAATGTTTTTACTCGCTATACTCTTTTTGCACGATTACCCGGAATACATGGTCGGCGTAATCCTTATTGGGTTGGCGCGGTGCATAGCGATGGTTCTTGTGTGGAACGACCTGGCAGAGGGTAATACCGAATACGGCGCAGGACTTGTCGCCTTGAACAGTATCTTTCAGGTGTTCTTTTACAGTTTCTATGCTTGGCTGTTTGTTACGAAACTTCCGCCTTTATTTGGATTTGAAGGGGCTATCATTGATATATCCATCGGAACGATTGCCAAAACAGTCGCCATCTACTTAGGTATTCCTTTCTTGATGGGAATATTAAGCCGGCTTATATTAGTGAAATTGAAAGGTGAACAATGGTATAAGGAAAAGTTCATCCCCAAAATATCCCCTATCACCTTAATTGCACTATTATTTACAATAGTCCTTATGTTCAGCTTGAAAGGTGAACTGATTGTGCAGATACCTTTTGATGTGGTTCGTATAGCTATACCGCTATTTATCTATTTCGTAGTCATGTTCCTGCTTAGTTTCTTTGCCGGCAGGTGGATGGGGGCTTCTTATGACAAAAATGCTTCGATAGCATTCACTGCAACCGGAAACAATTTTGAACTGGCTATTGCTGTTGCTATCGGTGTATTCGGATTGCATAGCGGACAAGCCTTTGCCGGAGTAGTCGGACCATTGGTCGAAGTCCCGGTATTAATCCTGTTGGTAAACTTAGCCTTTTGGCTGAAACGGAAATATTACAAACAGTAATTCATAATTTAATCATTCATTTTATTTAATTTTACAACATGAAATATCTATCCTTCATATTTTCTGTATATGTATTACTGCTATCGGTAATACCTGGCTGTTTAGAGGATAAATGTTTATTTTCTAACATTGAAACTGTAGAAGTAGGTGATGATATTCCTAATAGTTGCGATGACTGTTCAGATAACAATTGTTGTTCCCCTTTTCTTCACTGTAATACCTGTGCCGGGTTTCCGGAAGCCCGTGTCGTTAACCTTATCAGGGTATCTATCGACTTAATTTCTGAATGCAAGTCGGAATACAATTGTTCAGGAAATATTCCTGATTTTATATCTTCAATCTGGCACCCCCCACGAGTATAAATCTTAGTTAGTTTATATAGGTCATAATCAGTATGTCCTTCATCTCTATGGTACTACATTGATGTAATGCCGTAATAACTATATTTTATCAAATTGAAGATTTAAAACAAGAATTAAAATGAAAACAAAATTTATACTCGTGCTATTTCTGGCATTCAGCATTTCAACAATTTTCGCACAAAATACATTAACTGTCAAACTTATAGATTGTGATACAAAAGAGCCTTTAATCGGCGCTAATATCGTGCTGCAAAATACGACAAACGGTGCATCTACTGATACCGAAGGATTGGCGGTACTCTCCGATATTCCCGACGGAAAACAAAGATTTGAAATTACTTATGTGGGTTATGAAAAGACCATAAAAGAATTTACATTTCCACTCTCTTCGGATGAACCTGTTGTAATCAGGGTGGAAGCCGATGAAGAAACATTGCAGGAAGTAGTTGTTTCTTCGACAAGGGGAACACGTACATTTAAAGACATACCTACCCGTATTGAATTTATAAATGCCGAAGAATTAGGTGAAAAGGGAGTAATGAAGCCCGGTGATATACGTATGTTACTAAACGAAAGTACAGGTATTATGACACAACAAACCTCTGCCATATCGGGTAATTCATCTATCCGCATACAAGGTTTGGACGGTAGATATACCCAAATATTAAAAGACGGTTTTCCCGTGTTTTCGGGTGCTGCAAGCGGTTTGGGTTTATTACAGACACCTCCGCTCGACTTAAAGCAGGTAGAAATAATAAAAGGTTCTTCATCTACCTTATACGGCGGTGGTGCGATTGCGGGATTGGTTAACCTCATATCCAAAACACCCGAAAACGAAAGGGATTTCTCAATCCACCTGAACGGAACAACAGGCAAGGGACTTGATATAAACAGCTTTTTCGGGCAGAAATTCGGCAATGTGGGTACTACCGTATTTGCATCTTATAACCGCAACTGGGCTTATGATCCGTCTGACGTGGGCTTCACCGTCATACCGAAATTTGACAGGTTTGTTTTCAATCCCAAGCTATTCCTTTATTTATCTGAAAATACTGATTTCAGCTTTGGTATAAACTCTATGATTGAAAACCGTTTGGGCGGCGATATGAAGTATGTAGAGGGTAAAGGAGATGAAGAACATTCTTATTTTGAAAGAAATAAGACGCAAAGGCATTCAAGCCAACTTACATTTGAACACCGTTTTGATAATCAAAACCGATTAAATGTTAAAAACAGCATTACTTATTTCAGCCGTAAGATTGAAATTCCCGACTTTGAATTTGACGGCAATCAGTTATCATCTTTCTCGGAAGTGTCTTATATTCATACCAAAGAAAAAACCGAATGGGTAACAGGTGCGAATGTGTGGACGGATAAGTTTACTGAAAAGAAACTGACCGACTTTCCTGTGCGTGATTACAATATGACTACTTTCGGCTTGTTTGTACAAAACAATACGAAGATAACAGATTGGATGAATCTTGAAACCGGGCTGCGTACTGACTATATTACCGACTACGGTTTTGCCGTTCTCCCCCGTATATCCTCACATTTTAAGATAACAGAAAAGTTTTCATCACGCATCGGTGGCGGATTCGGTTATAAAGCACCTACGATTTTCTCCGAAGACAGTGAACGCATCCAGTTTCAAAATGTTCTGCCGATAGATGATGATATAAACAAGCTGGAAAGAAGCTACGGGGCAAATGTGGATTTTACTTACAAAACAGGTTTATTCAACGATCAGGTATTTTTAAGCATAAATCAGTTATTCTTTTACACTTACCTGAAAAATCCTCTTGAACTGCAAAGTGCCGATAATAATCGTTGGCAATTTAATAACATAGACGGACACGTAGACAGTAAAGGTGCTGAAACCAATATGAAAATAAAATATAAAGACTTCGGTTTATTCGTTGGATATACCTATACAGACGCTAACGTAAAGGAAGACGGCAGAAGCTACCGCAAAACACTTACCCCCAAACATAAAGTAAACTCCGTACTGATGTATGAGGTTGAAGACAAATGGAAAATAGGACTGGAAGCCTATTATACGGGAAAACAAAAACTCAATGACGGCAGAACAGGGAAAGATTATCTGATCTGCGGGTTAATGATGCAACGGATTTGGGAAAAATTCTCAATATATGCTAATTTTGAGAACTTTACCGACAGAAGGCAAACAAGATTCGATACCATTCATACAGGTTCGATGACGAATCCCGAATTTAGGGATATTTACGCACCGTTGGACGGTTTTGTATTGAATACGGGTATCATAATTAAATTATAAAATGAAAAAGACAATATTTAAAATTGAGCAAATGGATTGTCCGAGTGAGGAAAACCTCATTCGGATGAAACTCCAGAACATAGAGGGCATTGCAAAGCAAGAGTTTGACCTTAAAGGCAGGGTTTTAACCGTTTACCACACGGGGGATTACAAGGTAATAGAGCATCAGCTTGCTACTTTAAATCTCGGTTCTCGCTTTATAGAAAGTTTGGCAGCAGGAGATTTTCACGCCGAAGAAGATAATAGACAGCGAAAAGTGCTATGGATTGTATTGGCTATCAATTTCGGCTTTTTCCTGATTGAAATGTCAACAGGTATCCTATCTAAATCTATGGGACTGGTTGCCGATAGCCTTGATATGCTTGCTGATGCTTTTGTGTATGGATTAAGCCTGTTTGCGGTGGGAGCAGCCGTTAGCCGGAAAAAACGTGTTGCTTTGATTTGTGGATATTTCCAGATTCTATTAGCTGCCATTGGCTTTATTGAAGTAATCAGGCGTTTTATAGGGGCAGAAGAAATGCCTATTTTTCAGACGATGATAAGTATATCCATACTGGCTTTAATAGCGAATGTTATATGTTTACTTTTGCTTCAACGGACAAAAAGCAATGATGCCCACATTCAGGCAAGTATTATATTCTCATCCAACGATGTGATAATAAATGCAGGTGTTATTCTTGCCGGATTCTTAGTATGGCAATTGGATAATCAGATACCTGATCTTGTGATAGGTAGCATCGTATTTGCCATTGTTGTAAGGGGTGCTTTACGTATTTTGAAATTAGCGAAGAATTAATTCAATTAATAATTACAAATTAGGAATTAGGGATTTTAAAACAATTCCTAATTCTTAATTTCAAATTTCAAATTAAATAAAGACATGTTAGATTTAAAGTTAGATACCCGAAAAAAGTAAAGATATACGACCCTGAACTATGTTGCCCCACAGGATTGTGCGGTGTAAACATAGCCCCCGAACTCATGCGCATCGCCGTAGTGATGAAACCCTGAAAAAGAAAGGAATCGCTATCGAACGCTTTAACCTGCGCGACCATCCATAGGTATATGTAGATAACAAGATAATTAATGAATACCTGATGAAAGAATCAGTCCAAGTCCTGCCTATCACTACGTTGGACGATGAAGTGGTATTTAAAAAGCAATATCCGTCGAACGCACAGATAGCCGAATGGATGAACGTAAAAGAGGAAGAACTTACCCTAAAAAAGTAAACCGATAACATCCTTTATTTGCTTCTATGTATTCCGTCTGTAACGGGTGGAAAAGGTAAATCATCAATGATATTATCTACGGCCTGAAAATCGGATATTATCAATACCCGTCATGTTGTAGGAACGAAGCGGAACGTTCGTATTGATTTCCTTTTGGCTTTGTCTGTCCCTGAATATTGCTATTGAGCTACCATTGCAGACAGCATCGCCAGAGGGCTGGCAAAGAACCGACCCCGCCAACCATTTATCGTTTCCCTTGCCTTATCCAGTACGTTCTTCTGATAGGCTGCCAGTACCGATTTTTCGTCTATATGGCTAACGGTGATGCCCTCTACTTTTGTTTCGATAAACAATTGGCGATGCCGATTTAAGCTACATAGAGGAAGATATACGCTCACCCTGTACACAGGAAATTGCCGCATCTAACGCCTTTGCCGAAATTGTAGCAAAAGCCGATAACCAAGTCGTGGCAATAGACACCGCACCCACAGGGCATACCTTGCTCTTACGGGACTCTACCCAAAGCTACCATAAGGAAGTCGAAAGGACACAGGGAAATATCACACCTGCCGTTCAGAACTTACTGCCACGCCTGCGCAACGAAAAAGAAACGGAAGTTGTAATAGTTACCCTGCCCGAAACAACACCGGTGTTTGTAGCGCAACGTTTGCAGCAGGATTTGCAGCGTGCCGGCATCAGAAATAAATGGTGGGTAGTCAATTAGAGTTTATTACTTACCAAAACGAATAGTCCGTTCCTCAGAACAAAGGCACAAAGTGAGATACAATGGATTGAAAAAGTAAAAGAGATTTCGGGTGGTAACTTTGCTGTAATTGAATGGAAAGAAAAAGTGTAAATTTGAGATGATCTGCAAATTGTTTGTATATTTCCTCAAAATAATTTGCAGATCTCATAAGAATAGTAACGGGCGAAAAAATCGCCCGTCTGTGTTACTCTTGTTTCTTTGAAAGCCACTCGTCCCGCTCTTTACGGCATTGTTCCAAAGACTTGGCAACCGTAGAGAATAGTTCTCTGTCCGTGTGTCGGTAGTCGTACTGGTAGTATTCCGTTCCTCTAAACGCTCCTGCAATAAAGGTGGTGTAGTTCTCTTTGCCTTGCTCGCATACGGAGCAACCGTTGTTGTTGATTGAATTTGTTTTCATATATATTTGAATTTTGTGGGCGGATTACTCCGCCCGATTATGTTATGCTGCCAATCTTTCTTCAATAAGTGGAATATTGCTCTCTACAAGATTGATGATTCGGCTGTGGTGTTCGGTGTTCTTGTTGCAAACGCCCCTGCTTTGAACGACTTTTAGCTGATAGAGCGATACCTCTATGGTTTCAATCCGTTGACCGTCGATGCAAGCGGAAAGGATAAGGCTGTCGGTCTTAGAATGATAACTACCTACGCAATGGTGCATCAGTTTTCCCTCCAAAACAATGTCGGCAACGCTTTCGAGTACCCGAACGCTGATAAGTCCATCCGAAAACACCAGTCCGAAGAATTTGGCTTTGGCTTCCCTGTATTCGGCTTCTTTCTCCAATTGCTTTTCCAATTCTGCCTGTGCATCGGCTTTCGCTTTCTTCCGCATATAGCGGTCGTGTTCTGCGTGTAAGTTTGTCGGACAAACATACTTGGCGTTGTATAGGTCTTTCCCGAAGAAGCGAAGGTTGTCGATATAGTCGCACCAAAGGGTTGCATCTTCGATTTTGTAGCCGTTGCGGATACAAATGCGGATGGATTGCCAATAGTTCTCAATTTTCTTCCAACCCATATCCATAATGCGCTCCAATAGGTTAGTGTATCCAGTTTTAAGCAATGTTTCGGCTCGGCTGTCCGTCAATAGGATGCGAAACATATCCAACGGCTTTTGTCCGTAAAAAGAGTTCTTAAAGCCTGTCCGTTTGATTTCGGGGATTAGCTTTAGTCTTGGATAAACTTCTCCTGTAAATATACGGTTGTACACATCGTTTTCCTGTCGTAGTTCCATATCAGTATGGAATATCCACGAGTCGTAATACATCGTTCCCATTGTTTGGCGAAGCTTGGCAAAGGTGCAATGTTTACCACTGGGAGCAATCCAACGTTGCATCACTTCCGAATGGGTGTATTCGCACCGCTTACCGACTTTACCAACGCTTTTTATCATTACGGTTCGCAATACTTGATACCCCTTGTGAGTAGTTACAACGGTCATATAATAGCTTCCGTTGAATACTCGTTGCTTGGTGGTCTTTACCGTTAATTTAGCTTTGCAGTTCGGGCAAATGCAGTCCGTTAGGGTATCGACCAAATAGCCTGTTCCCTGCCACGAATGACCGCACTTAGTGCAAGTGATAGTACCTTTGTCGGTTCTTCGTCCGATATGTTCGATAGCGTTATCATATCCCCATTGCGCCTGTGTTTTGCTTATGGCAGGCAGGGTTTTGCTTGCTTCTACTATTTGCTGTTGGAATTTGTTCTTCGCTTTCATGGGAGTAATGTTTTAGAAATCAAATAAACTGGGTTGGGGATTTAATGCCACCTTCTTGGCTTTCTTGACTGGCTGTGTCATCTTCCTGTACGCTTCGTCCTGTGCCTTTTGTATGGCATCTTTACGAGCCTGTTCCTTTTCTTCTTCGGTCAGTTCTACAACGTGATTTACCACTACATGGGCGTTCATCGGCTTGCCCACCTCGATATTGTCTTCATCGTAATAATGCACCGCCATTGAGTAGATTTCATCATCAGCAAAGCCGTTGCAACCGCTTTTTTTAACTTCATTGAGAATGTAAGTAACACAATCGTCAATGTTCTTTTCGGGTTTGGAATACTGGAATGAGAATAACACATCCGTTTCTGCCCGTTGGTCTAAATGTGCCTTAATGGTGTTTTTGAAATGATTTGATGCTTTCATATCTTTGGGTGTTTTGTGGGGCATTTCTGCCCCGTGTGAATATTTAATCTAATCCGAAATAATAGGCTAAACGTTGCTCCTGCGACTTTGGGAATATCCAACCTGCTAACTTCTGACCGTTGAATGTTAATCGGCTGTTGAAGCGTCCGCCCATTGCTTTAAGTTCGTCTTTGATGGCTTTTGTTTCTCCGAATACTGCTATCGCTTTGGCTGAATACTCGACCAATGTGCAACCGCTATTATTTTCTGATGTGCGATTACTATTCTTTTGTGTTGTGCCGGACTTACTGATATGTATATTATCTTCGCTCCCTGCAGTATAGGCAAAATCTTCAATCGTGCGTTCACGGTTATATACAGGTACTTTTTCGATTATCCAACCGCTGTACTTGCTTTCGCCTAAGTAGTAGCCGTCACCCATCGAATACTTCTCACGGTGCTCGTAATCCTCATTAAACTCGGCTAAATAGGCGGTTTCTTCAAAGTTGGATGCGTGCTTCCGCATTTCGGAAAACAAGTCCCGTTTGTGTTTGGAAAAGCCTAAAATAACGGTACGTTGCGTATTATATGAGTAGTAGTCAGTATAGCTGTCGCTCTCATTTTCTCTTAAACATGCCACGATAACCGCCTGTGCATCTTCGGGAAATATCTCGGTAAAACGTTTACGTCCGATTTCCTTAACTTGCTCAACTCTGATTTTCTCCTGTTCGGCTTTTTCCTCCTCTGCCTTTTTCTGCTCTTGTGCTCGCTGAAGAAGTATAGCCACCTCGAAACTATCCATAAATTGAGGGTTCTCGCTGTCGTAATAGTAACCGATACCGAACTTTTCGTTCAATGGTCGGATAATATCGGCAGTATAAAACTCCTTTGTCCGTAGGTTAATCAGCTTGTAAGCCATTCCCCAATCGTTTTTGCGAATGTCATACACTACATACCTGTCGTAGCTGTAACCCTCCATTTGGATAATCTGATTTACCTCTACCACTTGTTTGGCTCTGTCTATCTCCTTGTTTGCTCCTAATAAGAATACTTTACTCATAACTCTAAATTTTAAGGGATTATAAAAACGAGAAAAGAATGAGAATAAACAGGATGATAGCACCTAAACCCACGAAGAAGGAGAGGATACCCCGAATAACAGGAAGAAAGAGATACAAGCCCACTAAAGCCCAAACAAACCCTGTTCCCCACAGGGAGCAACCCAAAACCACCGCAACGATTTTTACCACCAATTTGATGCTAATTGGAAGGTTACTACCTTGTTTCCTATTTTTTACTATACTTCTCATAATTTCTGACTTTTTTTTTGATGCCGTATCGGAGCCGGTGTACTGACCTTATGTTTCGGGATACTTAAAAGGTCGGCTAAATCCGCCGAAGACAAATTTTTGTGGAATAAATACGCTCGCCCGCAGGGACAGAGGAAGATTTTTTCGACAAACCAATTTGGCGACAGGATTTGCCGAAATACCTTTGTATCCTGAACGTGAGGTCAAGAAGTACCCGCTTTAGATACTCGCTAATGAGGAAGAAATTATACTGGAGAGAAGTGTAGTAAAAAGAAAATGGTCAGATACTATGCGTTTGTTATAAAAACATACTTTCCCCACAGAAAGGAAAGTTATAGATATAAAAAAAGCCTGCATCATTTCAGACACAGGCTCAATTGTTATGTAGGTAATGATTATACTCCTTTCTTGCCGTAGCATTTGCTACCATCGGGAGAGAGGTAAAAATCAAATGTTTCTTCAACGGCATTTCCAGCAACTTGAACAGAATACTTGCATCTTACGATTTTAGCTAATTCATCATTCGCATTCCGACTGTCGTATCCTTGCAAATTGTCCGGCACAAGATTTTTAAGCGAATCAACACGAGCGTTGATCACGGCAATATCAGCATTATACTTATCAATATCGCTCTGCTTTTTCGCTTTAGCCAATAGGTCTTCACTCATTTTCTTCGCCAGTTCAACACGTTTAATAATAAGGTCTTTATCTTTCCTGAACTCATCGGTAAGATAAGCAATACTGTCGGCAACGGTAACTGTACCTTGTTCCGTTAATTCCACAACCTTAAAGTTAAGATCTCCGTATGAATTAGGATTTCCTTTTAAGATATGCTCACGAATGGTTTTCTCATAAACACTATTTGTATTTGAGCCACCACAGGACACTAAGAAAACCGCAACTAATAGATAGATTACATTTTTCATAACTACATTTTATTTAAGATTTTGAACTAATTTAATGTTATCGCAGGAAGTTTTGACGATAGATTGTACACAATCAAAACTCCAGCTTCTTTTCTTGGTTTTGTTCGGGTATATTCCGTTAATGCTTTCATTACCCATTCCCTGAACGCTTGCGCTTCAAACGACGCTATGCGATAGCTGACAAAAATCAATGCCTCCAGATTATATAATGTTATTTCGCATTGGCGACCGTTATTCTCGTATTTGTGTATTCGGGTAACATCCGCTTTATGGAGTAATCCTGATTTGAATATGCTCCGAAGATTGTTGCCAATCGCATTGACAAACACATTAAACAGGTCGGCAATCTCATGTTTCGTTATCCACAGGGTGCAATTTACGAGTTTTGCTTCAACAATCAGTTGATTCTCATCGTTTTCTTTGATTTTGATATATCCTCGTTCCATCATTTTGTTATTTTTCATCTTGTTGAACATTAAAACCGATACGTTTACGTGGCTTGTTTTCCTGCTCCTTTTGGGAAGCCAATTCCGTCAGCGCTTGATAAATATCGCTGAACTGCATATTGGTTTCTATCATAAAATCCTCCAATTTACGATTTAATTCTGCATAGCCCAGTGCATATTGACGTAAAGCTACGAAAGCTCGCATAATTGAAATATTGACCTGAATAGCTTTCTTACTTTTCAATACGGACGAAAGCATGGCCACTCCGAGTTCAGGGAATGCCATTATAAAGGAAGAACCAACGTTGTATCCGGGGGGTATCACATTTTGTGACACCCCTAATCTGATAGCTTCATCGCTTTCTTCCCGTGTTAGTTCAAACATAAAGTCAGGAGCAGGAAATCTGTCAATATTACGTTTGACAGCTTGCTTCAAAGCTCTTGTTTCAACTTCATACAACTTGGCGAGGTCATAATCCAACATAACCCGTACACCCCTGATATCGTAAATCTTGTTTTGAATAATTTGTAGTTCCATGATATTGTGATTTATTGATTTACTGCTAATTTTTCTCCCATACTTTTAACTTTTCCGGCAAAAGCATTCATGTCGTGGCTTATTTTTGAATCAGTTATCCTTGCATAGATTTGCGTTGTTCGGATATTGGTATGCCCTAACATTTTACTCACACTCTCAATAGATACTCCCTTGCTAAGTGTCAGAGTTGCAAACGTATGACGGGCAAGATGGAACGAAATTTCCTTATCAATCCCACATAATGCACCGATTTCTTTCAGGTAAGCGTTCATCTTTTGATTACTTGGAACAGGAAGTATTCGATTATCCGGCAAAGTACCTTCGTATTTCTCTAATATTCTTTTGGGAATATCAAGTAATGGGATTGAAAACGTTACATCTGTTTTTTCTCTTTTTCCAATGATCCACAGATTACCGTCGAAAGAGGTGCGGATATTTTCTTTGCGCAATTTCTTTACATCTATATAGGCTAATCCACAAAAACAGGAAAAAACAAAAATATCACGCACTTGTTCCAATCGTTTTGTAGGAAACCTTTTCTCCATAATGGATTCGACTTCTTCTTGTGTCAGGTAACCTCTGTCGACTTTCTTAATACGGATTCTGTAATTGGCAAAGGGATCGGCTTTAATCCAGCCATTGTTTTTAGCGATAATAACGATACGTTTGAAAAACTGCATAAACTTGGCAGTGGTATTTGCATTACAACCGCAAGTGGTTAACAGATAAACCTCAAAATCAGTGATAAACTGGTGATTGATTTCCTTGAAAGAAATATCACTCAGATTATACCTCTCTTTGATAAAATTGCAGAGATGTTTTCTTGTGACTTCATACTTCTGATAAGTCGCTTTCGACTTACTAATGCCAATGAGTCGCTCAACATCTTCATTGTGACGGGTAAATTGTTCAAGTAGATTGTGAGCGTTTGTTGTTCCGCCAAGGAAGTAATTCTTCACTTTTTCTGCAGTAACGTTCGCATCACTCAGCAAAAGTTCATTATATACATTAAATAAAGCGGATTTGGTTTTGTCAATGATAGAATTGATTTCAACGACCTCGCTGGTTCGTCCAACTGCTCTCCCTGCCTTCACTTCCCAAATTGCAGGATCAACATCTTTTTTAATGCCAAACCGTGCTTCTTGCTTGTCGATGGTTATTCGACAGAAAATAGGGGTATGGCCATTTGCTTTTGTCTTGTCTCTTTTCAGAAAAAAGAGCACTCTAAATGTACTTCTCATAACTCAAATTTTAATGTTACAAACTTAGTTTAACTATCTCAATTTGAGTATTGTGCAATGCTGCCAAATCCAGACAACAGACTGCCAATTTTGGACAATTCGTACCCCTTTTTTAAAAAATCCAAAAGGGGTACGATTTAGAGCGCAAAGTATGGGTCAGTCGATATTTAGTGGGGAGAACTCTTTTCAGGTTCGCAAATTATCCCGTACTTTGCGGTATGGAAAATGAATACTTGAACATGCTGGCCCGTATAGTACTTCCGGCACAGATATTAGATTACTTCACCATAGCCGGTGTTTCCCAAACCTCCACGGAAATCCACATCAGCCTTGACGAGAAGATGAGTTCTGAATTGTCCTCCAAGGTCCACTTCGAGTCAAAGGGCTTTATGGAACCGGTAAGCGTCACAGACTTCCCCATAAGAGACCACAAGGTCATCCTCCGTATAAGACGCAGACGTTGGACAGACCTACGCACGGGCAAGAGTTTCAGTCTTCCGATAGACCTTGACGTGGTGGCCAAGGGAACCCGTTACTCCAAGGAATTTGGAGCTTTTTTAAAAGAGACGTATGGAGACATCCCCCGTGACCTGCCATACGCTTGAGGAGTTCTACCACATAGACGGGCACACGTTTGAGAAGCAATACAAGGAAGTACTCAGCGGTTTCCGCGACTGGGACCAGCTGGAACATGCGGACGAGTGGCTGCTGTTTCCCGAGAACATCGGTCCCCGACTTGCCATTGACGAATCCTCCCTTTCCAATGGTGAGCTGTACACGTTCGTGACCAACCGCGATGCCCGTACCCGGGAACGAGCCCTGATAGCTGTTGTTGCTGGCACGAAATCAGAAGATGTAATCGCGGTACTGAAACGGATTGATGAAAAACAGCGTAACGCTGTCGAAGAAGTCACACTCGACCTGTCGGACTCCATGCGCAAAATCATACGGGTTGCTTTTCCCAAGGCCTGCCGTGTCATTGACCGGTTCCACATCCAGAAACTTGCCTGCGATGCGGTACAGGAAATCCGGATAAAGCACCGCTGGGATGCCATACAGCAGGCAAATGATGAAATGGAGGAAGCCAAACAGGCTGGCAAGGACTATGTACCCTACAGGTTCCCTAACGGGGATACCCGCAAGGAACTGCTTGTACGCTCACGCTATCTCTTGTTCAAGTCGGCCGAGAAGTGGACAGGCAGGCAAAAACAACGCGCCGCAATACTCTTTGAGGAATACCCGGACATCAAGACTGCATACGGATTGTGCCATTCACTGCGGATAATCTTTTCCAAAAACACGATCAAGGACGCCGCACGCCTGTCCATGGCAAGGTGGTACAACAAGGTGGAAAAGGCCGGATTCCATTCCTTTAACGTCATCGCCGCTACTTTCTATGAGCATTATGATGAAATCCTCAACTTCTACAACAACCGCTCTTCCAATGCGATGGCGGAGTCATTCAATGCTAAGATTAAACTCTTCAGGGCTAATCTCAGAGGGGTGGCTGACAAGAAGTTCTTCCTCTTCAGAATCACAAACTTATACGCTTCTCCCCACTAAATATCGACTGACCCAAAAAAGTCCCTGCAAAGGAGCAGAACAGAATGGTTCTCGCTGTGAAAAATGTAA
>ENA-OPCE01000148-OPCE01000148.1-human-gut-metagenome-genome-assembly--contig:-NODE-148-length-66262-cov-7.599952_pt1 | contig 66262 bp, 57 predicted proteins | sample MGYA00241247_ERZ501474 | MGnify/ENA primary metagenome ERZ501474 (study PRJEB25962, sample SAMEA2042572) | human gut metagenome | biome: human gut; feature: human-associated habitat; material: faeces... | reverse complement strand
CCAGCGTCGTGGTGTACATCTCTTCGCGTGTGGCCGCGATACCCAGCGAAGCGAGCTTCGTGAGGTAGTCGGCGATCGACTTCGAGGGGTTGTTCGTCAGGAACGAGTAGCCTATGCCCAGCTCCCGCAGCTCCGAGAGGAACGCCCCGGTCCAGGGAAACAGCGATCCGCCCATGTAGATCGTGCCGTCCATGTCGAGCGCCACGTGCCGGATGCGGCGCAGGTGTTCCATCAGTTCGTCGTGCGTGTAGACCGAGCGGTATTTTTCGAATGCAGCCATTTGTTTACTTGCGGTTGAGATTGAGGTTCTGGAATAAGTAGGGGTAGTCGGTTTCGATGACGTCGCAACCCGTCGGGATTTCGAGTTCATAGCCCTGTATCTTCTGCGCGTCGGTGGCCCTGCGGTCGTGCGTCGGGGCGAGCGAGATCATGCACATCACGCCGTTGCGGTGCAGGTTGTCGTAAAGCTCCTGCTGGTCGGGCAGCATCATCGTGCCGACGTAGGCCATCACCTGCGACCAGGGAATCCGCTCCCCGACGTATTCGTTGAACTCCTTCATGTTCTTGCACCAGCACGAGAACATCGCCTGCGGGTCGCGGTCGAGGTACGTGCGCGCCTGTTTGGCGTTGCGCACGGTATACATCACGTTGGCCGGTGCCAGGCGGTTGATGAATTGCGACATCACTTCGAGCGGGACGTCCTTGATGTCGAGGTTGAGGATCGTCTTGCCCTGGCTCCAGGCGATGCACTCCTCGAGGGTGGGGATCTTGTAGGTCGTGACGTTGCCTTCGCGATCCTTGAGGAAGAACTGCTGCAACTCCGCGTAGGTGTAGTCCGAAACCTTGCCCGTGCCGGTCGTGGTACGGTCGATCGTGGCGTCGTGCATCAGCACGATCACGCTGTCTTTGGTCATGCGCGGGTCGATCTCGAAGAACGAGGGCATCATCGTGAGCGTCTTCTCGAACGACTCGATGCAGTTTTCGGGGAATCCCGTCACCATGCCGCCGCGGTGGCCGCTGATGACGACCGGCCGCTCGGGCGAATAGCGGAACCACTCGTGCAGCTGTGTGCGGTCTTTGATGTCGATGTAGTAGGGCCCTTCGGCCTTTTGCCCGCCCGGGGCGCATCCGAGCAGCAGGGCGGCGGTGGCGAAGGCGGTCAGTAGTCTGGATGTTTTCATATTGCGTTTTGTTGGTTCTCTGTGGTTTGTTCCAAGAGCAAAGGCGCCCGGAAGCGCCTTTGTCCCTGTTCTGTTTCCTTTCAGGCGGTTACTTGTCGATCCGGTGGCGTTTGATGACCTCGCCGCCCGTGTTCACGACGTCGATGTCGATTCCCCTGCGGTCGGCCTTCACCACGAGCTTGTCCCGGTTCGAATTTACGAGGATCGGGAAGTTCGTGCCCCGGCTCCCGTCGTCGATCCACTGGTAGCGGTGGTAGTGCCCGCATAGCATGATGTCGACCGAAGCTTCGTTGAGGATCGGTACGAGCAGCCTGCGGAGTTCCTGTTCGCCGTGCCAGCTGCTTTTCCCGCCCGGGATCATGTGCAGCACGACGATGTGCAGGGGTGCCGAGCGGTATTCCTCGCTTTCGACCACGCCCTTCAGCCAGCGGGCTTCCTGTTCGCGGTAGGCGTCGGTAGTCGACAACCCGTAGTAGCGGATGTCGCTGTCGGGTTTGTCCTCGCCGCAGTCCAGTACGACGAAATAGGCCGGGCCCTGCCGGAACGTGTAGTATACCTCGCCCGTGGAGGTCGGGAAGTAGTCGAGGAATCTCGGGGAGAAGGAGCCGCGGTTCTCGTGGTTGCCGCGCGTGGCGAAGATCGGGATTCCCGCGGGTGTCAGCAATTCGGCCGCCGAATTGAGATAACCCTCGAAAAGCTGTTTCTCGGACTCCATCGAACTGAGCATGTCGCCGTTGAAGCAGACGAAATCGGGTTTGGCCTTCCCGACGCCTTCCAGCAGCAACCGGAAGATCGAATCCTGGGCGTGAATGTCGTTCACGACCCAGAATTCAGTTTTTTCTTTCCGCCCGTCTAGCGTAGTGGCCGTATAGGGCTTGTGTTTGAGGATGTCGCTCCCGTAACCTTCGCCCAGGACTACCCGCTTGTTGCCTTGGTCGCAGAGCACGCCCTGCTGCATGATGCGGTAACGGTAGGTCGTCCCCGGAGCCAGCCCCTCCACGCGTACGCGGTGCAGGCGTCCTATGCGGCGTTTGCCGATGTGCGAATCGTAATATTTCGGCCGCTCGGCGGCATAGAAATGCGATCCGTCGTCAGGGGCTACTTCGACCCACGACGCGGCGTCCATGGTTGTCGTCCATACCACGGTGAAGCCGTCGTCGGTGACCTGTTGCAGGTAGGGCCCGTGGGCAATGCGTACCGAGGGCTGTGCGCAGGCAATGCCCCAGACCGACAGGGCGACGAGTATCGAGATCAGTCGTTTCATTTCGTTTCTGCTTTTGAATCGCAATTCACAAAGTTACGAATTTTTCCGTAATAATCTACTCGCCGACCGGGAAATCCTCGGCAAGGCCCGTAGTGAATTTCGACTGGCTGTAAGTCTGGCCGAATTTATCCGTGGCGCGGACTTCGACCGAAGCCGTGGACGATTGGAGCGTGTAGTAGTACAGGTGGCTCGTGTTGGTGCGGTCGTAGTTGCCCGGGGCGCGTCCCTGTACGCCGCAATGGTAGCCTGATGCCCATGCGTCGCGTTTGGTAGCATTGCTCTCGTAGGGCTTCATTTCCCCGGTCTTGGTGCCGTTTTCATAGACTTCGATCTTCCAGTCCTTGTCGGCGTTCCAGATGTTGGCCACGATCTGGTCGTCGCCCTTGTAATAGAACTGGTACGAAGGCGTATACCCTTCCATGAAGATGTCGCTGCCGCGGTAGAGGCGTATCTGGAAATCGGGGTCGAAGCCCGTGGCCTTATAAACCCAGTTGTCGATCGTCGCGCCCTTGACCTTGTAGATCGCATAGCCGTTGGGCGTTCCGTCGGTATTGATCGTCGAATGCCACCATGCGCCGCAGGCTGCGCCGTGCACGTGTTCGTAGTGGCTGTCGTAGGTGTTGTTCTCGGCATAGTGCGTGTGTCCCGACATGATATGCACCTCGGCGAACGGCTTGAGCAGTTCGAGTACTGCCTGTACGTTCTGGTTGTTGCTGGCGCGCATGGGGATGTGTACGCAGAAGATCACCATTTTGTCTTTCGGAACATAACTCAGATCCTGGCGGAGCCACTCGACCTGGTCGTCGCGGAATCCGAGCGAATAATCCTTGTGGCTCGGGAAAATGATATTGTCCATGGCGACGATGTGCACGTTGCCGCGGTCGAACGAATAGTTTACGGGGCCGAAGATGTATTCGAAATTCCGCTGTGCGGCGATGTCGTGTGCCACAGTATAGTCGTTCTTGCTGACGGCGATCACCTTGTTGTCGTGGTTGCCCATCAGCTGGAAGAGCGGCAGCCCGACCTTGTCCATCTGCATGGCCTTTTTCATCAGCGGGAATACGTCGTTCGTGTAGTCCGTATTCTCGGTGTTCCAGCCTATGTCGCCCAACGTGATGCCGTAACACGGCAGCGTCGAGGCTGCGACCTGCGCGGCGATGTCGGGTACCGTTTCGTTGTTGAAACGTGCGATGTTGGTCGTGTTCTGGCACTGGGGGTCGGCCACGCAGAAGAGGTTGAACTCGTTCTCGGCACCTCCGGCCAGCGGGGTCAGCGTGAAGTCGTAGCGCTTGCGCCCTTCGGTCAGTTTCTGCCAGAAGCAGGGCAGCCCTTCGGACATGGGGACTTCGTATGCCGCGGGGATCGAAAGGTACACCTGATAGGAGAATTCCCCGGCCGTAAGCTGGTAGACGCCGTTCTCGTCGGTGGCTGTGCAGGTATATCCGTCGCTTACGACGATTCCCTGCAGTCTGTTCCCCTGGTTGTCGGTCACCACTCCGTAGATGTCGGTCAGCGGATCTATGGGGGTCTTTACCGGGCGGTCGTCGTCATTCGAGCACCCGGTAAAGATCAGGGCGGTGAGTGCGGCGATGATAAATATGTATCGTTTCATTGTATGCTGAATTAAGGTTTATATCGGGATGCGCGCCCCGGGAAAATCCCGCCCGGGGCGCGTTTCCTCCTTGTTTATCTCCAGTAGTAGTTTTGTCCCAGGTCGGGGTTGATGTTCAGCGCCGTCTTGGGGATGGGGCGCAGGTAGCGCTTCTCCTCGAAGTTGCGGCCCACGGTATAGAGCAGACGTCCGGTCGTGCCGTTCTCCAGCGAATATTTGCTGTCGTCGAGTACGATGTACGTTACGCCGGGTTCGTTGCCGGCTTCGCCCGAAATCACGCAGACGTCGTTGATGCCGTCGCCGTTGAGGTCGTAGGAGGTATCCATGGCCGGGATGTAGATGCCGTACCACTGCTTGTTCAGCAGCTCGCCCGCATGCCAGCGCATCAGGTCATTGTAACGGAACCCTTCCAGCAGCAACTCGATGGCGCGCTCGCGGCGGATCTCCAGCAGGTCGCTGTCGCTCAGCCCGTAGTACTGTTGCAGATAGGGGTCTGCCGACGTCGGGCGCTTGCCGTCGACGCCTGCGCGCTCACGCAGCGGTTTGATGGTCTTGTTCCAGATGTCGTCGCTGAATTCGCCCAGCTCGGCCTTTGCCTCGGCGTAGTTGAGCAGTACCTCGGCGTAACGCATGATGGGCAGCGAGTTGTAGGAAACCGATGCCGACTCGTATGCCTTGTCGTCGATGTTGAACTTGATGACTTGGTAGCCGGTCAGCGTCACCGTGAAATCGGGGGGTGTCGCGGTCGAAACGCCGCCCACCAGCTTCGTGTAGCCCGGCGTGATGATGCTCTGCGAGAGACGGTAGTCGCGGTTTTCGACTTCGGTCGTGAACTCCTCGCCGGTCGCCGTGTGGCGCGAACCGTCCAAGTTGAGGTAGGTCTTCACGAAATCCTGGTCGAGCGACCAGCGCTGTCCGTAGCTGCCCGACGTGTAACGCCACGTCAGGTCGTGGAACGTGGTCATGCCGACGCTCATCTGGCGTGCCCAGATCACCTCGGTCGTGTTGACGGCCTCCTGCGTGAAGAGTTCCCGGTACTGGGTCTTGACGTTGGCGGGGTTGTTCACGATGCTGTATACGCCGGCCGCCATCAATTCCTCACATGCCTCGGCGCATTCGCGCAGGAATTTCTCCGAAGCCTGCTTGTCTTCCCACGCCTTGCCCGTAGACGGGTCTACCGAATGGTATTTGCGGTAGGTGCCTTCGAACAGGCAGACGCGGGCCTTGTAGGCCAGGGCGATGTACCGGTTGATGCGGGCGCAGTTGATCCATTCCGACGACGTGTAGCAATGTTTGCAGGCGAAGTCCAGGTCTTCGAGCACGCGCTCCATGACGTATTCGCGGCTGTCGCGCGGTTTGTAGAGTGCCACCATGTCCTCGGGGTCGATCGGCTCGTCGTACCAGGGTACGGCGCCGAAGGTCTTGACCTTCTCGAAGTATTGCCAGGCGCGCCAGAAACGGGCTGTGCCTTCGTAGTGGTTGTAGGTAGCTTCGGAGAGCCCCTTCGCCTCGCGCATGTGCACCAGGAAATAGTTGATGTTGTAGATCGGCGTCCAGTTGCTGATCGACCAGCCGCTCTGCAGGTCGGGTGTCCACGAGGCGTTGGTCAGGAACGTGAACGACTTTTCGGTGGCCATGATGTCCGAGTACCCGTCGCCGTAGCCCAGGTCTGCTGCGCTGGGGGTGTATTTCTGGATGAACCCGTTGGTATAGGTCAGCAGGGAGCCTTCGTCCGTGAAATAATCCCCGGATCCGACCTTGGCGTCGGGATCCCTGTTAAGGAAATCCTCGCAGGACGTGAGCAGGAAACAGGCCGAAAGCAAAATATATGTTATCTTTTTCATTGTCGTCCGTAATTTAGAAAGTTATGCTCAAACCGATCGTGTACGATTTCATGACGGGATAACCGTCGCCGTCGCCGAAGTTGTCGCTACCGAACTTGTTGGTTCCGTAGTCCGCATCGCCGGCGTAGATACCTTCCGGGTCGTAGTTTTTCGCGTACTTCTTGAGCGGTGAGAAGGTCAGGAGGTTCTCGCCCGACACATAGATCTTGAGTGCCTGGAGGCCGATCTTGTTGACCAGCTCCTTGGGGAAGTTGTAGTCGATGGTGAGGTTCTTCAGGCGGATGTACGAAGCGTCCTGCACGTAGCGCGTGTTGGGCTGCGCGAGGATCAGGCCCGAGTCGCTGGCCGAGTAGCCGACCAGGCGCGGCCAGTAGGCGCCGCGGTTGGTGGGCGACCAGCGGTCGCTGTTATGCCACGGGAGCGCCATGCTGTACGGGCGGCCGTACTGGCCCCAGAAATAACCCGATTCCTTGGCCGGATACCAGTCGCGTTTGCCGACGCCCTGCCACATCATGCTGATGCCGATGCCGTTCCAGCGCACGCCGCCCTGGATGCTGTAACTGTAGCGGGGCGTGGTGTTGCCGATCTTCACCAGGTCGCCGTGGTCGTAGATCGTGTTGTTGCCGTTGTTGACGTATCCGTCGCCGTTCAGGTCGAGGTAGCGCGGGTCGCCGGCCTGCCAGGTCGCCGAACGGTTGGTGAACTTCGAATAGTTGGCCCATGTCTGCGCCTCTTCGTCGCTCTGGAACAGCCCGTCGCACTTGTAGCCCCACATTTCGCCGAGGGTCATCCCCTCGTAATAGTTGATCGAGTAGTTGGTCGAGAGCGTGCCTGTTTTGGCCGTATAGCGGGTGATCTTGCTGGTGTTGTCCCATACGGCGACTTTGATATTGTAGCTCAGGGTCTTGCCCGCAACCTTGTGGCTGTCGCGCCACGAGAGGCTGGCCTCCCAGCCATCGGTGCGCATGTCGGCGTAGTTGCCCTTGGGGGCGCTGTTGCCGAATACGGCAGGCAGCTCTTCGCCCACCACATACATGTCGGTGGTCTTCTTGCGGTAGATGTCGGCCGAGAAGTTCAGGCGGCCGTTGAATGCCTCGAAATCCAGGCCGAGGTCATAGGTCGTGGCCTTTTCCCATGTCAGGCTCTTGGGAATGGGGGAGGGCGCCTGCGTGTAGTTGAACACCGAACCGTTGTTCAGCAGGCTCGACTGTGCGATCGACATCGTGGAGAGGTAGGCGTAGGCATCGTTGATGAGGCCGTTGCCCGCCGAACCGACCGATGCGCGGATCTTCAGGTTGTCGAGCCAGTTGGCGTTTTTCATGAAGTTCTCTTCCGAGATGCGCCATCCCACCGAACCCGAGGGGAAGAATCCCCAACGCTGGTTGGACGGGAACTTGGAGTTACCGTCGTAGCGGCCGCTGGCTTCGAGCAGGTATTTTCCTTTGTACGAGTAGCTTACGCGGTAGAATGCGCCGACCAGTCCCCAGTCGTAGCTGCCGTTGTCCTTCAGGGTCATCGCTTCGCCTTCCAGCAGGCTGAAGTTGGGCTTGCCGGGGATGATGATGCCTTCGCGGCTCATCAGGTTGCTCTTGTAGGTGTAATCTTCGATGTTCCAACCGCCCATGATGCTCAGCGAGTGGTTGTCGCCCAGGCGGGGCGTGTAGGTCAGCGTGGCGCTCGAAGCGACCTTCTGACGGTTGTAGGAGCGTTCTTCGTAGAGCGAGCCCGAGGGACGTTCGCCCGAGCTGTCGGGCCCGGTGTAGTAGGTGTAGCTGTTCACGGCCTGCCGGCGGTCGGTCTGGTTGAAATAGAAGCTCACGTCGGCTGCGGCGACGAGCACGTCCTTCAGCAGGTCGATCGTGACCGCCGTGCGGTTGTTCATGTCGAACTTGCGGTCTTTACGCCACGAGTTACCCTCGACGAAGCCTGCCCAGCCCGTATATACGGCCGCTTCCGTCCACGTACCGTCGGGATTGGTGACCAGGGCTACGGGGTAAGCCTGGTGGTTGAGCATGCGCGATACCGTCATCGGCGTCGTGGAGATGCCCGTGTGGCCCGTCGGCTGGTGCGAATAACGGTACATGAAATCGGTGGTGTTCTCCACGCGCAGCCACGGCTTCACGTTGACGATGCCTTTGGCTTTGACGTTGAACTGCTGGTATTTCTCGTCACCGGCGTTGTAGATTCCGTCTTGCTCGAACATACGGCCCGAAACGTAGTACGATGCCACGTCGCCGCCGCCCGTTACGCTTATGTTATGCTGGTGTCCGGTCGTATAGTCCTTGTAGAATACGTCGTACCAGTTGGTGTTGCCGAAGTATTCGTAGGCATTGCGGTTGTTGACGCGCCATTTCTCATACGACGGGTCGTTGTTGCGGCGTGCCAGTTCGTCGTACCAGGTGCGTGAGAATTTGAATACGTTGTTGATGTTCGAGGGATCCTTGCCGAATGCGTTGACATAGGATTCCAGGAACGAGGTGGTATAATCGTAGCCGTTGGTGACCATCTGGGGCTTGGTGGCGCGCTTGTAGAAGGTGAAGGTACCGTTGTAAGTCACCTTGGCACTGCCTTTCTGCGGCTTCTTGGTGGTAAGGAGGATCACGCCGAAGGTACCGCGGGCACCGTATACGGCGGTCGACGAGGCGTCTTTGAGCACCGTGATCGACTCGATGTCGTCCGGGTTCACGGTCGACATGTCGGTTTCGACGCCGTCGACCATCACCAGGGCCGAACCGCCCGAACCGATCGAGTTCTCCGCGCCGCGGATGCGCACCGTCGCGCCGCGGTTGGGCTTACCGTCGGAAAAGGTCATCGTAAGGCCGGGGATGGCGCCCTGCAACGAGCGCGAAATGCTCATCGACGAACCCATGCGCTCTTCGAGGCCCTTTGTCGAAAGGGTTTCGACGGCGCCTACGATGTCGCGGCGCTTCTGTACGCCGTAACCGACGACGACAACCTCTTCGAGGCTGGTGTTGTCTTCGCTCATGGTGACGTCGATGGTGGATTGGTTGTTGACGTGGATTGTCTGGGTTTTGTAGCCCACATAGCTGAAATTCAGGCTTTCGGAATTGTCAGCATTGATCGTGTACGTACCGTTGGCATCGGTAGTCGTGCCTTTCGTGGTACCGGGGACGGTGACGGTGACACCTATGAGGGGATTTCCCGTGTCGTCTTTAACGATACCCGAGACGGCCTTCCCCCCCCCTTGTGCCGAGGCCGGGAGCGCAAATGTCACATATAAAAGAGTAACCGTCAGGAGCCTGATGTACGAGCGTATTTTGCCCAGTACGTCAAGTCCGGTCAGCGTGTAACATTGTTTCATTTTACATCAGTTTAAGTTATCAATCGGTTCGTTGCCGGATCCCATACCTATTATTATATAAGAGGCCGGGTTTTTCCGGGGATTTCGGCTGGTTGCAAGTCATTCCCGATATAACTTCTGCTGGAGAGTGTAAAAAGTAGTTAGGTTTTCGTGTGTGTCAGGTTTGTGTGTTTTTAATTATTTAATAAATAAGGTTCTTCTGATTTTGCTTTCAAATATATGTTTTTATTTTCTTTCGTGCAACTATTTAGTTTAAAAACTTTGCAAAAAGAATAGCTAAAATTGTGCGATTCCGGAGCATTTTTATATTTATATATTGTAACTATTTGTTAGTCAATTGTTATTGTTTGTATTTTATCGGTTTTGGTTTGTTTTGTCTTATTCTTGTCTTTCGTGTGGTAAAGTTCGCTTATTAGTGTTTCATGAGTGTTAAAAACTATTTAAATAATTACTAAAGGAAATAATTTGCATTATAATACTATTTTTTGACTGTGAAAATTTGCAAAAAAGAAAAAATGTGCTTATGTTTGTCCTGCAAGTTGTTCCGACATATCTCTTGAGAGTAAGGACGTGCCTCCGAGGCGCATCCGCTTTGCTATTTCCAGTAATAGTTATTACTCTAATCAAAATGTTATGAAACTTATGAAAAATTGGATAAAGACGATGCTCTTCGTATCGGTTCTCTGTCTGGCGGCTTGCTCCGACGATCCGGATGTGGCTCCGCTCAAACGGGATACCGATGCCGTCGAGCTGGCGTACAATTCTGGCGCTACGACCCAGATCTCGGTACGCTATGCCGGTTCGTGGTCGGCACGTGTCGAGTGTACGGACGGAAGCGGGACTCCGGTGAACAACTGGTTCTCCATCTCCCCGGACAATGGTGCCGGCAATGGCCGCGATTACCAGTGGGTGACCGTTACGGCCGAGCGTAATGCCGGCGACAAACGCACGGGATACATTTATCTGAAACCGGCCAACGGCGAAGAGATCAAGATCGAGGTTGCACAGGCCGACGGCCATTTCTCGGTGAAAGACCCCGTGATTTCAGGGTCGCTCAAGTCTAATACGGAATCCGCTGCGACGCTCGAAATCGCCTATGACAAGGCTTTCGGCGAAGAAATCGTGGAGATCGAAGCTACGCTCGACGGCCCTGCCGCCGAGGGGCTCAGCATTAGCAGTCCGTATCAGTCCGTGATCGAACGCGAAGGCAGCGGTACGATTTCGGTGCCTATCACCGGTGTCCCCGTGGCGCTGGGCGAGATGGTTTGCCATGTGACTTTCAAGCTCGACGGGGTCGTGAAGTTCCAGGGCGATGTCTCGGGGAACGTAAGCTCGTCGAACGAGGTGTTCAGCATGGGCTTCGACTTGTTCAAGTGGGGCGGCGATTACCCGAACAACAAGAAGGGCCCCGGCCCGAACGGAAGTTCCGGTGCCGGCAAGGATTTCGATGGTTCGGAGCCTGCGGAGCCCGATATGATTACGGCGGGAACCGACGGTACGAGCGACGTCTTCAATACGATGGGCGATACTTACCGCCTCAACCGCGGCGTTGAAAAATGGTCGGGTCTGCGTGTATACGAGCATCCGGGCTATGTAAAGCTGGGTGTAACGGCCAATGGCGGCTGGATCATGACGCCGGAGCTCGAAGGCCTTTCGGCGGCACCCGAAACCGTATCGGTTTCGATCGACTTCCTGCGTTTCGATAACGAAACGGGTACCTACATCGTTTCGGCCGAAGGCGCCGGGGTCGTAACCAACGGCGAAGTGAACAATACCGTGCTCCCGGCGCAGACTTCGGCTGCCGGCCGCAAGTGGAAGACGCTGACTTTCACCGTCCAGGATGCTACCAACAAGACGCGCATCAAGATCGAGGCACAGACCTACAACCAGACGGGGTACCGTATCAATATCGACAATATCGTCGTCATGGCCGCCGACAAGGTGGAGGTGACCGAGAAGCTGCCGGCACCCGAACTTGAAAAGATTGCCTACACCCCAGCCGAGACCTCCATCGCATTTGCGTGGGAAGGCGTGAAGGGGGCTACTTCCTATGAGGCTTCCGTGGCGCAGCAAACGCGTCCCGACTTCAAGAAAACCGTCGAGACGACGGATTCGAACTGTGAGTTCGCCGATCTGGAGCCCGGACTCTATATCTTTACCGTCAGGGCGCTTTATGCCGGGAATGCGGAATTCAATTCCGACCCGACGCAGAAGGTCGTGGGGACATTGGGCTTCGCGGCTGAAAAATTAGCGACGCCAACGGAATTGGTGTCTGCCGACGTGACCTCCTCGGGGGCCAAGATCAGCTGGGCCGAAGTGAGCGGCGCCGCCAATTACCGGGTCGTGGTCAAAACGACGTCCGACGGGAACGAGGTTTCCTCGGCAGTCGTCAGCGCCACCAGCTATACGGCTTCCGGGCTCAAGGCCGGTACGGATTATACGGTTTCGGTTCAGGCGCTCGTCGGCGACGGCTCCGTGGCGAATGAATTCGATTCGGACGAGGCGACGACTCAGTTCGTAACTACCGATCCAGTGCCGATGATTGCTCCCACTGCGCGGATTTACGCGAAGACACACGGCCTTGCCGTGCTGGAGTGGGAACTGTCCGCCGCAGCGTTGGAGCAGCAGCCCGTAGGGTCGACCGATACCTATGATTTCCGGGTGAAGGATGCCGGCGGGAATGTGATCCGGTCGATCGAGAACTTCTCGAAATTCAATTTTACGAAGTATAAATATTACCGGCTCGTGTGGGGCGGGCTGACGCCCGGGGCGACCTATACGCTGGAGCTCCGCCGCAAGTCGACGGCGAATAAGGAGGCGCTTCTCGATTCCGAGTGGGCTTCGGCTACCGTTACGACCGACGCGGCTCCCGACAAGTCCGGATACCTCCTCTATAAGGACTTCGAGAATCTTCCCGGAGGCGGTCAGCCGTTCTATGGTGCCTACGGCTTCAGCCTGGGTAGCACGACCGATTTTTCCGATCCGGATAAGATATTGATTACGACGGGCGATGCGAACTCCATCTATTGCCAGGGCGTGAAGGACAACGACTCCTATTTCAGTGCATACCTGCCCGAGTGGGATCGTGCGGATTGGAAGGCCAACAGTTTTAATGTCGGGCTTGCTGCCGGATATATGAAATTCGGTGGCGGCAGCAACCCCGCATGGCTGACTTTGCCGAAACTTTCCTCGTTGTCCGGCGCTACGGAGATCGAGCTGGAATTCGATGCGTGTCCCTATTACGAGCCTAGTACGAAGGGGGATATGATGGCCCCCTCGAACACCGATATTACCGAGTATTTCGGGGTGACGGTGACCGGAGCGACGATCGTGAGCGTAACGGGCGAGACCTCGGCCGATGCCGTTATCAGCGGCGGCGGTACCACGGTGACTTTACGTAACGTGCTTGTGGATAAAATGATCGAGGAGGGACTGAAGGATACGTATCGCTATACGACTCACAAAGTGAAGATCACCGGCGTTACGGCCGATACGCGCATTAAAATCTATTCGGCTCTTGAAGACGATGATAAAAACCATCGTATGTGGCTGGATAATCTGAAGGTTAAGAAGGTTAATTAGTTTTGATGGTTATGGTGAACCGGGGGCTGCGGGTGTCTGCAGTCCCTGGTTTTTATCGACATTGTGGATTGAAAAAGGAAAGAAAAGATAACTATTTGTCGGTATTTTGTTTTCTTATATTGCATAATAAAGTAAAATATGTTAACTTTGGACTGTGAAGAGAAAAATATTTGCGTCTTTGCTTTGCTTTGGGATAGTTTATCCCCTTTCCCGGATGGTAATAAATTAATATCGTACTATGAATAAAGTAGAAAGTGCCCTGTCGCGCACGACCGACACCAAGGCATTGGTGATCGGAACCGAAACCCTTCCGCAGGTTGCGGATATGTTCAGAAAACTTTTCCCGGATAAGCGGGCGCTTGTCGTGGCCGATGCCAATACATGGCGCGTGGCCGGCGATGACGTGCATAAGATACTGGCCGGGGCGGGTGTTGCACAGGATGAACCATATGTCTTCACCGACCCGAAACTCTATGCCGAATGGGCATATGTCGGGGAGCTGGATACCGTGCTCTCCGAGACCGATGCCGTGCCCGTAGCCGTCGGCTCGGGCGTGATCAACGACCTGACGAAACTCTGTTCCAGCCATAACGGACGCCGTTACATGGTCGTGGGTACGGCCGCTTCGATGGACGGTTATACGGCTTACGGGGCTTCGATCACCAAGGACGGCAACAAGCAGACTTTCGATTGCCCGGCGCCGCTGGGGATGGTGCTCGACCCGAACATCGCCGCGGCTGCGCCTGCGAAGCTCTCCGCCTCGGGCTATGCCGACCTGATCGCCAAGATCCCGGCCGGTGCCGACTGGATGCTGGCCGACGCCGTAGGGTCGGAGTTGATGGACGACTTCGCATTCTCGGTGGTGCAGGACGGCCTGAAAGAGGCGCTCTGTGATCCGGCGGGCGTACACGCGGGGAATGTCGCCAAAGTCGAACAACTGGCCGAAGGGCTGCTGCTGAGCGGTTTTGCGATGCAGGCCACTCAGTCGAGCCGTCCCGCGTCGGGGGCCGAACACCAGTTCAGCCACCTGTGGGACATGGAACACCTCAAATACAACGGGGCATCCGTTTCGCACGGGTTCAAGGTGGGTATAGGTACGCTTGCGTCGACGGCATTCCTCGAAATGCTGCTTGAAACCCCGGTCGAGGAACTCGACGTCGAAAAGTGTGTCGCAGCCTGGAAATCATGGGAAGAGACCGAGGCGGACATTCGCCGGATTTTCGATAACGATCCCGAATTCGTGGCCCGCGGACTGGTGGAGACCAGGGGTAAATATGTCGATAAGGAGGGGCTGCGCAGGCAGTTGCAGCGTCTGAAGAAGTCATGGCCCGAGCTGAGCCTGCGTATCCGCCGGCAGATCATCCCGTTCGGGGAAGTCCGCCGCCGCCTTGAGCTGGTCGGTGCGCCCTACGAACCCGAGCAGATCGGCGTGTCGCGTGCCAGGTTCCGGGCAAGTTTCGAAAAAATACCTTACATGCGCAGTCGTTTCACGGTCATCGACATCGCTTTCCGTTGCGGTTGGATGGAACAATGGCTCGATAAACTTTTCGGGAAAGGCGGAATTTGGGAAATAAAGTAGTATATTTGCAAACTGAAACTACTAAACTTTCATTCCGAAATGACTCCTGAACAAACCAAACGCTTCAAGTATTGGCAGACGCGTACCATCATCGCCACGATGGTGGGCTATGCGCTCTTTTACTTCGTGCGTAAAAACTTCTCGCTGGCGATGCCCGGCCTGGAGGCCGACCTGGGGATCTCGAAAACCAGCCTGGGTATTTTCCTGACCCTGAACGGTGTGGTCTACGGGCTTTCGCGTTTCGTGAACGGTATCCTGGCCGACCGCATGAACGCCCGCTGGTACATGGCCATCGGGCTTGCGCTCTGTGCGCTGGCCAACTTCGCCTTCGGATTCGGCGAGGATGTCTCCTACTGGATCACGGGGCAGCACGACGGTTCGCAGTTCACCAATACGATGATCCTCTTCATGGGGATCATGTGGGTGATAAACGGCATGTTGCAGGGGACGGGATTCCCTCCCTGCGCGCGTCTGCTGACCCACTGGATTCCGCCTACGGAGCTGGCGACCAAGATGTCTGTGTGGAATACCTCGCATTCGATCGGTGCGGGCCTCGTGGTGATTCTCTGCGGTTATATCATGGGTACCGTGGGCATGAACATGACGGCCGACCCCGACGCCGTGGCGACGATCGCCGCCAATCTGGGCGTTGCCCCCGACGATGCAGCCGGGATGGAACGCGTCATGGCTTCGGCTGCGCATGTCGGGGCGTGGAAATGGTGTTTCTGGGTGCCTTCGGCCATCGCATTCGCCGGGGCGATCGGATTGGTCGCCTTCCTGCGCGATACGCCCTCTTCGGTCGGGCTTCCCGAACTGGAAGGCACCGAGGTGAAGGAGGTGAAGAAGGAGACGAAGAGTGCCGAGCACCGCGCTTTCCTGATGAAGCACGTGTTCAGGAACCCGCTGATCTGGATCCTGGGCTTCGCCAATTTCTTCGTATATATCGTCCGTTTCTCGGTGCTCGACTGGGGGCCTTCGCTGCTGAGTCAGTCGAAGGGCGTCAGCATGTCGCATGCTGGGTGGCTCGTGGCGATGTTCGAAATCGCCGGTATCGTCGGCATGTTGTTTGCCGGCTGGGCTACGGACAAATGGCTCAGGGGCCGTGCGCACCGCACCTGCGTGTTCTGCATGGCGGGTGCTGCGCTGTTCGTGTTCCTGTTCTGGCAGCTGCCTGCCGATGCTCCCGTGTGGTTGCTCTTCCTCACGCTGTGTGCCGCCGGGTTCTGCATCTACGGCCCGCAGGCGCTGATCGGCATTGCAGCCGCGAACCAGGCTACGAAAAAGGCAGCCGCGACGGCCAACGGGCTTACCGGCCTGTTCGGTTATGCCAGCACGGTCGTTTCGGGCGTGGGGCTGGGCTTCGTGGCGCAGCATTACGGTTGGAACTGGGCTTATGTAGGGATTATCGGCGTAGCCGTCGTCGGCATGCTGGTATTCCTGATGATGTGGGGGGCGCGTGCCGACGGTTACGATGCCGAGCCGGAGCGGAATTAAACCGGATGTTCCTATTTTAGATGATGATACGGGTCTTGCGGCCCGGGAGTATCCGAGCCGGAGTGCGGTTTCGGATACTTTTTTTGATAAAAGCGAAAAAAATAATTATATTTGCTCCAATAACTGCTAAAAAGACAGAGAGATATGCTGAGCATTGCCGAACGACACAAATATATCCTCGACAAACTGAATAAGTACGGTTTCGTGCGCATCACCGACGTGGCGAACGAACTGGGGGTCACCAAGGTAACGATCCGTAAGGATGTGAAAATCCTGGAGAGCAAAGGGCTGCTTTACAAGGTGCATGGCAGCGCCCGCCCCGCCAATCCCCACGTCGCCGACCTCGACGTGCATGTCAAGGACAATATCAACCGCGATGCAAAGCGTCTCATCGCGCAGCGCGCCGTCGAGTTGTTGGACGATAACGATTCTATCATCATCGCATCGGGATCCACGATCTACGCCTTCGCCGAGGAGATCAAGATGCGCCAGTGGCACCACCTGAACATCGTCACGCCGTTCCTGCGGCTGGGTGTGCTGCTCAACGAGGCGGAGAACGTCAATGTCGTGCAGCTGGGCGGTACGGTGCATAAGAAGTCGCTTTCGGTGCTGGGTGAGGAGGCCTCGCGGTCGCTGGACGACTGCATTTGCTCGAAACTCTTTTTCGGGGTGGACGGCATCGACCTCGAACACGGCATCACCACCTCGACGCTCGACGAGGCGAAACTCACGCGCAAGATGATGAAGGCCTCGTCGCAGAATATCGTGCTGGCCGACTCGTCGAAATTCGGGCAGCGCGGTTTCGGGCGCATCTGTGCGTTGGAGGATATCGACGTGATCATCACGGACGACGGGATTCCCGAACAGATGGTTACCATCGTCGAAGAGGCGGGCGTCGACCTGTTCATCGTCAAATAACGCTGCCCGGGGGGCATTCCGGGCTGTAAAGCCGTTGCGGGGCGGTTGGCGTTTCCGGCGGCGGGGGGCGGTGTGGATTATTTGTTGAAAATTTTCCGGCTAAATTTTGCATGCCCGGCAAAAAAGCCCTACCTTTGTGCACAATTATAGTGATCCCGAGAACCTATGAATTGTAAACCCAGCATATTGTCGGCGCAGGCTTCCTGGCAGCAAGACTATTGGTCGGGCGACGTATTTCCTCCGGTTTTCGGCGATTTTGTTTTATTAGGGTAACTGTTTCAGTTGCCCTATTTTTTTACGCTTACGCAGATGAAGACGCTTTATACCAATGCCGTAATTTATGACGGCGGCCGTTTTGCGGCCGGGGAGTTTGCCGTCGACGGGGGGCGTGTCGTGCCCGCCGGGGGCGTTGCCGACCGGGTCGTAGACCTCGGGGGGCGCCACGTGGTGCCGGGGCTTGTCGACGTGCATGTCCACTTGCGCGAACCGGGGTTTTCGCAGAAGGAGACCATTGCGACGGGTACGGCGGCCGCGGCCCGCGGAGGCTATACGACGGTATGTTCGATGCCGAACCTGAACCCTGCGCCTGACACTCCGCAGACGCTCCGTGCGCAGACCGACATCATCCGCCGCGATGCCGTCGTGCGCGTAGTTCCCTACGGCTGCATCACGATGGGGCAGCGCGGCTGCGGCCGGCTGGTCGATTTTGCGGCGCTGGCGCCCGAGGTCGTCGGCTTTTCGGACGATGGCCGCGGCGTGCAGTCGGACGGCCTGATGGAAGAGGCGATGCGCCGCGCTGCACAGGTGGGGAAGCCGGTCGTGGCGCACTGCGAGGTCGACGACCTGCTGCGGGGCGGCTATATCCACGACGGGGAGTACTGCCGTGCGCACGGGCATAAGGGCATCTGTTCGGAAAGCGAGTGGCGGCAGGTGGAACGCGATATCGCGCTTGCGGAAAAGACCGGCTGCCAGTACCATGTCTGCCATGTGTCGACCCGTGAGAGCGTCGAACTGGTACGCCGCGCCAAGGCCAGGGGCCTGCGCGTGAGTTGCGAGACGGCCCCGCACTACCTGCTGCTCTGCGACGAGGATCTGCAGGAGGACGGGCGCTTCAAGATGAACCCGCCGCTCCGCTCGGAGGCCGACCGCCGCGCGCTCGTCGACGCGCTGCTCGACGGGACGATAGACATGATAGCCACCGACCACGCCCCGCACTCGGCGGAGGAGAAGTCGCGCGGGCTCGAGGGCAGCGCCTTCGGCATCACGGGCCTTGAGACGGCCTTTCCCGTGCTCTGGACGGGTCTCGTCGAGCCCGGGATACTCAGCCGCGAGCGGCTCATCGAGCTCATGAGCACGGCCCCGGCCCGCCGCTTCGGCATCGAGAGCGGCATAGAGGTCGGGAGGGCTGCGAGCCTTGCCGTGTTCGACACCAAGACCAGCTATACGATAGACCCCGCCGCCTTCGCCTCGAAGGGCAAAGCCACGCCCTTCGCAGGCCGGGAGGTGCGAGGCCGCTGCGTACTCAATATCTGCAAGGGCCGGGAGGTGTGGCGCGCTTGAAAAAGGTGATGTTCCAGCTTGCGGAGGCCGAGTTCGCCGCGCCGGGCGTGCGCGTGATGCGTCTGCGCGGCGACACAGAGGGCGCGGGCGGGCCGGGTAGGTTCGTCGAGGCGGCGGTGCCCGGCTTCTTCCTGCGGCGGCCCTTCTCCGTCTGCGGCTGCGAGGGGGATGAGCTGACCATCGTCGTCAAGCTCGCGGGCCGGGGCACGGAGAAGCTGCTCAGCCTCGAGCCCGGTGCGGAGCTCGAGCTGCTGACCGGGCTCGGCAACGGCTTTGACCTCACGAAGTGCGGCGAGGCGCCCCTCCTGCTAGGCGGGGGCAGCGGCGTGCCGCCGATGCTCTACCTCGCGCGGGAGCTTGCCAAGCTCGGCGCAAGACCCGCGGCGGCGCTCGGCTTCGGCTCGGCCGGGGAGGTGTTCTTCGAGCGCGAGTTCCGCGAGGTCTGCGGCGAGGTGCGCGTGTTCACGGCGGACGGCTCCCACGGCGAGCGCGGCCTCGTGACCAAGGCGCTGGGCGAGGGATACAGCGCCGTCTGCGCCTGCGGGCCGCTGCCGATGCTCCGGGCGATAGACGAGCAGAGCCGGGTGCCCGCGCAGTTCTCGCTCGAGGCGAGGATGGGCTGCGGCTTCGGCGCCTGCATGGGCTGCACGATAGAGACGGCGAACGGCCCCAGGCGCGTCTGCAAGGACGGGCCGGTGTTCGCTTCCGGGGAGGTGCGCTGGTGAATACGACTGTGAAGCTCTGCGGCATTGAGCTGGCGAACCCCGTCATCCCCGCCTCCGGCACCTTCGGCTACGGCGCGGAGTTCGCGGCGCTCTACGACATAAATTGCTTAGGTACCTTCTCATTCAAGGGCACTACCAGAGAGCCGCGTTTCGGCAACCCCGGGCCGCGCATAGCGGAGGCGGCGGGCGGCATGCTCAACTCCGTCGGCCTGCAAAACCCCGGCGTGGACGCCGTCATCGCCCGCGAGCTGCCCCGGCTGCGGGAGGTCTTTCACAAGCCGGTCATGGCCAACGTCTGCGGCTTTTCCGTGGACGAGTACGTCGAGGTCGCCGCAAAGCTCGACCGCTGCCCCGAGGTCGGCTGGCTCGAGATAAACATCAGCTGCCCCAACGTCCACGGCGGCGGCATGGGCTTCGGCACCACCTGCGAGGGCGCGGCCGAGGTCACGCGAGAGGTCAAGGCCGCGGTGGCAAAGCCCGTCATCGTCAAACTCACGCCGAACGTCACGGACATCGTCTCCATAGCCGCCGCCTGCGAAAACGCGGGCGCGGACGGCCTCTCGCTCATCAACACCCTGCTCGCGATGCGGATAGACCCGGCGTCGCGGCGGCCCATACTGCGGAACGTCACGGGCGGGCTCTCGGGCCCCGCGGTATTCCCGGTGGCGCTGCGCATGGTCTGGCAGGTGTATGAGGCCGTGAGCATACCCATCGTCGGCATGGGCGGGGTGAGCTCGGCCGAGGACGTCATCGAGATGCTGCTCGCGGGCGCGACGGCCGTCGGCATAGGCGCCGCGAACCTCGCGGACCCCTATGCCGCGCGGGACATCATCGCCGCCCTGCCCGCGGCGATGAAAAAATACGGTATCGACAATCTTCAAGATATTACAGGAGGAGCACACAATGGCTAAGGACGTAATAATCGCCTGCGACTTCCCGACCAGGGAGCGCACGCTGGCCTTTCTCGACCGCTTCGGCGACGAGAGGCCGTATGTGAAGATCGGCATGGAGCTCTTCTACGCCGAGGGGCCGGACATAGTGAGGGAGATAAAGGCCCGGGGCCACAACATCTTCCTCGACCTCAAGCTCTGCGACATCCCGAACACGGTCAAGCGCGCGATGGCCGTATTGCGCGGCACGGGTGCGGACATGATAAACCTGCACGCCTTCGGCACGGCGGAGATGATGACCGCGGCGCTCGAGGGCCTGACCGGCCCGGACGGAAAGCGGCCATTGCTCATCGCCGTGACGCAGCTCACCTCCACCAGCGAGGAGCGGATGCACCGCGAGCTGCTCATCGAAAAGCCCCTCGCCGAGGTCTGCCTCGAGTACGCGGAGAACGCGATGCGCTCCGGGCTAGACGGCGTGGTCTGCTCCCCGCTCGAGGCGGGTGCGGTGCACGAGCGCTGCGGCGCCTCCTTCCTGACCGTCACGCCGGGCGTGCGCTTTGCCGGCGGCGACCACGGCGACCAGGTCCGCGTCACGACGCCGGAGCGCGCGGGCGAGCTCGGCTCCGATTACATCGTCGTGGGCCGGCCCATCACCGGGGCGGAGGACCCCGTAGCGGCGTGGCGGCGCTGCGTCAATGAATTCATGGGAGGTGCCAGGGCATGAACGACATCAAAGAGCGCGTGGCGCGCGGCCTGCTCGCCATCGGCGCGGTATTTCTGCGCCCGGAGGAGCCCTTCACCTGGGCCAGCGGCATAAAGAGCCCCATATACTGCGACAACCGCCTCATCCTCACCGCGCCCGACGTGCGCAATGAGGTCGAGGCCGCCATCGCCGAGACGGTGAGGCGCGAGTTCCCCGAGGCCGAGGCGCTCATGGGCACGGCCACGGCGGGCATTGCCCACGCCGCCATAGCGGCGCACCTCATGGGCCTGCCCATGGGCTACGTGCGCTCCGGCGCGAAGGACCACGGCAGGCAGAACCGCATCGAGGGCAAGCTCACCGAGGGCGAAAAGGTCGTAGTCATCGAGGACCTCATCTCCACCGGCGGCAGCCTCATCGAGACGGTCGAGGCCCTGCGTGAGGCGGGGGCCGAGGTGCTCGGCGCCGTGTCCATCTTCACCTACGGCATGGAAAAGGGCAAGCAGCGCCTCGCCGAGGCCAAGGTCCGCGCCGTGAGCCTCACGGATTTTGACGAGATAGTCGCCGTCGCCGAGGCCGAGGGCTATATCCCCGCGCACACCGTGCCGGGACTCATGGCCTTCCGCGCGAACCCCTCGGACGAGAGCTGGATGGGAGGCAAAAAATGAGACACCTTATAGACATACTCGACCTCAGCACCGAGGAGATAACCGGACTGCTCGACCAGGCGGACGAGATAATCGCCCACCCGGAGGACTACCGCGAGAGATGCAAGTATAAAAAGCTCGCGACGCTCTTCTTCGAGCCCTCCACGAGGACGAGGCTCAGCTTCGAGGCCGCGATGCTCGAGCTCGGCGGCAGCGTGCTCGGCTTCTCCGAGGCTAGCAGCTCCTCCGCGGCTAAGGGCGAGAGCGTGGCGGACACTATCCGCGTCGTCGGCTGCTACGCCGACATCATCGCCATGCGCCACCCCAAGGAGGGCGCGCCCATGGTAGCGGCCATGCACTCGACGGTGCCCATCATCAACGCGGGCGACGGCGGCCACAACCACCCGACCCAGACGCTCACCGACCTCTTGACCATCCGCCGCGAGCGCGGCAGCCTCGACAACTTCACCATCGGCCTGTGCGGCGACCTCAAGTTCGGCCGCACGGTGCACTCGCTCATCGAGGCGCTCTCCCGCAGCACGGGCGTCAAGTTCGTGCTCATCTCCCCCGAGGAGCTCAAGCTGCCCAGCTACATCAAGAAGGACGTGCTCCAGGCCAAGGGCCTGCAGTACTCCCAGGAGACCGACCTCGCCGCCGTCATGCCCGAGCTCGACATCCTCTACATGACCCGCGTGCAGCGCGAGCGCTTCTTCAACGAGGAGGACTACCTCCGTCTGAAGGACAGCTACATCCTCACTCCGGAGAAGCTCGCCGGCGCGAAGAAGGACCTGCGCATACTCCACCCGCTGCCCAGGGTGAACGAGATCTCCACCGCGATAGACGACGATCCCCGTGCCTGCTATTTCCGCCAGGCGCTCTGCGGCAAGTACGTCCGTATGGCGCTGATTCTGAAGCTGCTGGAGGCGTGACATGAATATAGATTCCATCAAGAACGGCATAGTTATCGACCACATCCACGCCGGCGGCGCGATGGAGCTCTACCGGCTGCTGAACCTCGACAAGCTCGACTGCACCGTGGCCATCATCAAGAACGCGCCGAGCGGGCTGATGGGCCGCAAGGACATCATTAAGATCGACTCCATGACGGACATCGACCTCACGGTCATCGGCTACGTCGACCCCGGCGCGACGATAAACGTCATCAAGGACGGCCGCCTCTTTGAAAAGCGCAAGCTCACCATGCCGGAGAAGATAGTGAACGTCCTGCGCTGCAAGAACCCCCGCTGCATCACCAGCGTGGAGCCCGACCTGCCCCAGATCTTCCGCCTCACCAGCCCCGAGACCCACACCTACCGCTGCATCTACTGCGAAACCAAAGCCGAGGCCAACAACTGAGCCCCGGACACGGCAAACATCAAACAATGCCCCGGCCATTTTCGGCCGGGGCCTTATTTTTTACAACTGCGATGCAACTTTGATGCAGATCGGATACAACCGTGGTATACGCTGGAGAAAAAACAGGAAGGAGCGACAAAAATGAGGAAAACCATCCGCATTTTCGCGCTGGGGCTGGCCATTCTCCTGCTGACAGCCTGCGGGGCGGCGCAGCCGCCGTCGGTTAGCGGGCTGCCCGGGCCCGGGGCCGAGGGGGTCTCCGCCTCCGCCGCGCCCGAGGCGCGCTATGTCTATGAGGAGGTCGAGCTGCCCGAGGACATAATAATGAGCCACGCCGTGGAGCTCGCCGACGGCAGCCTGCGCTTCATAAGTTCCTACTCCTACGTCCGGGAAAACGAGGACGGCAGCACTGCGTTCGTGAGTCAAAGCAGCCTCTGGTCGCTCTCAGCCTCCGGCGAGGCCGAGCAGCTCGCCGTTTTGAGCGACGGCACGAGCGAGGAGAGGTTATCAGGCTTCGTGCTCGCGCCGGACGGAGGCTTTTTCTGCTCCATGTACCAGCCCGACGCGGAAGAGTATCTGCTTCGCTTCGGCCCCGACGGCTCGGAGGCCGGACGCTGGCCCATTTCCAGCCTGATACCCGCGGGGGAATACCGCGGCCTCATGGCCGTCGACAGCGCCGGGCGGCTCTGCGTCTGCACCAGCGTTCCCGAGCAGGACCCCCGCCTGCGCGTTTTCGACTGCTCCGGCGCGGAACCCGTCAGCGTCTGCGACATCCAACTGGAGGGCCTGCCCGCTTACGGCGTCAACATCGTGCCGCTCTCCGACGCGCTGGCGCTGTACTGGACCGACGACCAGGGCGGCTCCTTCATCGCGCGCGTGGACGTCGAGGGCGGTGCTGTCGGTGAGGCCGTGAGCATCTCTGTCGATTGCAGCTGGGGAGTGCTGCCCGCGCCCGATGGGCGGCTGCTCGCCTGCGGCGACTTCTCGCTCTGGGAACTCGACCCCGGCACGGGCGCGGGCGAAAAGCTCGCGGACTACATCGACTACGGCAGCTCTTACCCGCCCGAGCTGATGCTCTCCGACGGGCGCCTGCTCGTCTCCGACGGCGGCCGGAACTTTTGGCTGGTCACCAGAGTCGAGAGCACGGAGCCCCTCACGGTCATCACCCTCGCGCTCACCGGCATAGGCCAGGATATGAACGCCATGTATCTCTACGACCTCGCCGCCGACTTCAACCGCAGGAACGCGGACGCACGCGTGGAGCTGGTCGACTACACGGTCTACAACACGGCGGAGGACGGCCTCGAGGGCACCGTGCGCCTTGCGGCGGACATGTTCGCCGGCAACTGCCCGGATATCGTCATGCTGGAGGGAATCAGCGTCGCCTCCTGGGCCAAGCGCGGCATGCTGCTGGAGCTCAACGCCTTCATAGACGGCCCCGACGGCGTGGACCGCTCCACGCTCTTCGACAACTGGCTGCGGGCCTCGGAGCTCGGCGGCGAGCTCTACTCCATCCCCATGAGCTGGAAGGTCTGGGCCGCAGCGGCTGCGGCGGCCTGCGCCGAAGGGTACGAGGGCATCAGCTACGCCGACGTGGAGGAGATCATGGCCGCGAACCCGGCGATAGAGTACGCCGTGGGCCTCAACACCTCGCGGCAGACCTATCTCGAGACGGCGCTGGACTTCAACGCCTCGGCGCTGATGGACTGGGAGGCCGGGACCTGCGACTTCACCTCCGGGCTCTTTGAGGCCATCCTAGCCCAGGCGGCGAAGCAGCCCGTCGAGGCCGTGACGGGCGAGAGCACGCCCTACGGCTACGAGTGGGACTACAACGAGCAGCAGATGCTCGCCTCCGGCCGCCAGCTGCTCTACACCTCGACCGTGAACCTCTATGTAATGCGCACCTTCCCGGACGCGCTGGGCGAGGACTTTGTCTTCTGCGGCTTCCCCGGCACGGGCGAGGGGCGCGGCATCGCGGTGGAGCCCATTCTTCCGCTCGGCATCAGCGCGGCGACGGAGCACCCGGACGAGTGCTGGAGCTTTTTGAAGACAGTGCTCACGAAGGACTCCATGACCCTGGACGGCTACAGCCCCCTGCGCTCCGTTGCGGACCGGGAGATAGCGACCTATCTCAAAAACCTGGCCGGCTGGCGGGAGAACGGCTACGACCTCACGGCGGACATGGAGCTCGTGACCGCCAAGGGCCTGGCCGCGTTTGAGGCGGCGGAGGTGATCTACGGCATGGACGCCGAGGCGCTGGGGATCATAGCTGACGCCGCGGCGCCGTACTTCGCGGGCGAAAAATCCGCCCCCGACGTCGCCGCCGAGGTCCAGAGCCGCGTCGCCACATATATGGCCGAGCAGGGCTGAGGCCGGCTATTGGAGTATGGGCATGAGAAAGACAGCCGCATTTTTGCTTGCTGCAGCACTGCTGCTCTCGGGCTGCGGGGCAGCTCCTCCGCCGGGACCAATGCCCGGACCTGCGGAGGCGGAGCCCGAGTATCATTACCGCCTGCGTGCATCGGAGCTGCCCGACGGTCTCTCGGTGAGCGCCGCAGCGGTGCATGACGGCTCGGTGTACATAGCCGCGTCCGGGTCAGAGGTCGTCTCTGAGGGCGGCGCGGACAGGATGGTCTTCTCGGCAGAGCTTCTCCGGCTCGACACGGGGACCGGCAGCATAAACACCCTCTCCGGACTGCAAACCGGCGGCAGCACAGACGTGCTGGTGCAGGACATGGCGGTCTGCGGAGACATATGGCTGCTGCTCTCGCGCCGTGGGGAGGCCGAGTCGCTGCTGCAGCGCCTGTCGCCCGACGGGGCTGTCCTCGGCGAGTGGCCCCAGGAGCATTTTACAGACGCCGGGCTGCATATCAGCGGCCTCGCGGCGCTGCCGGGCAGCCTCTGCATTCTCTGTGACGGCGCGGACGGCTCGCAGCTGCGTGTCTTTGACGTCTCCGGCACCGAGCCCGTGTTCTGCGGCTCGGCCGTGCCGTCCGGCTGTTTGGTCGAGGCGGCCGGTGACGGGCTTCTGCTGGGCAGGCAGGGCGAAACCGGATACGTTCTCCTCCCCTTTGACACGGAGCGGCTCGAGCCAGGCGGGGAGGTGCAGACCGGCGTCGCCGCGGACCGGCACCTCGTCTCGCCCGAGGGCAGCATATATCTCGAGACATCCAGCACGCTCATGGAGTACGGCGGCGGGTCAGTTTCGCCGCTTTTGAGCTATGTCTCCTGCGGAGTCAGCTCCGTGCCGCTCTGCGCCGCGGGCAGCGGTACGTTTTTCACCGCCGAGCCCTGCGGACTGCTTGAGCGGGCGGAAAACACCGGCGGCATGAGCCGGATAACCCTTGCCGTTACAAGGCAGGACGATGCAATGTCCGCATACCTCACGGAGCTGGCGGCACGGTTCAACAGCGAGGGCCGGGGTTTCAGGATAGAGCTTCTGGACTACACCATCTACAACGTCGGCGGTGACGGCCTGGCCGGCACGGTGCGGCTGGCTGCGGATATGCTTGAGGGCAGGTTCCCCGATATGCTCATGCTGAGCGGCCTGCCCGTCCAGGCCTGGGCGAAGCGCGGGCTCTTGCTCGATATCGACCCCTTTATCGACGCGGATTTTGACCGCTCCGAGCTCTATGACAACTGGCTGCACGCAGCTGAGCTGGACGGCGGGCTATACTGTCTGCCGGTGGGCTGGAGCGTCTGGGCTGCCGGCGCATCCCATGCCCATGCCGACGGATACGAGGGCCTGAGCTTTGCCGATGTGGACGCGATCATGTCCGCCGATCCCATGCTCGAATACGCCTTCAGCCAGGGCATATCGCGTCAGGCCTTTCTGAAGACTGCGCTCTCTTTCAACGCCTCGGCGCTGATGGACTGGGAGGCCGGGACCTGCGACTTCACCTCCGGGCTCTTTGAGGACATACTCAGGTACGCTGCCATGCAGCCGGAGGAGGCGGTCTCCGGGGATAACGACGGCTTCGGCTTCGAGTGGGACTATGACGAGGCGGCGATGCTCGCCTCGGGGCGGCAGCTCTTCTGTATCGGCAGCGCCGAGCCCGGTTTCATGCAGCTGTTTTCGGAGCGCCTCGGCGAGGACTTCACGCTCTGCGGCTTTCCCGGCGAGGGCCGTGGCCTGGCCGTGGAGCCGCTATGCCCCGTAGGTGTCAGCGCGGCGACGGAGCACCCGGACGAGTGCCGGGAGTTTCTCAAGGCGCTGCTCACGGACAGCGGCATCCTCCGCCGCGACACGGCGGGTTTGTCGGCGACCGAGCGAAAGGGCCTGGCCGCGTTTGAGGCGGCGGAGGTGCTTTACGGCATGGACACCGAGGCGCTGGGGATCATAGCGGACGCCGCGGCGCCGTACTTTGCGGGCGAAAAATCCGCCCCCGACGTCGCCGCCGAGGTCCAAAGCCGCGTCGCCACGTATATGGCGGAACATGGCTGAAAACAAGGCGCCCCGCGCTGTGCGGGGCGCCTTTGCGCTATTCGGATCTGGGAGGGGAGTATTCGAGTATGTCGCCGGGCTGGCAGTCGAGGGCCTCGCATATGGCCTCGAGGGTCGAAAAGCGTATGGCGCTGACCTTGCCGGTCTTGATCTTCGAGAGGTTCACATTCGCAATGCCCACGCGCTCGGCGAGCTCGTTGAGGGACATCTTCCGGTCCGCCATCACGCGGTCCAGTCTGAGTATTATCGGCACTTCTATCACCTTCAAAGGGTCTCATCTGAGAGCTGCTGGAGCTCCACACCGTATTCGAACACGTCCGCCAGAAAGCGGAGCAGCAGAGCCACGACGACTTGCTGAGTTGCGCTTACCACGGCTGACAAAATTGCATTTCCAACGCCTGCGCCCGAGGTTGCGGCGTTCATGCCGCTAAATAGCACAGCCGCTGCGGCAGCCACGCCGAACACCACCGACATTCTGCGCAGAAGGCGCACGTTTTCGGCATTGAACGGATCTATGGCCTCCGACATCTTCTTCGTCATCTTTATACAGCAGGCATAGGCAACTATCATGCATGCCGTATATATAATCGCACCGATATCCAGAAGCAGGCTTGAGCGCACCGTAAATTCTACTGCGTCAACGACATACGCAACCTCATCAAGCGGTTTCGACAAATACCCGATTATTTCTGCTGCTGCCAGCACAGTCGCAAAAATGAGAAATACGTTGAACACGGTCAGCAAAGTCTTGATCGCCTTACCTGTGCCAAACAGCTTCCTTGCCTGTGCCTCCATGTGTGCCGCCTCCTTTCCCTTTCTTGAGGCCAGCATAACACGCATGTTTATGTTAGTCAACTATAATTTAACGATATACATTAAATATTTTACGTTGCACGTGTCAGTTCCGCGCCGGGGTAGTAGTGGGTGAGTATCTCCTCATAGTCCGCGCCGTCCTCGGCCATGACGTTGGCGCCGTACTGGCTCATGCCTACGCCGTGGCCGTAGCCGGTGACGGTGAAGAGAAAGCCCTCGGCGGTGTAGTCGAGCGTGAAGGCCGTGGAGCGCAGCTGGAAGAGGGTGCGCAGCTCCGTGCCCGGCACCTGGGTGCCGCCTATGTCCACGCTCTCGACCCGGCCGGAGGCGTCGCGCACCGCCGCGCCCAGCCAGAACGCCGGGTCCTCGCCGAACTCGGCCTCCGGGTGGACGGCGAGCACCGCCGCGCGGAAGTCCTCCGGGCTCACGGTGACGGAGGTCACATAGTTCGGCACGTCCTCCGCCGTCTCCGGGCTCTCCACGCTCACGAGATAGGGCTCGGCCTGCCAGATGGCGGCGGAGTCCTCCGTCCTGCCCGCGGAGGAGGAGTGGAACACCGCCTGGATGACCTCGCCGCCGTAGCTCATGTACTCCCCGTCCGTGGAGCGCACGGCCTCCAGCACGCGGGCCATGTTCTCCTCGTAGCTCTCGCCCCACTTCTCGCGCAGGGCTTCATCCGTCGAGTGCGCCTTGCAGCAGGCCGGGTCGTCGCAGACGTCGGCCTCCGGGTGCGCGGGCTTTTCCCGGCCCATGGAGTACATTATGTACGTCCGCGCAGCCACGGCCTGGGCCTTGAGCGCCTCCTCCTCAAAGAGTGCGGGCATCTCCCCGGCCACCACGCCGGGGAGCCAGTCCGACATGGTCACGGTCTCGACCCCGTTGGCCGTGAGCACCGTGAAGCTCAGCTCCGAATCGAGCCCTCCCGCGGCGCTCTCCGGCTCCGCGCTCGGCGCAGGTTCGGCCTGTCCGCCGCCGGCGAAGAGCAGCGGCAGCATCAGCGCTATCGCCAGGCAGAGCAGCGCCGCCGCGACTATCGTTCTCATTTGCGGGCCTCCTTTTGTTGTTGACTTGAGGCGGGCAAAGGGTTAGAATATTGTGGCAAACTTCTCTGCCCTATGTAACTATTCTTATTTGGACGGTCCTGATCATATGCGTAAACTCGCCCTTACAATGACCTGCACGACCTGCGTGTACTCCGCCTTCGGCATCTTCAGCCGCTGGCTGCAGAACATGACGGCCTTTGAGGAGAACGGGCTCTACATCTCCGGCAGCCTCTGGGGAATCGTGCTGACCATCCTCTGCATAGCCGCCGCTGGCACCATGTTCGGCTTCGCGCGGTACTATAAGAAGAACCTCGGCCTGACCTGCGCGCCGGACCCCGGCGTCGCCTTTGCCGGGAGCGGCCTGCTGCACAAGATAATCTACCTGGTCATCGCGCTCATCATGGCCGCGGGCAGCGTCATGCTGCTGATAACGGCCGGGGACGCGGAGGCCCCGCTGGGCATGGACTTCTCCGGGCTGCTGCGCATACTCGCGCTGCTCGGGCTGCTGACCGCGGGCGGCTTTCTCGGCATCGCCGGAGGCGCGAACGGAAAGGAGACGCCGGACGGCTCGCCCAGGCAGGCGGGCTTTTGCCTCGCCGCCACGCTGCCCATCGCCTTCTGCTGCTTCTGGCTCATCGTCAGCTACCGGCAGGACGCCGTCACCTCCGTGGTCTGGAGCTACGCGCCCGAGATACTCGCCATCGCCTGCTCCCTGCTGAGCTTCTACTACGTCGCCGGGCACGCATACGGCAGGGGCAAGCCCTTTGCGACCATCTTCTTCTGCAACTTCGGCGCCTTCCTCTGCTTCGTGACCCTCCCGGACGAGAGGCTCATCGCGCAGCAGATCATGTTCTTCGGCATCGCCGGGATGCAGCTCTTCCTCTCCTGGATGCTGGTCTCCGGCCTGCGCCGCCGCGAGGAGATCTTCGCCCGCTTCCCGAACGCCCCCGCCACCGAGGACGAGGACGACGAGGTCCCGCCGCCGAAGCCCGAGGACGAGTTTGAGCCCATGGGCCCCGGCTCCGAGGAGGGCGAGGAGAACTTCGTGGAGCTGCCCGGGGAGTACATCGACCCCGGCACGGCGAAAACCGAGGGTGACAAGAAATAAAAGTTGACAGCACACCTCAAATTGGGATATAATTAGCCTCTGCCAGTGTCCTGGCAGAGGTTTTCTCTTTGTCAACTGCGGCGGCTTCGCGATACCCCATGGCCGCTGTTGAGTATAACGTCAAGAAAGGATGGAATTGACTATGGTCCGCACCTACCAGCCCAAGAAGCGCCAGCGCAAGAAGGAGCACGGCTTCCGCAAGAGAATGGCCACCCGCAACGGCCGCAAGGTCCTCTCCCGCCGCCGCGCGAAGGGCAGAGCCCGCCTCTCCTACTGAGTCCCGCAAGACCCAGCGCGGGATGCGGTAATTAGAGGGGAAGCAGTTGGAGTTTACCGACTCGCTGAAGTTGAATTATGAGTTCCGACGCGCCTACCGGAAAGGCAGGAGTGCGGCGGAGCCATGCCTTGTGGTGTACGCGAGGCGCAACGGTAAGGCCGGCAACAGGCTCGGCTTCACCGTCTCGAACAAGCTCGGCTGCGCTGTTGTGCGCAACCGCGTGCGGCGCAGGCTGCGCGAAATATACCGGCTGAACGAGAGCCGGCTTTGCCGCGGGCACGATGTTGTTGTCGTAGCCCGCTCGCGGAGCGTCGGGGCAGATTATCAGAGACTCGAGCGCGAGTTTCTGCGCGCCTGCGCCGAGCTCGGACTCGTCAAGGAGAGCGAAACGTGAAAAAGCTGCTGCTTGCCATGATACGCTTTTACAGGCGGAACATATCCCCGCTCAAGCCGCCCTGCTGCCGGTTCATACCCACCTGTTCGCAGTACGCCATCGAGGCCATTGAGAAATACGGCGCCCTAAAGGGCGGCTGGCTGGCTCTCAAGCGTATTTCCCGCTGCCACCCCTTCCACTTCGGAGAGCACGAGTTCTACGACCCCGTGCCCTGAGCTCCCGCGCGAGCAACCGCCCGGTCATCCGGGACACCACCCACTGAGGAGCAAATAAGATGTTAGATGCAATAGCTAAACCCTTTGGCTGGCTCATGATGGGCCTCTACGAGCTTACGGGGAACTTCGGTGTCGCCACCATACTGTTCTCGCTGTGCGTGACGCTCGTGCTGCTGCCCTTCATGGCCAAGAGCAAGAAGAGCATGATGCGCATGTCCCGGCTCACGCCGCGCATGCAGGAGCTCCAACGCAAGCACGAGGGCAACCAGCAGAAGCTCAACGAGGAGATGGCCCGCCTCTACCGCGAGGAGAAGGTCAACCCCATGTCCGGCTGCCTCTGGAGCCTGCTGCCCTTCCCCATACTCCTCGCCCTCTACCGTGCCGTCGTCAAGCCCCTCACCATCATGATGGGCGTCGACTCGGCGCTGCTCGCCTCGGGCGGAGGCATAGCCAACAAGCTGACCGAGCTGGGCTATGCCATGTCCAACTACACCAGCTCCGGCAACTCCTTCTACGAGGAGATCTACAAGGCCAAGTTCATCAGCGACCACTGGAGCGACTTTGCCGGCCTCTCGGACAAGCTCGTGCAGATGGACTACAACTTCCTCGGCCTCGACCTCTCGGCCACGCCGAATTGGAAGTTCTGGACCTTTGACCTCTCCGCCGGCGCCTGGGCCGTCATCGGGCTGTTCCTCATCCCGATCATCTCCACCGGCTTGAGCTACCTCTCCATCTATATCAGCCAGAAGATGAACCCCACCATGGGCAACATGAACGCCCAGCAGCAGAGCACCAACAAGACCATGCTGCTCATCATGCCGCTCATGAGCCTCTGGATAGGCTTCATCATGCCGGCCGCCATGGGCCTGTACTGGATCATGAACAGTGTGCTCGGCGTCATCCGCGACGTCGTGCTCACCGGCATCTTCAAAAAGCAGCTGGACAAGGCCGACGCGGAGCGCATAGAGCGCGAGCGTGCGCGCGAGGAGGAGCTCGAGCGCAAGCGCCAGGAGACGGAGCGTCTGCGCGCCATGAACGCGACGAACGTCAACCGCAACACCAGCAAGAAAAAGCAGCAGGCGCAGCAAAAGCAGCAGGATACGGAGCGCCGCGCCGCCGTCGAGCGCGAGGAGCGCGCCGCGAGGCGCGAGAGGCTCGGCGTGACCGAGCCGGAAAAGCCCGCCTCCCAGGTCGGCAACCGCCGCTATGCCCGCGGCCGCGCCTATGTTGAGGACAGGTTCGTAAATCCCGAAGCCGCCGAGGAGGCCACGCGCGCCGCCGCCGCTGAGAGCGAGTTCGGCGAGAGCATAGATACCGAGGTCGCCGAGGAGGAGGTCGTTGAGACCGCCGCCCCCGCAGCCGTTGACGAGGGCGCCGCCCCTGTTGACGAGAGCGAGGAGGAGGGCTTCGTGGAGGAGTCCTTCATCGACGAGGACGAAGACGAGGATCAGGAGAATAAACGATGAAAAAATACCTTGAGAAGTCCGGCAAGACCGAGGACGAGGCCCTGGCCGCCGCCCTGCGTGAGCTGGGCCTGGACCGGGACGACGTCTCGGTCGAGATAGTAGAGCGCGCGAAGAGCGGCTTCCTGGGCATAGGCGCCTCCCCCGCCGTCGTGCGCGTGGAGTACGACGCCCCGGACGAGGAGCCCGTCAAAGAGGCCCCCGCCGCCCCGGTGAGCGAGCCCCCGCGCGCCGAGAAGAAGGCCGAGAAGGCCGCCGAGCCCGCCGCCCCCGCCGTCAGCACCGAGCCCAAGTACACCGAGGGCGTCAAGGCCGACACGGAGCGCTTTCTGCGCGGCCTGCTCGAGCGCATGGGCGTGAAGGCCGAGATCGAGATCACCGACCGCGACAACGGCGGCATCCTGGTGAACCTCTCCGGCCCCGGCATGGGCGCCGTAATAGGCCGCCGCGGCGAGACGCTCGACGCCATACAGCACCTCACCAACTACGCTGTGAACCGCGGCAGCGACAAGCGCTGCCACATCAGCGTGGACGCCGAGAGCTACCGCGCCAAGCGCGAGGAGAGCCTCGTGCACCTCGCCGAGAAGATGGCCGCCAAGGTCGTCAAGTACAAGCGCAGCATGGCGCTCGAGCCCATGAACTCCTATGAGCGCCACGTCATCCACACCGCCCTGCAGAACTTCGAGGGCGTATCAACCAGCTCCACGGGCACCGAGCCCAACCGCCGCGTGGTCGTCTCCTACGAGCGGCCCAGCAAGCAGGACGACACCCGCCCCAAGAGCCGCGAGTGGAGCTGAGTCACCGGAGGAATAAGCCATGATTTTTGACACCGTTCGTGAGCTTCTCGCTCACCAACTCGAGGTCGACCCCGAGACCATCACCCCCGACACCGACATCTTCGACGATCTCGGCGCCGATTCCCTGGACGTGGTCGAGCTCGTGATGTCCATCGAGGAGGAGTACGACATCGTCATCACCGACGAGCGCGCCGGCAACGTCCGCACCGTCGCCCAGGTGGTCGAGATGCTCGAGGACCTCATCCCTGCCGGCAAGGCGTAAATCACAGCGCGAAAAGGCCCGGTTCGGAATATCCGAACCGGGCCTTTTTTCTTGCCCTCGCGGCTCATTCGCCTTCCTGCACGTACCCGCGCACGAGGCCCCAGAGCTCGGGCTTTACCACGGCCTCGACCGTGACGCCGTCCTCGCCGTACTCGACGGAGAGCACGGCCGCCTCGCGCCGGAGCGTGTCGGCTATGCCGGCCTTGTCGTAGGGCAGCAGCAGCGTGACGCGGCGGCTCTCGCGGCCCAGGATCTCGGCGATCTTCTTCACCAGCTCCGCCGTGCCCTCGCCGGTCTTTGCGGAGATGCAGACGATGTTCTCCCCGCGGGGCAGGACGCCGATGTAGCGGTCGCACTTGTTGTAGACCCGGATGCAGGGCGTGGAGCCCGCGCCGAGCCGGTTTATGAGGTCCTCCACGACCTCTATCTGCGTGAGCATGTCCGGGCTGGAGATGTCGATGACGTGCAGCAGCACGTCGGCGTATTGCAGCTCCTCCAGCGTGGCCTTGAAGGCCTCCACCAGGTGGGTCGGCAGCTTGCGGATGAAGCCGACGGTGTCGGAGATGAGCGCCTCCTGAGCCTCGTCCAGCTTCAGGCGCCGCGTCGTGGTGTCCAGGGTGTCGAAGAGCCGGTCGTTGGCCGGGATCTCCGAGCCGGTCAGGGTGTTCAAAAGCGTGGACTTGCCCGCGTTGGTATATCCGACGATGGCCACGACGGGCATGGCGTTGCGCTCGCGCCGCTGGCGCTGGACGCCGCGGACCTTGCGCACCTGTTCAAGCTCCTCGCGCAGCTTTTGAATCTTGCGCCGGATGTGGCGGCGGTCCGTCTCCAGCTGGGTCTCGCCGGGGCCGCGCGTGCCTATTGGCGACGACCCGCCCGAGGCGGTCTGGCGCACCAGGTGGGTCCACATGCCCGTCAGCCGGGGCAGCAGGTATTCGTACTGCGCCAGCTCCACCTGGAGCTGGCCCTCGCGCGTGCGGGCGCGCTGGGCGAAGATGTCCAGGATGAGGCCGGAGCGGTCCAGCACCTTCACGCCCAGCTCCTCGGACAGCACGCGGTGCTGCGAGGGGGAGAGCTCGTTGTCGAAGACCGCGAGGTCGCACTCCGAGTTGGTTATGAGCTCCTTGAGCTCGGCCACCTTGCCCTCGCCGATGAACGAGCGCGGGTCCGGCGTCGGACGCTGCTGGAGCACCACGCCCGCGACCTCGCCGCCGGCGGTGTCCACGAGCTCCGCGAGCTCCTCCATGGAGACGTCCGTGCTCCGCTCGTCCGGGTCCATTGACGCCGCGGAGAGCCCGGCGAGCACGGCGCGCTCCTTTTTCTTTGCCGTATCGTTTATATCTGATCCCTCATTTCAAGCAAATGCAAAAGCCGCCACGCTGTTGTGCGTGGCGGCTTTGAGGATCTTATTTGATCCCGTACTTCTTGTTGAACTTATCGACGCGGCCGCTGGTGTCCACGAGCTTCTGCTTGCCCGTATAGAACGGGTGGCACTTGGAGCAGATCTCAACGGTGATGTTCTCCTTCGTGGAGCCGGTCTCGATAACGTTGCCGCAGGCGCACCTGATGGTGGTCTTATAGTACTTCGGGTGGATGCCTTCCTTCATTTTCCTTCACCTCAGCATTGGGCTGTCTTGAGTATGTCATCACATGGTTACAAGACGCAAATGTGATTGTAACACAGGACCTGTCCCATTGCAAGGGCTTTTTGCGATTTTTTCTTCAGGAAAGCAGCTCCCGCAGCCGCTCCACGGCCCGGCGCTCCAGGCGCGAGACCTGCACCTGCGAGACGCCGATGACCCGCGCCGCGGCGTCCTGGGTCATGTCGTGGAAAAACCTGAGCCCTATGACCTGCCGCTCCCGCTCGGGCAGGGAGTCTATGGCCTCGCGCAGAGAGACGTGCTCCACCAGGCGCTCCTCCTGGCCGTAGTCGCCGAGCACCTGCTCGAGCGTGAAGCCCTCCTCCCCGCTCTCGCGCTGGAGGCTCTCCGCCGGGCCGGTGGCCGTCTCGGCGACGGCGATGTCCTCGGGGCTTATCCCCGTCTCGTCAGCGAGCTCCGAGAGCGTCGGCTCCCGGCCCAGGCGCTGCTCGAGCGCGGTGCGGGCCGAGCGGATGAGCGCAGCGCGCTCCTTTATGCCGCGGCTGACCTTCACCGCCCCGTCGTCGCGCAGAAAGCGGCGTATCTCCCCCGAGATCTTGGGCACGGCGTAGGTCGAAAACTGCGTGCCGAAGCTCTCGTCATAGCCCTCGATGGCCTTTAGAAAGCCCACGCAGCCGAGCTGATAGAGGTCCTCGGAGTCCACGCCCCGGCCGAAAAAGCGGCGCGCGACGCTCCAGATGAGGCCGGAGTTCTCCGTGACCATGCGCTCCGCCGCCTCCCTGTCCCCGGCTCTCGCCGAGCGCAGGCACTCTATGGTCTCCTCGGTCATTTAATCGCCCTGCCTCGGCTTTATGGCGCGGACCATGGTCACCGTCGTGCCCCGGCCCGGCGCCGAGCGGACGCGCAGCTTGTCCGTGAAGCTCTCCATGATGGTGAAGCCCATGCCGCTGCGCTCGGCCCCGCCCGTGGTGAAGAGCGGCTCGCGCGCCCGGGCCACGTCCTCGATGCCGCGGCCCCAGTCCTTGACCACTATCTCCAGCCGGCCGCCCTTCATTATCCTCAGCCGGAGCATTATGCGCCCGATGCTGTCCGGATAGGCGTGGACGATGCAGTTGGTCACCGCCTCGCTCACCGCCGTCCGGATGTCGCCCAGCTCCTCAAGCGTGGGGTCCAGCTGGGCCGCAAAGGCCGCTGCCGCCGCGCGGGCAAAGCCCTCGTTCACGCTGCGGCTGGGAAATTCGATCTTTATGTAGTTCTCCGCTCTCATACGCGCTGCTCTCCCTTCACCGGTATAAGCCTGTCTATCCCCGAGGCGTCCAGCACCCGCAAGGGCTGCTGCCGCGGATTCGCTATCGCCGAGCGGCCGCCCGTCTCGCGCATCCGGCGGTCCGTACGGATTATCAGCGCGATGCCCGAGGAGTCCATAAAGGTCAGCCCCGCCAGGTCCAGCACCGCGTCGCGCGGCATGTACTTGTCCAGCAGAGCGTCTATCGTCCTCATGGCGCCCTTCGCGCCGTGGTGATCCAGCTCCCCGGACAGATGCAGTGTCAGCCGCCCGGAGGAATAGCTCGTCGTTATCTCCATGTGTGAGCCCTCCTTTCCTGTTATTTTATTAGACCGCGAGACAGGATGCGGTCGAAACCCGTCGCGCGGCTCAAAAAGTGGCAAAATCGTTTAACGGAAAATATTTATCGTTTTTCGATAAATAATGCTTGCAATTCGATAAGGCCCATGCTATACTCGCCTCGAAAGGAGCTGTTAGGATGAAACAAAAGGAGCTCTCCCGCTGGATGAAGGCCATAGTCGTGCTGGGCTTTATCTGCGTACTCTTTCTCGACGCCGTATGGGTGCCGGAGCTGGGCAAGGACCTAGCGGGCAACACGCCGGAGCTGCAGCGCATGTTCTGGCCCTGCCTCATATACTTCTGGATAAGCACGATACCGGTCATGGTGTTCATGGCGCTGGTGTGGAAGATGGCCACGGAGATAGGCCGCGACAACAGCTTCTGCATGAAGAATGCGCTGAGGCTGCGCACCTGCAGTCTGCTCGCGGCGGCGGACACGCTCTATTACATCATCGGCGGCGTGGTGCTGCTCTCGATGAACCTGCTGCACATCGGCATCGCCATCATCGGTCTGGGCGTATGCGCCGTGGGCGCGGCCATCTCCGTGCTGTGTGCGGCGCTCTCGCACCTGACGCGCAAGGCCGCGGACATGAGGTCGGAAAACGACCTCACCATCTGAGGTGACGGCCATGATAAGGATAAATCTCGACGTGATGCTCGCAAAGCGCAAGATGAGCCTCACGGAGCTGGCGGAAAAGGTCGGCATCACGCTCGCGAACCTCTCCGTGCTCAAGACCGGCAAGGCCAAGGCCGTGCGCTTTTCGACGCTGGACGCGCTCTGCCGCGCGCTGGCCTGCCAGCCGGGGGACATACTGGAGTTCACTGAGGAGGAGAGCGATGGATGAGCGCATAGAAAACCCGAGGCCGATATTCGGCCTGCGCGAGGTGCTGATGCTGCCCGCGGCGCTCGGACTCGGCATACTGTGGCAGAACGTGTTCACGATAGAGGGCCTGGCGGCCCTAGTGTTCGACTCCAGGCCGGGCCCGGCGCTGGGAGCGGCGGTGTTCACGGCGGCCATCTGGGCCTTCGTGCTGCTGTTTCTGGGCAAGCGTGCGCGCTGGGACCGGTACAGCATCGGCCTTGCCGCCGGGGTGGGGCTGCTGACGGCGTTCTGCGTGCTCGGCGGCTGCGGGGACGTGAGGTTCGTGAACTTCATCCTCATCTTCTGCGGCTCGGTGCTGGCGTTTTTCTCGCTCTCCGGCCGCTCGGCGGCGGCGCTCTCCGACGCGCGCTGCGTGGGCGAGGCGGTGAGGCTGTTCTTCAGGGCGATATTTGCCAACTGGGATAAGCCCTTCCGCGCGCTCGGCGGCATGAAGGAGGGCGGCAAGGGCCGGTATGTGCTCCAGGGCGCGGTGGCGGCGCTGCCGGTGCTCGTGGTGGTGATACTGCTCTTTGCCGGGGCGGACCAGGTGTTCGCGGGCTTTTTCACCGGTATAGCGGACTGGTTTTCCGGGCCCGAGGTCACGGTGAGGGTGATGCGCGTCATCTGCATACTCTTTTTCAGCTTCTGCTTTTTCTCGGCGCTGTACTTCGCCGTTAACGGCCCGGAGCCGGCGGAGGGCAAAAAAAGAGAGCGCCCGGACGGCGCTCCGGCGGCCTATGTGACCGCGCTGGCGCTGCTGGCGCTCGTGCATATTGCGTTTTGTGCCGTGCAGTTCGCCTATCTCTTCGGCGGGGCCGAGGCGGCGGCGATGCAGGGCGGCTGGGCCGAGTACGCGAGGCGGGGCTTTTATCAGCTGGTGCTCGTGGCGGCGATAGACCTCGGCTTCGTGCTCGTCTGCGCCGTGAACGGCGGGCGCTCAAAGGCGGAAAAGACGCTGTCGCTGCTGGTGTGCGCGCTGACGCTGGTGATACTGGCCTCGGCGTTCTGGCGGATGCGGCTGTATATCCTCGCCTACGGGCTGAGCATGCTGCGGGCAATGACGCTGTGGGCCATGGCCTTCATACTGCTGAGCTTGGTGCTGGCGGCGGTGAAGGTGCTGCGGCCGGGCTTCAGGTTCTGGCCCTGGTTCGCGGCGCTGGGCCTCTACGGCTGGGTGCTGTTCAACGCCGTGGGCGTGGACGCGCGGATAGCGGACTACAACGTGGACGCATACCTCGACGGCCGCCTGCCGCAGGTGGATATCTACTATCTGGCCAACCTCTCCCCCTCCGCGCTCCCGGCGCTGGAGCGGCTGTACGAGGCGGAGCCCGACCCCGAGCTCAAGCTCATCATGGACAGCGTGACCAACCGCTTACACGCCCCCGAGAGCTGGATCGAGTGGAGCCTCCCCCTCTCCAAGTATACTGAATCCCAAGATTGAAAGTTTTTTGCCCCGCTTTTTTACAAAAAAGCGGGCGCCGTCCAGGGGCCGCGCCCCTGGTCGCCCGCCGCCGCGGGCGAAACCCCCTTGTGCTTATTGACGCGCAGGAGGGGGTCTAAGGGGGAACCCTCGCCGGGGGTTCCCCCTTTTTATTGTTGCTCACTCCAATAAGCTCATTATCCCGTTCTCTTTTATCTGCCCCCTGAGCGTCTCGAGCTCGGAGGAGATCATCTCGTCGAGCACCCTCATGCCGAGGAGCTCCACGGGCGCTTTGTCGTCCGTGAGGATGAGGCCGCCGCCCTCGACGGGGACGAGGCCCTCCTCTACGCGGGACATGATGGTGCTCAGCGCATCGTCCTCCCCCAGCGCGCCGATGCGCTCCGCGAGCCGCGCAAAGCCTTCGGCGTCCGCGGTGGCGAGGAGCTCGAGGTTCGAGCCGCCCGTGACCTTAACAGTGGCGCAGTACGGAAAGACCGAGGCGATGGTGTCCATGAGGTACTCGTTCATCGAGCCCTCGGCGTCGGAGCGCATGGACATGTTCACCACCATGACCCCGCCGGGGTTCAGGTGCTCAAGCACCTCGGTGAAGAACTCCACGCTGGACATCTGGAAGGGTATCGTGATGTCCTGATAGGCGTCCACCATGATGACGTCGTAGGTGCCGGAGGTCGTGAGGTAGGCGCGGCCGTCGCCCACGACGGCGTTTACCTCCTCCGGCAGGCCGAAATACTCGCGCGAGAGGGCGACGATCTTCTCGTCGATCTCCACGCCCGTGACGGAGCAGCCGGGGAAGTATTTGAGGCACTGCCCGGCAAAGGTGCCGGTGCCGAGGCCGAGTATGAGCACGTCCTCGCACTTTTCCGCCATGAGCGGTGCGGCGAGGGCGTAGTCGTAGTACATGCCCGTGAGCCCGCCGGACTTCATCATGATGCTCTGCACGCCGAAGGCCACGTTGGTGGAGAGGATGACGCTCTCGTCCGTCTCGCGGACCTGGAGGTAGTTGTAGATGGACTCGTCCTCGACGGTGAGGTCGTCCTCCCAGAAGGCGAAGCTGTAGTTGAAGGGCATGAACATGAGCGCCGTGATGACGACGGCGATGACCGCGCTGCGGGCGACCCACTTTTTGCGCGAGATGAAAAAGTCCAGGCTTATGACCGCAAGGATTGCGGCGAAGATGAGGAAGGTCCGCGCCGTGCCGACGGCGGGGATGGTCACGAAGGTGGGCAGGAAGGTGCCGATGATGCTGCCTATGGTGCCCAGGGCCTCCAGCTCGCCCACGGTGCGGCCGTTGTCGTCCAGGCTCTCGGTGGCGTACTTCATCAGCGAGGGCGTGACGGTGCCGAGCAGCATGAGCGGCACGACGAAGAGGGCAAAGCAGCTGCCCAGCGAGGCCCAGACGAGGAAGTTGCTCTTCACGAACAGCGCCAGCAGCCCGGAGACGCCCGCGATGACATAGCGCCCGGCAAAGGGTATGGCCGCCGTCCATATCGCCGTTATCAGCAGCCGCCGGTAGAGCCGCACAGGGTCCGGGTCCTTGTCCGCCGCCCGGCCACCCCAGACGTTGCCTATGGCCATGGCTATCATGATGGTGCCGATGATGACCGTCCAGACGATCTGCGAGCTTGAAAAGTACGGCGCCAGCAGGCGGCTCGCGCCCAGCTCTATGGCCATGACCGACATGCCCGAGAAGAAGGCCGTGACGTATAAAAACAGCTTTCTGCCCATGACGGGGGCCTGTTTTGCTTCCATAAAATGCACCTCCGGCTGTGGTATACGCACAATGATACCACAGCCGGAGCCGTTATGGAACTATTTTATCCCAGCGCCACGTCCAGGACCATCATGACGGAGAAGCCGATGAGCGTGAAGAGGGCCATGACGTCCTTGCGCTTGTTGGTCTGGCTCTCGGGTATGAGCTCCTCGACCACGACATAGATCATCGCCCCGGCGGCGAAGGCGAGCATATAGGGCAAGAGCAGCCGCGCCCGGAGCACCAGCGCCGCGCCTATGACGCCCGCGATGGGCTCGACGATGCCGCTGGCCTGGCCGAGGAAAAAGGCCCGGCCCCGGCTCATGCCCTCGCGCCGGAGCGGGACGCTCACCGCCGTGCCCTCCGGCAGGTTCTGTATGCCTATGCCCAGCGCCAGCAGGCAGGCCGCCGCGGGCGTCGCGCCGTCCAGCCCGTAGGCCAGGGAGCCGAAGGCCACGCCCACGGAGAGGCCCTCCGGTATGTTGTGCAGCGTTATGCTGCTCATCAGCATCAGCGCCCGGCGGCGGCTCGAGGCTCCGGCCGCGCCGCTCCGGCGCTCCATGCGCTCCCAGAGCCGGTCGCCCAGATAGAGCAGCGCGCCGCCGCCCAGAAAGCCCAGCAGCGCCGTCGCCCACACGTTCATGCCCAGCGTCCCCGCCAGCTCTATGGCCGGGGAGAGCAGGCTCCAGAAGGACGCCGCCGTCATGACCCCGGCCGCAAAGCCGAGCATGGCGTCCAGCGCGTTTTTGTTCATGGTCCTGAAAAAGAACACCAGCCCCGCGCCCAGCGCCGTCACGCCCCAGGTGAAGAGCGCCGCCAGCAGCGCCTGCACCGTATGCGGCAGGGCCAGGAACCAATCTGCCATAAGAAATACCCCCACTTGCACAAAAAGGGCGGCAGGCCAACTTCAGCCTGTCGCCCCTTCTGCATCTTATGCGTGGGGTGCCTGTTTCGCCTCTCGGCGCCTCTCGCGCCGGTTGCGCTGCCAGATGAGCGAGAGCCCGCGGAGCAGCATGTAGTCGTCGAGCTCGATGTCGTGCGTGCAGTAGGGTATTATCCTCTCGGCGAGGCCGCCCGTGGCGACGACGGCGGCGCTCCCGCCGAGCTCGGCCTCCATGCGGTCTATCATGCCGTCGATGGCGCAGGCCGCGCCGAACACGGCGCCGGACTTCATGCACTCTATCGTGCCCGAGCCGATTACGCGCTTCGGGGCCTCCAGCGAAATGCGGGGCAGCAGCGAGGCCGCGTCGGAGAGCGCCTCGAGCGAGACGGCCGCGCCGGGGAGTATCGCCCCGCCCAGCAGCCGCGAGTTCGGGCCGATGACGGTTATCGTCGTGGCCGTGCCCATGTCGATGATGATGACCGGCGGCTCATGGGCGTCCAGCGCCGCCACCGCGCCCGCTACGAGGTCCGCGCCCATCTGCGAGGGGTCGTCGATGCCGATGTTCAGGCCGGTCTTGACCCCGGCGCCGACGACGAGCGCGTCGTGCCCCGTTACGAGCCGCACCGCCTCGCGCAGCACCTCGGTGAGCGGCGGGACGACGGAGGCGATGGCCGCGCCCTCAAATTCGCGCAGCTTGACCCCGCGCAGGCTCAGCACCCGCTCCATGAGCACGGCGTATTCGTCCGCGCTGCGCCCGGGGCTGGCAGCCAGCCGCGCAAGGTTGAGTATCTCGCGGCCCTCGACGCAGCCGAGGGTGACCGCCGTGTTGCCCGCGTCCACCGCCAGGATCATCTCACACGACTCCCTTCTTGCGCAGACGGATGATGCGCTCGATTATCGGGGAGAGCACCAGATTTATGCCCAGCTCGATGAGGAAGTTCACACCGACGAGGCCGAGGAAGATGTAGAGCAGCGGGTTGGCCTCATTGCCCGAGGAGCTGACCCAGCCCATCATCCACTCGTTGAAGGTGTCGTTGAAGAATACAAAGAGGCCGGCGCAGAAGATGCCGGTGTTCACGATGGGGCTCGCGATGGCGGCGCAGATGACGCCGGCGGTGGGGTTCTTCTTCTCAAGGGCCTTGTAGATAAGGGCGGCCACCCAGCCGGCGGCGATGCCCTTAGCGAGGCAGAGCAGCGCGGTGAGAAGGGGGTTCAGGTTCCAGAGGACGGCCCCGCCGAGGTCCGCCCCGGTGATGCAGGCGATGAGCACGACCGCGCCGAATACGAAGCCGAGCCAGGCGCCCGCCCTGGGGCCGTAGAGCGCCGCGCCGACCACGATGGGCACCAGCGTCAGCGTCACGGGGAAGGAGCCTATCTTCACAAACGTGGCGACAAGCTGCAAAACGATGACCAGAGCCGTGAAGATGGATAAACCCACAAGGCGTCTGGTCTTTTCAGTGCTGTTGGACATATTCAATTACCTCCTGCTGCTGTTCCAGGTCCAGCCCGGATATAGCGCAGGCCCATTATATAAACAGCGCGGGAAAAATGCAAGGCAAAAAGTTGCGCTTTTTCGCCGCATTTTGGCTGAAAATGAAAAACGGCCCGCTTTCGCAGGCCGTTTTTGTTAAACTCAGGAATTATTTCATGTTTTCGACAGCGCCGATCCAGAGCGCGTTGGACGCGTCGGAGGGCATCTTGTGGCCGTCGCGCGGGGAGAGCGTGAAGCCCATGACCGCGGGACCGTCGGCCGAGGCGCTGCGCTTGAACTGCTGCGCGAAGAAGCGGCGGCAGTAGCTGTGCAGCCAGTGGATGAGCGTGGCGCGGTCGAATTCGCCCTCGAAGGCGATCTCGGCCAAGCGGAGGACCTTCTCGGGGGAGCCGCCGCGCATGACCATGTGCCAGAGGAAGAAGTCCTGCAGGATGTAGGGGCCGACGGAGTCCTCGCTCTTCTGCAGCAGCTCGCCCTCGTCGCCGATGGGCAGCAGCTCCGGCGTGACCGGCGTATCCCAGATATCGTGCAGCGCGGCGGCGAGCTCGGCGTCGTCGCAGGTGTCGGCGACGTACTTGACCACGGCGCGGACCATGGTCTTGGTGAGGCCGGCGTTGATGTCGTAGTTGGAGATCTGGTCGCCGTTATAGGTGCACCAGCCGTCGGCCTGCTCGGAGAGGTCCTTGGTGCCGACGTCGAGGCCGTTGACCTTGTTGGCGATGTCGAGCAGCACCATGGTGCGCTCGCGGGCCTGGGCGTTCTCGAAGACGACGCTGTGGTCGCCGAGGTCGTGGCCGATGGTCTCGAAGTGCTTCTTGACGCTCTCGCCTATGGGGATGACGCGCAGCTCGGTGCCGAGGCGCTCGGCGATGGTGACGGCGTTGTTCTTGGTGCGGTCGGTGGTGCCGAAGCAGGGCATGGTGACGGCGACGATGTTCTTGCGCGGCAGGCCCAGCTTGTCCATCGCGTGGGCGCAGGCGAGCATGACCAGCGTGGAGTCCACGCCGCCGGAGACGCCGATGACGGGGCGCCAGCAGCCGGTATACTCCATGCGCTTGATGAGGCCGGTGGCCTGGATGTCCAGGCAGCGCGCGGCAAACTCGGCGATGCCCTCGTCGGGGACGAAGGGCTCGCGCTTTATGCGGCGGGTGAGCTTGGTCTCGGCGGGCTCGAGCTCCCAGGCGTAGCGGGCTACGGGGGCCGCGGCCAGCGTGGCGAAGGTGCCCTCGCGCATGCGGGCGCCGGCGAGGTTGAAGACGTCGAACTCGCTGACGGCCATGCCGGAGCCGCTCTCGCTCTCGGCGAGGGTCTCGCCGTCGTCCACGACGAGGCAGAGGCCGGAATAGCTCTTGTCCGTGGTGCTCTCGCCGGAGGCGGGGGCGGCGTAGACGGTGCCGTAGTGCAGGCGCTTGGTCTCGTTGTCGAGCGCGCGCTTGGTCTCGAAGGCGGACTGCACGCTCATGGGCTCGTCGGAGAGCTCGGCGATGACGGTGGCGCCGGCGGCGCAGAGCGCGGCCGTGGGCGGCACGGGCAGGCGCCTGTCGGCGGCGAACTGGATGCCGACGACGAGCTCGCTCATGGCGTCCGCGCAGAAGAGCGCCTCGCTCTCGAGGCAGCAGTAGTCGGAGTACTCGAGGTCGATGTCGATGGACTCGCCCGGGTTCAGGCTGGCGAACACGGTGCCGCGGACGTTGCGGCGCGCGGTGAAGCCCAGGACCTCGCCCTTGCAGACGGCGGCCGCCGCGCTGTACACGGCCCCGCGCGCATAGAGCGGCAGGCCGACGACGGTGAGCATGTCGCTGCCGCGCGTGGCGTCGGCTATCTCGCCCAGGCACTCGAGCGCGGCGTTCAGCAGGGGCTTCTGGTAGTACAGGTGCCCGCAGGTGGCGCCGGTGATGGCGAGCTCCGGGAACACGAGGAGCTTCACGCCCTCGCCCTTCGCCTTTTCGATGCATTCGATGATCTTCTCAGTGTTGTACCGGGGGTCGGCCACGCGAAGTTCCGGCGCGGCGGCCGCGGCTTTGATGAAACCGTCTTTCATTTAGTATCCGTATCCCTTTCTGTACCGGCGAAGATGTCCCGGAAGTCCGGGCCGTCCGAACCGTAAAATGTACTGTTCATAAATACGCGCATGGCCTTTATTATGTCCATGCCCTTCTCATCGAGGCCGACGTAGGGCGAGAAGCAGGGCTCCCCGTCCTGGGGGACGAAGAAGTTCCAGGTCCAGCCGTCGGAGACGGTGTCCACGACGGCGCACATGCTCCAGTATTCGTCAAGGTCCATGCCCGCCATTTGCAGCGCCTCGACGCCCAGGAGCGTGGAGGAGGTGTTCATGCGGCTGCCCGGCTCGGCCGGGAGCAGCGACGGGTCGTTCGACCAGATGACATAGTCCGTGGAGTAGAGCTCGGCGTAGTCCTCAAGCTCCCAGTCCGCGACGTCCTCCGGGCACATGCCGAGCTCGGAGTACACCGTCGCCCCGCTCTCGAGCGGGGTGCCGGGGCGGTGGTCGCCGAAGAACACGACGATGACCGGCTCGTCCTGAGCGGCGAGGTGGTCCACCAGCTTGCCCAGGGCCTCGGAGCAGTCGGCCACGCCCTGGGTCACGGCGTTGAGCACGCCCACGGCCTCGTCGCCGAGGTCGGACTCAAAGGGGAAGTCGTAGCTCGAAAACTTGTCCGCCGTGTAGGGCGTGTGGTTCTCCATGGTGACGGCCCAGAGGAACACCGGACCCTCCCCGGCCTTCTGGTCGAAGAGCTCCGCCGTCACGTCGGCGAGGTAGTCGTCGGAGTAGAACTCGCCGGCGATCTTGCCGTACATGTAGCCCCAGTAGTCCGGCGCGGCGGCCGCCTCCGGGTCTATCGCGGCGAAGTCGCCGGAGAAGTACATGTCCTGAAAGCCCAGGGCCGTGTACAGCGCCGTGCGGTTGTAGATGCCGTCGTTGAAGGTGTGCAGGTAGGCCGTGTAGTAGCCCGCGTCGGAGAAGAGCTGCGGCAGGCTGGGATAGGTGAGCAGCTTCTCCTGCTCCCAGCCGTAGATCATGTCGTCCCAGCTGAAGAAGCGGGTGTTGATGCCCGTCATTATCTCGAGCTCGATGTTCTCCGTGCCATAGCCGAGCGTGTGCGTGTAGAACTTGCCGGACACGCCCTCGGAGCAGATGCGGTGGAAGTCCGCGACCGGGTCCTCGGCGTAGCTCACGCCGGGCAGCTCCGTCACGTCGAAGAAGGACTCGCCGAGGACGAAGATGACGTTCGGCTGCTCGTCCTTTTCCGTGTCCGGCAGCTCCTCGATCCAGCTCTGGGCGTTCATGAGCATCAGCTCCTCCTCGTCCGGCTCGGGGATGAGCTCCTCCTCCCCGCCGAGGACGACGGAGCGCCAGAGGCCGAGCAGCACGCCGCAGCGGCTGTTGTGGACGATCTGCGTGTCCTGCGCCGCCGCCTGTCCCGAGCCCGCCGGGCCGTAGAACCAGCTCTCGGCCGAGGCCGGCACGCAGAAGAGCGACGCAAACAGTATTGCCGAGACGAGCCCGGATATGAGCCCCTCGCGCAGCCGCGGCCTGAAGCGCCGCGAGGCGAAAAAGAGCCCGACGAGCACCAGCAGCATAATCACCACCGCCGCCGCGCTCTCGCCCGAGAACTTCATGGAGGCCTCGTTGAGCTCCATGATGCCGCCCACCTGGGTGACGAGGCGTATGTCCTGGACGTACAGCGGCGTGGAGGTTATGAGCATCTTGTAGTAGTTGGCGAAGCTCAGCCCCGCGACGGAGAGCGTGACTATGAGCCCGCCCGCGAAGATGCTCTGGCAGAGAAAGCCGAGCGTGCAGATGACCAGCCCCAGGAAGGCCGCCGTTGCGACGGCCCGGGGCGTAAAACCGAAAAGCAGTGCCGCGGCGTCTGCGAAGCTCTGCGTTGTGATAAGCTCCGAGACCGCCGTCAGCACCCAACCGGCCGCGAAGGCCGAGGCTGCGGAGCAGGCCACCGCTCGCTCCCGCCCCGGTCTGCGCCGGGCGCCGGGATGTTTCATTTCATTCTTCCTCAGTAGGCAAGCCTCTCGCTGAGGTAGGCGACGAGCTCGCTGATGGGCAGGCGGACCTGCTGCATGCTGTCGCGCTCACGGACGGTGACGCAGTTGTCTGCGGGCGTCTCGGCGTCGCCGACGGTGGTGAAGTCGACGGTCACGCAGAAAGGCGTGCCGATCTCGTCCTGGCGGCGGTATCGCTTGCCGATGGAGCCGGTGTCGTCATAGTCGCACATGAAGTGCTTGGAGAGCTCGGCGTAGAGCTCCTTGGCCGGGCCGGCGAGGACTTCCTTCTTGGAGAGGGGCAGCACGGCGACCTTCATGGGCGCGAGCGCCGGGTGCAGGTGCAGCACGACGCGGGTGTCGTTCTTCGCCGCGTCCACGACCTCCTCGTCGTAGGCGTCCGCGAGGAAGGCGAGGGTCACGCGGTCCGCGCCCAGAGAGGGCTCGACGACGTAGGGGATGTAGTGCTCGTTCTTCTCCTGGTCGAAGTAGCTGAGGTCCTGGCCGGAGTGCTCCTGGTGCTGGGTGAGGTCGTAATTCGTCCTGTCGGCCACGCCCCAGAGCTCGCCCCAGCCGAAGGGGAACAAATACTCAAAGTCCGTCGTCGCTTTGGAGTAGAAGGAAAGCTCTTCCTTCTCGTGGTCGCGCAGGCGGAGGTTCTCCTCGTTCATGCCCAGGCCGACCAGCCAGTCGCGGCAGAAGCCGCGCCAGTAGGCGAACCACTCGAGGTCGGTGCCCGGCTCGCAGAAGAACTCGAGCTCCATCTGCTCGAACTCGCGGGTGCGGAAGGTGAAGTTGCCCGGGGTGATCTCGTTGCGGAAGCTCTTGCCTATCTGGCAGACGCCGAAGGGGATCTTCCTGCGGGTGGTGCGCTGGATGTTCTTGAAGTTGACAAAGATGCCCTGCGCGGTCTCGGGGCGGAGGTAGACCTCGCTGGCCGAGTCCTCGGTGACGCCCTGGTGGGTCTTGAACATGAGGTTAAATTTGCGGATGTCGGTAAAATCCGACTTTCCGCAGCCCGGGCAGGGTATATTATGCTCACGGATGAAGGCGACCATCTCGTCGTTGGTCATCGCCTCGACATTCGCGCCCTCGACGGGGTTGTCCTTGAGCCAGTCCTCGATGAGCTTGTCGGCCCTGTGGCGCATCTTGCAGGCCTTGCAGTCGATGAGCGGGTCGTTGAAGGTGGTCACATGTCCGGAGGCGACCCAGACCTGCGGGTTCATCAGTATCGCAGAGTCGAGGCCGACGTTGTAGGGGTTCTCCTGGACGAACTTCTTCCACCAGGCCTTTTTGACGTTGTTCTTGAGCTCCGCGCCGAGGGGGCCGTAGTCCCAGCTGTTGGCAAGACCGCCGTAGATCTCGCTCCCGGCGTAGATGAAGCCCCGGTTCTTGCACAGAGCCACGAGCTTGTCCATCGTCTTTTCCGTGTTTTTCATTCTTTACTTCCTTTCCCGCAGATGGCTTCTGCGGAGATTTTGCATATGGCGGAGATATATGCTATAATGCCCCAGAACGGGCCGCCTTTGCCCCGTTCAGCGCACAGTACATATTAGCACATATGTCTTTCCTTAGCAACAAAAGTTAAACATTAGATTATCAAATAAAGTGAGGAACAGCAATGAAAAAGGCCGTTTTGAAGCAATACGCACGCCTCATCGCCCGCACGGGCGCAAATGTGCAGAAGGGCCAGAGCGTGCTCATCGTCGCCGGGCTGGATCAGCCGGAGTTCATAGAGATGCTCGCCGCCGAGTGCTACCGCGCGGGGGCCTCCGAGGTCGAGGTCGAGTGGCGCCACCAGCCGCTCACGCGGCTCGCCGTCCGCTACAAGAGCGCCAGGCGCCTGGGCGAGGTCAAGGCCTGGGAGGAGGCCAAGCAGCAGTGGCAGGCGGAGAACCTCCCCGCCCGCATCGTCATCCTCAGCGAGGACCCGGACGGCCTCGCCGGCATAAACCAGGCCAAGTACGCCTCCGCGATGCAGGCGCGGTATGTCAAGCTCCGCCCCTACATCGACGCGCGCGAGAACCGCGAGCAGTGGTGCATCGCCGCCGTGCCGGGCGTCAAGTGGGCCAAGAAGGTCTTCCCCGACCTGCCCAAGGGTCGGGCCGTCGAGAAGCTCTGGGAGGCCATCCTCTCCTGCTCCCGCGCGCTCGAGGGCGACCCGCAGGAGAACTGGCGTCAGCACAACCTGGAGCTCAAGTCCCGCGCCGAGGCGCTCAACGCCATGGGCCTCGTCGCGCTAGAGTACAGCTCCGCCAACGGCACGGACCTGCGCGTCGGCCTCATCCCCGAGGCTCTCTTCCTCGGCGGCGCGGAGCGCTGCCCGGTGAACGGCGTCATGTACGACCCGAACATCCCCTCCGAGGAGCTCTTCGTCACCCCCAGGGCCGGGGAGGCCGAGGGCATAGTGTACGCGACGCGGCCCCTCGCCTTCCAGGGCGTGCTCATAGAGGACTTCTGGCTGCGCTTTGCAGGCGGCCGGGTCGTGGAGCTGCACGCCGAGAAGAACGAGGACGCCCTGCGCACGCTGGTGGAGATGGACGAGGGCTCGGCCATGCTCGGCGAGTGCGCGCTGGTGCCCTACATGAGCCCCATCCGCGAGAGCGGCATCCTCTTCTACAACACGCTCTTCGACGAGAACGCGGCCTGCCACCTGGCCCTCGGCCGCGGCTACTCCAGCAACATCCGCGACTACGAAAAGTACAGCCTCGACGAGCTGCACGCCATGGGCGTGAACGACTCCATGGTGCACGAGGACTTCATGATAGGCTCCGCCGACCTCGCCGTCACGGGCGTCACCGCTTCCGGTGAGCGCATCCCCATCTTCCGTGACGGCGGCTGGGCGTTCTGAGCCGGGGAGGCACTATGAACAGAAAGAAAAACCGCGGCGCCCACCTCGACCGCCGCACGATCATCCTAATCTCCATAGGCGCGGCGCTGGCGATCATCATCATCGTCGCGGCCATCCTGCTCATGACCCGCTCCGGCGGCTCCGGCAAGTATGAGGAGCACTATTCCGCCGCCATGGAGTTCTACATCTCCGGCGACTTCGACAGCGCCGTGGAGGAGGCTCAGAAGGCCTACGACGCCGACCCCACCGAGGACGCCGCCGTGCTGCTCGCGCGCTGCTACGACCAGCGCGGGGACAGCACCTCCGCCATCTACGTCCTCGAGACCTGGCTCGGCAAGAGCTCCGGCTCCCAGGCCGAGGCCCTGCTGGCCTCCCTCAAGGGCGAGGCCGAGGAGGAAGAGACCATGACCATAGGCGGTAAGGAGGTCACGGAGGACACCGAGACGCTGGTCCTCACCGGCGTGGCCCTCTCGGCCGAGGAGCTCGACACGCTCTCGAAGCTCACGAACCTCACGGCCCTCTCCCTCAACGACTGCGGACTCACGGACGCCTCCGCCGTCTCCGGGCTCACGAAGCTCCGCTCCCTCTCGCTCAATGACAACGAGATAAAGGACATCTCCGCCCTCCGCGGCCTCTCCGAGCTGCGCACGCTCTATCTCTCCGGCAACCCCGTTGAGGACCTGACGCCGCTATACAGCCTCACCGGCCTCACGACGCTGGACATCCGCGACCGCGAGATAACCGACACCGAGCTCGCCGAGCTCGAGAAGAAGCTGCCGAACTGCACGGTATTCTCCGACGAGGCGACCGTGGAGGTCAAGGATCTCTCCCTCGGCGGCGTGGACTTCAAGTCCGACGTCACGGAGCTGGACCTCTCGGGCAGGGGCATAACCGACATCTCCGTCCTCGCCGACTGCACGGCGCTGGTGAGCCTGAACCTCTCGGGCAACGAGGTCTCCGACATCTCCGCGCTTGTGAACATGCCCGAGCTCACGCGGCTCGACCTCTCCTCCACCAAGGTCTCCAGCCTCTCTCCCATCATGACGCTGACGAAGCTGCAATACCTGAACCTCTCCAAGTCCGCCGTGACGAACCTCGCCGCGCTCTCCGGGCTCACGGAGCTCACGGAGCTGAGGCTCGACGGCTGCGCGGTGCAGAGCATCTCCGTCCTCTCCGGCCTCACCAAGCTGACCACGCTCAGCCTCAGGGACATGGCCATAAAGGACGCCGACCTCGCCTCCCTCGCGGGGCTCACGTCGCTCAAGACGCTGGACCTCACCGGCTGCCTCTCCCTCACCGGCGCCGGCGTGGACGCGCTCAAGGAGAAGCTGCCGAACTGCACCGTGACGGCCTCCGAGGAGATCTACGGCATCAAGCTCGGCGACGGCGAATACCAGGCGGCGGACACCTTTGTGGACGCCTCGGGCAAGAACGTCACCAGCCTTGAGAACGTCTCGCGCTTCACGGCGCTGCAGACGCTGCTTCTCAACAGCAACCCGGGCCTGAACCTCTCCGGCCTCGGCACGCAGACCTCGCTGACGGCGCTGGAGCTCTCCGACTGCGGTCTCACCTCCATAGGCGAGCTGCGGACGCTGACCGCGCTCAAGACCCTCAGCCTGATGCGCAACGACCTGCGCGACGTCTCCGCCCTCGGCGGCATGACGGAGCTCCGTGAGCTGCATCTGAGCTACAACGCGAAGCTCACCGACATCTCCGCGCTCTCGGGCTGCACCTCGCTCGAGTACCTCTCGCTCAACAACACCGGCGTCACCGAGCTCTCCGCGCTCAAGGACCTCAAAAACCTGCAGACTCTCGACCTTGAGAACTGCCCGCTCATCGACACCTCCGCGCTCTACGGCATGACGAGCCTGCGCACGCTCTATCTCTCCGGCTGCGGCATCTCCCGCACCGAGATAGGCTATCTGAGCTCCGCTCTGCCCAATTGCACGATATACGCATAAAATTTACAAAATACTCTTCTTTTTATCCGCCGTGTATGGTAATATATTTATGGCGATACCCATATACGCAGGAAGGAGCTGAAACCAATGAAGTTCACGTTTACGGAAAAGAAGATGGACGCCTCCGAGGAGCTGCGCGCCTATGCCGAGAAGAAGATCGGCAAGATAGACCGGCTTTTCAAGACGGAGAGCGAGGCCTTCGTGACCTTCAGCACGGAGCGCGGACGCTTCCGCGCCGAGGTGACCATCAAGAACAACGGAATGTTCTACCGCGTGAGCGAGCTGACCGGCGACATGTATGCCTCCATCGATTCCGCCGTTGCGAGCATCGAGAGGCAGATACGCAAGAACAAGACGCGCCTTGAGAAGAGGCTGCGTGATGGTGCGATAGAGCGTGAGATCAAACCCTTCCAGATCCCCTCGGACGACACGGGGGAGGAAGAATTCAAGGTCGTGCGCAACAAGAAGTTCTACATCGCGCCCATGTCCGTCGAGGAGGCCATCCTGCAGATGAATCTGCTCGAGCACGAGTTCTTCGTTTTCAGGAATGCCGAGGCCCGCGACGCCTTCACGGTCGTCTACCGCCGCAAGAACGGCGGCTACGGCCTGATAACGGACGACAAGGACTGATCCTACAAACTGAAAACACTATAAAAAGCCCCCGAAACCGGGGGCTTTTTTTGGGAGCTGATCACATATGCAATGGATAGAGGCGTCCTTCCGGACACATTCGCAGGACATAGACGCCCTGTGCGAAAAGCTCACGGAGCTGGGCGCGGACGGGCTGGTCATAGAGGACGAGGCGGACTTCCGCCGCTTTCTCGAGGAAAACCGGCAGTACTGGGACTACGTGGACGAGGAGCTGGAGGCGCGCTACCGCGGCGTTTCCCGCGTCAAGCTCTACGTGGAGGACTCGCCCGAGGGCCGCTCGCGTCTCGCCGCCTTCACGGACGGCACGGGGCTCGAGCCGGAGACGCGCGTCGTGGCCGACGAGGACTGGGCCGAGAACTGGAAGCAGTACTACAAGCCCATCGAGATAGGCGAAAAGCTGCTCATCCTCCCCCGCTGGGAGCCGGTACCGGAGGACCCGGAGCGGCTGCTGCTGCGCCTCGACCCCGGCCTCGCCTTCGGCACCGGCGCTCACGCGACGACGCGGATGTGCCTGGAGGAGCTGGAGAAATACGCCGGGCCCGAGAAGTTCGTGCTCGACCTCGGCTGCGGCAGCGGCATACTCGGCATAGGCGCCCTGGTGCTCGGCTGCGCCTACTGCGCCGGCTGCGACGTGGACCCCAAGAGCCCCGAGTCCGCCGCCGAGAACGCCAGGCTCAACGGCATCCGCGAGAGCATCTACAAGATGTACGTCGGCGACATCATCTCCGACGCCGGGCTGCGCGCCGAGCTCGGCTCGGGCTACGACATAGTGCTCGCGAACATCGTCTCCGACGTCATAATCCCCCTCGCGCCCCACGTCCCCGGCTTCATGTCGCCGAAGGGCGTGTTCATAACCAGCGGCATCATAGACGGCCGCGAGGCCGAGGTGCAGCGCGCTCTCGAGGCCGCGGGCTTTGAGACAGCAGACCACCTCCACGAGGAGGACTGGCACGCCTTTGTGTGCAGGCTCAAGTGAACAAAAAAGGCCCGGCCTCGCGGCCGGGCTTTTTTGCGCCGAAATACAAACAACCGGCCCCGTGGGGCCGGCCGTTTGCAAAAAGAGAGGGGAAAATGTATGGAAAAGGAGTGAGAAGTATCGGTATCAATAGATGTCGCTGGTCTCCATCAGCGTGACGTCGACCTGGAGGGTCTCGCCGTCGCGGTAGATGGTGAAGGTCATTATCGTGCCCACATCGTACTGCGAGATTATGGCGGCCACATCTGAGGTCTGGCGCACGCCCTCGCCGTTTATGGCGGTGACGATGTCGCCCACGCGGATACCCTGCGCCTCGGCGTCGGAGCCGGGGGCCACGTCCATGACGTAGAGGCCCTTGGGCAGGTCGAAATATTCCGCGGCGCTGTCCGGCATCGCACCGACCGTTATGCCAATGGCGGGGCGGCCCTTCACGGTGCCGGTTGCGATGAGCTCGTCGACCACGTTCTTGATGGTGGAGACGGGTATCGCAAAGCCTATGCCCTCGATGCCTGTGCCGCTGGCGTTGGCCGCCTTCATCTTCATGTTCGTTATGCCGACCACCTGGCCGTGCATATTGATGAGGGGCCCGCCGGAGTTGCCGTCGTTTATCGCGGCGTTGGTCTGCAGGAGGGTCATGGAGTGGTTGTTGTAGGGGATGTCGCGGCTGATAGCGGAGATTATGCCGTCCGTCAGCGTGCCGCGCAGCTCGGCGCCCAGCGGGTTGCCGATAGCGGCGACCGAGTCGCCCACGCTCACCTGGTCGGAGCAGAACTCCGCCGCCGTGAGTCCTTCGGCGTCTATCTTGAGCACCGCGAGGTCGCTCACGCCGTCTATGCCGACGAGCAGGGCCTCGAACTCCCGGTCGTCATACAGCGTCACCGTTGCAGAGTACGCGCCCTCGATTATGTGGGCGTTGGTGGCGATGTAGCCGTCCTCCGAGATCACTATGCCCGTGCCCCACAGGTAGCTCGTGTCGCTCACCATGGCGGTGATGCTGACCACGGAGGGATAGCACTTGGCGTAGATCTCCTGGAGGCTCAGCTCCTCAGCGTCCGGCTCGGATACGGGCTCGAGGGAGAAGTCCCCGGCCTCCTCCGCGCGCGGGATGTCGCTGTCTCCGGAGAGGACGCCCGGCGTGCTGTCGTAGTAGTCTGCGAAGAAGTCGCGGAAGTCGTCATACTCTTCCTCGTGTATGCCGTCGTCACGGCCCGGGACTGCAAAGTTGAGCACTGCCGAACCGTCCCTGGAGAAGAGGAGCGCCGACGCCGCGATTATGACCACTGCAAGGAGGCAGATGCCCGCTATGCGGAAGCCCGTCCGGCGGCGGCTGCGGCCGTTCCCGGCGTAGTCGGGAGAGGGGCCGGCGGCGCGGCGGGGAGGTAGTTGTGTGGGGTGGGGAGCCGCGTCCGCCGGCGGGGATGCTGTGGGCCTGTCGGGGGCTGCCGGACCTGGATCCGTGTCATACCATCCGGTCTGCCAGCTGTGAGGCGTTTCATTCATGTGGCTTACCCCCTGAGGTCAAATTAAAAATACCCTCGAATTTTGTGCTGGGTATGAATAAGTTTGAAACAAACTGTGAATTCACTGTTCTTCTCCCGGTTCTTCGGGCTCTGCGGCGCCCTCTGTATTTTTGGCCGCTTCGGATTTGCGGCGCAGCTCGGTCTTCTTGCGCGCCTCGGGCTTTTTGCGCGGCTCCGGCTTCTGCTTCGTCTCCTTCGCGAGGGTGAGCGTGAAGACAAAGTCCGTCAGCCCGTCGCGGCTCGTGACCGCGATGTCCTCGTTGTGCGCGTCGAGTATGCTCTTCACTAGGTAGAGGCCGAGGCCCACGCCGTCGCGGTCCAGGCTCCTGGAGCGGTCGGACTTGTGGAAGCGGTCGAAGATGAGCGGCAGGTCGTCCGCCGGGATGGTCTCGCCCCGGTTCTTGACGGAGACATAGGCCTTGCCGTTCTGCTTCCAGAGGGAGATGGTGATCTCCGTGCCCTCGGCGGCAAACTTCACGGCGTTGTCCAGCAGGTTGTAGAGCACCTGCGTGATGGAGTCCGGGTCCGCCGTGACGGTCATGTGGTCCTCCGGCAGCTGCAGCTGGACATCGAGGTGCTTTTCCTCCGTGCGCCCGTCGAAGCTGAGCAGGGTGCGGATTATGAGCTCGTTGAGGTCGAAGTCGCGCCGCTTGGTGAGGTCGGAACCCTCGCTCTTCATGCGCGAGAGGCTGAGCATGTGCCGCACGAGGCGGGAGAGCCGCCGCGTCTCGTCCGCGATGGTGGCGAGGTATTTGTCCTCCTGGTCCTTGGGTATGGTGCCGTCGAGGATGCCGTCGGCAAAGCCGGCGATGGTGGTCATGGGCGTCTTGAGCTCGTGCGAGACGTTGGCTATGAACTCGTTGCGCTGCTGCTCGGAGCGCTCCAGGCAGTCGGCCATGTTGTTGAAGGACGTGGTGAGCGCGGCGAGCTCATCCGTGCCCTTGTCCTCGCGGACGCGCACGGAGAAGTCGCCGTGCGCAAAGCGCCGCGCGGCGGCCGTCATCTCGTCGAGCGGCTCGGCCATCTTCTTGGACACCACCAGCGAGAGCACCAGCGCCAAAAACAGCACCGCCAGCGTGACGGCGAAGAACACCCAGATGAACGCGCTCCACGCGCCTATGATGGTGGAGCGGTCCGTGCTCACGAAGATATAGCCCATGAGGTCCTGAGCCCCGGACTGGGTTATCGGCATGGCGAAGACGTATCTCTTGGCCGAGAACAGCCCGCCGAGCTGCGTCACCGTGTCCAGGCAGCCGTCCCTGTCTATGGCCTCGATGTAGGCCGTGTCCACGTACCGGCCGAGGTGCTGGCAGTGGTAGAGCTCGTCGGAGCAGGAGACGATGAGGCCGTCGGGGTCGGTGACGAAGATGTGGTTGCCGGAGATGAGCGAGGTGCCGTTTAATATTATGCGCAGGGGCATGCCCGTCAGCCCTTCCTCGTTCGCGATGGTGGTGGTGAGGCGGGAGACGACCATGGCGTTGGACTCCATGTTGTCCCTGTGGGACTTTATGACGTAGCCCTGGCCGATGAACACAAAGGCCAGGCCTATCATCAGAAAGCTCACGAGCACCATTATCGCCGTCGCGAGGAAGTTTTTAAAGTAGATACTCTTCATACGTCATTGCGCGGGAATCTCAGTTCCCGGTGACCTCGAATTTATAGCCCACGCCCCAGACGGTCTTGAGCGACCACTTGTCCGAGACGCCCTCGAGCTTTTCGCGCAGGCGCTTGATGTGCACGTCCACCGTGCGGGAGTCGCCGAAGTAGTCGAAGCCCCAGACCTCGTCGAGCAGCTGGTTGCGGGTGTAGACCCTGTTGGGCGAGGCGGCGAGGTGGTAGAGCAGCTCCATCTCCTTGGGCGGGGTGTCCACCTTCTTGCCGTCCACGATGAGCTCGTAGGAGTCGAGGTTGATGATGAGCTTGTCGTACTCGAGCCGCTTGGCCGCGGGGCTGTCGCCGCCCTCGCGCCGGCGCATGACGGCGTGGATGCGGGCGATGAGCTCCTTGACCTCAAAGGGCTTGGTGACATAGTCGTCCGCGCCCATCTCGAGGCCGGAGACCTTGTCGTAGGTCTCGCCCTTGGCCGTGAGCATGATGATGGGCACGTCGGAGCTGGTGCGTATCTCGCGGCAGACCTGCCAGCCGTCCATGACGGGCAGCATGATGTCCAGCAGCACCACGTCCGGGTGCTCGTCCGTCGCGAGCTGCAGGCCCTTGCCGCCGTCGCCGGCGATGATGACCTCGAAGCCGTCCTTTTCAAGGTAGAGCCTCAGCAGCTCGGCTATGTTCTTGTCGTCTTCTATTACAAGTGCTTTTTTGTTCATATTATATTCCCTCCGATCCCAGGCGACAGTATTTTACACTCGCGGCGCGCCGCCTTGGGTTAAGAATCTGTTAATATTAAAAGGAGCGGGAAAAGTACCGCTCCTTTTTTGCGTTTTGGCAGCTTTTTCAGTCCGCCGCCGGGGCCGAGACGCGGAAGGCCCACTCGTCTCCCGAGCTCTTCCAGCCTAGGCTCGCGCCGTCGTCGCAGCAGACGAAGCCGTCTATCACCAGGCCCGTGCAGCCGGAGGCGAGGTAGGACCCGCTCTCGTCGTAGAGCCTGCCGCTGTCCGCGTCGTAGATGTAGGTGACGCCCGTCGCCGCGTCCTCTATGAAGGAGCAGTCGCCGGAGACGACCACGCGGCTGTATGCGTCCATGACCGCCGTGGTGCCGTCGGCCAGTTTCACCAGCCAGACCTCGCCGGAGCGGCCCAGCAGCTGAGTGCCGCCGGAGAAGTACACCTGCGAGCCGTCCGTGCGGAACACGCGCACGCCGTTCTCGCCCGCGACCCAGAAGCCGCCGTCGCAGGGCACGCCCGTGTAGCCGTAGAAGGTGGCCTCCTCCAGCGCCGTGGTGTAGTATGCCCCGCCGGCCTCGACATAGCCGTTGCCGATGGTCACGCCGTCCACGCCGGAAAACTCGCGCTTGACGGAGCCGCTCTTGTCGATGACGCACCAGGTGCCCTCGCGCTTGACCGCGGCGAGATTGCCGACAAAGCTGCCAGCCTCCTCAAAGGCCGGGTCTATCGAAAATTCGCCGTTCGTGTCGATGTATCCCCAGACGCCGTTGGTCTTGACCGCCGCAAGCCCGCCGGAGAAGGGCAGCGCGTCCTCGAAGAAGCTCGCGCGCTCCGAGGCGCGGTTTAGCACCGTGCCGTCAGCGGAGATGAAGCCCTTCTGGCCGTTCACATAGACGATGCTCATCAGCCCGCCCTCGCACTGGGCGAGGCTCGAGATGCTGCCGGCCTGCAGGTTCGTCCGCTCGCCGAAGTTCTCGGTGTCGAACACCACGCTGCCGTCCTCGGCGTAGCAGACGGCGAGGTTGGCCTGTTCGTCCTCTATGCAGAGCACGCCGAGCTCCATGGGCAGCACGGCGGTGTAGTCAAAGCCGGTGGTCCAGGCCCCGTCCGCGCCGCAGGCGGCGTACATGCCCTCGGCGTTCTCGAGGATGTAGATGTCGAGATACACCGTGTCCGTCTGGGTCTGATAGGCGGCGGTGGTCACGGCGGTGCAGACCGGGTCGAGGACTATCTCGCCCGATTCGGTCACCAGCCCGCCCGCAAAGGGCAGCAGCCGCCCGTAATTCGACGAGGGCTCCAGTTTCTCTATGAGCGCGCCGTCCGCGCGGGTGTACACGGCCTCGAAGGGGACGTAGTCCGTCAGCCGCTCGCGGTTCGTGTTCACGTTGGGCGCGGCGACGGCCGTGTTCTCTATGGCCACGGCCTCCCCGCTCTGGGCCTGCTCTATGGCGGGGTCTATATATTCTTCCTTCACCGTCTCAAGCTGCTCGGTAAAGCCGCAGCCGGAGAGGAACAGCGCCAGTATCAGCGCAGCAGCAAATATCTTTTTCATTTGGCAGCCTCCAGATATCCCTGAGAGGAGATGAACGCCTGGCCGACCCCGCCCTGGAGCCAGAGCCAGAGCGCGCGCTCCGGCGAATCCTCGGCCGCGGAGGAGCTGATGCCCGCGAGCACGTCCACCGTCAGCGGGTACTCGCCGGAGGCGATGGTCTCCGCCGTGGGCTCCACGCCGTCGATGGCCAGCAGCTTGTAGCCGTCCGCAAGGCCCATCAGCACGGCCTCGTTGTAAAATCCGTAGCCGAGCACCTCGTTGCTCGTGAGGGCGGCGCTCTCCTCGGAGACGGCGAGCTCGTCCGCCCCTATGAGCCGCCGCACCGCGGCCAGCGAGCCCGAGCCCTCGGGCCTGCCGAGCACGATTATGTCGCCCGTGCCGCCCATGCCGCTCCAGCTCTTGGTGCCGCCCGCCAGGACGGACTTGAGCTGAGCCGTGGTCATGCCGTCCACCGGGCTCTCCGCGCCGACGTAGAACACCAGCGCGTCGCGCGAGACGGCGGCCGTCTCCACGCCCTCGGGCAGCTCGTCCGGCTCCGCGGCCAGCACCAGCCCGGCCTCGCCGGACTCAAGCGCGGCCCAGGCCTCGCCCGTGCTGCCGAAGCTGAGCATGTCCGACGCGGACTCGCGCGTCTCGCCCAGCATTATCGCCGCTATGGCCTCGGCCAGCGGCCTCTGCGCCTCGCCCCCCGCGATGGTCGGGAAGTTCGACCTGTCAAAGGAATACTCCACCGTCGTGCCCGGCGTCTCCGTCGGGTCCGGGGCGAAGTCCCCGCAGCCCCCGAGCGCCAGAGCCAGCGCCAGTATGAGCAGGATCGGTATAAGTCTCTTCATATATGTCCTCCGTTTTCCGGTGTGAGCCTTAGTCTTTTTTGACACGCCTTATATTATATATAAACATTTATGAACAATCTGTCAATTATTCGTTTGCTCCTCTTGACATCGGCGCACTCGGGTGCTATATTAGCACTCGAGGTTCGAGAGTGCCAGCACCCCCGGGCCTGGAGTGCCAGTTAAGGAGCATGTGCGATGGACCTGAGCGGTCGCAAAAAGAAAATACTTGCCGCGGTCGTAGAGGAATACATACGCACGGCGGAGCCTGTGGGCTCCAAGACCGTGGCGCAGACCGCGGATCTCGGCTGCAGCTCGGCGACCATCCGCAATGAGCTGGCTGAGCTCGCCTCCATGGGCTATCTCGAGCAGCCGCACACCTCGGCCGGCCGCGTGCCGACGCCGCAGGGCTACCGGATGTACGTCAACGAGCTCATGCACCGCCAGAAGCTCTCCCTCGAGGAGACCGAGGAGATAAACCGCAGCCTCAACGAAAAGCTCCGCGAGCTGGACCACCTGGTCTCGAACGTCGGCGCCCTTGCCTCTAGCCTCACGAACTACCCAGCGATGGCGATAGCGGCCCCGCCGCCCGCCACCATAAAACGCTTTGACCTCATCTACATCGACGCGAACACCTTCATAATCGTCGCGATGATGAGCAACAATACGGTAAAGAACAAGCTGGTGCGCCTGCCGGTCTCGGTGGGCCAGGACATGATACAGCGCCTGTCCTCGGTTTTCAACGCAAACTTCACGGACGTGACGGAGGAGCGGATAACGCCGATCCTCATCCGCTCGACGGAGCGCGCGGTGGACGACACGATGGGCCTGACGGGCGTCATCGCCTCCTTTGCCCTCGAGATCCTCTCCGAGTCCCAGGAGGCCAAGACCTGCGTCACCGGCACGAACCGCCTGTTGTCCCAGCCGGAGTTCCAGGACCCCGCGAAGGCCCACGAGCTGATGAGCTACCTATCTGACGCGCGGCACCTGCACGACCTGGACGCCATCGACTGCGGCGGGGATGTGAAGGTCCTGATAGGCCCGGAGAACGTGGCCGAAGAGCTGCGCGACTCCAGCGTCGTCCTCGCGAGCTACGACATGGGCGGCGAGACGAAGGGCCTCATCGGCGTCGTCGGACCGACCAGGATGGATTACTCCACGGTCGCAGCAAAGCTCAGCCTCATAGCCCAGGCGCTCTCGCAGCGGCTTGGCGGCGGAGCGGCGCCCCCGCCGGGGATGGACAACAAACTCATAATAAAGGAAGATCCAAATGAGCAGTAAAATGAAAGACCCCCCGACGCCGGAAGAGGAGCTGCCGGCAGCGGAGCAGGAAACCGAAAAGCCCGCCGAGGCCGAAAAGGCCGCAGAAAAGCAGCCCGAGCCCGAGAAGGCCGAAAAGGCCAAGAAAGACGAGAAGGCGGATAAAGCAGAGAAGCCGGCGGAGCCCTCCGCGGAGTCGCTCCTCAAGGCGGAGAAGGACCGCTATCTCAGGCTCCTCGCAGAATACGACAACTACCGCAAGCGCAGCGCCAAAGAGCGCGAGAGCATATACACCGACGTCCGGGCCGACACTGTGACGAAGTTCCTGCCCGTCTACGACAACCTCGCAAGGGCTCTGGAACAGGCCACGAGCGACGAGGCCTACCGCAGGGGCGTGGAGATGATAATGAGCCAGCTCAAGGACATCCTCTCCCGCATGGGCGTCACCGAGATCGAGTCCATCGGTCAGAAGTTCGACCCCTCCCTCCACAACGCCGTCATGCACGAGCACGACGAGACGAAGGGCGAGGGCGAGATCGTCCAGGAGCTCCAGAAGGGCTTCAAAATGGGCGACAAGGTCATCCGGTTCGCGATGGTCAAAGTCGTCAACTGAATTTGTTTACTAAAATCTTTTCAAATACAACTGGAGGAAGAAAATCATGAGTAAGATCATCGGTATAGATTTGGGCACCACCAATAGCTGCGTGGCCGTCATGGAGGGCGGCGAGGCAGTCGTCATCCCCAACGCCGAAGGCGCCAGGACCACCCCGTCCGTCGTTGCCTTCTCCAAGACCGGCGAGCGTATGGTCGGCCAGGTCGCAAAGCGTCAGGCCATCACCAACCCCGACAGGACCATAAGCTCCATCAAGCGTGAGATGGGCTCCAACTACAAGGTCAACATCGACGGCAAGAGCTATACTCCTCAGGAGATCAGCGCCATGGTGCTGCAGAAGCTGAAGACCGACGCCGAGGCCTATCTGGGCGAGAAGGTCACCGAGGCCGTCATCACCGTCCCCGCGTACTTCACCGACAGCCAGCGTCAGGCGACCAAGGACGCCGGCAAGATCGCCGGCCTCGAGGTCAAGCGTATAATCAACGAGCCCACGGCGGCGGCTCTGGCCTACGGCCTCGACAAGGAGACCGACCAGAAGATCATGGTCTACGACCTCGGCGGCGGCACCTTCGATGTCTCCGTCCTCGAGATCGGCGACGGCGTCATCGAGGTCCTCGCGACCGCCGGCAACAACCGCCTCGGCGGCGACGACTTCGACGAGTGCGTCACCAAATACCTGGTCGACGAGTTCAAGCGCGATCAGGGCATAGACCTCTCCACCGACCGCGTCGCCATGCAGCGTCTGCGTGAGGCCGCCGAGAAGGCAAAGTGCGACCTCTCCGGCGTGACCAGCACCAACATCAATCTGCCTTACATCACGGCTGACGCCAACGGCCCGAAGCACCTCGACGTCACCCTCACCAGGGCCAAGTTCAATGAGCTGACCCATCACCTGGTCGAAAAGACCATGGGCCCTGTGCGCCAGGCTCTGTCCGACGCCGGCCTGAAGGCCAGCGACCTCTCCAAGGTCCTGCTCGTCGGCGGCTCCACCCGTATCCCGGCCGTGCAGGACGCCGTCAAGAACCTCACCGGCAAGGACGGCTTCAAGGGCATCAACCCCGATGAGTGCGTGGCCATCGGCGCGGCCATTCAGGGCGGCGTGCTCGGCGGCGACGTGGAGGGCATCCTCCTGCTCGACGTCACGCCTCTGTCCCTCGGCATCGAGACCCTCGGCGGCGTGTTCACCAAGCTGATCGACCGCAACACCACCATTCCGACCAAGAAGAGCCAGATCTTCTCCACCGCCGCGGACAACCAGACCTCCGTTGAGGTCAACGTCCTGCAGGGCGAGCGTGAGATGGCGGCCTACAACAAGAGCCTCGGCCGCTTCAACCTCGACGGCATCGCCCCGGCCCGCCGCGGCGTGCCTCAGATAGAGGTCACCTTCGACATCGACGCCAACGGCATCGTCAACGTCAGCGCCAAGGACCTCGGCACCGGCAAGGAGCAGCACATCACCATCACCGCCTCCACGAACCTCTCCAAGGAGGACATCGACAAGGCAGTGCGTGAGGCTGAGCAGTACGCCGCCGAGGACGCCAAGCGCAAGGAAGAGGTCGACACCCGCAACGCCGGCGACCAGATGGTCTATCAGACCGAGAAGACCCTGCAGGAGATGGGCGACAAGCTCGACGCCTCCGACAAGGCTGAGGTCGAGGCCAAGCTCGAGAGCCTGAAGAAGGCCCTCCAGGGCAGCGACACCGCGGCCATCAAGTCCGCCACCGACGAGCTGACCCAGGCCTTCTACAAGGTCAGCGAGAAGCTCTATCAGCAGACCGGCGCCCAGGCCGGCGGCCCGGACATGGGCGGCCAGCAGCCCGGCGGCAGCAACGGCGGCAACGACGGCGGCCAGCAGTACTACGACGCCGACTACGAAGTGGTCGACGACGACAAGAAGTGATATCACTCAAGACCCTCTCTTATAAAACGACCCCCGCGCAGAATGCGGGCGCACGAAAGTGCGCCCGCAAAAGCGCGTAATGTGAGGTGAAAAGCAGATGGCGGAACAGAAAAGGGACTATTACGAGGTGCTCGGCCTGAAGAAGGGCGCCTCGGAAGAAGAGATCAAAAAGGCATACAGGAAGCTGGCGAAGCAGTATCACCCGGACCTCCACCCCGGCGACAAGGACGCCGAGGCGAAGTTCAAGGAGGTAAACGAGGCCGCTCAGGTGCTGAGCGACCCGGAAAAGCGCGCGAAGTATGACCAGTACGGTCACGCGGCCTTCGATCCTTCCCAGGGCTTCGGCGGTTTTGACGGGGCCTCCGGCTTTGGAGGATTCAGCGGCTTCGGCGGCTTTGGAGATATATTCGGCGATCTGGGCGACATCTTTGGTTTCGGCGGCGGCTCGTCTCAGCGCAGCGGCCCGAAACGCGGCGAGAGCCTGCGCGCCTCGGTCACCATCAGCTTTGAGGAGGCGGCCTTCGGCTGCAAGAAGGAGATAAACGTCTCCAAGGTGGAGCAGTGCCCGGACTGCCACGGCACGGGCTGCGCGCCCGGCACGACGCCCGAGATCTGCCCGGACTGCCACGGCACCGGCAGCGTCCGCACGACGCAGCGCACCCCCTTCGGCATGGTGCAGTCCCAGGGCCCCTGCCCGAAGTGCGGCGGCACCGGCAAGATAATCCACCAGCCCTGCCCGACCTGCAAGGGCAAGGCCAACGTGCGCCGAAACCGCAAGCTCAGCGTGAACATACCCGCCGGCATAGACGACGGCCAGACCATATCCATGAAGGGCCAGGGCAACGCCGGCCGCGACGGCGGCCCCGCGGGCGACCTGCTGGTCACGGTCTCCGTGCGCCGGCACGAGACCTTCGAGCGCGACGGCACCTCCGTCCTCTCGAGCGCGAACGTGAGCTTTGCCCAGGCGGCGCTCGGCGCGGACATCGAGGTCCCGACGCTTGACGGCAAGGTCAAGCTCACCATCCCCGAGGGCACCCAGCCCGGGACGGTGTTCAGGCTCCGCGGCAAGGGCATACCCTTCCTGCGCGGCTCGGGCCGCGGCGACCAGTACGTCACCGTGAACGTGGTCGTGCCCAAGAACATGACCGCCGCCCAGAAGGACGCGCTGCGCGAGTACGCAAAGGCCATGGACGGCCGCGCCCCCGAGAGCAGCAGCATCTTCGGCCGCAAAAAGAAGTAAACGAAGCTCTAAAGGTGTAAAAGTTTTTTGCCCCGCTTTTTTACAAAAAAGCGGGCGCCATCCAGGGGCCGCGCCCCTGGTCGCGCTCCGAAGAGCGCGAAACCCCCTTGTGCTAAAAAAGGTCAGGAAGGGGGTTCAAGGGGGGAAACCCTACCAAGGGGTTTCCCCCTTTTATTATTGCTTCTTATTGCACAGCGCCCCGCCGCGTGCTAAAATGGCGGTTATGGAAAAAGTATTGCCAAAACTCAAGAGGATCGCCGCGGTGCATGACATATCCGGCTTCGGGAAGTGCTCGCTCACCGTGGCGCTGCCGGTCGTTTCCGCCACGGGGGTGGAGTGCGCCTGTATGCCGACGGCGCTCTTTTCCACGCACACGGGCGAGTTCACGGGCTGGACCTTCCGCGACCTCACGGACCAGATGCTGCCCATGGCCCGGCACTGGCACAGCATCGGCGTGCCCTTTGACGGCATCTACTCCGGCTACCTCGCCTCCCCCGCCCAGGTCGGGCTGCTCGGCCGGGTGATAGACGAGCTCGCGGGCCCGGAGACGCTCATCGTCTGCGACCCCGCCATGGCCGACAACGGCCGCTATTACGCCGGGCTCGGCGACGAGCTGCGGGACGCCTTCCGCGCGCTGTTCGCCCGCGCCCACGTAGTGACCCCGAATATAACAGAGGCGGCGCTCCTCACAGGCGAGGAGTACCGCCCCGCTCCGCACGACGCGGAGTATATAGACAGGCTGTTTCGCGGCCTGGAGGGCCTAGGCCCCCGCGTCGCCGCCATAACCGGCGTGCACCCGTCGGCAAACGAGATCGGCACCGTCGTGCGCGATTTCACGACGGGCGAGAGCTTTTCCGCCATGGCTCCGGCGCTCGCGGGCGTGTTCTACGGCACGGGCGACATCTTCGCCTCCGCCTTCGCCGCGCTGCTGGTGCGCGGGGCGGGCGCCGGTCAGGCGCTGGAGGCCGCAAGCGCGCTGGTGCGCGGGAGCATAGAGCGCAGCTTCCTGCGCGATACGCCCCGGCCCTGGGGCGTGGATTTCGAGGGCGTGCTGCCCGACTACATCCGCCGCGTGGAGGCCATCTTCAGTCCTTCGACTTGAGCGCGAGCTCGTAGAGCTCATTTTTTGAATACCCCGTGTCAGCCGCAGCGAGCTTCGCCGCCTCCTTCAGGGAGCGGCCCTCCCTGCGGTAAAATTTTACCCTCTCGAGCGCCGCATCCGCCGTCGGCAGCTCCTCCGTCTGCTCCGGCGCGCCCTCGACGACGAGGACGAACTCGCCCCTCGGCGGCTCATCCGCATAGAGCGCGACCGCCTCCGCCAGCGTCGTGCGCACGACCTCCTCGTGCAGCTTGGTGAGCTCCCGGCACAGTGCAATTCGCCGGTCCGGCCCGAAGGCCTCCGCCA
>ENA-OPCE01000126-OPCE01000126.1-human-gut-metagenome-genome-assembly--contig:-NODE-126-length-73005-cov-10.658177_pt1 | contig 73005 bp, 72 predicted proteins | sample MGYA00241247_ERZ501474 | MGnify/ENA primary metagenome ERZ501474 (study PRJEB25962, sample SAMEA2042572) | human gut metagenome | biome: human gut; feature: human-associated habitat; material: faeces... | reverse complement strand
CAGCCGGTGCAGCCGGTGCAGCCTTCTGCTGCTGGCCCATGGCATAAAGCTCCTGCGCATTGAGGCCGCCTGCCTGCTGGGCCATGCCCATGCCCATGAAGCCCATCATCGCGCCGTTCTTGTTCCCGGCGGCGGTCTTCATCGCTTCGGCCTGTGCCTGCACCATGTGCGCCGCTGCCATGTTGGTGTTGCGGAAAACGGCAGACTTTTGCAGCTCCTTGATGGTGGCCTCGTCCTCGGCGGAGGCGGTCACGGAGTTGACGCCCACGGCGACGATGGCCAGACCCCTTGTCGCGCCCCACTTGCTGGACAGAACCTCGTTCATGGCCTGGGCCAGCTCCATGGTGTGGCCGGGCAGGGCGGAATACCGGATGCCCTGGGCGGAAATCCGGGCAAACGCGGGCTGCAAAGCAGTGAGAAACTCGGATTTCAGCTGGCTGTCCAGCTGGTCGCGGGTGTAGTCCTGAGATACGTTGCCGCATACGTTCTTGTAGAAAAGCATGGGGTCGGCGATCTTGTAGGAATACTCACCGTTGCAGCGGATGGAAACGTCCATGTCAAGGCCGATGTTGTTGTCCACGACCCGGAAGGGGATGGGGGCGGGGGTGCCGTACTTGTTGCCAACCAGTTCCTTCAGGTTGAAGAAGTACACCCGCTGATCCTTGGCGGTATCTCCGCCGAAGGCGAAGCGGCGCTTGAGGGTTTCCCAGCTGCTTTCCAGACCTTCCAGACCGCCCTGGAAAATGGTGGGTTCGCTGGAGGAATTCCAGGTGTATTCGCCGGCCTCGGCGGCGAACTCCGCAATCTTGCCCTGCTCCACGATCATCATGCACTGCCCCTCGTTGACGGCGATGACGGAGCCGTTGGAAATGATGTTGTCAGAGCCCTTGGTGTTGCTGCTGCGGGAGGAGGTGCGCTTTTTGCCCTTGGTGACCAGAACGTTGGCCGCCATGCTGTCACAGTAGAAATACTCTTTCCACTGATCGGCAAGGACGCCGCCTGCCGATCCCAATGCTGCTTTGATCAGACCCATAATGCTTTCTCCTTATGTAAAAAATTTTTTGATATCAAAACTTTCCGCCGCCGCCACCGTGGCTGCTGCCGCTGGAGGACGTGTGGACGGAGCTGCCGCCACCGCCGGAGTTGCTGCTTTCCTGCTGGATGCGGGTTTTGGTGACGTTGCTGTATAGAAACAGATCCCGATTGGTGCGCAGGTGGTAGGAGCTGTCGTTCAGGTAGCTGCCCGCGCTGCGCTGGGGGCGCTTGGTATTCATGCAGGCGCGCATGATGAGGACGGTGATCCCGCCGATGACCGCGCCGATCACAATGGAAATCCAGACATTTACGTGCCGGGGCTGCTCATAATAGACCACCTCTTCCTGATCGCCGTGGTAGTAATCGCCGGAGGTGTCTGCGTACCCGTCAATGGGAGAGCCGTCACGGTAGGCGGAAAAATAGGTGGGCAAAGCATCCAGAAACGCGTCGAAGGCGCCATAATAATCGCCGTTTTTCAGGTAAGGAAGGGCGGTTTCGCCAACCTGCTGGATGCCATAGTCCGTCAGAGCGTAGATGGCATTTCCCTTTGTGGAAATGTACCAGTCCCGTTCCTCCATGGACAGAAGGAACAGAACGCCGTTGTCTGCATAGCCGTTGTAATCGTAGTAATCGTCGGCATAGTCCTGAGGTCTTTTCCCGTCCAGGCTGTCCACCGTCAGGATGACCACGTCCATCCCGTATTCCTGGCGAAGCGCCTGCGCCTTTTCGTCCAGTGCCGCTTCCTCCGAGGAAGACATGAGATCGGCGTTGTCAATGACATATTGCTGCTCCGCGTCGGCGCTCAGGAACAGAGAGGGGAAAAGCAGCAGGCACAGAATCAGGCAAATCACTTTGTGTTTCATACTGTCTCCCTCCTTAAAGCATCAGAAGCTGCACCAGCGACGCAAGCAATGCGACACCGGCGGTGATTCCGGCAAACCATGCGGCGGTCTTCTTGGGGCAGATGGGGAACGCGCCGGTCATTTTGCCGGTCTGGCCGTTCATGGCGAATGTGTAGATTTTGTCCTTATACTTCGTGTTCAGAATCCACACGGGGAAGAATACGTAGCGCGCTTTGTTGTGCTTGATGTTCAGCTGCCGGGAGGTGGGAACCACCGAGGAATAGCTGGCAAAGGTGCTTTGCAGCCGGTCGTCCATGGCGGCGTCCACCCGCTGACGAACCCGCTGCTCACCGTTTTCCGAGGGAACGTCGTACTTGTCGGCAAGATACCCGGTGAGATACGCCATATCGAAGGATGTGAGCAGCTTGTAGTCAAACGGCTCAATGGACTCCATAAAGTCGTCCTCCATTTTGGTAGAGCCGTCCATGGGAATGCCTACGAAATCCGCCGCCGCATCCCGTTTCAGCAGGAAATGGTCGGTTTTGGTGTATTCATACTTGGAATCCGACCAGGTATGTACCCGTGTGGCCTTGTAGCTGCCGCTGAAATCCGCGGCGCAGTCATACAGCCAGAAGGGGACGTACATTCCGGTGATCTTTTCCAGCCGCTGTTCCGAGGTAAAGCCCTTGGGAAGAAGGGGCTTGCCCTTGCAAAGACGGAGAAAGGCCGCCTTGGCGTCTTCCTTGTTTTTCTGAAAGGGGATGACGCCGTCGGGCTTCAGGCCGCCGCTGAGACGGGCGGGCATAATGGTGGGATTTTCGCAGTAGGGACAGAAGGAAGCCGCCGTGTTCTCGTCGCAGAGGATTTCTCCGCCGCAGGAGGGACACTGGAAGACACGCAGGGTGCTTTCCTCGTCCTCGCTGAATGACTCCGTCTGTTCCGGCTCCCACTGAAATTCCTCGTCGCCCTGGGGGTTCTGGCTTTCGTTGAACGCCCGGACGGTGTCGAGGTCAAAGGTGTTGCCGCAGTATTCGCAGGTCAGCTTCTGAGCGTCCGACCCAAAGTGCAGACCGGCATTGCAGCATGGGCATTTGTATTCCAGGACGCGGGTTTGTTCCTCCATGGTTTTCTCCTCCAATCATTCTCTCAGATATTGTAGGGCGCAATCCACAAATACGGCCGCGCCTGTGGAAAGGACGCTCTCGTCGAATTTCACCTTGGGATGGTGCTGGGGGTAAACATAGCCCTTGGACGGCTCGCCCGCCGCCAGCGCCAGCATCAGGGAGGGAACCTCGTGGCTGACATAGGCAAAGTCCTCCGAGCCGCCGCCCCGGGCAGGCTTCCCGCCGCTGAGTTCTGCCGTGGTGAACGCGCGGTTTGCGCCCAGCAGATCTTTGAGGTATCCCGTGACCATTTCCGAAAGTCCCTTGTCGTTGACAAGGGTGGGGCAACCGCTGCCGAAGCTGACCTCGGCGCCGGCACGGAAGGCTTCCGCCACGTTTTTCGCAATGGCGGTCATGCGCTCTTTCAGATAGGCGCGGGTCTTCTCGTCATAGGTGCGGATGGTACCGCCCATGGTCGCCGTGTCGGGGATAACGTTCCCGGCTTCTCCAGCGTGGAAAGTGCCAATGGTCAGGACTGCCTCGTCGGAAGCGGACAGCTCCCGTGCGTGTATCTCCTGGAGAGCGATGAGGATGTGCGCCGCCGCCGTCAGGGGGTCGATGCCATTCTGGGGCGCGGAGCCGTGACAGCCCTTGCCATGCACCCGGATGGTGAAATAGTCCGCCGCTGGGGCGCTGACACCGGGGGCGGAGACCACCACCGTTCCCGCCGGGAGCGGCATTCCCGCCGCTACATGAATCATCAGGGCTGCGTCGGGTCTGGGATTTTCCAGCACGCCGGAGGCAATCATGTCTTTGCTGCCCTCGAAAATTTCCTCTGCGGGCTGGAACATGAGCTTGACCATGCCGTCCAGCTCCGACTCGTGGGCTTTCAGGATTTTCGCCGCGCCCAGCAGCATGGCGGTGTGCATATCGTGACCACAGGCGTGCATCCGTCCGTTCTGGCAGGCGAACTCCACGTCGGCCTCCTCGGCAATGGGCAGGGCGTCCATATCCGCCCGAAGCAGTATCACTTTCCCACCGGGCTTGCCGACAGTTGTAACAAGTCCCGCTTTTCCGCATTCCTGAACGGTGTATCCCATTTTCATAAGCGCGGATTTTACATAAGGCTTTGTTTCCGTCAGGTCAAATCCGGTTTCCGCGTGGGTGTGAAGCCACAGACGATGGGATTTGATTTCCTCCTGAAGCGCTTTGGCTTCCTGTAAAATTTGTTCCTTCGTCATATAAATCAGCCCCTTTCATCTTTAGTATGCCTCGCTACAGAGAAAAGTCCGCATTGTCGTACTTGGAAAAATCCACGGCTTTGGGCTTGGCCGGGATGCGCTTGCAGGGATCGTACTTGAATTTGCGGCACTGGTCGTCCACCGTTTTCAGTCCCTTTTTGGCGCACAGAATCTGCCCGCCGCCCAGACGGGCGCCGTTCGCGCAGTAGGCGCAGGAGCGTTCTATTTTCTTGCGAAACAGCATAGCGGTACCCTCCCAATCTTCATTCCTGTATTATACACCAATTACTTTAGAAAAGCTACCCCTTTTTTAAGGCAACACCGCACAATTCGGCAAGAAGTCTCAGACAGGATTTTTGCTCCAATTCAAAGTTCCGAAAATGGAGGAATACTGTATGTATTTCCCATTTTCGGAACTGCGGAAGTGGGGCAAAAAGACGGCTGAGACTCGCAGACGCAATTGCGCGGTGTTGCCTTGAGCTTTATCACCAGCGCCCCGATGGACAGCACCCCGAAGGGAAGCCAGACGCCGTAGGCCATCAGCACGGCCAGGGCGAGGGAGAAAAGCGTTTGCAGCAGCTTTCCTAAAAAGTACGGCTTCATGGAAAGCCCCGCCGTGACGGACACGGTCTGCATGGTGACGCACAGGCCGCCGAAGGCCAGAAGCCCTGAGCAAATGCTGAACCGGGCGGAAACGTCCGGGACGGCAAGCAGCTCACAGCAGCCGTTGGAAAGCTCCAGAATCCCCGTAATTGCGACCTGTACCGCCGCCGGGAGAATCCAGAAAATCCACCGCTTCAGAAATGCCAGCAGAACCCGGAAAAGCACCACCCAGCCGCATACCGTGGCCATGACCTGAATTGCGGTGTTCAGGGCGGAAGAAGGGGAGTGAGGACTTGTCTTTGTCAGTCTGACGGGAGCGGTAGACTTTTTCGGAATCACCAGCGAGGCAAATAACGCGCCCGCAATATGAATACCCCACAGCGCCCAGGCCATCCATCGGCGGGGAAACATGGACGCCGCCATGCCGAACAGGAACGCAGGCCCCGCATTGCTGCAAAAGGATAGCAGACGTTCCGCCTCCGGTTTTGTCAGCTGCCCATTGCGGAAAGCGGCGGCGACGTTCTGCGCCCCCACGGGGTACCCGCCCAGAAACGCCGGGATCAGCAATGATTCCGCCCCCTCCGGTATCCCGAACAGCCGCCCCAATGGCCGCAAAACGATCAAAGAGCTGCCAAGCAGGGAGCTTGTCAGCAGAATGGACAGCACGAAAAAGGGGAACAGGGACGGTATCACCGTCCGCAGGCACAGCCCGATTCCCTGACGCGCCCCCTCGATTGCCGTCCGACCGTCCAGAATCAGTGCCAGCATCCCCAGACTCACACAAATCCCCGTCCAGAAATTTCTTCGTTTCACCAGACCTCACCTCGGAAGAATCTATGCAAATCGCAGGCTGTCCATTCATATGCTTTTCCCAAGGGGGCTGGTTTCATGGGGAAGGGACGAATGATTTTGCAGCGACTGGCAGACGGGGCTGACCTTTCCGCGGAGCCGCTGCCGGGGCAGCCCATTGTGGAGATCGCCGGCGACCGGCGGGTACTGATCGAGAACCACTTCGGCGTCAAGGAGTACAGCCGGGAGAAAATCGGGGTCAAGGTGGAATACGGTCTGGTCTGCGTCTGCGGCTGCAATCTGGAGCTGATCCGCATGACGAAGGAGCAGCTGATCATTTCCGGAAGAATCGACGCGGTCACGCTGATCCGGAGGGGATAACATGGATATCTGGAAATCCTTGGACGGCATGGTGGAGGCGGAGCTGACCAGCGCGGAACCGGGGGCGGCGCTGGAAGCAGCCAATGCCCGAGGCATCCCGCTTTACGACGTGATACAGGTGGGCGACCTGACTGCCCGGTTCCGGGTACGCAGGCGGGATTACCGGGCGCTGGAAGCCCTCAGCGAAAAGCGGGGAGAGACGCTGCGTCTGCGCCGCCGTCTGGGCGCGTACTGGACGCTGAAACGGCTTCTGGCACGACCTATGCTGATGGGCGCTCTGGCGGTGTTTCTGGCGGCGGCGATTTTCCTTCCCACCCGTATCTTTTTCGTGCGGGTGGAGGGCAATGTGACCACGCCCACCCGGCTCATTCTGGACGCCGCGGGGGAAAGCGGCATCCGCTTCGGCGCTTCCCGGCGGGCAGTGCGGAGCGAAAAAATGAAAAACGCCCTGCTGTCGGCGCTTCCCCAGCTGCAATGGGCGGGGGTGAACACCTCCGGCTGCGTGGCCACCGTCTCCGTGCGGGAGCGGACAGAACCGGAGGTGACGGGGCAGGATTCGGCGGTGAGCAGCATCGTGGCCTCCCGGGACGGCTTCATCGTCTCCGCCACGGTGACCCGGGGCAATTCTCTGTGCCGGGTGGGGCAGTCGGTGAAGGCGGGGCAGGTGCTGATCTCCGGGTACACCGACTGCGGCATCTGCATTCAGGCGACGAGGGCGGAGGGGGAAATTTACGCCCAGACAAGCCGGGATTTTGCCGCCGTGACCCTGGTCAAGTGGACGGCTCGGGGGGAGCAGACCGGCGTCAGGCGAAAATACAGCCTCATCCTCGGAAAAAAACGCATAAATTTATGGAAAGACAGTGGAATTTTGCAGGGCAGTTGTGATAGAATGGATAGGCGATATGAACTGACCCTGCCGGGCGGCTTTCGCCTGCCGGTCACGCTGTGCGTGGAGGAATATACTTTCTACGATTGGGAAAGGATGACTTTGGAGCCGGAGGCGGCGGAAGCGGCGCTTTCCCGGTTTGCCCAGAGCGCTCTGACCCAGCAGATGGTTGCCGGGCGGATCATAAGCCGGGAGGAATCGGTCACGCAGTCGGAGGATAAGTACCTGTTGGAAGGAACGTATGCCTGCGTGGAAATGATCGGCCGGGTTCGCAGAGAACAGATTGGAGATACAAATGGGAAAAGTGGTTGAACGAATCGTCAACGCCGAGCGGGTGGAGGACCTGATCACGGTGTTTGGCTCTTTTGACGAAAATATCAAACGAATTGAGGATGCCCTGAACGTCCGGGTGGTGAACCGGGGGACAGACCTCCGGGTCTCCGGGGACGAGGAAATGGCGGATAAGGCCGTGCGCACGCTGGAAGGGCTGCTGTCCTTGGCCGCCAAGGGCGAAACCATCGATGAGCAGCGGGTACGGTATCTCATTACCCTGGTCAACGAGGGAAACGACGCCCAGGTGGCGCAGATGGCGAAGGACGTTGTCTGCATCACCGCCAAGGGAAAGCCCATCAAGGCCAAAACCGTGGGTCAGCAGAACTACATGAAGGCCATCATGAAGAACACCATCACCATCGGCGTCGGCCCCGCCGGTACCGGCAAGACCTATCTGGCAGTCGCCGCCGCCGTGGCTGCCTTCCGGGAGCGCACGGTGAACCGTATTATCCTCACCCGCCCGGCGGTGGAGGCGGGAGAGCGGCTGGGCTTCCTGCCCGGCGACTTGCAGAATAAGGTAGACCCCTACCTGCGGCCGCTGTATGACGCGCTGTACGATATGCTGGGGGCGGAGACCTTCCAGAAATATCAGGAGCGCGGCTCCATTGAGGTTGCGCCGCTGGCCTATATGCGCGGCCGCACCCTGGACGACAGCTTCATCATTCTGGACGAAGCCCAGAACACCACCCGGGAGCAGATGAAAATGTTCCTGACCCGCCTTGGCTTCGGCTCGAAAATCGTCATCACCGGCGATGTGACCCAGATCGATCTGCCCGACGATAAGGTATCCGGCCTGAAGGACGCCGTGCGGGTGCTGGACGGGGTGAAGGACATCGCCATTTGCCGCCTGACCGCCGCGGACGTGGTGCGCCACGCCCTGGTGCAGGAGATCATCAGCGCCTACGAGCGCTCCGCTCAGAAAAAGGAAGTCAAAAAACCGACCCGTCAGATTCAGGGCCGTTACCATCAGAGGAAGAATTGACATGAGACATAAAATCAACATCGTATTTGAGCAGCTGAGCCTGCAGAAATTTGCCATCAAAAGCATCATCCGCACCTGCATCAACGCGGTTCTGGACGCAGAGGGCATCAATGTCCCCTGCGAAATCAACGTCCTTGTGACGGATGACGCAGGCATTCGGGTGGTCAACCGGGAGAGCCGCCACATGGACAAGCCTACGGACGTGCTGAGCTTCCCCATGTTCCAGCTCATCGCCGGGGAACCGCCCACGGACTGGACGGACTTTCAGGATCCGGAGACCGGGCTGGTGCCGCTGGGGGATATGTGCATTTCTCTGGAACGGGCGATTGCCCAGGCCAAGGAGTTCGGCCACTCCACCCGCCGGGAGGTGGGATATCTCACCATCCACTCCATGCTCCATCTGCTGGGCTATGACCATCTGGACGAGGGCGAGGAAAAGAAGAAAATGCGCGGCAGGGAGGAAGCCATTGCCGCGTCCATCCCCAATATGAGCCGGGACTGAGGAGACTGGAAAATGAAAACAAAATCCGCTATGATCACCATCGCCGGACGCCCCAACGTGGGCAAGTCCACTCTGACAAACTATCTCGTTGGCGAAAAAATCGCCATCGTATCCAATAAACCCCAGACCACCCGCAACCGTATCTGCGGCATCGTGACGAGAGGGGACACCCAGTTCGTGTTTGTGGACACTCCCGGCTACCACCGGGCAAGGACGAAGCTGGGGGATTACATGGTGAATGTTGCCCGGGAATCCATTTCCGACGTGGATTTGACCATCCTTGTGGTGGAGCCGATTGCATCCATCGGCCCCCAGGAGGAAGGGCTGATCGATAAGATCAAGAGCAGCCATTGCCCCGCCATTCTCGCCATCAACAAGATCGACACCGTGGAGAAAGACACCCTTCTGGAGGTCATCGCCGTCTATTCCCAGGCGGCGGCCTTTGACGCCATCATCCCTATCTCCGCCAAAACCGGCGACGGAGTGGAGGATCTGCTGGAAACCTGCGGCAAATACGCCGAAGAAAGCCCCTTCCTGTTCCCGGAGGACGTGACCACCGACCAGCCCGAACGGCAGGTAATGGCGGAGATCATCCGGGAAAAGCTGCTGTGGTGCCTTGACCGGGAGGTTCCCCACGGAACCGCCGTGGAGATCACGAAATTCTCCGAGCGGGACAGCGGCATCATCGACATTGACGCCACCATTTACTGCGAAAAGGCCAGCCATAAGGGCATCATTATCGGCAAAAACGGCGCCATGCTGAAAAAGATATCCTCCATGGCCCGGGCTGACTGCGAGAAATTCATGGGAACGAAGGTGTTCCTGACCACCTGGGTCAAGGTGAAGGAAAACTGGCGGGACAGCGACTTTCTGGTGCGCAACTTCGGCTACAGCGAATAATTTCCAGTGGTAATTTCCCAAAGTGCGGCAAACCCTACCTTCAGGAGGGATGTCTATGAACGCTTTGGATTACTGGCAGCTGTTTTTAGAGACCGGCGCACCGGAAATGTATCTCATGTACTGCAAGCACAAATCGGAGGAAACCCATGTATTTGACGATTCAGGGCATCGTCCTGAGAGTTACGGACTACAATGACAAGGACGCCTTGCTGACCATGCTGACCCGCCGCCATGGCAGGCTCACCGTGAAGGCGCGGGGACTGCGGCGGAAAAACAGCCCGCTCATCGCCCCGTGCCAGCTGCTTGCCTACGGGGAGTTTACGCTGTTTGAATACCGGGGACAGTACACCATCAACGAAGCCCAATCCATCGAGCTGTTTACGCCCCTGCGCCGGGACTTGACCAAGCTGTCTCTGGGTACCTATTTTGCCCAGGTTTCGGAGGTTCTCTCTCAGGAAGATATGCCGAACCCGGAGCTGCAATCGCTGCTGCTCAACTGCCTGTATGCCCTTTCCAAACTCAATCTTCCGGAAAGCCAGGTCAAGGCCGTGTTCGAGCTGCGCGCCGCCTGCCTGTCCGGCTATACCCCCGACCTCACCGGCTGCCATGTCTGCGGCAGTCCGGCGCCGGAACGGTTCGACCTGTCGGCGGGTATGCTGGAATGCCGGAACTGCCGAAGCCCCGAATCGAACGGCATCCGGATGCCGGTTCCGCCCTCCGTGCTGGAGGCCATGCGCTACATCTGCCATTGCGACAGCAAAAAGCTGTTTTCCTTTCAGGCCGGGGAGGATACCTTGCAGCAGCTTTCCGAGGTGACGGAGGCGTACCTCGCCACCCAGCTGGAACGGGGCTTTTCTACGCTGGATTTCTACAAATCGCTACTTATATAGGAGATAAAAATGTCAGAATTATACGAAAAATCCCTGGGAAAGCTGGAACTTGACCAGGTTTTGCGGCTTCTTGCCGAATGTGCCGGAAGCGAGGGAGGCAAGGAAGCCTGCCTGTCGCTGCGGCCTTCTTCGGACTTGGAGGAAGTGGAGCTGATGCTGAATCAGACCACTGCGGCCTCCGACCTGTGTACCCGGAAGGGCAATCCCGTTTTCGGGGACGTGACCGACTGCTCCGCGTCTTTGGAGCGGGCAGACCGGGGCGGTAGCTTACAGCCGGTGGAGCTGCTGCGCATTGCGGGCATTCTCCGCTGCGCCCGGAATGTCAAGGGCTACGTCGCCGAGGACGACAAGGCGACGGTGCTGGACGCCCTGTTTCAGGCGCTCAGTCCCAATAAATACTTGGAGGACAAGATTTTCGGCGCGATCCTCTCTGAGGAGGAAATTGCGGACAACGCCTCCCCGGAGCTGTCGGACATCCGCCGCCATATGCGCATTCAGGCAGGGAAAATCCGGGACAGTCTGCAAAAGGTGATTTCCTCCCCGGCCTATTCCAAATTTCTCCGTGAGCCGATCATCACCATCCGTCAGGGGCGGTACGTGGTTCCCGTGAAAAGCGAGTGCAAAAACGACGTTCCCGGACTGGTGCATGACGTGTCCGCGACAGGCTCTACATATTTTGTGGAACCCATGTCCGCCGTCAACGCCAACAACGCTCTGCGGGAGCTGGAATTAAAGGAAAAGAAGGAAATCGAACGGATCCTGGCGGAGCTGTCCAGTGAAGCCGCCGCCTACCGGGAAGCCATTGACTTAGATTACCGGATGCTGGTGCAGCTGGACGTGATCTTCGCCAAGGCAAAGCTTGCCTACCGGATGCGCGCCTGGGCGCCCATCATGAACGATCAGGGCAGGGTGGAGCTGCGAAACGCCCGGCACCCGCTGATTGACCCGAAAACCGTGGTGCCGATTTCCTTGCGGCTGGGTACGGATTTTGATACCATGATCATCACCGGCCCCAACACCGGCGGCAAGACCGTCACCCTGAAAACCGTGGGTCTTCTGACACTGATGGCGGAGTGCGGCCTGCACGTCCCCGCCGGGGACGGAAGTGTGCTGTCCACCTTCGACTCCATTCTCGCCGACATCGGCGATGAGCAGTCCATCGCCCAGAGCCTGTCCACCTTTTCCAGTCATATGCGCACCATCGTGGATGTGGTCGCCCAGTGCGACGACCGGACGCTGGTGCTGTTCGACGAGCTGGGAGCAGGAACCGACCCGGCGGAGGGCGCGGCGCTGGCTACCGCCATCATCGAATTTTGCCGGAAGCTGGGCAGCCGTGTGGTGGCAACGACCCATTATGCCGAGCTGAAGCTCTACGCCATGCGCACCAAGGGCGTCATCAACGCCTCCTGCGAGTTCGACGTGGAGACCCTTCGCCCGACTTATAGGCTGCTCATCGGCATTCCCGGAAAATCCAACGCCTTCGCCATTTCCCGCAAGCTGGGACTTTCGGAGGAAATATTGAAAGAAGCCGACGATCTGGTGGACAAGTCCGACAAGGATTTTGAGGACGTGCTGTCCCAGCTGGAGCAGCAGCGCCAGCAGATGGAGTTTGCCCGTCAGGAGGCCGAGCGCCTGAAACAGGAGACGGCGAAGATCAAGCAGCAGAACGAAGAGTACCAGGAGCAGCTCCGCAAGGAAAAGGAAAAGGCCGTGGAGTCCGCCCGCCGGGAAGCCCAGCACATCATTGACGAAGCCCGCGCCGCCGCCAACATCGCTTCCGAGGAGCTGAAAGCCATGCGCAAGCAGCTGGCCGACAGTGCCGACGTCAGCGGCATCAACCAGCGTCAGGCCGAGCTGCGCCGGAACCTCAACGAGGTGGAGGACAAGCTCCGCGCCTCCCAGCCCAAGAAGGAGCGCCCCAAGCCCACCCGGGGCATTCTGGTAGGGGACACCGTGGAGCTATTGAAGCTGGGAACCAAGGCCAGCGTCCTCGCCATCAACAAGGACGGCACCTACCAGCTCCAGGCGGGCATCCTGAAGCTCACCGCGAAGCCTGATGAAATTTATCTCCTGGAAAACGAAAACCCCTACAAGGCCAAGGGCGGCCATCCTGCCCACTCCGGCCGGGAGATGAAGATGACCGCCATGCCGACGGAGGTTGATCTCCGGGGCATGGACACGGTGGAGGCCATCTGCGTTCTGGAACGGTATCTGGACGAGGCCATGCGGGCGAACTTAAGTACCGTGCGCATCATCCACGGCAAGGGAACCGGCGCACTGCGTGCCGCTGTGCAGCAGTCCCTGAAAAAGAACAAGTTCGTCAAGAGCTTCCGCCTTGGCGTGTACGGTGAGGGCGAAGACGGCGTGACCATTGCTGAGTTCCGTTAAAAATTTCCAGTATCAGGAAATACTCCCGTTTTTTCGAATACGAGGAGACGGGTTTCCTAAGGTATTGTGAAAACAGAACGAAAAACAGTTGACATTTTCGGTAAAAATAGCTATCATATATCTAGACCCGTCGTATCCGCGTGGATATGATGAAAAGGAGTGAATGGATATGTTCAACAAAGAAGTGGTGGTTCGTTGTGAATCCGGCCTGCATAACCGACAGGCGACCTACTTCGTACAGAAGGCCAACGAATTTGAAAGCAGCATCTGGCTGGAATCCGGCAGCCGCAGGATGAACGCCAAAAGCTTGCTGGGTATCATGTCTCTGGGCGTCGTGACCGGTACTACCGTGACCCTGAGCGCCTCCGGCCCTGATGCGGAGTCCGCCGTCAACGCCCTGGATGAACTGCTCCAGAGGGACGTGTATTAAGATATTCGCTTACTTAGCCGCCTCAATGCCCCAAGCATTGGGGCGGTACTTTTTAGCGCTCATGAGGGAAAGACCATGACCTTTGATGAACTGAAAGAAAAAGCCCTGTCTCTGCCCTATGCCCCCGGCGTGTACATCATGCGGGACAAGACGGACAAGGTCATCTACGTGGGCAAGGCGAAGAAGCTGAAAAACCGGGTCAGCCAGTATTTTCAGGACACGGCGTCCCACACCCCGAAAACCCGGCTGATGGTGAGCAAAATCCACCATTTTGACGTCATTGTCGCCGCTTCCGAATTTGAAGCGCTGGTGCTGGAATGCTCCCTCATCAAGCGCTACATGCCCAAATACAACATCCTTTTGAAGGACGACAAGGGCTATCCCTACCTAAGGCTTAACATGAAGGACATTTACCCGGTCATCACCATGGTCAGCAAACCGGCGGACGACGGCGCGGACTACTACGGCCCCTACGGCGGCAGAGCCGTGACCCACGATGTGATGGAGGCCATCCGGCTGACCCTCAAGCTGCCCGGCTGCCACAAGCAGTTCCCCCGGGATATTGGCAAGGAGCGCCCCTGCCTGAACTATCACATGAATCAGTGCGCCGGGTGGTGCCAGGAGAGCAAAAGCTGCACCGAGTACCGGGAAATCATGCTCCAGGCGCGGGAGCTTTTGAAGGGAAATTACAAGGCGGTGGCCGAGCAGCTGCGGGGACAGATGCTCACCGCCGCGGACAACCTGGAATTTGAGCTGGCGGCCAGCCTGCGAGACCGCCTGAACGCGGTAGAAAATTTGGGACAGAAGCAGCTGGTGACAGCCGGGACGTTGGCGGACACCGACGTGGTCGGCTACGGGGAGACCGAGGCCAAGGCATGCTTTGCCGTACTGCATTTCTCCGGCGGCAACCTGCTGGACAAGGACTACGAGGTGTTTTCCAGACCCGACGACAAGCTGGAAGCCGTTTCCAGCCTGCTTAAGCAGTTCTACCTGAGCCGCGGCATTGCCCCCAGGCGGGTGCTGCTGCCCTTTGCAATCGACGACGGCGAACTGTTCGCCGAGCTGCTGGAACAGCAGTACGGGCGGCGGCCGAGGCTCCACGTCCCCCAGCGGGGCGACAATCTGCGCCTGGTGGAGCTGGCCTGCAAAAACGCCTTTGAGGAAGCTGAGCGTGTCACAGGCAGGGAAGAGCGGGTCAGCGCGACGCTGACGCTGCTTGGGAAAATGCTGGCCATTCCCGCCCCGAAACGGATGGAATCCTTCGATATTTCCAACATTTCCGGCACGGACATCGTCGCCAGCATGGTGGTATTTCAGGAGGGAAAGCCGAAGAAAAGCGACTACAAGCGCTTCAAGGTGGAGGGGCTGACCGATCAGGACGACTACGCCTCCATGCGTCAGGTCGTGACCCGGCGGTTTGTCCACTATAAGGCGGGGGACAAGGGCTTTGACGAAGCTCCCGACCTGCTGCTCATCGACGGTGGTGTGACCCACGCGAAGGTGGCCGTGGCTGCGCTTCAGGAGCTGAACCTGTCCTTCCCGGTGTTCGGCATGGTGAAGGACGACCGGCACCGTACCCGTGCGCTGGTGACCCCGGAGGGGGAAGAGATCCGCATTGACAACAATCAGGCGATTTTCTCCCTCATCGGTCAGATTCAGGAGGAGACCCACCGCTTCGCCATCACCTACCATCGCCAGCTCAGAAGCAAGCGTCTGCGGTATTCCGAGCTGGACGGCATTCCCGGCATCGGGGCAAAGCGGAAGCAGGAGCTGCTGCGGCAGTTCAAATCCCTCTCCGCCATTTCTCAGGCGACTCTCCCGGAGCTGGAACGTTTGCTCCCAAAAGACGCCGCCGCTGCGGTATATCATCATTTTCATGAAAAGGGGGAAGAATAATGCGTGTCATCACAGGAAAAGCCCGGGGGGTTCAGCTGAAAACCCCCGACGGTATGCTGACCCGCCCCACCGCCGACCGGGTGAAGGAGGCGCTGTTCAGCGTGATTCAATTCGACATTCCGGGAGCAAGGGTGCTTGACCTCTTCGGCGGCACCGGACAGCTGGGCATCGAGGCGCTGAGCCGGGGCGCGAAAAGCGCCGTGTTCGTGGACGCCCGGGAGGACGCCTGCAAGCTTATCCGGGAAAACCTGAAACGCACCCGTCTTCAGGAGGACGCCCGGGTCATTCGCAGTGATTATCTGGATTATCTTTCCAGATGCCGGGAACAATATGATATTATCTTCCTTGACCCACCTTACGCGGAAGTTTTTTTGGAAAATTCCTTAAATCGCATCACCGAAATTGACATTTTGCATTCGGGTGGTATAATAGTAGCAGAACGCCCGCTGGGGAAGGAATTGCCTTGGGATTACCCGGGCTACACCCGGTCGCGGGATTATCCCTATGGAAAGATTCTGCTGACGTTTTATCGGAAAGACGGCGGCAGTCAGGAAACAATATGAAGGTTGCGATTTATCCGGGCAGCTTTGACCCGGTTACCAGCGGTCATCTGAATATCATTCGCCGGGGCGCGAATATTTTTGATAAACTCATCGTATGCGTCATGGTCAACGCGGGGAAAAATCCCATGTTCACGTTGGAGGAACGGGTGGAGCTGATCCGCCGCGTCACCAGCGACCTGCCCAACGTGGAGGTGGACTGCTCCGCCGAGCTGCTTGCGGACTATGCCCGCCGCCGGGGGAGCTGCGTCGTCCTCAAGGGACTGCGGGCAGGCTCCGACTTTGAGAACGAATTTCAGATGGCGCTGATCAACCGCAAGATCAACCCGGAGCTTGACACCATGTTCCTGACGGCCTGCAGCGAATATATGTACCTCAGCTCCAGCCTGGTGAAGGAGCTGGGCAGCTATGGCGCGGATCTTTCGGATTTCCTGCCCGCAGAGATCATTCCGGACTTTCAGAGGCGAATTGAGCAACGAAGACTATCCCTTCAAGGAGGAAAATGAACATGAGCGATCGTAATAGCGAAGACATCATTGGCGCATTGTACGACATGGTGCAGGATGCCCGGTCCATGCCTCTGGCAGCTGACAAGTGCATTCTGGAACGGGACAAGGTTCTGGATATGCTGGATGAGATCATCGCCCAGCTGCCCGCCGAGCTGAAGCAGTCGAGAACCATTGTGGAGTCCCGCAATGAGCTGATCTCCCAGGCGCGCCGGGAGGCGGAGAACATCGTGCGTCAGGCGCAGGAACAGTCGAAGCAGATGGTCACCAAGGAGGCCATCTATGTCGAGGCCAAGAAGCGCAGTGAGGAGCTGGTTGGTCAGACTCAGGCGAAGATCGAGCAGCTGCGCAAGGCCGGAAACGCCTATATGGACGATTCCCTGCGTCAGACGGAGGAGGTTGTCTCCAAGGCACTGGCGGAAATCCGGGAGACGCGGATGAAATTCCGCACCGTCACCGAGGCGCAGCAGCAGCGTAAGACCCCCAACGTGGACGTGGAAGTGTAAGGCTTCTCAAATTAAAAACTGCACCGGGATGGGCTTTGCCCATCCCGGTTTTTATCCCCGGCTTTTTATAAAGCCGGGGAAATGTTTGTCCGGCGGTAGACCCCTGATCCGATGATGGTAAATGGACAGGTTCTTTTTCTCTCCGGAAGCGAATATGCTTGAGCGAAAGGGGAGAGGGGAATGGTTGCAAACAAGAAGATCACGGGCCGGGCGACATCCTTGCCTGCCGGACTGGCCATCGGGGCGGTGTGCAGTCTTGCCGCGACGCTGGTCCTGACGGCGATACTGGCAAAGCTGGTGGAATCGGAAACGCTTCCGGTGGAGAAGATCGGCTACGGCATTATGGCGCTGCTGATCGTATCCTCCTTTGCCGGTGCCATGATCGCCTTTGGCCGGATCAAGCGGCAGCGGATGCTGGTGTGTATCGTGTCCGGGATGATTTACTTTGCCGTGCTCATGTCCGTGACCGCGCTGTTTTTCGGCGGGCAGTACAGCGCCGTGGGGACGACCGCCCTGTTGGTTCTGGCGGGCAGCGGAACGGCTGCATTGCTTGGGCTCCGGCAGGGAAGGGGAACAAAACGAACAAAAATTAAGGTGCCTCATCGTTAATGTGTACAAATGGGACTGGTGGGTAAATGAATTTTACCCACCATGGATAGATTGCAGGAAAAATTGCAGAATCAATATTTAGTGCGCAAATCTTAATAATTCCTCAAGATGTTGTCAAATAGTTGAAAATGATAAAGAAAATTAGCGTCCCGGTTTACGTGGTTTACATAAAAATGTTAACATAAATCTTGTCATAATCTACAAAAATTCCTGATTTTGCTAAAATAGCTTGAATTTTTGTAAATTCTGGAGTATAGTATGGGTGTATTTAAGAGAGGTTCAGTTATACCTGTGCCATGTACACCTCTGCTGATTCCATACCAAAGGAGGTAACCCGTCTCATGGCACAGCATTTCCATCGGAATAAGCCCGCCTGGTGGCGCAAGTACAGCTTCTTATTTCTTGCATTCTGTTGGATAGCCGGACTGCTGTCCGGTGCTTCTGTCTATCTCGCGGCAGGGGATTCCCTGAATTCTCTGATGCGCAGTGCCGTAATGCGGCCTGTGTCGATCGTCTCCCTGTCGTGCGTGACCATGTTTCCTTTCCTGATTTCCGCTTTTGCAGTTTATATTTCCGAGCCGTGGCTGCTTCTGATCGTGAGCTTCGGGGACGCATTCGTGCTTTCCTTTGTCTCTCTCGGCGTGGTGCAGTGCAGCGGCTCCGCCGGATGGCTTGTCCGGTGGCTTCTTGTTTTCAGCGCCAGCCTTGCTTCGCCGCTAAAGTATCTGTACTGGCTGCGGCACCTGACGGGGCACAGACGTTTCAGCGGCCTTGAGGCTGCTTGCATAGTTTGCGTATTCGCACTGATCGGAAGCGTTGATTTTCGCTTGGTTTCGCCCCTTTTGGCGAGATTGATACACGGATAGAAAGGACATATTGGTACGCGCATTCATGCTGGACTTGATTCATGCTTATGAAACTTACCTGACGAAGGTAAAGCAGGCATCCGCCAACACGGTTTGCTCCTATATGCGGGACATTCGGCAGTTCACCGAGTGGCTGCAATCGAGCGAGCATGCGGACATTCTGGATGCCACCCAACTGAATATCAGCGACTACCTGAATTATCAGCGTGGGGAAGGCAAATCCGGGGCGACGATCTCCCGGACGCTGGCAAGTCTGAAGAATTTCTATGCCTATGTCATTTCCTCCGGCTTTTTGGAGGAATCCCCTGTCAGCGGAGAAATTCACGTGGACAGAGGAGAGAAAAAACTGCCCCAGATTCTCACCGGCAAGGAAGTGGAGCTTCTTCTGGCGCAGCCCTCCGGCATGGACGCCAAGGGTCTGCGGGACAAGGCCATGCTGGAGGTCATGTACGCCACCGGCATCCGTGTCACGGAGCTGATCGACCTGAACGTGGAGGATGTGAACCTGGATCTGGGCATCCTCAAGTGTGCCAGCGCTAAAAAATCCCGGGTCATTCCGCTGTATCCGGCTGCCCTCCGGGCGCTGAGCGTGTACTTAAAGGAAGTCCGGCTGCTCATGGTGGACGACCCAAGAGAGCAGGCGCTGTTCGTCAACGTCGGCGGCGCGCGGATGAGCCGTCAGGGCTTCTGGAAAATCCTTAAGAGCTACCAGGAAAAGGCAGGCATTGAGAAGGATATCACGCCCCACACCCTGCGGCACAGCTTCGCGGTGCACCTGCTGGAAAACGGCGCCGACCTCGGCTCTTTGCAGGAGCTGATGGGTCACAGCGATATTTCCTCTACTCAGATGTATACCCACATGGTCAATCAGAAGCTGAGATCCGTCTATGAAAAATGTCATCCCAAAGCGTAAAAGGCCAGCCGGAACAGCTGGCCTTCAGACTGTTTCCAATGGATAACGGCCTGATACTAGTTTTCGATAAAACGGTTAAAAACCGTTTTATTCGGCTGCTGCTTCAGCAGCCAGCGGCGTAGCCGCAAAAAACGTAAGTCCATACATTTCTCGCCGCCACCGGCGGCCTGCGAAGAATTCGCAGGATAAAATGGTGTTAACCATTTTATCGAGAAATCGTATGAAATCGGAATTTACGGAGAGAAATGACGGAGAAGATATGGAGACCGGAATGAAAACACTGACGCCTGATCTTGCGGAAAGGAAACGGATTCTAAAAGATATCTGCCGAAACCACCCGCAATGGAAGATACGGATCGCTCTCGCTACCGTACTGTTCATCGCTGCAGTCGGAGTCTTAGGCGGGACCATAGGCCTGCTGATTAGGCATCCTACTTCGGTGGATGGAATCATGGCTTTTATTGGAAGCGCTATATGCCTTGCGTGTGTGCCTTTTTTCTGTGGATTGTCCGTCAAGAATACGGCAAAATATTGGTGTGCGTTTCCGTATACCAGCTATGCAAACGCATCATTGCTGCTGGGCGAAGATACCTTGGAGTATGCTTTTTGGAGGGTAGGCCCCCAGGAGCCAGCGGCCTACAGCAGCAAACGTGCGGTTTATAGGGAGGAAGATAAATTCGTTTATAGAATCCGTAAAACCGATATCCATTCCATTGATGTCAAGGGAGATATCTGTAGAATCGAAGGAAGCGGAATCGTTCAGATGCCGGAATGGGCAGAAGAAGATGCGACGGTAAAAAGAGAAAGCAAGACGTTTTCTTTTATAATGGCGTTTGAGCAGCGAAATGCAGAGCAAATCCTTGCAGAATGGATGAAGTAAAATGGCCAGCCGTTCCGGCTGGCCTTGCTTTTGGTTGACAGTCCATGATATAGTAGTAGGCGAAAGGTCGTGATTCCTATGAAAAAGAAGAAATGGCTGCTTCTGATTATCCCGGCTGTTCTCATTCTGGCGGCGGCGCTGGTTTGGTTTTTGTATTTGTCCCCCAGAATGGCGCTGTCCAATGCCGCCGATGACGCGCTGTCCAAGCTGGAGCAGCGGCTGGCGGAAAGCCCTGTCCCGATTCTTGCCAAGGGGTACGACGAAAGCGGGAGGAATAGCACCTCGCTGGAGCTGACCGTTTCCGATGGCGTTCAGTACGACATGCAGGTTCAGACCGATCTGACCGCCAATCAGATTCTTGCCGACGGTACGATCCGGATAGACGGAAAGACGCTGAATCTGTCGGCCTACCTGGACAAGGAGTTCGCCGCCATTACCTCCGAAGATCTCTTCAAGGGCGGCTATTACGGCATCACCTATGACACGTTTTCTTCGGACGTCCGCTCCTTCCCGCTGCTTTCCCGGCTGATTCCCAGCGCGACCCTCAGCAAGCTGGATTCCTCCGTGGAAAAGCTGCAAGAATATATGAACCGCACCCGGCAGATTCCCCAGCTTCCGGAGGTGCAGGAAGAGGACAAGCTGATACTGGGCTTGCTGGTGCTGAAAAGCGACGTCCACAAGGAGGCGCTGACGGTGGACGGCCAGAGCCTGGAATGCCTTCGTTTTGATTACAGCGCCACCGGGGAACAGGCGGGAACCCTCCTGGGGTATCTGATGGACACCGGCGGACTTTCTCAGGGGGACATCACCGCTTCGTTTTACCTCTGCGACAAGACGCTGGTTGCCGTTCGCTGCGACGGCAGGGCAGGGGAGAACCGGGCGGCGCTCAGGCTGGATCTGGGGCAGGACGCAGCCCAGGGCGACGTGTCCATTGCAGTGGAAAAGCTGGAAAACGGGGAAAAATCCGCATTTTCCTACAAAATCGGCGCACGGGAAGCCGACGGCGCCCACACGGAAAGCATCGCATTCGGCGCCCAGTCCATTTTCTACGTCTGGCAGCCGCAGACCGGGGACATGGTGCTGACGCTTCCGGAAAAATCCCCCATTTCCCTGAATCTCTCCCAGGCGCAGGACGGTTTCCAAATTCAGACCAAGGATTTTGCAGCCCTGATCGGTATTAACAGCCGGAAGGGGTTCGACAGCACCATGACCGTCCGCAAGGGGACTGCCATCACCCCGCCGAACTATAAAAATCTGGACGAATGGTCGCTGGACGACCTGCTGGTTTTGCTGGGCAGCATCGGCGGCTTGCTCGGATTCAAATAATCGCCACGAAAAATCCGCACCCCATCGAAAACGGGGTGCGGATTTATGTATTGTGTCAGAGCTTAAATTCCGGTCATGGCCGCCAGAACATCCACTTCCATCTTCTGGATGCTCTTCTTCATAGCCAAGCCCTCGCTGATATCCACATCGGTAAAATCGCCCATGTGGGTGCAGACGATGCGGTTGGTCTTGCCCTGAAGCAGCAACTCTACGGCCAGATAGCCCATCTTGGTGGCGTTGACGCGGTCACGTCCGGTGGGGGAGCCGCCGCGCTGAATGTGACCCAGAACGGTCACACGGGGGTCAAGATCGATAGCGTCCTTGATCTTGGCCGCGATATCGGCGGCAGAACCGGCGCCCTCGGCAACGACGATCATGTAATGGGTGAAGCCGTTGAACCGCGCCTGACGGATCTTCTCGATCACATCCCGCTCAAAATCGATGGGTTCCTCGGGAACCAGAACAGCGGTCGCGCCCACCGCGAGACCGACGTACATGGCGAGATACCCGGCGTTCCGCCCCATGACTTCCACGACGGAGCAACGCTCGTGGGACTGCATGGTGTCCCGCAGCTTATCGATGCACTCAATGGCGGTGTTGGCGGCGGTATCGAAGCCGATGCAGTAGTTGGTGCAGGAGATATCGTTGTCGATGGTACCGGGAATGCCGATGACGTTGATGCCGTACTTGCTCAGCGCCTGAGCGCCCCGGAAGGTGCCGTCGCCGCCGATGGCAATGATACTGTCCAGTCCCAGGAACTTGCAGGTGGACACCGCCCGGCGCTGGCCTTCCTCGGTCATGAATTCCTGACTGCGGGCAGTATACAAAATGGTGCCGCCCCGGTTGATCGTATGGGAAACGCTCTTTTCATCCAGACGAACGATATCGCCGGTAATCAGGCCGTTCCAGCCCCGGCGGATACCGTAGCATTCCAATCCGCGATACAGCGCAGTACGGACGACCGCACGGACACAAGGGTTCATGCCAGGCGCGTCGCCGCCGGAAGTCAGCACACCGATTCTCTTTACGCTCATAATGATTCCTCCTGATTGGATTAATACATGACCATATTTTACAGAGTTTTTCAGGAAAAGTAAAGAGACATTTTTGTAAATTTTCAGGACTGGAAGGATGTGCAGGAGCGCCGGGCGACGGAGTGTACAAATGTGCGGGCAGTGTCATTCGGATATGAGATTTTCCGACTATATCAGCCCCTATATTGACGAGTAGATTTTTCTAGTGTATATTAAAGTCACACGTTGTGTGCCATACATTAGCAACCTGCGTAAAAAGATGCAGGATGTCAGCGGTGTGGACTATATCGAAACGGTTTGGGGCATCGGCTTCAAACTGGCAGAACAAAAATCTTGAATGTATAAACAACTTTGAATTTGACGGAGGGGTAAATAATGCATATTTTTCAAAGTACAAGGAATACCCGCCCCATTATTGAAAACAGTATGAGGTATATTCGAAGCGATGTTCCAACCAATATTACCGAGGACGAAAAGAATTGGTTGTTATCCAACAATATAACTACAATTGTTGACCTCAGAACGGATGCAGAACGGGTGATAAAACATTGTCCGCTGATGGATGATAACCGCTTCTCTTATTATATTTTCTCTGTTGCAGGTGGGGATAAAGTGCCATCCAGCACCGATGATGTGTCAAAGTCTTACTCCGCTATGGTAGATGCACAGTTTGATGCAATGATTGAATTTTTGCTAAACGCTAAATCCAATGTACTCTATTTCTGCAATGCAGGAAAAGACAGAACAGGTGTTGTTTCTGCTGTTATGCTTTATAAGCTGGGAATGTCATCTGAATACATTGTTAATGACTATTTGAAAACCAAGTCCAATTTAGAAACATTGTTAAAGGAATTTGCAAGGCAAAATCCAACAATTGATATCGATATTATTACACCACATAGACGATACATTGAAGAATTTCTAAAATGGTATGTCGATAGAGAAAATCAGATAGTCAAGCTCTGACCGCTGATACATATTGTCAGCAACCTCGTTTTCAACGGCGATGGTATCAATCGCAATCATGCTGCCATCGGTGAATTTCAGTTCCACGCAGCAGTTATCCATATTGTAGGCACAAGATATTAAGGTTTTCATAGTATGGTTGTCCTCCATTGTTCGTGATATAAATAGCAAATCCCGTCTGACTTCCTGTTAGAAATCAGATGGGATTTGTCCGTATGCACCCCGGAAACCGTCAGCTAACAGTTGATAAGTAAATTAGTTCCTTATCACTGTTAAACCTTCTGTTTCCTGTCTTTGTACTATTGGAGCTTCTAAAGCATAAATAACCCTCCTGCAATAGCGGGAGCCAAACCAAAGAGCTGCCTGTGCGTTTCCGTGCAGGCAGCCTTTTATATCATGACAGCACCGTGCATTTTTCCTTTGTATTCTGCCTAAATCCACGCGGCCGGAACAGGCAAATTTCATTTCCTTTACCAAAATCACCCAAAAACAGAAAAACCGTATTGACAATCCCAAAGAAAGTGATACTATACACCTAACATTTCGTCAAATGCTTTGAGCAGGACACGACTTCCCCGGATCACCGCTTTCAGAGAGCCGTTGGTTGGTGCAAAACGGCAGCAAGGAACGGGCAGGCCATCCCCTGTGAGCAGCCGCGGTGAAAGGCGCTTATGCCGAGTAATTGCAGCCGGTATCCCTCCGTTAACGGGGAACGCTCTCCGATTTTCGGGCAGCGGTTGAGAGGCCGGTTTTCCGGCAAGCAAAGTGGTAACGCGGAAGTTGAAATTCCCGGCGGGCATTTGTCCCCGGATCAGCCTTCGTCTTTGCATCGGGACTCCCATCAGGGAGACCTGCGGCAAGGACGAGGGCTTCTTTTTTGCTCCCGGCATTGGCGAATGGCAAAGCTTTTAGGAAAGAAAGGGAAATCACATGAACACGCTTGTAATCGTGCTGATCGCGGCGGTCGCTCTTGTCGCCGCCTATGCGCTCTATGGCCGCTGGCTGGCTAAGAAATGGGGCATCGACCCCAAAGCGCAGACACCCGCCGTCAAATATAACGACGGCAAGGATTACGTTCCCACCAACGGCTGGACGGTCTTCAGCCATCAGTTTTCCTCTATCGCGGGCGCAGGCCCTGTCACCGGTGCCATTCAGGCTGCCGCGTTCGGCTGGCTGCCGGTGCTGCTGTGGGTGCTGATCGGCGGCGCCTTCTTCGGCGCTGTGACGGACTTTGGCGCGCTGTACGCCTCCGTCAAGAACGAAGGCAAGTCCATGGGTATGCTTATTGAAAAATACATCGGCAAGCTTGGCCGCAAGCTGTTTCTGCTGTTCTGCTGGCTGTTCTGCCTGATTGTCATTGCGGCGTTTGCCGATATGGTCGCCGGCACGTTCAACGCCTACACCGTAGCCGACGGCGTGACCCAGCTCGCCGACGCCGCTAAGACCAACGGCGCTGCCGGCATGGTGTCCATCATGTTCATGGTGTTCGCCGTCGTCTTCGGCCTTGTGCAGAAGAAGCTGAATCTCTCCGGCTGGAAGGAAGCCGTCGTCGGTGTTCTGTGCATCGCTGCCTCCTTTGCCGTGGGCATGAACTGCCCCCTGGTTCTCGACAAGACCGCTTGGAGCTACATCACCTTTGTCTACATTTTCTTCGCCGCCGTGCTTCCCATGTGGCTGCTGAAACAGCCCCGGGACTACATGACCACCTTCATGTTCATCGGCATGATCGCGGGCGCGGTCATCGGTTTGGTCGTCGCCCATCCGACGATGAACCTGCCTGTCTTCACGGGCTTCAACAACGAAAAGCTCGGCACCATGTTTCCCATCCTGTTCGTCACCGTCGCCTGCGGTGCGGTATCCGGCTTCCACAGCCTTGTTTCCTCCGGCACCTCCTCCAAGACCGTTGAAAACGAGAAGGACATGCTCAAGGTCGGCTACGGAGCCATGGTTCTGGAGAGCCTGCTTGCCGTCCTCGCCCTCTGCGTGGCCGGAGCAGCCGCTGCTGCGGATGGCACCCCCGCCGCCGGTACGCCGTTCCAGATTTTCAGCCGCGGTGTCGCGGGCTTCTTTCAGATGTTCGGCGTTCCCAGCTACGCCGCCACGGTCTTTATGACCATGTGCGTCTCTGCGCTTGCCCTCACGAGCCTTGACGCCGTTGCCCGTATCGCGCGGATGAGCTTCCAGGAGCTGTTCAGCGTGGACGACATGGCTCACGCCGAGCCCTGGCGTAAGCTTCTGTGCAATACCTATTTCTCCACGGTTCTGACGCTTGTACTGGGCTATGTGCTTACCCAGATCGGCTACTCCAACATCTGGCCGCTGTTCGGCTCTGCCAATCAGCTCCTTTCCGCGCTGGTTCTCATCACGCTGTGCGTCTTCCTCAAGGTCACCGGCCGCAGCAACAAGATGCTGTTCCCGCCGCTGATCATCATGCTCTGCGTCACCTTCACGGCGCTGGTGCAGCGGCTGATGGCCATGGTCAGCGCCATCCGGAACGCGGCGGCGGTCACAATCCCCGCCGGTGAAACGACCTGGGGTGCAGTGTTCATTGCCAACGGCTTGCAGCTCATCATCGCAGTGCTGCTCATCGTCCTTGGCGCGACCATCGTGGTCAATTCCATGAGAAGCTACGTTGCCAGCAAGCACAACAGCGAGGCCAAGGCCTGAATTCAGGAAAATAAATAGGGAAGCCCCGGAACGGCCGTGCAGCAGTTCCGGGGCTTCGTGCTGTATATGCGGGAAGGGGAGAAGCGCAAAGGGGAATTGTCAGCCAAGCCTTGGTGACATCATCTCGAGTGAAACCCATGAAAGAAGTGTCACAGCTTATTGGCGTGAAGTACCAGACACCCCGGTGGAAATCACAGTTGCCGAGCTTCCGGAAACTACCGTCATGCACAAGAAAGTGTCTGCGCCAGAAGTCGGACGGCACAATTTGCAGACTGTCAAAGTCAGGAATCCCAGCATCAGGCCGAGGGGAGGACAGAAACACATTTGTAAATGCAGTTGAAGCCATAATAATCCTTTATCAAAACGAACGCAACAAAATAGTAGTTTTTGTTGCATAAAAGGCAGAATTTACCATTTTACAAAACAGGGCTTAAAGGGAACCCGAGACATAGTTACATAGGTCTGTTTCGCCAGCGTCAGCGAAGTGGCGCAGTTGCGCTCACTTTCGCTTGCCGCCGGCATCAACATAGACATTAGTAACATTGGTCATGGGCATATCCTTGAAACCCTCTTTTGCAAGAGTATGAATGACTTTATAGGTATCATAGGCCGAGCGCAATTCTTCCGTATGGACAAAGCTATACATGCCACGGTATTTGGATTCTATCACATTTCCCTCAGAATCGAAAATGGGCTTTCGCTTGATAACAACGGTAAAACAGCCGAGGAACGTATGAGGATTATATACCATGGAAACCTGTTCACGCAGCCCTTTATTGACGCGGGTAAACACCTGAGCGGTGCAGCACAAGATACGGTTATTTTTACGGTTTTGCGTGGCGACCTCAAGCATTCCCTCCGGGAGCTTATTCAGACCGGACATGAACCAGTTTTGAATTTCATCAATACCGACAATGACACCTTTATGACCGTTGGTGTACTCAAGAAGCTGCTGCCATTTTGAAAGTTCGTCATTTTCCGTAGTGACACCGAAATTGGTAATCATTTTTGCAGCGGGGTATTGCTTTTGGAGACGGAGCATCATTTCAACACAGGCTATTGTCTTTCCTGCACCCTGTTCACCGCAGAACATATGAATACCACGGGGATTGAAGAAGCCCGGTTCACGTTCGTGTATATCCAGAATATAACGGCGGGGGACATCATAGAACAGCTGTTTGATAAGCGGGCGTTTCTTTACCGGGACAATGCCGGACGGCTTAAATTCCAGCTTGAAATAATACTTGAAAACCAGAAACCACGAAACACACAGCAAAGCGAAAATACCGATACAGACAGCAACAGGAGCAACCAGAATGGACAGTATTTTCACGATTTTGAAAGCGATATCAAATCCTTGCTTAAACATAGTTAACCTCCATCATACAAGGGGCAGCAAATCCCAGATAGTTTTCACAATAGCGATAATGACACGGAATCCGGAAATTGCCAGAAGTAAACCAACAATAGCAGATATCGTATTAAGGGGGAGCATATATAAAACACATCTTACAACGCCGAAAAATGTGGAAGTAGTACCCCAATCCGCAGAAAATGATATTTCCGGGAGCATACGCAGAAGCCATTCGAGCAATTGAAAAATAATATTCAAAAAGAACTCTGAAATCATTTAATCGTCACCCTTTCTGGAATAGCTGGAAATATGGCCTATCGTACCGGATGCACCGCTGATAATACCGGGCAGTTTCAGGTACATACGCCACGCAAACAAAGCCCAAAGGAAGCCGGAAAGAATCAAATCGCCCTGTTTCTTGTATCTTGCATACCAGCGCATGTCCAGGAATGGAATAGTACCACCGTAGTTATAGCTACCCTCTGCATCATCCAGATGAATATATATAACAGGCGGTTCTGTGCTGAACAATTCGCCTGAAATGTTTTCTGCAAATACAATAAACGGGTCAATCCAGTCAAATCTTGCGCGTAAAGATTCAACTTTTGCTGTAATAAAGTCTGTAGTGGGGACAAAAATGGAGGTCAGAACAGAAGAAATACCGTCAACGATAGCAGAAGGAAGGCTTTTTATCCATTCAAGAATATCCGCAAGAGTAGCGCCCAAAGACTTAAGCCATTCTATTACGTCAGCGATTGCCGTTGAAATGGCTTGAGAAATGGCAGCGGGCAAACCTTTAGCCCATTCAAGAATATCGCTAAGGGTAGCAGCCACGGATTTAAGCCAAGTCACAACGTCCGCTATCGCAGTTGAAATAGCTTCGGTAATAGACGTAACCGCATCAGTGATACCGCCCATAATCGTTTCTGTTGCGGCTGTCCACCATGTTTCTATAGAAGAGCCTAAAGAAGCAATATTAAGGGCAATGGTAGTAGTTGCATTATCCCACCAAGAACTGATATTAGAGGAAACAACACGGTAAATGTTGATAAGAACTTGCAAGATAGACTTGAGCAGTGTAATAATACCAAGAAGATCAGCCCCGACAACAGGGACATCAACAATGGGAAGTTCCTCGTCTGTTTCTTCGACAGCCCCCGGATAATATGTCGTTCCGGCCTGTGCGACGTCCTGCGTTAAAGAACCGGTTCCCGCAATGGTATCAGAAACAGGGATAGGGAGGTATATCGTTTGGGAATCAGAAACGGAAATTGCCTTGCCTGTCCATCCGGCATATATTTCATCGTCTAAAGAACTAGCAATTGAGCCGTTGGAACGGAGACCTTCACCGAAAACCAAAGAGCCTGTTCCTTGTTTTATAGTTCCAAAAGAAGAAGCGCATGGAAAGACTTTGCTGAAAGTCATATCTCCCACAAGACCATTACGCCATGCGGTATGGTAATTTGATTTAACGCCAGAAGTATAAATCAGTTTAGCATCTGTAGTAGTACCCCAGCAGAAATAACCATTGCTGTCAATCTTAAATTCAACAGCACCATCAGAAAAAGCGCATACGTCATAACGGTTTCCATCATCATCTAAAACTCTTGTAACATAGCAATTTGAATAAGCTTCGCATTTATTCAGTTCACCCGGATAGGCTGAATTAAGCCAAGAAACACAATTTTTGTAAACGCCGTCAACAATACCGGTAAAGCCATAAGTATGTGAAACGGCAGGGGTTGCAGTTGTTGACGTACCTGTCCAAAGCTTGTCAGAAACCCAGCTTACAAAATCTTTTGAGAGGTAGCATTTATGGTCGTAGACGACACCACGAACCTGCTTTCCATCTGCGAGGGTATCTATAAGGTATTTACCGGGAACTGTTGCAGAAATGGCGGCAACCAGCTCTTCATAGTCTGTCTGTACCAGATACGTAATGCCCAAAGCTGTTATTGCCGCAGAAACAGCGATTTCCGGAGTAATAGCACAAACCAGCGCACCAGCAGCGGCAGCAACAGCACTAACCTCAATTGGACGAGCAAAAGCACAGAATAAAACAAGAACCGCCAAAAGGCAGCATAGAATACGCTTCATAATTTGAAAATTAACATTCATAATTTATCACTCCTTTTGGCGGTATCATTTAAGCGCTATGCAAAACGCTTTGCAGAAAAGAAATACCTTTCCGCAGACCAATATAGCCCACAATCACGACACACACGACAGGAAGCAGGGATTTCACTTCATCGAATACCGAAGAAAGATTCTCAGGGGAAACGATTTTCGCCAAGTCGGCAGTCGAAGCGGGGGTAGACGGTTCTTGTGCGGGGGCGGTCGGCTCAGGTTCAGGCGCAGCAGCGGAATGGAATACAAAGGTTTCTGCGCTATCAGGGTCATAGGTCAAGCCGGACGTATCAATGGGAACGGCGAAGTATTTACCCTCTCCACCTGTATAAGACTCCGTAGGCTGCCATCCCAGAATATTATGCGTGGTGGATAATTCGTCATGAGATTGAAGAAACATGTCAAGGTAGTCATGATTCAGGATGAATGCCTTTTTGTCCGAAGAAATATAGCCGTCAACTGCTGCCCCGACACGCTCGTTCAAGACCATTTGCGCAGAGCTTGCGGGGAGGGATTCACTGCACCCGGCAACCTTCCAGAGGGCAGGGGCAACGGTGGCAGAGGGAACGCTATCAACGTAGGAAAAATTCACATTCTGTTCCGCTGCAAATGCGGGAAGAATCATAGAACCGGTTACAAGGATTACAGACAGCACTGCACACAACAGGGGGCGCAAGCGCACATTTTGAAAATTCATGTTCAAAAACTCCTTTCAAGTAGAAAAGCCCCCCGACAATGCCGGGGGGCATGGATGCCATATCAGGCACTGTGCAGGACACTCTGAAGGAAGGAAATACCCTTCCGCAGACCGATGAAACCGATCATGACGGGAATCACGACAGGCAGCAGACCCAGAATTTCATCCAGAATACCGCTCATCATCTGAGTGGTAACAATACCGGAAAGACCGGTGGCAGCGTCAGTCAGGAACATTGTCAAATCTCCTTTCAAAAGAAAATACGAAAGAATTTATAACAAAAGTAGCAAAGGCAAACGACAATTGCGAACAGGGCAAAGCCGGAAAGAACATGAACCGCGTCTAGAATAAGCTCATTGGAATTAACCAGCTTGACCAGATATTCGGTATAGTCCATTTGCTCTACAACTTCTATTACTTTTGTGACAGTTTCAGTTGGGACAGTTGTTTCCATAGGCATACTCAGTCCTTGTTTTTGACTTTTCGAGTTCGAGTTTCAACGTAAATAGGGAATGGAGCGAAGCGGCTGTTGCATTCGCTGGACAGCTGATAAATTTCGTAAAACCGTTCGGCGGCCTTCCGGCTTGAGAATCGGTAGGCATACATTGTTCCGGCGGGGGTCTGAATGTATAGGATACAGGCCATATTGCACCTCAATCATCGTCCAAGGGTCTGATATCCCGGTCTCCCGTGAATGCAAGGAAACCACGGAAATTCTCAAAATCCTGAGATACGCCGGAATTGTGTTGCAGTTCACGGTAGCACTCATAATTGTGTTCGTTGACAAGCCGGACGGCGATTGAACCCATACGGCGGAGGTCTGCATAGATACCAGCGGCAACCGCTTTCTTTATCAGCTCAGAATAGCCAATCGGACCCGGCGTATTGTCCACGATATCTACCAAATTCAGCACTCTGGCACCCTCATCAGGCTCAGCAAGCAAGGTCGAGAGACGCACACGGAGAGGGCCGAAAACCGCTTCATACTCATATTGAAATTTGTCCTCATTGCCAAAGTGAACCAGATAGAGCAATGCGGAATCCACGTTGGCGCAGGCTTCCAGATAGTTGGGCTGAATGCCTAACTCTTTGGCAATGGCCGTATTCCACACAGCGTTCTTGAAGCGTACTACCACATGCCAGTGAGACTTTTTGATTTCGTCCTTGTGTTCGCCATCTTCATAAACGTCCTTGTCATGCAGAATGGCAGCGAAGTTATAGCCACCGGATTTCAGCTTTTCGATAGCGGCTACATGGGTTTCGTCCTCCGGGTAGAGAACTGCGCAGAATTTGCGGTCACGGAATTTTTGAGTATCAGCCATTTGTTTTACCTCCTAAATATTGACACATGACACAGAATGGTACCATGTGTTAAATTCTTTAGAGTGTCATTTTTGACACCTGACACGAGCGGCGCTATGTCGTAGTGGCGCCGCCTGTGTCAAGAGGTGGGGAGGGCTTATCTCCCCTTGACTTCCCTCTTGACCTCACCGAACTGCACAAGCAGCTCGTTAAACATCGTTCTCAGTCCGTCCAGCTCATTGCGGAGTTGGGCGTTTTCGTCATGTATCTTGTTCATTTCGCTCCTGAAATTGATAAGCGCAGTGAGTTCCTCCATGGGAACAGATACACGCCAGTCAGAACCGGGCATGGGTTACAGAATGCCGTCAACCGTAACTGTGCCGTTGTAACCGTGGAAAAAGATTTCCCGTTCCTCATCCACTTTGACACCACCGATAGCGTCAATCATGTCACCGGGGACGTTGGAAGTTGCGGCCTTATAGCCGGTCGTATACTGGTCTTTGTAAACGAAGGAAATGGGCTGAAAGTCATACGGCTTACCATTTTTCTTGCTTACGCCCTGCATACGATTGCCAAGGCCAACGATTTTCATTTTTGTTCTTGCCATTTTTGGTTTTCCTCCTTTATTAGCCATATATGGCTATTGATAGAGCAAGTATATAGCCACATGTGGCTATTGTCAAGTAGCAAAATATGGCTATAATATTTTTTGTAGGACATGAACAATTTTGGGAGTAAAAATATGAGCTATATGGACAATTTGATTAACCTCAGAAAAAGCAGAGGTTTAACACAAGCGGAGATAGCAAACGTTCTAAACACAAGTACCCAATATTATCAAAAGTACGAAAAAGGGAAACATCCCCTTCCAGTAGAACACTTGATAACGCTGTGTAAATTCTACCATGTTTCATCAGATAGCGTTTTAGGACTGGATATTGAAAAATAATATTCAAAAGGGGAGAGACAGAAGTGAGGTTAACGGAAGAACAATTAACGACACTGATTGCTATAGTTGTGCTTATTGTGCTGCTATATCTCGTTTTCCTGATTCTGAGAACCATTTTCAGGATTATTAAATGGCTTTTCCGTTCGATACGGTATCTTTTTACCGGAAAGCGGTATTATGCAGACCCTTTACATTCAAACGACTGGTTGACAAGAGCACAGGCACGGCAGGAAATCCGGTTTCAGAACTCACTCCCGCCGTTGCTTTCACAGGCGAAGCCACCAAAAAAGCAAGCCAAGGCAAAGCGTTTCAAGGAGAAACTGTGGTATCCAACAGGGTGGTATTTTGATGAAAAAACAGGGCTATGGACTGCCCCCGACTACATAAACAAAGAAGCCAATACCAGATGGACGTGGGACGAGGAAAAGAGAATCTGGATTGACAAGACCAAATAATTCAACCCCGGAACTGTATCACGGCAGTTCCGGGGTTTTTGTATACATGGGCAGGGGAGGGAAGTGCGGTATGGAGCGGGGGACTATGCCCCCGCTCAGGGTGAAAACGAGTTGCCCCGCCGAAGGTTGATGTTGTTTCAGCCTGTACCAGCGGGGCAATTCGTTTTTTTGCCGCCTAGCACTATCCATTTTATGAGTAAAAAAATTTTTGTCAAGGTACGAAAAGGAAGGTCAAAAAATGCTGCGGGAGACGCATTTTTTGACCTTCCTTTTCTTTTCCCCTTGACAAAAAACGAATTGCAGGGGCAATTCTTTCTTTTACTCACAAAAAGGATCGCGCCAAGGGCGGGCAAAAGGAAAAAGCCCGGTACTCGCGCTCTGACAGCCGTACCGGGCAGCGGGGTGAAAGAAACGAAGCCCCACACCATTATTATACAAGCCCAGAAAGGAAATGTCAACTATGAAAGAGACAACGAAAACCAGCAGAACCGCAGGATACCTAGAGAAGATTTTCCGGGTATTGAACAACGACAGCTTCGGCGGGGAGCTGGAAGAACCCATCATCACCATTCAGAGCACACCAACGGCATTCGGTCATGTTACCGTTGCCAAGACGTGGAAAAGGAAGGACGATTGGAGGCATGAACTAAACATCGCTGCTGACTGGCTGGAAAGGCCGATTGAGAACGTGGTAGCTACCATGATTCACGAAATGACACATCTGTACAACATCCAGCACAATGTACAGGATTGCAGCAGGGGAGGGACGTACCACAACAAGAAATTCAAGGAGGAAGCCGAAAAGCACATGATTAAGATTGACCACTCTGATAAATACGGGTGGACAATCACAAGCCCCACGGATGAACTTTTGGAGTACATCATGGATAAGGGCTGGGAGGACATCGACATGGGGCGTGGTTGCCTGTTTGGGCTGCTAGGAGGGGGAAGCGACGGTAAACCCGCAAAAGGCACACAGACGGGTGCAGACGGTCAGGAGCTGCCCAAGAAGGGGAACAGCAGAAGATACCAGTGTCCACAGTGCAAGGCCATCGTGAGAGCCACGAAGGACTTGCACATCATTTGCGGAACGTGCAACGTGGATTTTGAATTATCCTAAGTTAATTGAAAAAATCCTTGAAATATTAATATCAAAAGGGGAGTGGCAACACTCCCCGAAGGAGGACGCATGATAGAAGATATCATTAAACAGGTCAGAAAAGCAGCTATGGAGCTGAACATGGAGGTTGATGAGTTCCTGGAATGGCTCAGAGCTGAAAATAACAAAAAGTTTCCATGGGAGGAATAAGGAATGAAAACGAAAATGGATATGCTGATTGAAACGTATGCAGAAGTAAACTATTTGACCACAGAACAGGTAAAAAAGGAAATCAAAAGCGGGTGGATAGACGGGAATATGCTATTTGAAGAATGGCTTAAATACGAAGGAATTTTCGGATATTCAGAGAAAATCATCAATATATTTGATACCTGCGAAAAAGCGGGATTGAAGATTACAAACAACAGGTGATAAAGATACCGGGCGACCCTCACGGGAAGCCCGGTTTTTTATGTGCGGCGGTTTTGATGTTAATATCTCAATTTAGAGAGGTCAGCCAAGCGCGGATAGCATCATCACGGGCAAAGCCCATGAATGAGGTATCGCTGTCAATAGGCGTGAAGTACCAGACACCACGGAAAAAATCACAGCTGCCAAGTTTCCGAAAATTGCAGTCGTGCACAAGAAAATGTCTGCGCCAGAAGTCGGACGGCACAATTTGCAGACTGTCAAAGTCAGGAATCCCAGCATCAGGCCGAGGGGAGGACAGAAACACATTTGTAAATGCAGTTGAAGCCATAATAATCCTTTATCAAAACGAACGCAACAAAATAAAAATTTTGTTGCGTTCGAATGAAATATATGCTATAATAAGGCTATCAATCAAACCTATTGGAGGTTCTTATGCAGCGATACCATGATTGTCCCCAGGTTTTGCGGGAGTTTTTGATCTACCATGAGAGTATCAAAGGCCAGTCTCCGCTGACGATTTCGGAGTATTATTTGGATTTGAGAATGTTTTTGCGCTTCATCAAGCTTATGCGAAATGATATGCCAATGCGCACAAATCTGGATGACATCGATATTAAGGATGTTGATATTCCGTTTATCCGGGACATTGACACATCGGATATTTTTGATTTTCTTTCTTATTTGGCCAATGACCGGGCGATCAACCCGGATTCCGCTGCCCCGGAGTACGGAATTTCCCCTGCCGCCAGGGCGAGAAAGCTTTCGTCCATCAAGTCTTTCTATAAATATCTCACCACGCGAACCAAACAGCTACAAGAAAATCCGGTGGCCGATCTGGAATATCCGAAGCTTCGCAAAAGCCTTCCTAAATACCTTACCATGGATCAGTCTGCCGCGTTGCTGAAATCTGTCTCCGGGCAGAACCAAAAACGGGATTATGCGATTTTGATGCTGTTTCTCAACTGCGGAATCCGGCGCAGTGAGCTTGTTAATCTGAACCTGTCGGACGTTTATGAAGACAGAATCCGGGTCATTGGCAAGGGAAACAAGGAACGGTTTGTCTATTTTGGCTCCGCCTGTCGGAAAGCAATCGACGCTTACCTTCCGGAGCGGAATCAGAAGGTGCTGACGGACAATCGGGCGCTGTTTGGCTCCCGGGACAATAACCGGATCAGCGTGACCGCCGTTCATCGGCTGGTTAAGAAAGCGCTGTTGCAGGCGGGGCTGGATTCTACTCAGTACTCTGCCCATAAGCTTCGTCACACGGCAGCGACCATGATGCTTTCCGGCGGCGTGGATGTCAAAACCGTCCAGGAGGTTTTGGGACATGAGAACCTGAACACGACTCAGATTTACACACATATCGAAAGCACAGAGCTGAAAATCGCCGCGGAGGCTAATCCCCTTTCTAAGCTTGACTTTTCACAGAAAATAGAGGATAATGTAGAAAGCAACTGATAATTGACAATTTTTTAGTAAGGAAAATGAGATTATGTCAATTGGTGAACGGATTACCGAGCTTCGGAAACTGCAAAATCTATCCCAAGGGCAGCTTGCACAAGCCATGGATGTGTCGCGCCAGGCTGTCAGTAAATGGGAAAACGATCAGACAAGTCCAGATTCGCTCAAGATGATCCGGCTGGCTGAGGTGCTGGACACGGACATCGAATACCTTACGACAGGCCGCAGAAGCTACGGCAGGCGTCCTCCTGTAGTACTGAAAACGGTGGAAACCGTTGAAAAGGTAGTCGAAAGGCCTGTGGTTCAGGTCGTTGAGAAGGTCGTAGAAAAGCCGGTAGAAAAAACCGTGGTGCAGTATGTGGAAAAGCCGGTTATTAAAAAGGTCTTTCGGGTGAAATATCGTAGAAATCCGGCAGAACTTGCCATCGTTGGAGTCGTTTGCTTTCTTCTAGGGCTGCTGGTAGGCTATTTTCTGTGACCCCTCTCCCCTTTCACGCGGTTTTGGAAAATTTCAATAGTAAAAAGGCGGGAGTATTCCCGCCTTTTTACTACTTTTGTTTTCTTGCAATTACTGCATACCAGTCATGAGCATCTGGATCAAGTGTTATTTATATGTCAACTATAGGTTGCATATTGGCCAAATTGCAACTTATAGCGCCATTTCAATCGCTTCTCGCAGATTTTTTACCCGGTACACCGTCAGGCCGGTGGGAATCTCTGCCTTGTCCGATCCGCTCTTTGGAATAATGCATTTCTTGAATCCCAATCGCATGATTTCCGCAAGGCGCTGATTCAGATGCGACACAGCGCGGATCTCTCCGGTCAGTCCCACCTCCCCTATCGCCGCCAGATCGTCCGCAATGGGGACGTCCCGGTAAGAGGATGCCACTGCCAAAACCACCGGCAGATCTGCCCCGGGCTCATCAAGCCGTAATCCACCGATCACGTTGATATATGCGTCAAACAGGTTCAGCTTCATCCCGGCCCGTTTTTCTGTCACGGCCATGAGCAGAACCGCACGGTTAAAATCAAATCCGTCGGCTGCCCGCCTGGGTACGTTGAAGGTTGTTTTGGTCACCAGCGCCTGTACCTCGGCCAATACCGGACGGGTTCCCTCCATCACGCAGGCCACGCAGGTGCCGCTGGCTCCCTCCGGTCGTCCCTCCAGCAGCATCTGGGACGGGTTCGGCACCTCGGCCAGCCCGTCATCCAGCATTTCAAACACGCCGATTTCATTGGTGGAACCGAAACGGTTCTTTGCCGCCCGCAGGAGCCGATAGGACGTGTTGGGGTCGCCCTCAAAATACAGAACGCAGTCCACCATGTGTTCCAGAACCTTGGGGCCGGCAATGTTGCCGTCCTTGTTGATATGCCCCACCACAAACACGGTGATGCCCTGGCTCTTGCTCAGCTGCATCATGGTCATAGTGCAGTCCTTCACCTGGGAAACGCTTCCCGGTGAGGACTCGTTTTCCTCGTTATAGAGGGTCTGGATGGAGTCAACGATGAGGATATCTGGCTTCATCGCCTCGGCGGCGTCCACGATATCGGAAAGCCTGGTCTCCGAGAGAATGAACAGCTCCTCCGGCGCAACGCCGAGACGCTCCGCCCGGAGCTTCAGCTGCCGCTCACTTTCCTCGCCGGACACGTACAGCACCCGGCGGCCGACGCACAGACTGCTGCAAATTTGCAGCAAGAGCGTGGATTTGCCAATGCCCGGGGCGCCGCCCACCAGCACCAGGCTGCCCGCCACCGCGCCGCCGCCCAGAACCCGATCCAGCTCCCCCATGCCGGTGGAAAATCGGATTTCCCCGTCGCTGGTGATCTCCCGGATGCGCTGGGGCTTCCGGCTCATGCCCACGGGAGCCGATTTTGCCTTGCCGGCGGCTACCGGCTTTTCAACGTGTTCCTCCATGGTGTTATACGCGCCGCAGCTGGGGCAGCGTCCCATCCATTTTGGGGTCTCATTGCCGCAGTTGGTGCAGAAAAAAACGGTTTTCGCCTTCGCCATTGTGTTTCTCCTTTGGCTTTTTTCTTCATTATACCAGTGAAAACCAATTCGGTCAAGTGTTCGATAGATATTGACTGACCGTGGCTGCAATGACGCAGCAAAGCTTTTTCTGATACGTGGCGCAGCTGAGCTTGGCTTCCTCCTCCACGTTGGACAGAAAGCCGCATTCGATCAGCACGCCGGTGCAGTCAATGTGTTCCATCAGATAAACACCGTCGCTTTTCTTGCATTTTCGGTTGCTGCCGGGGTTCAGGGCGGAGACCAGCTGCTCCTGAAGCAGCTTCGCCAGTTGGACGCTGCCCTCTGTTCCGGCGTAAAACACCTGGGCGCCACTGTAGCGGCCGTCGGTGAAATTGTTCTGATGGATGCTCAGCAGCAAGGCGTTCTCCGTCTCGTTGACGATTCGCACCCGCTCTTTCAGATCGGATATTTTCTTCTGGGCGATGGTCTCCCCTTTCGTGTAGACGGACGTATCCGTCGTGCGGATCATCCGGGTATCGTAGCCCAGCATGTGGAACAGATCATTTAAGCGGAGGGAAATTTCCAGATTGTATATACTTTCCAATACCCCACGGCAAGAGGTCGCGCCGCCGTCCTCCCCGCCATGCCCCGCGTCGATGACGATGCAGTTCCCCCGCTTTATCGAGGCGTTTTCCACCATGACGGACACGGTACGGCACCCCCACTGCGCTGCGGCCAGCGTCCCCAGAACGATCAGAATATACAATAGCCCCCAGCGTTTTCGCTTAATCATGGACACCACCTCGTCAAAGTCTATGCGTCCTCCCTGCCGTCATGAACCTTTTTGAAAAAACCGCATAGAATGACCCGGAGCGACAAATCTTGCGAAAATGTTAGGAGGAATGACCTTTGGATAACCAGAAAAAGGAGGAAAACTGCCGCGAAGGGCGGCTTCCGGTCATGGCGCCGTTGGCAAATCCCTATGTTCCCTTTCAGCTGGAAAACCCGCCGCAGTATGAAGCGCAGAAGGGACTGGTGCGGGGGACGCTGTTTCCCGGGCTGGATCTTCCCTTCATGGGCATGGTGAATCTGAACGAGCTGCCGGAAACGCCTTCGTCCCAGATGCAGGCGCTGGCCTTTGCCGTTCAGGAGCTGGCACTGTATCTGGACACCCACCGGGACGACCGGGAGGCGCTGGAGCTGTACCGCCGCTACCAGCAGCTTCTGGAAAAGGTACGGGCGGAATATCAGAAACGGTTTGGCCCCCTGAACCACGGCACGCCGCAGACGTCCGAGAGCTATCAATGGCTGGATGACCCGTGGCCATGGGAATACACGACGAATAAGGAGGCGTAACCATGTTTGTATATGATAAGAAGCTGCAATATCCGGTGAAAATCGCGGCGGTGAATCCCCGCCTTGCCGCCATCATCATCACCCAATACGGCGGCCCCGACGGCGAGTTGGGCGCGTCTCTGCGGTATTTGTCCCAGCGCTATGCCATGCCCTTCGATGAACTGAAAGGATTGTTGACGGATATCGGGACGGAAGAGCTGGGGCACCTCGAGATGATTGGCGCGATCGTCCACCAGCTGACGCGGAATTTGAAGGATTCTCAGATGAAGGATTCCGCATTTGCGCCCTATTTCGTGGATCACACTGCTGGGGTCTACCCTACCGCCGCTTCCGGTGCTCCGTGGAATGCGGCGTCCATGGCGGTAAAAGGCGACCCCATGGCCGACCTTGTAGAGGACATGGCGGCAGAACAGAAGGCGCGGGTGACCTATGACAATATTCTGCGGCTTTCTGACGACCCGGATGTGAACGATGTCATTAAGTTCCTGCGGGAGCGGGAGGTCGTGCATTTTCAGCGCTTCGGCGAGGCGGTGCAGCTGCTTCGGGAAAAGTTGGATCAGAAGAATGTATACTTTATGAATCCGGCACTGGACATGTAAATACTTGGGGAGCGGCGCTTGCCGTTCCCCTTTCTGCTTTGTATGTTTTTGGCCGGATAGCGCACACTGACACTATGGAAGTTCTGAATATCTACGAAAGAGGGAAATTTCCCATGAGGAATGAAAAGCTTTACGATGTCATCGTTATCGGCGGCGGCCCGGCGGGGTTGACGGCGGCGCTGTACCTTGCCCGGGCGGGCTGTCGGACGCTTGTGTTGGAGAAACGGGGATACGGTGGGCAGATCGCCATTACCGACGAGGTAGTAAACTACCCCGGCGTCCTGACAACCAGCGGAATGGAGCTTACCGAGACCATGCGCCGTCAGGCAGAGTCTTTCGGCGCGGAATTTCTGATCGCGGAAGCACAGGAGCTGTCCCTTTTCGATGCCGAGAAAACCGTGAAAACCTCTGCGGGGGATTTTCGCTGTCTGGGCGTACTTCTTGCTACCGGTGCGCAGCCGAAAAAGGCGGGCTTCCGGGGTGAGGAGGAATTCAGAGGCCGCGGCGTTTCCTACTGCGCCACCTGCGACGGCGCGTTTTTCCGGAATAAGGACGTTTTCGTGATCGGCGGCGGCTTTACGGCGGCGGAGGAAAGTGTTTTTCTGACGAAATTTGCCCGGCATGTGACCATTCTGATACGAAAAAATGACTTTGTCTGCCCTGCCTCTGTGGCAGACAAGGCCAGAAACCACGAGAAGATCACCGTCCTTTTCAACACCGTGGTGCGGGAGGTCTCCGGCGATGACGGCCTGCGGCGTATCCAATACCAGAATACCGCCACCGGAGAGATCACCGAATACCAGAGTCCGGATGGCGAAACCATCGGCGTGTTTGTCTTTGCCGGGTATGCCCCGGACACGGCACTGGTTTCCGACATTGTCGAACGGGACGCGCGGGGCTATATTATCACCGACGAAAATCAGAAAACCTCCGTTGAGGGACTTTACGCGGCGGGCGACATCTGCGTCAAGCCCCTGCGGCAGGTCATAACCGCTGCGTCGGACGGCGCGGTCGCGGCGGCCGCGCTGGAAAAGTATTGCGCGGCGCTGCGGGGGGAAGCTTGTCTTTGAATTTCAGCTGTGGTACAATATTCCAAAAGGCGGCGGAAAAATTTTTGCAACCAAACGCAATTTTCTGCGTATAGAAAGGTGAAACGCTCAGAAAAAGGAGGGCTGCAAATGAATGACGATCAGATCATTCAGCTATATTTTGACCGCTCAGAGCAGGCGATCAAAGAAACGGACACCAAGTACGGTGGCTACTGCTACAGCATTGCCTACAGCATTCTAACCAATCCGGAGGACGCGGAGGAAAGTGTCAGCGATACCTACCTGTCCGCATGGAACGCCATGCCGCCCCGGCATCCCCCGGCGCTGGCGGCGTTTCTGGGGAAAATCACCCGGAATCTTTCCATAGACCGATGGAGAAAGTACCGTGCCTTCAAGCGGGGCGAGGGGCAGATCGAGCTTGCACTGGAGGAACTGCGGGAATGCGTCAGCGGGACGGAAAGCGCCGAGGAAGCGGCCATCCGGAAGGAAATTCTGGCAAGCCTGAACCGTTTCCTCGGCACGCTGAAGGAGACGGAGAGGAGCGTGTTCCTCTGCCGCTACTGGTATCTGGATTCCACTGAGGAAATCGCGGAAAAGTCCGGCTTTACGGTCAGCAAGGTCAAATCCATGCTGTTCCGTATCCGCAAGCGACTGTATGCGCAGCTGACGGAGGAGGGACTGGTATGACGGATATGGAACTGCTGGACATTCTGGGCGGCGTGAAGGGAAAATACATATTGGAAGCTCAGAAAATGCGCGAAGGCCGCAAAAAAGCGCCCCGCTTCCGCTATGTGCGGCAGCTGGCGGCGGTGATTGCCCTGATTCTGATGTTGGCGATTTTCCTGAACACCGCACCCGGCGCGGCGGCCGTTGAATACGTGAAGGAAAAGGTCGCCAGCCTGATCGAAACCCTTTTCCCGCCGAAAAAGATGTCCATGGATATTGAGGGGTTGCCGTATGAGGGCGATTACGCGGCAGACGGCGTGGAACCGCAGGCCACCGCCGAAACGCCCCAGCCGGGATTTGCGATTTACTATGATGTTGACAACTACACAATGGTGAAGGATGGCGACGTCACCTACATTCGCCCGTATCAGAAGCCCATGACCCGGGAAGAGGTGCTGGAAGCCTACGGAGATTATCTTTCCCAGTTGCCGGAAGAAGAACGGGAACGGCAGATTGCCGCCCTTATGAATCCCCAGCCGGATACCTCTTTGCCCACCTGCGAAATCGAGATCGTTCATCTGGATATACCCTATGAAGATGCCGCTTCTCAGGAACGCGCAGAGCTGGAAACGCAGTGGGAAATTCAGGAACACGCGGAAACCAACCGAATCACGTTCTCCATGTACAGCGGCAGCGAATGGAACTCTCCTTTAGAAGTGCGGGACTATGTATCCGATGAACAGAGCGGTTGCTTCCGCATTATCCGCCGATTCTTCATGGAAGCGGCGGAGGGGCATGGCGTGCGATTCGCGGCCATGGTGGATACATTCGCCGTAATTCAGCCTCCCAAAAACGGCGAATGAAAACCAGCGGAAATGCTCCTTGCGATTTTTTAAAAAATTTCCTCCCGGCGCGCAAGATTTTCCCTCTTTTTCCGTGATGATAAGTGAAGGGCGCTTCAAACAGACACAAGGAGGTGCTTGCTTTGGACGATCAGAATATCATCGCGCTGTATTGGGCGCGGTCGGAAACCGCCATTTCCGAAACCGCGCAGAAATACGGCGGCTACTGCTTTTCGATTGCCAAAAACATCCTGACAAACCACGAAGACGCCGAGGAAAGCGTGAATGACACCTATCTCACGGCGTGGAACGCCATGCCGCCCCGCCGCCCTTCCATTCTCGCAACCTTTCTCGGCAAGATCACCCGCCGTCTCGCCATCGACCGCTGGCGCTACCGGAACGCTTACAAGCGAGGCGGCGGAGAGGTGACGCTGGCATTGGACGAGCTGGAGGACTGCGCTTCTCAGGACAGTCTGGAAAAGGCCATGGATCGCAAGGAGCTTGCCGCGGCCTTCAACAGCTTTCTGGAATCCCTGCCGGAAACGGAACGGCTGGTATTCCTGAGCCGGTACTGGTACTTAGACCCCATTTCGGACATCGCCGAGCATTTCGGCTTCTCCGTCAGCAAGGTCACCTCCATGCTCCGCCGCACCCGAGGTAGGCTCAGACAGGCGCTGGAAAAGGAGGAATTGCTGTGAACGCCAACGAAATACTGGATATGATCGGCGACGCCAAGGGTACATACCTCTGGGAAACCCAGAAATACAGAGACGGCACGGCGGGCGCGAAGCCCCTGCCCCGGCGCAGGCTTTGGCTGGTGGCCGCCGTGATCGGGCTGATGCTGCTGCTTGTGGGCTGCACGGTGGCGTATGTGCTGCGGCTTCAGGACTTGAAGGTGGCCGAGTTCCGCCCCACCACGCCCACCGTCTACGACGAAAACGGGGAGGTCATTTCCCTGCCGACCCTCGCCCCGCGAACCCAGATCACGCTGCAAGGCGCCAATCAGGAGGCGCTGGCGGAATGGAACAGCTTTTGCCGGGACTATGACCCGGATGGCGCCATTGTGACGGCCAACGACAACAATGAGCTGGGAATCCCCAACCCATATTATATCCCCTATGGATGCTACAGCCAGGAAATGGTGGACAAGCTGAACGAGATTGTTCAGAAATATGATTTAAAGCTGCTGTCGCCGGATGTGGGCTGCCAATCCTATGAATCCAGCGTGCTGTTTTCCTCGCTGGGCATTGACGGCGTGTTCCATGGGGATGTGGAATACTTGACCGGCTATTTTTACCCGGAGGGAACCTTCAATATCGCGCTTCTGTTCCAGCCGGACACCGACCAGTGGCCATATGAGGACAACCTTGCGGAATATTATTATTCCGTGAAGGAATATTTTGACCCTGTGTACTACGAGGTTGCCGACCTGGAAAACTGCACCCAGTGGAACTACACCCGCAGCGACGGCAGGACGGTGCTGCTTGTGATGAATGACGAGCAGGCGAGGATCATTGCCGACCTTCAGGATGCCCTTGTTACCGTGTCCTTTGCTTCGTCAAAATGGGACGGGGGAACCAAGGTGCAGATGACGCAGAGCGCGCTGGAACAGATCTCGGAACAGTTTGACTTTTCCATCCAGCCCCACCCGGCGGACATGACCAAGGTGGATGCACTTATGGAGGCAGCTCAGGCGGCCTACGAGGCGGAGCGCGCGGCAGCCGCCGAAAATCTCTACACCCAGGGCTATGGGCAGTACATTCAGCAAACGCTGGAGAAAGCCGCGGCACACAGCACCCGCATCCGGGACGGCCTGTTTTACTCCCTGTATGATCTGAACGGGGACGGCGTAATGGAGCTTTTTCCTGGCAGAAGGGCGGCACTTTGGGAGATTCTGTCCATGCGGGATGGCAAGTCTTATCAATACGCGGATTTCGGAAACCTCGCCGGACTGTTCAGATTTACGGTTTGTGAAGACCATGTTCTGGAACTGAAGGACGATGATATCCTGAAAATGAGGGTTTATGATTATGAAGTACGGTATTATTTCCGGGCGGAAGCCGAAGGGCTGACATTTCTGGAAGGGCTGGAACGGGAGGAAGGTATCTGGTATTCCCTGCCCGTTCTCCCTCCGGCAGACCCGAGAGCAAAGGAGCGGACGGAGATCACAGAGCAGCAGGCGCAGGCGATCATTGCGTCCTATGTTCCGCTGGAAACCCAGCCCGAGCGGCAGCAGATGAAGCGCTATGGCGAGCCGGTGAAGCCCATCCCCTGGACAGACCCCTACGCCATATACATTGCCGAGGCGCTGGAATGGCTTGAGGATGCGGGGAAATTAACCTACACGCTGATGGACTTGAACGGCGACGGAATACAGGAGCTGATCGCCAGGGATACATGGACGACACAGGCAGGAAGCACAGAGCCGGTATACGTCCTTTCCGTGCATACCATCGTGGACGGAGAACTGGTAATTGTTCAAGAGTCGCACGGTATGACCGATGTCTGCGAAGGCGGCATTCTGATGTATGGTGAAGAGGACGGGACACACTACGAATTTTACCGCATGAAAGGTACAGAGCTGGAATTGATCGAAATGATTTATCAGGATCGTATTCAAGAATACTGGGTTCGCGTGGTCGGCGGCGAGAATCCCCAGTCGAGCAACTGCTCCGAAGAAACCGCCCGGTCTTACATCGCCCAATATCACCCCATCGAGCTGAATATGAAGCCCTTTTCCGAGTATCCCTTCAGCTGAGAAAATCCCCTCTGCCCGTTTATTGGGGGCAGAGGGGATTCGTTAATTTGCAAGAGCCGCTTGCTGACTGCGGTAAAAGAATGTTTCTCCGGAGCCGTCTTTCGACCCGCACAGGCGGTCGCCGTCACTGCCATGGATGATGTACAGCCGCCGGGGATTTTCCAGCCCGGCTACCCCCAGAGAGAAAACCGTCACGGAATTGCGATCAAAGCAGTATGCGCCGCACATGGCGTCAATCGTGCCGGTGAACAGATTATGCCCTTCGCAGGCGACCAGCCCATTCTGAAACCGGAACAACTCACCGGTTTCCGCGCAGTACCAGTCCCCCGAAAACTCCCCCGGATTCCAGGCCGTGGCGCACAGCCCAAAAGCCAGAATCAGCAGCACCAAAACCACCCCAATGGGTATCCATCGCTTCATGCGTTCCCTCCGTCCTTCTCTTGTGCCGCTATTATACCCTACCCCGCCGCCTGCCGCAATTTGGAAAAATGGACAAGAATTATGTAAACTTTTGTGAAATATTTTTCTTGACATAGAAAAGGAGCCGCCCTTGTCGGGCGGCTCCAAATGGGTAAGAATCATGCGTCAATGGTGGAAATGCCCAGGGTGATCTCCTCCAGCACGTCCAGCAGCACCCGCACCGTGTCCAGCGCCGTCAGCATGGTGACGCCGTTTTCCACCGCGCAGCGGCGGATCTGGCTGGAGCCGGAATGCACGTCCTCACACCGGACGTCCATGGTGTTGATGACGTAGGTGACATAGCCCTGCCGGATGGATTTGAGAATTTCATCGGAGCCGTCGTCCACCTTCGCCCGGACGCGGGTCCTGATACCATGCTGGCGCAGGAAAACCGCGGTGCCAACGGTTGCCTCAATGTTAAAGCCCAGCCGGTAGAACCGGCGAATCAGGGGCAGGGCTTCCTCCTTGTCCTCGTCGGAAATGGTCACAAATACGGTGCCGTAATTTTCCAGCTTCATGCCCGACGCCTGCATCGCCTTGTAAAGCGCGTGGGTCAGGTTGTTGTCGTAGCCGATGGCTTCGCCGGTGGACTTCATCTCCGGGGACAGGTAGGCGTCCAGCCCCCGCAGCTTGGAGAAGGAGAAAGCCGGGGCTTTGGCATAGTACCGCTTCTTCTCGTCGGGGTACAGCATGTCGATGCCCTGCTCCTTCAGGCTCCGCCCCAGCGCCACCAGCGTGGCAATGTCTGCCAGAGGGTAGCCGGTGGCCTTGCTCAGGAACGGCACGGTACGGGAGGAACGGGGATTGACCTCGATGATTGACACATGATCCTCCGGATCGACGATGAACTGGATATTGTACAGTCCCTTAATCCCGATGGCAGGCCCCAGCTTCTTTGCGTACTGCAAAATGATGCCCTTGACCTTGTTGGAGATGGAGAAGGACGGGTACACGGAGATGGAGTCGCCGGAGTGAACGCCGGTGCGCTCCACCAGCTCCATGATGCCGGGGACGAACACGTCCGTCCCGTCGCAGATGGCGTCGATCTCCACCTCTTTGCCCCGGATATACTTATCCACCAGTACCGGCTTGTCCGCGTCGATTTCCACGGCGGTGTGGAGGTAATGCCGCAGCTGCCCCTCGTTGGCGACGATCTGCATTGCCCGTCCGCCCAGCACGAAGCTGGGGCGCACCAGAACGGGATAGCCGATCTCCCGGGCGGCGGCGACGCCGTCCTCAATGCGGGTGACGGCCTTTCCCTTGGGCTGGGGGATGTTCAGAGAAATGAGAAGCTTTTCAAAGGCGTCCCGGTTTTCTGCCTTTTCGATGGCGGCGCAGTCGGTGCCGATGATGTTCACGCCTAAGTCCGTCAGGGGCTGCGCCAGATTGATGGCGGTCTGGCCGCCCAGGGAGGCGATGACGCCCTCGGGCTTTTCCTGCTCCACCACGTTCATCACATCCTCCACCGTCAGCGGCTCAAAGTACAGCTTGTCGGAGGTGGTGTAATCCGTGGAAACGGTTTCGGGGTTATTGTGGATGATGATGGCTTCGTAGCCCGCGTTTTTGATGGTCTGGATGGCGTGGACAGTGGAATAGTCGAATTCCACGCCCTGACCGATGCGGATGGGGCCGGAGCCGAGGACGATGACCTTCTTCTTGTCGGAGACGACGGACTCGTTTTCCGTCTCGTAGGTGGAGTAAAAATACGGGATATAGCTGTCAAATTCCCCGGCGCAGGAATCGATCATCTTGTACACCGGGCGGATGCTGCTGCTCTGACGCAGGGCAAAGACCTTCCGCTCCGGGACGTTCCAGAGCTGCGCCACCGCCCGGTCGGAGAAGCCCAGCTTCTTTGCCTGATAATACACGCTGCTGTCCATGACCGCGCCGGAAAGCTCCTGCTCCATGGCAGTAATGTTTTGCAGCTTGCGGATGAAGAAGGCGTCGATGGTGCTTTTCTCTACAATTTCTTCCACGCTCACGCCCATGCGAAGCAGCTGGGCGACGGCATAAATGCGGTCGTCGGTGCCGATTTTGATATAGTCCAGCAGCGCTTCCCTGCCCCAGCTGTCGAATTTCGCCATGTGCAGGTGGTACACGCCGATTTCCAGCGAGCGGATGCCCTTGAGCAGGCTTTCCTCAAAGGTGCGGCCGACGCTCATGGTTTCGCCCGTGGCCTTCATCTGGGTCCCGAGACGGTTGTTGGCGTCGGAGAATTTGTCGAAGGGAAACCGGGGCATTTTGGTGACCACGTAGTCCAGCGCCGGCTCGAAGGCCGCGCAGGTGTTGGCGAGACGGATTTCGTCCAGCGTCATGCCCACGCAGATTTTCGCGGAGACCCGGGCAATCGGGTAGCCGGAGGCCTTGGAGGCCAGAGCGGAGGAACGGGACACTCTGGGGTTGACCTCGATGAGGTAATACTGGAAGGACTTGGGATCCAGCGCAAACTGGACATTGCAGCCGCCCTGAATTTTCAGCGCGCGGATCAGGCGCAGGGCGGAATCCCGGAGCATGTGATACTCCTTGTTTGTCAGCGTTTGCGACGGGCAGACCACGATGGAGTCGCCGGTGTGGATGCCCACGGGGTCTAGGTTTTCCATATTGCAGATGGCAATGGCGGTGTCGTTGGCGTCCCGCATGACCTCGTATTCGATCTCTTTGAAGCCCTTGATGCTTTTCTCCACCAGAACCTGATGGACGGGCGACAGCACCAGAGCGTTTTTCATGATTTCCCGGAATTCTTCCTCGTTATCGGCGAATCCGCCGCCGGTGCCGCCCAGGGTAAAGGCGGGGCGAAGCACCACTGGATAGCCGATGGCCTCCGCAGCGGCAATCCCCTCCTCCATGGAATTGGCGATCTGAGACGGAAGCACCGGCTCGCCGAGGCGCTGGCAAAGCTCCTTGAACAGCTCCCGATCCTCCGCCTGCTCGATGGATTCGCTGGGGGTTCCCAGCAGCTGCACGTGGCACTCCTTCAGAATGCCCTTCTTCTCCAGCTGCATGGCAAGATTCAGTCCCGTCTGACCGCCGATGCCGGGGATGATGGCGTCCGGCCGCTCAAAGCGGACGATACGGGCGATATATTCCAGTGTCAGCGGCTCCATATAGACCTTGTCCGCAATGGCGGGGTCGGTCATGATGGTCGCGGGGTTGCTGTTGCACAGAATGACCTCGTAGCCTTCCTCTTTCAGGGCAAGACATGCCTGGGTACCGGCATAGTCGAATTCCGCCGCCTGACCGATGACGATGGGGCCGGAGCCAATGACCAGAATTTTCTTCAAATCGGTACGTTTCGGCATGTTACTTTCCCTCCATCATGGCGATGAATTCATCGAACAGGTAGGCGCTGTCCTGGGGGCCGGGGGCGCTTTCCGGGTGGTACTGGACGCTGAATACCCGGTCAGCGGCGCACTTCTGCCCCTCCACCGTGCCGTCCAGCAGGTTGACGTGGGTCACGGTCAGGCCGGTTCCCGCCAGAGAATCCGCATTTACTGCGTAGGAATGGTTCTGGGAGGTGATCTCCACCTTCCCCGTCTGTAGATTTTTCACGGGATGATTTCCGCCCCGGTGGCCGAATTTCAGCTTGTAGGTGGACGCGCCGTAGGCAAGGGCGATGATCTGATGTCCAAGACAGATGCCGAAAATCGGCAGCTTGCCCCGAAGGGCGCGGACAAGGGCAATCACCGGCTTTGCGTCCTCCGGGTTGCCGGGGCCGTTGGAGATGAACAGGCCGTCCGGGTGCATAGCCATAACCTCCTCAGCGGTAACCGTCCAGGGGACAATTGTCACTTCACACCCCCGGGCGTTCAGGCTGCGGATGATGTTATGCTTGATGCCGCAGTCCACGGCTACGACACGGTGTTTGGGATTTTCACAGCCGGAAACCCACGGTGATTTCGTACTTACCACGGAAACCTGATTTGTTGGCAAACTGGTGGAGCGCATTTCCGCAAGGCAGGCGATGCTGGGGGTCTGGGCGTCCACAATCAGCGCCTTGCAGGTACCCTCGTCCCGGATGTGGCGGGCAAGGCGGCGGGTGTCCACACCGGCGATGCCCACGATGCTGTACTGAATCATCACGTCCTCCAGCGTCCGCGCGGCGCGGAAATTGGAAGGCTCGCTGTTGAATTCCCGGACGACCAGGCCGCTGATGGTGGGTCTGTCCGTCTCGTAGTCGTCGTCGCATATGCCGTAATTGCCGATCAGGGGGTAGGTCATGACCACGGCCTGGGCGGTGTAGGAGGGGTCGGAGAGAATTTCCTGATAGCCCACCATGGAGGTGTTGAACACCAGCTCCACCAGCGCGTCGCCCTTGGCGCCGAAGCCGTAGCCGTAAAATTCGGTGCCGTCCTCCAAAATGATTTTTCTGTCAAAGTTCCGATTCATGGATTTTTACCGGCCTTTCTCTGGGAAAGCTTCTGCTCAAACTGGTCTTTTCGGGTGTCCTCGGGAATCGACGTGGGATAGTCGCCGTCAAAGCAGGCGCTGCAATATTCTTCGCTGCCGCACAGGTCACGCAGATTCCCCAGGGGCAAATAGCCCAGGCTGTCCACGCCAATGATCTCCCCGATTTCGGCCACGGTATGGTGGCAGGCAATCAGATGCTCCCGGGAGTCGATGTCCGTGCCGTAGTAGCAGGGATGCAGGAAGGGCGGCGCGGAGATGCGCATGTGGATTTCCTTTGCTCCCGCCTCCCGCAGAAGCTGCACAATTCGCCCGGAGGTCGTGCCACGGACGATGGAATCGTCCACCATCACCACCCGCTTGCCGCGAACCTCGCTTTCCACGGGGCTGAGCTTGATTTTGACCTGATCCACCCGATGATCCTGACCGGGGGCAATGAAGGTTCTGCCGATATATTTGTTCTTGATCAGGCCGATGCCGTAAGGAATCCCCGATTCCCGGGCGTAGCCCATGGCGGCGTCCAGACCGGAATCCGGCACGCCGATGACAATATCCGCGTCCACCGGATGGGTTTTCGCCAGAATCTCCCCTGCCCTCACCCGGGCGTCGTGAACGCTGACGCCGTCAATGACGGAATCCGGCCGGGCAAAGTAAATGTATTCAAAAATGCACATTTTCCTGGGCGCGGTGCCGCAGTGGCTGGTGTCGGAGTGGATGCCGTCCTGGTCAAAGGTCAGAATTTCCCCGGGCAGAAGATCCCGCTGGAATTCCGCGCCCACAGCGTGGAGGGCGCAGCTCTCCGAAGCGACGATATACGTCCCGTCCTTCCTTTTCCCAAAGCACAGCGGGCGGAAGCCGTGGGGGTCACGCACCGCGATGAGCTTGGTGGAGGACATCATGACCAGAGAAAAAGCGCCCTCCAGCCTGTCCACCGCGCGGCTGACCGCCGCCTGAATGGAGGGAGCGGTAATCCGCTCCCGGGTGATCACATAGGCGATGGTCTCCGTGTCGGAGGTAGTATGGAAAATGGCGCCGGAAAGCTCCAGCTCCCGGCGGAGCTGAAGCGCGTTGCTCAAATTGCCGTTATGGGCAAGCGCCAGCTTGCCTTTTAAGTGATTGACCTGAATGGGCTGGCAGTTTGCCAGATTGGAGCCGCCGGTGGTGCCGTAGCGGGCGTGGGCAACCGCCATCTTCCCCGTGGGAAACTGCTTCATGACGCTGCTTGTGAACACCTCACTGATCAGCCCCAGTCCCTTATGACCGGCAAAAACGCCGTCGTCGTTGACGACAATGCCGCAGCCCTCCTGCCCACGGTGCTGCAAGGAATACAGACCGTAGTAGGCAAGGCTCGCTACATCCTCCTGGCGCTGGCTGTAAACGCCGAACACGCCGCATTCTTCGTGGATACTCATGGTTATTCCCCCAGGCTGGCCTTGACAAAGCCCAGAAACAGCGGATGGGGCTTGTTGGGACGGCTCTTGAATTCCGGATGGTACTGCACGCCTACATGGAAGGGACGGTCGGACAGCTCCACAGTCTCCACCAGCCGCCCGTCCGGGGAGGTGCCGCTTAAGGTAAGTCCGGCCTTTTGCAGGACATCCCGATAGTCATTGTTGAATTCGTAACGGTGGCGGTGGCGCTCGTGAATCAGACCCGCGCCGTAGCACCGCGCCATGGTGGTACCCGGGGTGATGACGCAGGGGTAAGCACCAAGGCGCAGCGTGCCGCCCTTGTCCACCTCGTCGCTCTGTCCGGGCATGAAATCGATGACCTTATGCTCGCTTACCGGGTCAAATTCGCCGGAATTGGCATCCGCCAGACCGGCGACGCTCCTCGCGTACTCGATGACGGCAATCTGCATACCAAGGCAGATGCCGAAATAAGGCACCTTCTTCTCCCGGGCGTACTTCGCCGCGAGAATCATGCCCTCGATACCCCGGCCGCCAAAGCCGCCGGGAACGATGATGCCGTCCAGATGGGACAGCTTCTCGCTCACGGTATCCTCCGTCAGCGTTTCCGAATCGATCCACTGGATGTCCACCACGGCGTCCAGCGCGTAGCCCGCATGGCGCAGAGCCTCCGCTACGGAGAGATAGGCGTCGTGGAGCTGGACGTACTTGCCAACAAGGCCGATGGTGACGTGCTTGCTGCTGTTTCTGATTTTCTCCACCATCTGAATCCATTCCGTCAGCTCAGGCTTGGGGGTCTCCAGACCGAGTTCCCGGCAGACAATGCCGGACAGATTGGACTTTTCCAGCATCAGCGGGGCTTCGTAAAGCACGGGCAGGGTGATATTTTCAATGACGCAGTCCGGTTTGACGTTGCAGAACATGCTGATCTTCTGGAAAATGGATGGCTCCAGAGGCTCGTCGCAGCGCAGGACAATGACATCCGGCTTAACGCCCATGCCCTGCAATTCCTTGACGGAGTGCTGAGTTGGCTTGGATTTATGCTCGTCGGAGCCCCGGAGGAACGGCACCAGCGTCACGTGGATGAACAGGCTGTTCTCCTTCCCTACCTCCAGCGCAATCTGACGCACCGCCTCCAGGAAGGGCTGGGACTCGATATCACCGATGGTGCCGCCGATTTCGGTGATGACCACATCCGCGTCGGTCTTCCGGCCGACGCTGTAGACGAACTCTTTGATCTCGTTGGTCACGTGAGGAATTACCTGAACCGTGGAACCCAGATACTCGCCCCGGCGCTCCTTGTTCAGCACGTTCCAGTACACCTTTCCGGTGGTCAGGTTGGAGAACTTGTTCAGGTCTTCGTCGATGAAGCGCTCATAGTGACCCAAATCCAGGTCGGTTTCCGCGCCGTCCTCGGTGACGTAAACCTCACCGTGCTGGTAGGGGCTCATGGTGCCGGGGTCGACATTGATGTAGGGATCCAGCTTCTGGGCGGCGACCTTCAGTCCCCGCGCCTTGAGAAGACGGCCAAGAGACGCCGCGGTAATGCCCTTGCCCAGACCGGAAACCACGCCGCCGGTCACAAAGATGTATTTCGTCATTGGTGATCTCTCCTTTACTCTACCGTAACGGATTTTGCCAGATTTTTCGGTTTGTCGATATCACAGCCGTTTTCCTTGGCCACATAGTAGGCCAGCAGCTGTAACGGGACGATTTCGGCCACCGCGCACAGCAGCGGGTCGATTTTCGGCACAAAGATCATGTCATCGGCCAAGGAAATGATTTTCCCGTTTCCCTTGAAGGCCACCGCAAGCACCTCCGCGCCCCGGGCCTTGACCTCCACGATGTTGCTCATGGTCTTCTCCATGACCGCGTCGTTGCAGCACAGGGCGATCACCGGCTGCCCCTCGTAAATCAGGGCGATGGTGCCGTGCTTCAGCTCTCCCGCCGCGTAGGATTCCGCGTGGATGTAGGAGATCTCCTTCATCTTCAGCGCCCCTTCCAGAGCGACGGCGTAGTCGGTGTTTCTTCCGATGAAGAACATGGAGGGGCTGCCGTGGTACTTCTTTGCCAGAGCGGGAATGGCGGGGTTCATGTCCAGCGCCGCCTGCATCTGCTTGGGCAGGCAGCGCAGCGCCGTGAGCAGGCGCTTGTATTCCTTCCCATTGACAGTCCCCAAAGACTTGGCCGCATATAGGGCAAACAGGTACAGCACCGTCAGCTGGGTGGTGTATCCCTTTGTGGTGGCCACGGCGATTTCCGGGCCTGCCCATGTATACAGGGTGTAATCGGCGATTTTCGCAATGGTGCTGCCCACCACGTTCACGATGGCAAGCGCCTTTGCGCCCCGGCGTTGGCACTCCTTCATGGCGGCGATGGTGTCCGCCGTCTCGCCGGACTGGGACAGGACAATGAGCAGCGTATGCTCGTCGATCAGGGGGTCTGCGTAGCGAAGCTCGCTTGCCAACTCCGTGGTCACGGGGATCCGGCACAGCTTCTCGATGGTATATTTTCCTGCGCACCCGGCATAATAGGCCGAGCCGCAGGCCGTAATGACGATTTTATGGATTTGGGAAAGATCGATGTTCAGGTCGTCCAGAACGATCTCCCCATTCCGGATTCTGGGGGTGATGGTCGCTTCCACCGCCCGGGGCTGCTCCATGATCTCCTTGAGCATGAAGTGGTCGTAGCCGCCCTTTTCCGCCGCCTGGATGTCCCAGGTGATGCGGCTGGCCTTCTTGGTGATGGCGTGGCCTGAGCAGTCGTAGACCTGAATGGAATCCGGCGTCAGCTCCGCCAGCTCGCCGTCCTCCAGATAAATGACGTTCCGGGTGTGCGCCACCAGCGCGGTGACATCGGAGGCAAAGAAATTCTCTCCGATGCCCACGCCGAGAATCAAAGGGCTTGCCTCCCGGACGGCCAGAACGGTGTCCGGCGCGTCCGTGCAGACGATTCCCAGAGCATAGGAGCCAACCAGCCGGGAGGAAGCCTTCATGACGGCTTTCCGGAAATCCCCGGCATAGTACATTTCAATCAGATGGACGATGACCTCGGTGTCCGTCTCGCTCTCAAAATGATAGCCCTTCCGGACGAGTTCCTCCCGAAGCTCCATGTAGTTTTCGATAATGCCGTTGTGAACGACGGCGAATTTTCCGTCGTTGCTGGCATGGGGATGGGCGTTTATGTCGTTGGGCGCGCCGTGTGTCGCCCAGCGGGTGTGGCCGATTCCGGTGGTACCGGGAACCAGCCGCCCGTCTTCCGTCTTTTCCCGGAGGTTCTGAATGCGCCCCGTGACCTTGCTGATGGCAATTCGGTTCCCCTGCACCACCGCAATTCCGGCGGAATCATAGCCCCGGTATTCCAGCTTTGAAAGCCCGTCCAGCAACACCGGCGCGGCGTTCTGCGTGCCTGTAAATCCTACGATCCCACACATAAGAAACCTCCTTGTTGTATCTTCCTACAGCGGCTTTTTTACTCCCATTCCACCGTCGCCGGGGGCTTACTTGTGATGTCATACACAATGCGGTTGATATGGGGCACTTCGTTGACAATTCGTACCGAGGCGCGGTCAAGCACCTCATAGGGAATCCGCGTCCACTCCGCCGTCATGAAGTCGTTGGTCGTGACGCTGCGAAGGGCAAGGACGTTTTCATAGGTGCGGCCGTCGCCCATGACACCGACGCTTCTGGCGTTGGTGAGAACCGCGAAATACTGGCTGCAAATGTCCCCAAGGTCGGCCTTAGCAATCTCCTCCCGGAAGATGAAGTCCGCCTCCCGGAGAATGTCCAGCTTTTCTTTCGTCACGTCGCCCAAAATCCGGATGGCAAGGCCGGGACCCGGGAAGGGCTGACGGTGGACAAGGTAATCGGGAAGCCCCAATTCCTTGCCCAGCAGCCGGATCTCGTCCTTGAAAAGGTGATCCAGCGGCTCCAGAACGGCCTTGAACTGCGCAATGACCTCTCTGGGCAGGAGCTTGTTGTGGTGGCTCTTGATGACGTCGGCATCTCCCGCGCCGGATTCGATGACGTCGGGATAGATGGTGCCCTGAGCAAAAAAATCCTCCTTGGTGATGCCGAATTTCACGGCTTCATCCAGAAATACATATCCGAACTCTGCGCCGATGATCTGCCGCTTGCGCTGGGGGTCTTCCACGCCCTTGAGCTTGTCCAGGAAGCGCTTTTCCGCGTCCACCCGGACAAAATGGATGTTCCACTTGGCGAAGGCGGCTTCTACCTCGTCGCCCTCATTCTTGCGCATACAGCCGTGATCGACGAATACGGCGGTCAGCCGATCCCCTACCGCCTCGGCCAGCAGCGCCGCCAGAACGGAGGAATCCACGCCGCCGGACAGCGCCAGCAGGACACGACCCTTGGGGCCGATGGTGTCCCGAAGCTGCGCCACGGTATTTTTGCAGAAATCACCCATTGTCCAGGTGCCCTTGGCGCCGCAGACCTCATAGAGGAAATTGCGCAGCATCAGGGAACCAAACTGGGTGTGATTCACCTCCGGGTGGAACTGAACGCCGTAGAAGCCCCGGCTTTCGTCGGCAATGGCGGCATTGGGGCAGGCGTCGGTGTGGGCGACCAGCGCAAAGCCATCCGGCACCTTCGCCATATAGTCGCCGTGGCTCATCCAGGAAATGGCCTGTTCCGGAATACCCTTGAACAGCTTGCAGCCGGAATCGTAATAGGTGACGGTCTTGCCGTACTCCCGGGCGGTGTCCTCCTGGGCAGCAGTGACCTGACCGCCCAGGGTATGCGCCATCAGCTGGCAACCGTAGCAAATGCCGAGAATGGGAACGCCCAACCGGAACACCGCCGGGTCAACGTGGGGAGATTCCTCCAGATACACGCTGTTGGGGCCGCCGGTGAAAATGATGCCCATGGGCGCAAAGGCGCGAATCTCGTCCAGAGTCGTGGTATAGGGCTTGATCTCGCAGTAGACGTTCTGCTCCCGCACCCGCCGGGCGATCAGCTGATTGTACTGTCCGCCAAAGTCCAGAATCAGGATTTTTTCTTGCATACAGTGGCTCTCCTTCCCTGCCCGCCGGTTAAATATTGATCTCCGCCTGTTCGCTGTCGATACCGGCGATCAGAGGGGCTACCTTTTTCACATAGCTTTCCACTTGCTCCGCGCACCGGCCGGTGTACAGCATGGGGTCGAGAACGGCCTCCATCTCCTGCTTCGTCATGCCGAACTCCGGATGGTTTGCCAGATCGGCCAGAAGATCCCAGCGTTCGCCGTTTTTCATCTTGGCCGTAGCGTCCATGGAGCAGGTGCGGATGATCTCGTGGAGCTGCTGACGGTCGCCGCCATGCTTGACGCCTTCCATCATCAGGTTTTCCGTGGCAATGAAGGGCAGATATTCCCGCACGGTCTTCTCTACAATCTTTTCGTTCACGTGCAGACCGTCGGTGACGTTCTGTGCCAGCCGGAGAACGGCGTCGGCGCAGAGGAAGCCCTCCGGCATGGAGATACGCCGGTTGGCGGAATCGTCCAGGGTGCGCTCCAGCCACTGGGTGGAGGCGGTCATGGGGGCGTTCAGCGCGTCCGCCATCAGGTAGCGGGACAATGAGCAGATACGCTCGGAGCGCATGGGGTTGCGCTTGTAGGCCATGGCGGAAGAGCCAATCTGGTTCTTTTCAAAGGGTTCTTCCACCTGACGGTCGTGCTGCAAAAGCCGAATGTCGTTTGCCATGCGGTAGCAGCTCTGGGCAATGGAAGAAAGGCAATTCAGGATGCGGCTGTCAAGCTTTCTGGGGTAGGTCTGGCCGCAGACATCGAAGCACTGACTAAAGCCAAAGTCGGCGCTGATGCAGCGGTTCATTTCGTCGATTTTTGCCGTATCCCCGTCAAACAGCTCCAGGAAGCTGGCTTCCGTGCCGGTGGTTCCCCGGCAGCCCAGGAATTTCATGGTTTCCACCACGAAATCCAGCTCTACCAGATCGCTGACGAAGTCCTGCATCCACAGCGTTGCCCGCTTGCCCACCGTGACCAGCTGGGCGGGCTGATAATGGGTGTAGCCCAGCGTGGGCGTGGCTTTGTACGTTTCCGCGAAACGGGAAAGGTTGGCGATGACCTTCAGCAGCTCTCCCCGGAGGTATTTCAGGCCGTCCCGGTAGAGAACGATGTCGGCGTTGTCGGTGACATAGCAGCTGGTGGCGCCCAAATGGATGATGCCGGCGGCGGAGGGCGCAGCCTTGCCGTAGGTATACACGTGGGCCATTACATCGTGGCGAACTTCCTTTTCCCGGGCAGCGGCACAGGCAAAGTCAATGTCCGTGATGTGGGCTTCCAGCTCCTCGATCTGCTTTTCGGTGATAGGCAGCCCCAGAGAATGCTCGGCCTTGGCAAGAGAAATCCAGAGCTTCCGCCAGGTCTCAATCCGCTTCTGCTGGGAAAACAGATGCAGCATATAGTCGGAAGCATACCGGGAGCTTAAGGGGGATTCGTATTGATCCGTCATAGTCTGTCCCCCTGCTCAGCGAAGGATGATGCTGTCCCGCTCCGGGCCTACGGAAACGTAGCCGATGGGGCAGCCGATCTTTTCTTCCACGCACTGCACGTAGTTCCGCGCCGCCTCGGGAAGGTCTTCCCACTTGCGCACGCCGGAAATATCGCACTTCCAGCCCTCCATGTATTCCATCACGGGCTTGGCGCTGCTTTGCAGCGTGGGGAACGGGAATTCGTCGATCACTTCCCCGTTCAGCTCGTAGTGGGCGCAAATGGGTATTTTGTCCAGATAGCTCAGCACGTCCAACTTGGTCAGAGCGATATTGGTCGCGGCCTGCACCTGAACGCCGTAGCGGGTGGCTACCAGATCGATGGGGCCGACCCGGCGGGGACGGCCGGTCTTCGCGCCATACTCAAAGCCCGCCTCCCGGAGAGCGTCCGCCTCAGCACCGAACATCTCGCAGACAAAGGGGCCTTCGCCCACGCAGGTGGAGTAGGCTTTCACAACGCCGATGACCTCGTCGATCTTGGCGGTGGGAAGACCGGAACCCACAGGGGCGTAGGCGGCAATGGCATTGGAAGAGGTGGTGTAGGGATAGATACCGTAGTCCAGATCCCGCAGCGCGCCCAGCTGGGCTTCAAACAGGATCTTCTTTCCTTCCGTCTGCGCCTTGCGCAGGTATACGCCGGTGTCGCAGATGAAGGGCTTGATCTTCTCGCAATAATTGTCCATCCACGCTTTCAGCTCGTCCATGGTGACAGGCTCAGCGCCGTAGACGCCGGTAAGCGTCAGATTCTTCCACTCCAGCAAGTCCTGCAAATGCTCATAAAGATGCTCGGAATGCAGGAGTTCTCCCGCCATAATGGTCTTTTTCTGGTATTTATCGGAGTAAAAAGGCGCAATACCCTGCTTGGTAGAGCCGTACTTTTTATCCTTCAGACGGGCTTCCTCCAGGCCGTCCTGGAGACGGTGCCAGGGCAGCAGCAGAGACGCCCGGTCGCTGATTTTCAGGTTGTCCGGGGTGATGGGCACGCCCTTCCCGGTGACATCCTGCATTTCCTGCCACAGGTTTTCCGGGTCAACGGCGACGCCGTTTCCCAGGATGTTCACAACACCCTTCCGGAAAATGCCGGAGGGCAGCAGATGCAGGGCGAATTTGCCATGCTCATTGATCACGGTGTGGCCGGCGTTGCCGCCGCCCTGATAACGGATGACGATGTCATAATTCTCGGTGAGCAGATCGACCATGCGTCCCTTGCCCTCGTCACCCCAGTTGATGCCGACGATTACGGTATTAGCCATTTTGGGTTTCCTCCGTTTTGTTATTGTAAGGGTCGTTGACAGCACGTTTACAGGGCGGAGGGGTTCCTCCGTCCTGTAAACCGTACTTATTTCAGATGCTCTTCCAGACGCTTCATGATCTCGGCGTAGGCTTCCTCCACGCCGCCCATGTCCCGGCGGAAACGATCCTTGTCCAGCTTCTCGTGGGTCTTGCTGTCCCACAGGCGGCTGGTGTCGGGGCTGATTTCGTCAGCCAGAACGATGGTGCCGTCGGACAGGCGGCCGAATTCCAGCTTGAAATCCACCAGAGTCACGCCGCAGGTCAGCCAGAAGGCCTTCAGTGCGTCGTTGATCCGGAAGGAGTAGTCTTCAATGGTCTTGATCTCTTCGGGAGTCGCCAGCTTCAGAGCGAGGGCATGATAGGTATTGAGCAGCGGATCGCCCAGCTCGTCATTTTTATAGGAGAACTCAATGGTGGGGTGCTCGAACACAACGCCTTCCTCCACGCCGTAGTGCTTGGAGAAGGAGCCGGCAGCGATGTTGCGGACGATGACTTCCAGGGGAACGATGGAGACCTTCTTCACCAGGGTCTCCCGCTCGGACAGCTCCTTGACGAAGTGGGTGGGAATACCCTGCTTTTCCAGATAGGCCATCAGGCGGTTGCTCATCTGGTTGTTGATGACGCCCTTGCCCGCAATGGTGCCTTTTTTCAGCCCGTTGAAAGCGGTGGCGTCGTCCTTGTAATCCACGATCAGAAGCTCGGGATCGTCGGTGGCGAAAACCTTTTTGGCCTTGCCCTCATACAGCTGCTGCAATTTTTCCATTTGTGTTTACCTCCATATGTGTATTCATTGTCGGTTTCAGGAAACGGCGGCAGTCATCTGCGGCCCCCATCTCATACCCTTTAGAATAACACAATATGTGGCGGAACGCAATCATCATTTCCACGATATGTGCCGTCTTTGCGGGGCAAAAATTGGAACTTTTGTCTTTCCGTACCGGTGCAGAAACCTGATTATTTCCCGCTGTCGCCGTAGTTGGCCAGGACGCGGGCGGAAGGGTCGTTCACATTGCAGCCCTCCCAGGATTTGTTGGGCATCCAGAAGTTCACGATCATCTGACTCTGCCCCGGATAGTATTTCTCAAAAATCTCCCGGTAAAGCAGGGACTCTTTGGTAAACGGCTGGGCATGGGTATACTTTGCCCGTTTTTCCTCAAATTCCTCCTGGGTATAAACGGTTTCGGCATATTCCTTGAGATAGTCCACCATGGAGTGACCCACGGCGTCGGAGAAAGCCGCCTTTTCCCGCCAGAGAATGTCGTGAGGCAGGTAATCCCCCTTTTCAAAGGCATGGCGCAGCAGATATTTGCCCTTTCCGTACTTGTTCAGCTTCATCTCCGGGTCGATGGCCATGACGTACTTGACAAAGTCAAGGTCGCCGAAGGGTACCCGCGCTTCCAGAGAATTGACGCTGATGCACCGGTCTGCCCGAAGCACATCGTACATGTGCAGCTCCCGGATACGCTTCTGGGCTTCCTCCTGGAACGCCTTGGCAGAGGGAGCAAAGTCGGTATACTTGTAGCCGAACAGCTCGTCGGAGATCTCGCCGGTGAGCAGCACCCGGATATCGGTGGTCTCGTGGATGGCCTTGCACACCAGATACATGCCGATGCTGGCGCGGATGGTGGTGATGTCGAAGGTTCCCAGCAGCGCCACCACCGGCTCCAGCGCGGCAAGAACATCCTCCTTGGAGATGATGACCTCGGTGTGGTCGCTGTGGATGTAATCCGCGACCTGTTTCGCGTATTTCAGGTCGATGGCGTCCTCACTCATGCCGATGGCAAAGGTGCGGATGGGTTTTTCGCTCTCCCGGGCTGCGATAGCACACACCAGAGAGGAATCCAGTCCGCCGCTGAGCAGGAAGCCGACCTTTGCGTCGGCCACCAGACGCTTCTTCACACCGGCTACCAGCTTGTCGTGGATGTTGGCGCAGACCGTTTCCAGATCATCGGGAAGCACATGATCCACCGCCGCGATGTCGCAGTAGCAGACGAATTTCCCGTCGCAGTAATAGTGTCCCGGAGGAAACGGCAGGATTTTGCCAACCAGCCCTACCAGATTTTTCGGTTCGCTGGCAAACAGGATCGTACCGTTTCTGTCATAGCCGTAATACAGCGGGCGAATGCCGATGGGGTCACGGGCGGCGATAAACTTCTTCTGCCTGCCGTCGTAGAGAATGCAGGCAAACTCCGCGTCCAGCTTTTCAAACATGCCGACGCCGTATTTTTCATACATGGGCAGCAGCACTTCGCAGTCGGACTCGCTGGTGAAGGTGTAGTCCTTGGAAAGCGCCTGTTTCAGCTTTTCAAAGCCGTAAATCTCGCCGTTGCAAACCACCCAGCTGCCGTTCAGGCCGAAGGGCTGCATTCCTTCCGGGTGAAGCCCCATGATGGAGAGTCTGTGAAAGCCGAGTATCCCCTGCCCCACGTCAATGACGCGGGAATCATCCGGGCCTCGGGAAATTGTTTTGGCGAAGCCTGCCTGAAAGGCGGTCAGATCGGCGGGCCTGCCGCAATACCCAATGATGGAACACATAGGAATTCCTCCTCAAATAGCCCGCGGGAGAGCCTTACGGCTCTCCCATGGGTTCTCTTTTTCTCTTACACCCGTGAAAGGGGTGGTCAATCCCCTTATCTGGCGCAGCAATAATTACTTCACACCAAACAGCAATTCGCCGTAGGTGGGGAACGGCCAATAATCGGAAGAGGTCTGGGTCTCCGCCTCGTCCGCGACAGCCCGGAGGGCTGCCATCTTGCCGAGGATGGTGTCCCGGATGGCGAAGGACTCTTCCTTCACATTCTCCGCGTTCTTCAGCTCCAGAACGGCGGATTCCAGCTCGTCGGTCTTCTCGGCGATCTGGTCGGTCAGGCCGGACAGCTTGGTGACAAGGCCGGTCTCATAGGCGCAGGCCAGATTGGGGGCAACGGCCTTCTTCGCGGCCAGGGATGCGGCCAGCTCGGAGGCGTAGCCCTCCACCGCGGGCAGAATCTGCTTTCTCGCCATGTCCACCATGGTGTTGGCCTCGATGATGACGGCCTTGCAGTAGTTTTCCAGCATAATGTCGCACCGCGCCTGCATCTCGGAAACGGAGTAAATCTTGTGGGCGGTGAGCATATCCACGTTCTTCTTATCCAGCAGATGGGGCATACAATCGGGGGTCGTGGGGTAGTTGCACAGGCCGCGAACCTCGGTGGCCTCCTTGATCCAGGTGGCGTCGTAGCCGTTGCCGTTGAAGATGATGCGCTTGTGATCCTTGATGGTCTTCTTGATCATGTCATGCAGAGCGGTCTCAAAGTCCTCCGCGCCTTCCAGACGGTCGGCGTAAATTTTCAGGGACTCGGCCACGGCGGCGTTGAGCATGATGTTGGCGCAGGCAATGGAATTGGAGGAACCCAGCATACGGAACTCAAACTTGTTGCCGGTAAAGGCGAAGGGCGAAGTACGGTTCCGGTCGGTGGTGTCTCTGGGGAAGCGGGGCAGAACGTCCACGCCCAGCTTCATGGTGGTCTTCTTTGTGCCGCAGTATGGGGTATCATTCTCAATGGCGTCCAGAATGCCCATCAGCTCGTCGCCCAGGAAGATGGAGACCACGGCGGGAGGCGCTTCGTTGGCGCCCAGACGGTGGTCGTTGCCCGCGGTGGCCACGCTCAGGCGGAGCAGATCCTGATAATCGTCCACGGCCTTGATGACCGCACACAGGAACAGCAGGAACTGGGCGTTTTCGTAGGGGGTCTCGCCGGGGGACAGCAGATTCACGCCGGTATCGGTGGCCATGGACCAGTTGTTGTGCTTGCCGGAGCCGTTGACACCGGCGAAGGGCTTCTCATGCAGCAGGCACACCAGACCGTGCTTTGCCGCGACCTTCTGCATGATCTCCATGGTCAGCTGGTTGTGGTCGGTGGCGATGTTGGTGGTGGTGTAAATGGGCGCCAGCTCGTGCTGAGCGGGGGCGACCTCGTTATGTTCGGTCTTGGCAAGGATGCCCAGCTTCCACAGTTCTTCGTTCAGATCTTCCATGTAAGCAGCAACGCGGGGCTTGATGACGCCGAAGTAGTGGTCATCCATCTCCTGCCCCTTGGGGGATTTGGCACCGAACAGGGTTCTGCCGGTGAAGATCAGATCCTTGCGCTGCTCGTACATTTCCTTATCCACAAGGAAATATTCCTGCTCGGGGCCGACGTTGGTGCGGACGCACTTGACATCGGTATTGCCGAAGAGCTTCAGGATACGCATGGCCTGACGGTTCAGGGCTTCCATGGAGCGCAGCAGCGGGGTCTTCTTATCCAGCGCTTCGCCGCCGTAGGAACAGAAGGCCGTGGGGATGCAAAGGGTCTTGCCCTTGATGAATGCGTAGGAGGTGGGGTCCCATGCGGTGTATCCACGGGCCTCAAAGGTGGCGCGCAGGCCGCCGGAGGGGAAAGAGCTGGCGTCAGGCTCGCCCTTGATCAGCTCTTTGCCGGAGAAATCCATGATGACGCCGCCGTCGGGAGCGGGAGAAATGAAGCTGTCGTGCTTTTCGGCGGTGATGCCGGTCAGCGGCTGGAACCAGTGGGTATAGTGGGTCGCGCCATGGGCGACAGCCCAGTCCTTCATGGCAGCGGCCACCGCGTTGGCGACGGAAGCGTCCAGCTTCGCACCCTCGTCGATGGTTCTGCGCAGCGACGCATACACGTCGGCGGAAAGATTGGCTTTCATCACCCGGTCATCAAATACCAGACAGCCGAAATAGTCAGAAACAGTACTCATAACAAACGCTCCTTTTTGAAATTTGGGTTCCGGGAATGCCCGCCCGAACCGCCGAAAATAAAAAAAGACGGCAAGGACGTTATGAGCATACACTCGGAGACGTCCTTGCCTTCACAGTGGGCATTCTACACTATCTTTTCCCATTTGTCAACACCCTGCACAAAAAAAGTTTTTTGTCTTTGGACAGATTGACAAGGCTCTATCAATTGAATATAATACGTTCGGGGACAAAGGCTTTCCGGGATGTTTTGGTATTTCCGGGAGAATCCCGTTGCTTTTCCCACTAATTTGACTTCATTTGTTTGAATTTAACCGCGTATTGGGCAGGAAGGTTGGTTGCTGTATGAAATATACGCCCCAGGAGGTCATACAATTCATTCAGGAGGAGGATGTGAAGTTCATCCGCCTTGCGTTCTGCGACTGCTTCGGCAGACCCAAGAATATCTCCATCATGCCCCACGAGCTGGAACGCGCTTTCAAGTACGGCATTGCCATCGACGCTTCCGCCATTGCGGGCTTCGGCGACGAGGTGAATTCCGACCTGTTCCTCCATCCCGACGCTTCCACCATTGCCCTTCTGCCCTGGCGGCCGGAGCATGGGAGCGTGGTGCGGATGTTCTGTTCCATCACCCACCCCGACGGCACGCCTTTTGCCCACGATACCCGGGGCATTCTCAAGCAGGCCGTTGCCGACGCCAGGGCGGCAGGCTATGCCTTTTCCTTCGGCTCCGAGCTGGAATTCTATCTGTTCCGGCTGGACGAAAACGGCGAGGTGACGGACGTTCCCTACGATCAGGCCACCTATATGGACGTAGCGCCGGAGGACAAATGCGAAAATGTCCGCCGGGAAATCTGCCTGACCCTGGAGCGAATGGGCATTCAGCCGGAATCCTCCCACCACGAGGAAGGGCCCGGCCAGAACGAGGTGGATTTCCGCTATTCCGATCCCCTGTCCGCCGCGGACAACGCCGTTACCTTCCTCACCGTCGTCAAAACCATCGCCGCCCGGAACGGGCTGTACGCGGACTTTTCCCCCAGACCTCTGGAGGGACGCCCCGGCAGCGGGTTCCACATCAATATGTCCGTTCAGGGCGGCGCGGATGATCTCATGCACCGGGCAATGGGCGGCATTCTGGACAAGATTGCGGACATGACGCTGTTTCTCAATCCCACCGAGCCGTCCTACAGCCGCCTGGGCGCCCACAAAGCGCCGAAGTACATTTCCTGGTCGAGCAACAACCGCTCCCAGCTCATTCGCGTCCCCGCCGCCTCCGGCGAATACCGGCGCTTCGAGCTGCGCAGCCCTGACTGTACGGCCAATCCCTATCTCGCCTTTGCGCTGCTGATCTGGGCGGGGCTTTCCGGAATCGAAAACAACATTGCCCTCCCGGAAGCCTGCAATGTCAACCTCCACACGGCGGATTCCAGAAACCTGACCCTTGCGACCCTTCCCAAGTCGCTGTCCGACGCGGCAAAGTGCGCCGGAAACAGCAACTTCATTGCTCAGCATCTTCCTGAATCTCTGATTGACTTCTTTACCAAGCGATAAACTCCGCAAAATTCTGAAGGGAGGGAGCATGATATGGTTTTCAGCGACCGGACGTACAGCGTTCTGGTGGTGTCTGCTGCGCAGAAATTCAACGAAGCCTTCGCCGCGATGCTCCCCGGTTCGGAGTATTATCCGGTTCGTTTCGTGGGCAACATTGCCGCGGCGCGGCGGGAGATGGTGAACAAAACCTATGATCTTGTCATCATCAACGCTCCTCTGCCCGACGATTTCGGCACCCGCTTCGCCATCGACGCCTGCAACCAGTCTGGCACCGTGGCGCTGCTGCTGGCAAAATCGGAGGTTTACGACGAGGTGGAAGCCAAGCTCACCTGTCAGGGCGTGTTCACGCTGGCAAAGCCCACGTCCGCTCTGCTGCTGAACCAAAGCCTGAAATGGCTCGTTTCCGCCCGGGAACGGTTACGGCGCATGGAGGAAAAGGCCACCTCCGTGGAAGAAAAAATGGAAGAAATCCGTCTGGTGAACCGGGCAAAATGGCTGCTCATTGAGCAGCTGAAAATGACCGAGGCCGAAGCCCACCGTCACATCGAAAAACAGGCCATGGATCGCTGCACGACCAGACGGGAGATCGCCTTGGGAATCATCAAGACCTACGCCTGATTGTCAAATGACTACATATGAAAACGCTGCAAGGGAAAAATCCTTTGCAGCGTTTCTGTTATTGCATCATTTCCAAGAATTCGTCCTCGGTAAGAATGGGGATTCCCAGCTCTCTTGCCTTGCGCTCCTTGGAGCCGGCGTTTTCGCCCACCACCACGAAGCTGGTCTTTTTCGACACGGAGCCGGACGCTTTGCCGCCCAGAAGCTCGATTTTCTCCGTGGCTTCCTCCCGGGTGAATTTGCTCAGCGCACCGGTAAGCACGAAGGTCTTCCCGGCGAAGCGGGCGTCGGTGATGACCCGTTTGCTCTCAAAATTGACCCCTGCCTGCCGCAGACGCTCCACCATGTGCCTGGACTGCTCCTGCCGGAACCACTGGCAGATGTTCTCGGCGGTGACCGCGCCCACGTCGGGAACCTCCGTCAGTTCCTCCACCGAAGCGGCCATCAGGCCGTCCAGATTCCCAAAAGCGGAAGCAAGCACCTTGCCGGTTTTTGCCCCCACCTGACGGATGCCCAGTGCGTAAATCAGGCGGCTGACGTCCTGCGCCTTGCTGGCCTCGATGGCGGCAAGAAGCTTTTTCGCCGCCGTAGAACCGGCCTTCCACAGACTCTTTACATCGTCCAGGGTCAGGTAGTAAATATCCGCCGGGGATTTGATCAGCCCCTTTTCGATCAGCGCGTCCACTATGGCAGCACCGAGACCGTCGATGTCCATGGCGTCCCGGCTGACGAAGTGGGCAATGTTCCGGCTGAGCTGGGCGGGACATTCCGCCCCGGTGCAGCGCAGAAACGCGCCGTCCTCGTCCTGCTCCACAGGTGCGCCGCAGACCGGGCAGCGGTCGGGCAGATGGTAGGCCGCCGTCCCCTCGGGGCGCCTGGAAAGATCGACTTCCAGAATTTCCGGGATGATCTCCCCTGCCTTGCGGATGAGGACGGTATCGCCAATGCGGATGTCCCGCTCCCGGATGAAGTCCTGATTGTGCAGCGTGGCGTTCGTCACCGTCGTTCCCGCCAGACGGACAGGCCGCACCACCGCCTTGGGGGTCAGCACGCCGGTTCTTCCCACCTGCACCACGATGTCCTCCACCACGGTGGGCTTGATCTCCGGAGGATACTTGTAGGCCGCGGCCCATTTGGGGAATTTGGCGGTATTGCCCAGCCGTTCCCGCTGAGAAAGATCATCCACCTTGATAACCGCGCCGTCAATGTCGCAGATCAGCTTCTCCCGGTTTTCGTTGATGGACAGCACTTCTTCGTCAATTTCCGAAACTTTTGACAGCTTTTTATGGGGAATTACCTTGAATTTAAGCCCTTTCAGGTATTCCAGAGACTGGGTATGTCCGGTAAAATCCACACCCTCCGCAAGCTGGACGTTGAAAACATAAATGTCCAGTCCCCGCTTCGCCGCGATTTTCGGGTCGAGCTGCCGCAGCGACCCGGCGGCGGCGTTCCGGGGATTGGCGAACAGGGGCTTTCCCAGTTCCTCCTGACGCTGATTCAGCTTTTCAAAGCTCTTTTTCGGCATAAAGACCTCGCCCCGTACAATGAGTCGGGCAGGTGCGCCGGTCAGGGTCATGGGAATGGAGCGGATGGTTTTCAGGTTTTCCGTCACGTCCTCCCCTACCGTACCGTCGCCCCGGGTCGCGCCCCGGACGAATTTCCCGTCCACATATTCCAGCGCCACGGAAAGGCCGTCAATCTTCGGCTCCACGGAAAATTCTACGTTACCCTCGGCGGCGATGGTCTTTTCCAGAAAATCGTTCAGCTCTTCCATGCTGAACACGTCCTGCAAGCTCATCAGCGGCACGGGGTGGGACACCTTCTCAAACTGGCTCAGCACTTCCCCGCCCACCCGTTTTGTGGGAGAATCCGCCCTGGCCAGCTCCGGGTGGGCGCTTTCCAACTCCTCCAGCTCCCGGTAAAGCCGGTCGTATTCGTAATCCTCCATGGTCGGGTCGTCCAGAACGTAATAGCGGTAGCCCGCTTCCTTCAGCTGATCGGTCAGCCGGTCAATTCTCTCTTTGGCTTCCATAATATCCTCCGGTCTGTAAATAAGTGCTGGGTACCTCGCCGATGATCACCGTCTCCGCCACCACGACCTCCGAATGGATGGTAAAGCTGTCCGTCTCCCCCATGACCAGAACCGACACGTCCACGCTGACGATCATGTTCAGCCGGTGAAGCGTCTGGTTGATGCCGGCCTGGGAAAAATTGCTTTCAAAGGTGGCGTCGCTGTTGCGGATGGACAGGATGTGTACCGGGATCGCCGGGCCTTTCCCGGAGAAAAATTCCGGCAGGAACAGGCTCCCCAGGGGTATGCCGATGTCCGCGGTGTCCAGGGCTAAAATTTCGTCGTTGATAATGTTCAGGATATCCGTTTTCAGGTGGTTGATCTCGCTCATGTTGGTTTTCAGAGCGGTGATGCGGCCGTCCAGATTTTTTTCAAAATAGACGATGCGGTCGTATTGAATGGTGCCGTTGGCAATCTGCTTGGCAATGGCGTCATTGGTCAGATCCGACGTGGCGTTTTTCACCTGTGTTTCCGCCAGCTCCGTGACGATCTCCCGGTAGCGGCTGCGAAGCATCAGAAACGCCACCAGAAGAATCACAGCCAGAACCAGCAGCGTGTAAAAAAATCTCCGAAGCCGCCAGCGCATACCCATCCCTCCTGTAGAGGATATGCGGGAAGACAAAAAGCATTACAGCTTTTTCATATGCGCCGAGGCGGTTTTTGCCATGAGCCTCTTTGTGCCGATGTCGTCGAAGGCGATTTCCAGCAGCGCGTCGCCGCCCATTTTCCGCACGGACAGCACCAGCCCCCGGCCAAAGGCCGCGTGCATGACCATGTCCCCCTGGTTCAGTTCGAGACATGGCGTGGGAGCAGCCTGCGGGGTAGAAAGAATGCTGCTTCTGGGCTTTCTGGCCTGGAAAGTATGGGAACCGTAGGCCGAATACCCGCTGTGCTCACTGGTCGAAGTCCGGTGATAGCCGCCCTTCTTCACGATGCACTCCTCCGGGATTTCCCGAAGGAACCGGGAGGGCAGCGCCGACGACGTGCGTCCGTAGATCATACGCTGACGGGCGTGGGTGATGGTCAGGCTCTGCTTTGCCCGGGTAATCGCCACGTAGCACAGCCGCCGCTCCTCTTCCATTTCCTCCGCGTCGCCGATGGCGCGCATTCCGGGGAACAGCCCGTCCTCAAAGCCAACGAGGAACACGTGGGGAAATTCCAATCCCTTGGCCGAGTGCATGGTCATCATCACCACGGCGTCGTCGTTTTCGTTGTACTGCTCCAGATCGGTATACAGAGCGATTTCTTCCAGGAATCCGGCCAAAGTGGGCGTATCCGCATTTTCAACGTAGGAGTTGATGCTGGATTTTAACTCGCGCACGTTTTCCAGCCGGGTCTTGTTTTCCTCGGTGTCCTTGCTTTCCAGCATGTCCACATACCCGGTTCGGATGAGCAGCTCGTCGTAGAAGTCCGGCAGGCTCATGCCGTCCTCCAGAAGCTGCGCCATGCCCTCGATGATGGCGGAAAACTGCATCATTTTAATAGCGGACTTTTCCAGCGGGGCGTAGGAATAGGGGTCGGAAATGACGCTGTACAGCGGCTTTCCCTCGGCCTCCGCCAGTCGCCGGGCAGTCTCGATGGTCTTCGCGCCCAGCCCCCGGGGAGGATTGTTGATGATGCGTCCCAGACGCAGATCGTCCGCCCGGTTGTTGATGACGCACAGATACGACAGCATATCCTTGACTTCCGCCCGGTCAAAGAACCGTGTGCCGCCGATGACCCGGTAGGGAATGCCGTTTCGTTTCAGGGCAAATTCCATTGCGTTGGACTGGGCGTTGGTGCGGTACAGAATGGCGTAGTCCTTGAAGTTTTTCCCCCGGGAACCTGCCAGAATCTGCCCCGCGACGAAATTGCCCTCACTGCCCTCGTCGGAGGCTTCGTATACCAGAACGGGGTCGCCCTGGGCGTTGGCCGTCCACAGCTTTTTCCCCTTGCGCCCCAGATTGTGGGCGATCACGGCGTTGGCGGCGGTGAGGATGGCCTGGGTGGAGCGGTAGTTCTGTTCCAGACGAATGACCCGCGCGCCCCGGTACTGCTTTTCAAAGTTCAGAATGTTTTCGATGGTCGCACCCCGGAAGCGGTAGATGCTCTGGTCGTCGTCGCCCACCACGCAGATGTTCTCATGACCGCCGGCAAGCAGGGACGTCAGGAGGTACTGCATATGGTTGGTATCCTGATACTCGTCCACCAGCACGTACCGGAATTTGCGCTGATAATACTGCAAAACATCCTCGTTCTGCTGCAAAAGCTGAACGGTGATGTAGATGATGTCGTCAAAATCCAGGGCGTTGTTGTCCTTCAACCGGGTCTGGTATTTGCCGTAGGCACGGGCGATGTGCTGCGCCCGGATATCCCCGGTGCGCTCTGCCCTGTCCAGCATCTCCCCGGGGGACACCATTTTGTCCTTCTCCCGGCTGATGGCACCAAGGACATATTTCGCCGGAAACGTCTTGTCGTCCAGCTCCATGTCCTTGATGATTTCCTTCATGATGCGCTCGGAGTCCGAAGAATCGTAAATGGTAAAGCTCCGGGTGAAGCCCATCCGCTCGATGTCCCGCCGCAGAATGCGGCAACAGGCGGAGTGAAACGTCATCGCCCAGATGTCCTGCGCCTGAGGGCCGAGAAGATTGGAAAGCCGCTCCTTCATTTCGTTTGCGGCCTTGTTGGTAAAGGTGATGGCGATGATGCTCCAGGGTGCGGCGGGTTCCACGGCGCAGAGGGCGTCCGCCCGGCGGGTATCATCGGGGCTGGGGTCGTCCCCCAGATTTTCCAGAAAGGCCACGTCGTCTTCCGTGACGGCATGGGAAATCTCGCAGCAATCGCTGCCCCGGCCGAAGCGCATGAGGTTGGCAATGCGGTTGATAAGGACGGTGGTCTTGCCGCTGCCCGCACCGGCAAGCAGCAGCAGCGGCCCCTCCGTGGTCAGCACGGCCTGACGCTGCATGTCGTTCAGCTGGGAAAACTGCCGCTCGATGTAATTTTTCCGGGCGGTCAGAAATCGGGAGTCCATTTGTTCTGTCATAATTGCACCTGTCTTCAACATGATGCCATTATTTTAGCGCATTTTCGGCAAAAGGTAAAGAGGGAAAATGCCGCTTTACGCCATCAGCTCCCGAAGCATGGCGACGGCCTTCTTTTCAATCCGGGACACCTGCACCTGACTGACGTTCATCACCGCCGCCACCCGCTGCTGGGTCAGGCCGTGGAAATACCGCAGCTGAATGACCATCCGTTCCCGCTCCGGCAGGCCGGAAATCGCCTGCCGCAGAGCAATTTTTTCCACCATCCGTTCTTCCGATTCCGTGTCCGTCAGAACGTTTTCCAGGGTGAAGCCCTCGTCCCCCGTTTCCCGCTGGATGGACTCCGTGGCGGCGGTGGCCGTCTCGGCCAGGGCGATTTCTTCCGGGGTGAACCCGGTCTGGCGGGAGATTTCCTGAATGGTCGGTTCCCTGCCCAGCGCCCCGGTCAGACGGCTGCGGGCGGCCTTGATGGTCGCGGCCTGCTCTTTTAAGCTCCGGGACACCTTTACTGCCCCGTCGTCCCGGAGAAACCGTCGAATCTCCCCGGCGATTTTCGGCACGGCGTAGGTGGAAAACTGGGTTCCGTAGGAAAGGTCGAATCCCTCCACGGCCTTGAGAAAGCCAAGACACCCCAGCTGGTACAGATCGTCCGCTTCCGTTCCCCGGCCTAAGAACCGCCTGGCAACCGACCAGATCAGGCCGGAGTTTTCCTCCACCAGAGCTTCGGACGCTTCCCGGTCGCCCTGCTGTGCCTTGGCGATCAGTTCCTCCGTCCTGCTCATTGCCGCCGCTGCAGCTTCCGGCGCATATGCACCGTGGTTCCCTTTCCGGGCTTGGATGTAATTTCCAGATTGGTCATGAAGCTCTCCATAATGGTAAAGCCCATTCCGCTGCGTTCCGCGCCGCCGGTGGTGTACGCGGGACGTCTGGCCTGCTCTATGTCCGGGATGCCCACGCCCTTGTCCTTGATAACGATGTCCAGCACATTGTCCTTCAGGATACGGCAGCGCAGGGTGATGTTCCCCAGCTTTTCCGGGTAGGCGTGGACGATGCAATTGGTCACCGCCTCACTCACCGCCGTGCGGATGTCCCCCAGCTCCTCCAGCGTCGGGTCCATCTGGGCGGCAAAGCAGGCCACCGCCGACCGGGCAAAGGCTTCGTTGGCGGATTTGCTGGGAAAATCCAGAATCATATAGTTGTCGAATTTCATGATACAGCCTCCTTGATCTCCACAAGCTTATCGATTCCCGACGCCCGGAACACCCGCATGGGCTGGGGCGCAATGCCTGTCAGAAGCAGTCGCCCCTCGATCTGGGTCATGCTCCTTAAGGCGTTGATGACCACGGCAATGCCGGAGGAATCCACAAAGGAAACCTCCTGAAAATCCAGCACGCAGACCTCCGGGGTATAAGCTTCGATTTTCGCGGCGATGGCCTGAATGTAGGCCTTTGCGCAGTGGTGGTCAATTTCCCCGGTGAGCGCCACCGTCAGCCGTCCTTCCTCCAAAAAACTGGTAAAGTGCATATTGCTTCCCTCCTAGGTAAATTTGCTGATTAACAGTATAAAATCCCGTTTCCGATTTTTCAGTCGGAAACGGGATTGTGTAAAAATAAAGCTTCTGCGCAAACGGCAGGATTGGCCGCTCGTTTGATTTTCCGTTGCAAGGAAAAAACGCAGGGTTTTATGGGCGTTCGTAAAACAGTCAATGGAGCGTATCAGCGCAGATCAATGTCACTAAGTTAGTGGTGAAGTCAGCGAGAGCATTTCTGTAAGAATGAGTG
>ENA-OPCE01000094-OPCE01000094.1-human-gut-metagenome-genome-assembly--contig:-NODE-94-length-84446-cov-8.436065_pt1 | contig 84446 bp, 112 predicted proteins | sample MGYA00241247_ERZ501474 | MGnify/ENA primary metagenome ERZ501474 (study PRJEB25962, sample SAMEA2042572) | human gut metagenome | biome: human gut; feature: human-associated habitat; material: faeces... | reverse complement strand
CTCGCGGCGCTCACGGCCGGGGTGCTGCTCTCGCTCGGGCGGCCCCGCGCGGCGGTCAGGCTGTCCGAGATACGCCCGGCGCGCGCCGGGGCCCTTCCCGCCGCGGTCACGGCCTCGGTGCGGAACATGCTCAACGTCTGCGGCTTTGTCATCGCTTTCGGGGTGGTCACGGGCACGCTCGACGCCGTGGGGCTGCTGCCCGCGCTCGCGCTCGACCTCTCACGGCTGACGGGGCTGGAGATCTCGGCGAGCCGCGCGGCGATAGTGGGCTTCTTCGAGCTCGGCGGAGGCGTGGGGGCGATGCGTGGGCTCGCGGCGACGCCGGTGAACCTTGCGGTCTGCGCCGCCGTCATAGGCTGGGGCAGTCTCTCGGTGCATTTTCAGACCTCCGCGGTCGTCGCCGGGGCGGAAATAAGCACCGCCCGGCATTTCACCGGGCGGTGCCTGAGCGCTGTATTTTCCTTTGTATACGTCCTGCTCCTCGCCCCGGCAGTGATTTAGGCCCCGGCGAAGGAGAACACTATGCCCACTACGGCCGAGGCCGCGATGAACACGACGGGGTGCAGCTTCTTCGTGGACTTCACGAGGTTCGTGAGCACCCAGAGCACGACCGCGAGGATTATGGCCGGGATGGAGATGAGGTCCGTGAACGCGCCCGTCTCCTTGAAGAGGCTGACGTTGAGCAGGGATATCTCCACCACGGAGACGCCCGCGGCGGCGATGAGCGCCGTGGAGGCCGGGCGCAGGCCGTAGAAGGCCGCGTCCACATAGCGGTTGCCGCGGAACTTGTCCAGCACGCTGACTATGATGAGCACGAGGATGACGCCGGGCAGGACTATGCCCACCGTGGCGGTCACGGCCCCGGCGAAGCCGCCGACCGTATAGCCGACGTAGGTGGCCATGTTGATGCCCACGGGGCCCGGCGTGGACTCGCTGACAGCGAGCATATCCGCAAGCTGGGAGTATGTATACCAACCCGTGCTGTCCGCGAGGTCATAGAGGAAGGGCAGCGTGGCCATGCCTCCGCCGACGGAGAAGAGGCCGATCTTGAGGAACTCCCAGAAGAGCTTGAGGAGTATCATTTGCCGCCCTCCTTTCCGCGCTTGCGCCAGACGAGCGCCTGCAGGCCGATGCCCACGAAGGCGGCGGCGACGACGAAGAGGATGGGCGAGATGTCGGTGACGAGCGAGAGCACGCACACCGGCGCAAAGATGATGACGAGGCACTTCCAGTCCACGATGGCGCTCTTCCACAGCTTCACGACGGCGTTGACGATGAGCACTACGACGCAGACGCGGATGCCGGCGAAGGCGTTTTTGACCACCGGGTAGTCCGAGAAGGCGGTCAGGAACATGGCGATGACGGTTATGATGATGAGCGAGGGCAGCATGGAGCCGAGGGCGGCGACGATGCCGCCGAGCTTGCCGCGGTACTTGCGGCCGACGAAGGCTGCGGTGTTGACCATGATGATGCCGGGCAGGCACTGGGCCATGGCGTAATAGTCCATTATCTCCTCTTCGCTGGCCCAGTGGTTGTGCTCCACGACCTCGCGCTGGAGGATGGGCAGCATGGCATAGCCGCCCCCAAAGGTAAGGGCCCCCACTTTAATGAAGGCCCAAAAGATCTTGAGGTATTCTTTCATTTGCTCAATTCTTCCGCGTATGAAGTATATTTGGCGACCCTGGCCTCGCATTCGGCCTTGTCGGCGCCCTGGGTAAGAATGTACACTTTTATCTTCGGCTCGGTGCCCGAGGGGCGGACGATGAAGGCCGTGCCGTCCTCCAGCTCGAAGTAGAGCACGTTGGAGCCGGAGATGTGCGTCTTGCCGACAACGCCGAGCTCCGCGACGGAGACCGTACCGTTCTGGTAGTCACGCATGCCGAGGACGGAGGAGCCGCCGATCTCGCGGGGCGGCTTGGCGCGGAGATTTGCCATCAGCGCCTTCATCTTCTCCAGCCCGTCGAGGCCCGGCATGACTAGGTTGAGCGTCTTTTCCATGAACCAGCCGTATTTCTCATAGAGGCCCTCCAGCGCGTCGGCGAGGGTCATGCCCTTGGAGAAGTAGTAGGCGGCCATCTCGGCTATCATCATGGAGGCGGTGACGGCGTCCTTGTCGCGGACGTAGTCGCCCATCATGTAGCCGTAGCTCTCCTCATAGGCGAGGATGTAGTTGTAGGAGCCGTCGCGCTTGTACTCGGCGAGCTTCTCGGCCATGAACTTGAAGCCGGTGAAGGTCTCATCCACGTGGACGCCGTTCTTCTCGGCGATCTCGCGGCCCATATTGGTGGTGACGATGGTCTTGATGAAGGCCGGGTTGGCGGGCATGGTGCCGCTCTCGCGCCTTGCGGTGATGATGTAGTCGAGCAGCAGCACGCCCATCTGGTTGCCAGTGATGGTGCGGTACTCCCCGTCCTTGCCGCGGACCATGGTGCCGACGCGGTCGGAGTCCGGGTCGGTGCCGATGATGAGGTCGCTGCCGACCTGCTTGGCGAGGTCAACGGCGAGGTAGAAGCCCTCCGGGTTCTCCGGGTTCGGGCTCACGACCGTGGGGAAGTTGCCGTCTATGACCATCTGCTTGGGCTCCGGGAAGAGGTGCTTCACGCCGAGGCGGCGCAGCGCCTCCGGCACCAGCTTGTAGCCCGCGCCGTGGAAGGGCGTGTAGACTATCTTGAACTCGTCCGCGACCTTCTCGACCACGGACTTGTTGATGGACATGCTCATGACATTGGCGAGGAAGGCCTCGTCCGTCTCGGAGCCGATGACCTCCACGAGCCCGCTCGCCATGGCCTCGTCAAAGCTCAGGCGCTTTACGTCGTGGAAGATGTCCAGCTTGCCCATCTCGGCGGCGACGGCAGCGGCGTGCTGCGGCGGGAGCTGGGCGCCGTCGGACCAGTAGACCTTGTAGCCGTTATACTCCTTCGGGTTGTGGCTGGCGGTTATGTTGATGCCGGCGGTGGCGCCGTAGTGCAGCACGGCGAAGGAGAGCTCCGGCGTGGGGCGCAGCGCGTCGAAGATGCGGACGCGGATGCCGTTGGCGGCCATGACGCCCGCGGCCTCGCGCGCGAACTTCTCGCTGTTGAGGCGGCAGTCGTAGCAGACCACGACGCCCTTGCGGCAGGCCTCCTCGCCCTCGGCCTTGATGACCGCGGCGAAGGCCTGGGTGGCCCAGCGGATGACGTGGATGTTCATGCGGTTCAAGCCCGTGGCCATGATGCCGCGCAGTCCGGCGGTGCCGAACTCCAGCGGCGCGTAAAAGCGGCTCTCTATCTCTTTATCGTCGCCGGCGATGGCGGAGAGCTCTTTCCACTCCTCCTCGCCGAGCGCGGGGCTGTCCAGCCAGTACTGATATTCTTCCTTATAGCTCCTCTTCATCTTCTGCCTCTCCTTCAAGTATGTTCTTGGCATCCTCGAGCATGGTCGCGGGCACAAAGATATCCACACCCTCCGCGCTTATGCCGAGCATCAGATTGCCGAAACCGCCGTAATGCGGGTATTTCTTCACATACGGGATGTCAAAGGAGTCCAGCATCCCAGTCACTATCGCGTCGCCCAGGTCGAGCTGCGTGCAGGTGATCAGGTACGCCGCCTCCACAAAATTGCCCTGCTCGTCCTTGGGCCACCTCTCGGCCATCTTGCCGGGAAGGTCCCGCGTCCAGTCCAGATTGTGCCCATCCATAGGCAGTATCCCCCTCATTTGTGATAGCGTCCGCCGTTTATGATGGTGAACGCCCTGTATACCTGCTCCGCGAGCATCACCCTCGCGAGGTGGTGCGGAAAGGTCATCCGGGACATGGAGAGCCGCAAATCTGCCGCCCTCTTCACCCGCTCGTGCAGCCCGAAGGAGCCGCCGACGACGAAGCAGAGCTTTGAGGCGCCCGCACCCATCGCGGCGTCCAGCGTCCGCGCCAGCTCCGGGCTCGACATCTCGCGCCCCTCCACACACAGCGCGACGACGCAGGCCCCCTTGGGCACGGCCTTTTCGATCTCCGCGGCCTCGCGCTCCAGCGCGCGGGCTATTTCCTTTTCCGAGGGCTGCTCCGGCAGCCGCTCCTCGGCTATCTCGCGCAGTTCCGGCTTTCCGAAGGCCCCGAGGCGCTTGAAATACTCCTCGAACGCCTCGGCATAGTGCCGCTCGCGCATTTTTCCGACGAATACAAAGCTCAGGCCCGGCATCTCGCCCCCGCCTCCATGTACACGGCGCCCAGCGGCGGCGCGGCGAGGAGCTCCGGGCTCTCCCCCGCCTCCGCAAGCGCGGCGGATACGGCGGCCAGCGCCTTGTCCGGCCGGTTGTTCTCCCGGCTCAGGTGGCCGAGTATCAGGCCCCGCGCCCCGCTCTCCGCAAGCCGGACGGCCAGGCGGCCCGCGTCCTCGTTTGAGAGGTGGCCGTGGTCCGAGAGGATGCGGCGCTTGAGATACACGGGATACGGCCCGTCGCAGAGCATCTGTTCGTCGTAATTCGATTCAATGACCGCGGCCTCGACGCCGCACATCGCGTCGAGCACCTCGTCCGTCAGGCAGCCGAGGTCCGTGCAGAAGCCGAAGGAAGCCCCGTCGGCCTCGATGCGGTAGCCCACGCTCTCGTCCGTGTCGTGCAGCGTGTGGAAGGCCGTGACCTCCGCGCCGCCGACGGCGAAGGGCTCGAGCGCCCGGATGACGTCTATGTAGTCCGCGACGGCGGGCAGCATGCCCCGCAGCCGCGCGGCGACGGTACGCGGCGCGACGACGCGCGTGCCGTACTTTTTTGTGAGCATGGGCAGGCCCGAGACGTGGTCCGCGTGCTCGTGCGTTATGAGCACGCAGGCGATGTCCGCGGGGCTCAGGCCCTCAGCGGCGAGAAAGCCGCTTATGCGCCGGAGCGAGATGCCCGCGTCTATGAGCAGCCGCTCCCCTCCGGCCTCTACGAGCGCGCAGTTGCCGGTGGAGCCGCTGGCGAATACGGTTATGCGCATCAGCCGGCGTTTGCGGTCTTGATCCGCTCCGGCTCGTCCGGGTCGGAGACCAGGGCGATGTCCGCGCCGATGCCGCGCAGCTTGCCGACGAAATTCTCATAGCCGCGCTCGATATAGTGGACGTCCTCGACCTCGGTGGTGCCCTCGGCACACAGGCCGGCTATGACCATGGCCGCACCCGCGCGGAGGTCACAGGCCGCTACCGGCGCGCCGTAGAGCTTGTCTACGCCCTCTATGAGCGCGACGCGGCCGTCGACCTGCACCTGAGCGCCCATCTTGCGCAGCTCGGTGAGGTATTTGAAGCGGTTGTCGTAGATGCCCTCGGTTATGACGCTCGCGCCGTTGGCGAGGCAGAGCGCCGCGGCAAACTGCGGCTGCATGTCCGTCGGGAAGCCGGGATATGGCATGGTCTTGATGTTGACCCGGCGCAGGCGGCCGGAGCTCTTGACCGTAACGCAGTCCTCGCCCGCGATGACCGTCACGCCCATCTCGCGCAGTTTGGCTGAGATGGACTCCAGGTGGCGGGGGATGACGTTGTTTATCTTGACCTCGCCGCCCGCGGCCGCGGCCGCGACCATGTAGGTGCCGGCCTCGATCTGGTCGGGAATTATCGTGTAGGTCCCGCCGTGGAGGCTGTCCGTGCCGTTTATCTTGACCGAGTCCGTGCCCGCGCCGCGCACGTCGGCGCCCATGGAGTTGAGGAAGTTTGCGAGGTCGACGATGTGCGGCTCCTTCGCCGCGTTCTCGATGACCGTCCTGCCCCGGGCCATGGAGGCCGCGAGGATGATGTTCATCGTGGCGCCGACGGAGACCTTGTCGAGGTATATCCTCGTGCCGTGGAGCTTGCCGTCTATGGCCTTGGCATAGACGAAGCCCCCTGTGACCTCCACGTCCGCGCCGAGGGCGGTCATGCCCTTTATGTGCTGGTCGATGGGCCGGACGCCGAAATTGCAGCCGCCCGGCATCGTGGTCTTGGCCGCGCCGAAGCGGCCCAGCATCGCGCCGATAAGGTAGTAGGACGCGCGTATCTTGCGCATCAGGTCATAGGGGGCATCGGTATACCGCACGTCGGTGCAGTCGATCTCCACCGTGTTGCGGTTTATCATGCGTATCTTAGCGCCGAGGTGCTCGAGTATCGTCATGAGCATGTCCGCGTCGCTTATCTGAGGAATGTTCTCAAGCCGGCACACGCCGTCCACCATCAGGGCGGCGGGGATTATGGCAACGGCGGCGTTCTTCGCGCCGCTGACCTCCACCTCGCCGTAAAGGGGCTTGCCGCCTTTAATGACATACTTTTCCAAATATTTCACCTTCCAAAGCCGTGGGGAAAGAGGCCCGCACTGTTCTGCCCGGGCCGCGAAACGGCCCGCAGATATATTTTGTCCGCATGGACGCCATACTAACAAAGTATTTTAACACATTGTTCCCATTTATTCAAGACGCTCAGGCAAGTACTTCCTCGCGTCCGGTCAGGGCGTTGATGTAGAATTCGCCGGTGTCGGTCACGACCAGCCAGGTGGGCGTGAGGCTGCCCTCGCCGGAGGCGGAGGCGGAGAAGGCGTAGCAGAGCTCGAGCCCGCGCAGCTCGCTGCAGATGTGGCCCTTCTCGCGCGTGAGCTCCAGGAAGCGCATCAGCGCGGTCGGCACGTCTATGACGCTGGAGTCCGTTTCGCTGGTGACATGGTCGAGCGGCCTCGTGCCGGAGACGGAGTAGAGCCGCCCGAGCATGAAGCGAAACTCCACCGTGCAGTTTATGATGCGCGCCCCGTCCGAGGAGCAGGTGTACTCCAGAACGGTGCTGCTGTCGGAGGTCGTGGTCCGGCAGGAGCTCTCCAGCAGGCTGATGCCCAGCTTTTTCGCGTACTCGAGCGCGGTGCGCTCCATGTACTCGGCCTCGGGCGCGCCGGAGGCGGAGAACTGGATATCAAAGCCGCCGGTGCCGCGGAAGATGGCCTCGCCGTAGGTGCCGCCGTAGTAGATGATGCCGCCGCCGCGGTCCTCCGTGGTCATGCCGCCTAGAACCTCGTCCACGGCCTCGCGCTCGAACTCCGGGCTGCGGGCGACGCCGCGCTGGTTGAGGCTGCGCGCGCTGAGGTCGGCGTCCGCCGAGACGGCGATGCCGTTTTCCTCCAGCAGCGCCACTGCGCCCTGCACGGACTGGTCCCACAGCTCGTCCCCGCGCAGGCGGTCGCTTATTACCACGGCCAGCAGCACGGCGTTCACGATGAGCAGCACCAGGATTATGAAGTTTTTGACTTTGAGAGAATCCATCAGGCTTTTTTCCAGTCCGTTTTCACAGTTTCAAGGTCGTCCGAGTAGCACAGCCGCAGTTCGCCGCCGCCCTCGGCCTGCAGCAGCGCCGCGGCCAGGCGCGCGGGGAGCGGAGTCTCTGTCCCGCCCGTCGGCTCATAGGAGCGGAATAGGATGGAGGCATAGGTCACCCGGTCGCCCGTCACGACTATCTCCGCCGCGTGCTCGCGCCCGGCCAGGCTTATCGGCACGCCGTCGTAGACGTAGTCGTAGCAGATGGTGTACTCCCCCGTCGCGCTGTCGCAGTAGACGTAGGAGAGGCGCAGCCGGGCATCGCCGCAGCAGCTGCCGGCGGTGGCCTCCATGAGCCGGCGCGTGAGCTCTATGGCGTCCGAGGGCGAGAGGCTGGTCTCGTTTTCCTCGAGCAGCTTGAGCGAGTATTTGAGTTCCCCGTCGCTGCCTAGGCGGAGCGTGGCCTCGCCCTCGACGCTGACCTGCGTGCCGTCCGACTCCGGATAGGTGGAGGCGAGCAGGCTGTTGAGCCCGAAGGCGGCGAAGAGCTCCTCGTCCCCGGCGTAGCGCAGGGAGTTCTCGCTGGAGAGCATGTCCAGCCTTATGGTGCCCTGCACCAGCACGGTGTAGGGGTCGAGCGCGTCGTAGCTCGGGGAGAGCTCGAAGGCGTATTCCGCGCCGTTTGGCAGGCTCTCGTCCACCCTGGCGGCGAATTCCGAGGCCGAGACGGAGGTGGAGCAGCGGTAAAAGCCGCCGCTGTCCCGGCTGCGGATGTAGCTGAGCCAGACCTGCCCCTCGTCGAGGTAGATGCAGATGCGCCGCGCGGTGTGTCCGGCGGCGGAGCCGCTTATGTCCGTGCCCAGCCATATGGCGAGGCTGGAGAGCTGAAAGTCGCAGTAGAAGTCGAAGAACACGCCCGTCTCGCCCAGGTCGGCCCGCCACTCCTGCTCACTTATCTCCTGAGGCTCGCCGGAGGAGCCGAGCGCCTCGGCCAGCGTGGCGGAGTAGCGCTCATAGGCGTCGGAGAGCTCGTCTTCCGAGTACATTATGCCGCAGTGGGCCCCGGCCTCGGGCGTGAGCATCATGCTCAGGGGCTCCGCGGCGGCGGTATAGCCCTGCTGCTGGCCGTAGCCCTGCTCCGTCTGGGTGCCGAGCACGCCGGCGCTCAGGCCGTCCGTCAGCCCGAGCAGTCCGCCCCCGCCTGCGAGCAGCACGGCAGAGACCGTGAGCGCGAGGATGAGCACGTCCTGTGCGAGCCCGATGATGCGCCGCTTCGCCTTGGGCGAGAGCGCGGAGAGAAAGCCCTTACGCATCCGCCGGGCCCTCCACGGGCAGCCAGACCGTTATCCGCGTGCCCTTGCCGAGGCGGCTCTGCAGGTCTATGCGCCCGCCGTGGCGCACGACTATCTCCTGGGCTATCGAGAGGCCCAGGCCCGTGCCGCCGGACTCGCGGCTGCGCGCCTTGTCCACGCGGTAGAAGCGGTCGAACACCTTGGCCGTGTCCTCCTGCGGGATGCCGATGCCGTTGTCCTTGACCGTACACCAGACCTTGCTGTCCTTCCAGCCCGCGGTCATGCTTATGCGGCCGCCGTTTTTCGTGTATTTTATCGCGTTGGAGACCATGTTCATGAGCACCTGCTCCACGCGAGCCTTGTCGCCGTATATCTTCGGCAGGGGTATCTCCAGCTCCAGCGAGAACTCGTGCCCGTGCGCCTGCGCCTCCATGAGCGTGGCGTTATAGACGTCGCGGACGCTCTTTTCAAAGCTGAAGTAGTCGAAGCTGAACTCTATGCTGCCCGCGTCGAAGCGCGAGAGCGTGAGCAGGTCCTGGACTATCTTCGTCATGCGGTCGGACTCGTTCAGGATGACGCCGAGGAACTTCTGGCGCACCTCCTGGGGCATGTCCGGCTCGCCCTCGAGAGTCTCGGCGTAGCTCTTGACGCTGGTTATGGGCGTGCGCAGCTCGTGGGAGACGTTGGCCACGAACTCGCGGCGCATCTGCTCCGACTTTTTGAGGTCGGAGAGCGTGTCCTCCAGCTGCACGGCCATGTCGTTGAACGTCCGCGTGAGGACGCCTATCTCGTCCTTGGACTCGTTGTCCACCTTGCCGGTGAAGTCGCCGCCCGCGACCTTCTCCGCCGCGCGGGTCAGGTCCTGGATGGGCGCTATCATGGTCTTGGCCAGCAGCAGGCTGAGGAAGACGGAGATGATGAGGCCGACGCCCATGGCCTCCACGATTATGCGCAGGAGCTGGCTGTTCAGGCTCTGCATCGTGGCGCGGTTGTCGATTACATAGACGATGTAGCCCGTGGAGCCGCCCTCGATGGGCAGGGCGACGTCCATATAGTCCGCCGTCGGGTCGCTGGCGTAGCCGTTGACGCCGGAGATGGCGGAGATGATGTTCGGCGTGATGGCCACGCCGTTTTCCGGCGTGGTGCTGCCCGCGAGCCAGCGGCCCGTGTCGCCGGAGAGGATGTGGTAGTTTCTCGTGCCGGTGTCGATGCCCAGGCGGCCCGTGTAGGCGCCGAGCACCTCCGCCATGTTCTCCGGGTCGTCCGCCGCGGCGGCGGAGCGCAGGCCCGAGGCCAGCTCCTCGTCCGCAAAGACCTCCTGCATGCGCGCGTAGAACTCGTTGAGGTAGTAGCTGCGCACGCCGCGCGTGAGGAACACCCCCGTCACCGCCGTAAGCGCGATGATGAGGAAGAGGATTATGAGCACCAGCTTTGTGTAAAGGCTCCGGTTCATGCCTCGGCCCTCAATCGGCGAAGTAGTAGCCCGCGCCGCGCTTGGTCATGACGTAGACCGGCTCGGAGGGGTTGTCCTCCAGCTTCTCGCGCAGGCGCCGCACGGCCACGTCCACCGCGCGCAGGTCGCCGAAATAGTCGTACTGCCAGACGGAGCCCATGAGCTCCTCGCGCGACATGACCCGCCCCGGGTTCTCCGCCAGGAACTTTATGAGCTCGTACTCGCGCTGCGTGAGCTCCAGCTCCTTGCCGTTTTTGTAGACGGCGCGGCGGGTGCGGTCGATGACCAGGTCCTTGACCTTTATCTGGTCGCCCGGCTCCTCGGCCGCGGCGGGGGCCATGGAGGCCGCGCGGCGCATGTTCGTCCGCACGCGGGCCAGCAGCTCGCGCATCGAGAATGGCTTGGTGATGTAGTCGTCCGCGCCGAGCTCGAGGCCGAAGACCTTGTCCGTCTCCTCCTCGCGCGCGGTTATCATTATTATCGGCACGTTGTTGCCCTCCGCGCGCAGCGTGCGGCAGACCTCAAAGCCGTCCATCTCGGGCAGCATGACGTCCAGGAGTATGACGTCCGGGTCGCACTCGCGCGCGAGGCGCAGGCCCTCCGCCCCGTCGTAGGCGCAGACGGCCGTCATGTCGTTTTTCTCGAGGTTGTACCGCAGTATGTCCACGATGGACCGCTCATCGTCAACGATGAGTACCTTTCTGTTCATTTTCCGGCCTCCAGATACTTCCGGGCCTTGAGGACGGCGATGATGGTCTTGGCGTCGTCTATCTCGCCGCTCATGACCTTTGCCTCCAGCTCGGAGAGCTTGTATTTTTCAACGTTGAGGAACTCGTCCGGGTCGAGGTGCATCTTCCCGCTGTGCAGGCCGCGGGCGAGGTAGATGTGCAGCACCTCGGTGGAGAAACCGGGGGAGGTGCAGCAGGGGCCGAGGTAGATGAGCTCGTCCGCGGAGAAGCCCGTCTCCTCAGAGAGCTCGCGCACCGCGCAGTCGCGGGGGTCCTCCCCCCTCTCGAGCTTGCCCGCCGGGACCTCCAGCATCTCGCGCCCGAAGGGATAGCGGAACTGCCGCACGCACCAGACCGTCTCGTCCGCGTCCACCGGGATTATCGTCACGCCGCCCGGGTGCTCCACGACCTCGCGGCCCACTATGCTGCCGTTCACCAGCTCGGCCTTGTCGCGCCGGACGTTGACTATGATGCCCTCGTAGACCGTGCTCTGCTCTATAGTTTTCTCGTATGACATTATAGCGCCTCCGTTGATCACATAGTTATACGCATACCATATTACCATATATTGCGCCTCAATGCCAGTATTTTTGACTTGACGCCGCGGGCGGTCCGGGACATGATAGTTTCGGAGGCGATTTGATGGAGCTTCAGACGGTGGGGAACGGCTGCGTGGCCCTGCATATACATAGCCGGGTGACCGGCGCAAAGGAGGCCGCTGGGCTGGTCCGGGCGGCGCTGCTGCTCGACGGGCTGGAGCCCTGGCCGCGGATGGAGCTGGAGCTCTTCCCCGCCGGCGGCGGCACGCTAATCGTCGCGCGCCCCTCGGAGGGCCTCGCGGTAGAGGTGGCGGACTACGCGCTCCCCTTTCTCGGCGGAAAATGACTTCAAACTGTAACGCGCCGGGGGTTTAACGCCCTTGACAGCTGTGGTATACTCTTCTAAGATGAGCAGATCTTGGGGAGGCGAGGCCGTGGCACGCGCACAGGGTATAAAGCAAATAGCGCAAAACCGCAAGGCGTTCCACGACTATTTCGTCCTCGAGCGCTACGAGGCGGGCATAGAGCTCTTCGGCACGGAGGTCAAGTCCATCAGGGCGGGCACCGTGAATCTGAAGGACTCCTTCTGCACGGTCAAGGACGGCGAGCTGTTCGCCCGCGGGCTGCACATAAGCCCGTATGAAAAGGGCAACATCTTCAACCGCGACCCCATGCGCCCGAAGCGGCTGCTCATGCACAAGCGCGAGATAATGAAGCTCAACGCCCGCGTCATGCAGGACGGCGTTGCGCTCATCCCGCTCTCGCTCTACTTCAAGGACGGCCGCGTAAAGCTGGAGCTGGGCCTCTGCAAGGGCAAAAAGCTCCACGACAAGCGCGACGCCGAGGCCGAGCGTCAGGCGAAGCGGGACATGGACAGAACGATAAAGGAGAGGAACGCGTAATGGCAAATCCGATTGTCACCATCGAGATGGAAAACGGCGGCGTCATCAAGGTTGAGCTCTACCCCGAGATAGCGCCGAACACGGTAAACAACTTCCTGAGCCTAGTGAACAAGGGCTTCTACGACGGGCTCATCTTCCACAGGGTCATCCCCGGCTTCATGATCCAGGGCGGCGACCCCCAGGGCACCGGCATGGGCGGCCCGGGCTACAGGATCAAGGGCGAGTTCAAGCACAACGGCTTCAGCCAGAACAACCTCAAGCATGATCGCGGCGTCCTCTCCATGGCGCGCTCCATGATGCCCGATACGGCGGGCAGCCAGTTCTTCATCATGCACGACAAGGCCCCCCACCTGGACGGCGAGTACGCCGCCTTCGGCAAGGTCATCGAGGGCATGGACGTGGTCGACGCCATCGCCAACACCGCCACCGACTACAACGATCGCCCCAAGGCCGAGCAGAAGATGAAGAAAGTCACCTCCGAGACCTTCGGCGTCGACTACCCCGAACCCAAAAAGTTCTAAGCGCAAACAGCAAAGCGCCTTTGCGCCAGACCCACCGCGCAAACAGCAAAGCGCCTTTGCGCAAAATTTCCCCCGTACCCCGTCCCGAAGCGCCCCCGCTTCGGGGCGGAGAGGAGGAGCAAGGGAGCGTGCGCAGTTTTCGACGACGGCCGCAGGCCTTCGGCGGAAACGGAGCTAAGCGGACTTTGCGACGACGACGATGAGGGGCCGTACTGGTTTCGACGGGGGTGCAGAAACGGGGATAGCGGGCGGATGCGCCTGGCATCCTTAAAACGGGCAATTATAAATTAAAGAACAGCAATAAGACTGCTCTTCTCGCTGCCTAAGCAGTGAGCGTCTCCTCCGGGAGGGCCGCGGCCCGGATGTGAGGCGTCGATCAGCGGCGAACGTGAGTGCGCAAAGCTTTGAGCGCACCATGCACAATGAAGCTACCGACTCCGTGAGTGTGAGCGTCCACGCTCGGACGAGGGAATAAAAAGGACTCTCTGCGCCCGGAGAAGTCCCCGCGGAAGCACTTTCGGACGGGGGTTCGATTCCCCCCGGCTCCACCAAAGCAGAGCCAGACGAACCAAGCCGGTTCGCCTGGCTTTTGCTCTGCCCCAACGGTCTATATGACCGGCGGGATATTTGTCCTGGTGTTTCCACTTGCCTATGCCAAGAAATAAAGAAAGAGGCTACTACACAGGGAATTTCCTGTGCGGTAGCCTCTTTGTGTTCTCTCATAGCCATAACGGATTTCGTTATAATCTACCAAAATCCAGCGAGATTCTAAAATCGTTGTTAGAATCTACCGTAAAGGAGCATGGCTATGATTAGGATTTTACTGTCCACCCGGCTTGGCGAGCGGAGGTGGTCACAAGCTGACCTTGCAAGGGCAACAGGCATTCGACCTTCGACGATCAATGACCTGTACCATGAGATCGCAGAAAGGGTAAACCTGGAGCATCTGGATCTTATTTGTGAGGCGCTGGGGTGTGAGCTGTCAGACCTGATGATCCGAGAGGAAAACAAGGAGATCAGAGTCAAGACGCGCACCGGCGCGGATATACATAGCAAGCGTTAAGCCTGCTCCGAGGCCTCGGGCGTTCATTCGCCCGGGGCCTTTTCTTATATCTCCTCGCCGTCCTGTGTGACAAAACGGATTTCGACTGTGCAGCCGAGCGCAGCCGCCAGCTCCGTGATGTCTTTTTCCGTAAAGTTCCCGCGCGTCATTTTGTTGGACAGGTTTTGCCGCGTCTGCCCTGACGCCTCAGCCAGATCGCCCATCGTTATTTTCTGCCTTTTCATGATCAGGCGAATCTTTTCGGCAACAGAGAGTCCCATGCTCTCACCTCCTCACTCGTACTATACACTAAAATGTGTCGCTTGTCAAAAACTTTTTTACGATTTCCACGAAAAAATGTAAAATAACCGTTGACAAGTGACACGAATTAGTGTAATATAGCTCTTGTAAGGGAGAGGAACAAGCCTCTCCGGAAAGGAGGACAGGCCGATGGACAAAGCAAAAAAAGAAGCCCTGCAAGAGCTTCTGAGGTTGCTGGCTGATAACCCCGATTTAGCCGACCGGATTACAATCACCATCAAACCTAACAGCAAGCCCCAGCAGGGCGAACGCCAAGAGACCTAACCTCGGCGCGAGGGGGAGCGGGAAAGCTCCCCTCCCCCTCAGTATAAAGCACCGAGTGTGAAAATACAAGGAGGAACGCAAAATGATGATGTCCGAGTTTATCGACCGCACCGACTTCGAGCCGACCGCCAAAGAGTACGCCAAGATTGAAGAAGCCTATTACGACTTCGACGGTGACAAGGACGCCTTTTGTAAGGCTTTCGTCAAGGACGGCGGGGCGCGGAAGCTCTGCAAGGCCAGAGCCGCCGAGATCGACCGACTGAACAGCCTGCTGCTGGAGAGCGAGCGGCAGTACAAGAAGGATATGGCCGACCGTGAAAAGCGGATCGACGAGCTGACCGCCGAGCTGGACCGTGAGCTTGAATGGAAGCCCAGCGATGGCGCCGGCACGAACATGGAGCAGAAGCGTTACGAGGAGCTTGCCAAATACGGCAAGGTTATGACCGACGAGGAGGCCAAGGCGTTTATCGCTGATGAATGCGGCTTCGATCCCGAGAAGATCCGCATTCTGCATGAGGTCAACACCTACGAGGTCAACAAGCACCGCCGCCTTCGCAAGGCTGGTACCTTCGACCGCGCGCCCGTGTACGAGGCCACCGATTGGAACTACGTTCGCTTTGACTGCGCCTGCTTCATGTATGAGCTGGTCAACGGCGAACTCCGCTTCTACTGCTGCTAAACTATCGCCCGCCCCGGAGGTCACGAGGGCAGAAAGAGGATGATATGAGACTGACTGATCTGCTCTACAAGGTGTACGAAAACACCACAGTTTGGATCGCAGAAGACCCGTCCAACTCCGAGGGCATTTACTTCGGGCCGGCTAAGGAAATCACGCTTCACACCGCAGCGGCCTATGAGGTTGTGGAGGTTTACCCCGAGCACTATCCCGCTATCGGGAATTTCGTAGGCATGACTGTAATCGTCAAGAAGATGGAGGTTTAACCATGAACAAGATCCGCCGCAAAAATTTGCAAAGCATCATCGACCAGCTGGAGGAGCTGAAAGGCAGCCTCGAAGACCTTCAGGCTGAGGAGGAAGAGTACCGCGACAATATCCCTGGGAGTATGCAGGAGAGTGAACGATACGAAAAGGCAGACGAGGCCTGCGACAACCTTTCCGACGCCGTGGATAACCTGGAGGAAGTCATCAGCAGCATCGAAGCTGCCATTGAGTAAGAGGCGCGAGCATGAGGAAAATTACCGTCTTCGACTTTTGTAGTCAGATCGGCGCGGCCAGTGAGGAAATTCCCGTTGTGGTGAAAGCCGGTATGAGGGAAATCGGCCGCTTCCGTAGCTTATACAAGATCCCGGCGCAAGCGATGCCGGGAGTGCTGGAAGCCAAAATCACCTATGTTACCATGGGGCGCGAAGAAATCATCATCCAGGTCGCATTGAAAGACTACAACACCAAGCTGTAACTGCATGACTGGCTGACCTATCGGCGCGACGGGGAGAAAGGACACGATATGGATTACAACACTATGAACGCTACCGTCAAGGGGACAACCTGTGAGGGCGAGCCTTTTACCGAAAGTCTCACATTTACCCTCGTTCCCCCCACCGACAACAAGCACTACGGCACAGGCTACTACATGACGGTTAAGACATCAACGCAAACGCTGTTGATTGACGTGCGCTACGAGCGTACCACTGACATTGAAATCCTTGCCGATAGATGGATTAAGAGTTACTACGGCGAAAACGCGCAGGACATCATCAAACAGTTCTGAGAAAGGAGAGATTTCTATGAACGAGAACGAAGCCAAGACACTGATCGAGCGTTTTGCAGAGAAGCAGCAGGGCGGGCATTTTGCCTGCCCCCGCTGCGGGAAGATGACGATGGATGCGGAGAGCGTCACCCGCAACGCACTGAGCCGCAGGGCAACGGTCCATATCTGCGATGCCTGCGGCACGGTGGAGGCGCTGGAAGACATGACGGGGGATCGGCGGCCGCTGACCGCATGGGCTATCGTCTCCGCGCCGGAGAACTGGCGCATGAGGAGGCACTACTCCGCCGCAGCGTGGGCGCGTGAGCAGTACACCGACCGCTGGAATGATTGCCCGTACTTTCGGGATATGGTTGAGCGCGGTGAAATTCCAGCGGATTACATCGGTCGCCGTACCGTCATGATCCACGCGCCAATCAAAGGGACTGTGCTTTTGACCGAGGGCTATCATTTCACCGTGGACGATGAAGAAGGGAGACAATACCTGTGAGTAAATCTTGGACGCCCGAGGAGCTGGCCGCTGCCAGTGCCGCGATGAAAGCGGAGGGCCACATGAGCTACGAGGAATTCTGCGCCTACCTGGAGCGATGCACCGAGAAGGTCGTGGTCGTCCACCTGGCCGACGGTGACGCCATCACCACCAGGATTCACGGCACCGAGCAGGATATCCGGGACTACTATCGCATCGGCTCCTGCCTCAATATGGGCGCGGCCGGCGACCGGCTGGTGGAGATTGTTGCGGTGGACATAGTGGATGTCAGCGGGAACACCACCTGACAGGCCCGTAGGTGAGTTGCAACACGCTCTTTGTATCGTGGGAGGGTAGACGCCCACCCAAATGCAAAAAACGCTCCTGCGCCCCCGTAAACGCGAAAGCGCCGGAAAATAGAAAAAGCCCCCTCGACAGGACGGTGAAATCCTGCGAGGGGGCTTTCGTTGTGTGGGCGGTATTCAGATGGCGGGGCTGTCAATGCTGCCATTGTCCTCCGTGTCGGTCCGGAAGTTGTTTGCCTTGGCTGCCTCAAAGGTGATCCCGCCGCGCTTGTGGTCGGACTTCGCAAGCGAGAGGTAGCCGTTTGCTCCGGCGATGATGATCGCCTCGCCAACGCCAGTGGCGGCAGTAAGCCATGCAGCGGCGGCGGTATAGCCGCTTTTGATGCACAGATACATGAGGAACAGGCATTCTTGAACGATCAACAGACCGGCCAGCATCGCCAGCAGGCACACGACCTTGCTCCATTCGACCTTGCGCTTCTTCGCGGCTCTGCGCTTGCGCCTTGCCATCAGCTCAGCCCAAACTTCTGGGCGAAGCGGTAGAGGACGGTTGCGAACTGCTCGCGGGTCAGGAAGTCCTGCCACATGAAATTCGCCTCGCCGTTGGGGAGCTTGCTGCCGCCGACCAGCAGGCCGGTTTCCTCAACGAACTTTCGGCCGTCCGCGCTGAAATTGCCGCAGTCATTGTCCTGCAATTCCGCGCGGTAGGCGTTCATGGCGACCTTGAACATTTCGTTGAATTTGTCCTGAGTGATCTCTGCCATTTCTTCTTCCTCCTTTACGAGCGACCAGTCCGGAGTACCGTAGCCGCCGATTTGCGAATAGTTGATCGAATAGCTTTTGTTGCGCACCATGCCGCCGTTCGGAACGACGCCGGGGGCGCTGGAGGTATTCCCTTCGATGGTATATACCCTGCCGCCGGACACCTTCTCGACGAGGCCGGTGTGATACATGGATTTCCCCCCGTCTTTGGTGAAGAAAATCTGATCCCCCGGCTGGGGGTTGCTCTTGTGGAAACGGCCGACCGCACGATAATAGCCTGCCGACTGAGTGCAGCCGGCGCCGTACCCGCCCATCGGCTGATTCGTCATCTTCATGGCAACGCCGAGACCGAAGGTCGTGATATAGCACCAATCAACGAACATATCGCACCAGGAGTAGCCGTTTTTCGGGAAGTTGTAGACGCCGAGGCCGTCGAGAAATGCGGCATACTTCGTCCAGTTCCCGCTACCGGCGTTGGCAGTTTTGTCTTCCAACTGGGAGTTGGTGGCCTTTTCGATGTAGCCGATCTCGGCTCTGGCTGTGGCAATCACTCGCTCAATAGCGGTCATGGGTCATTCCTCCTTTGGGGCGTCGGGGGCTTCATCAGTCTTTTCCTCCGGCAGCGCGGCCGGTGTCTGATCTGTGCCGGGCGTTGCGGTCAGCAGCATATCTTTCAGCTTACCAATCACATCAACGGCATAGGCCGTGAATGCCGCCAGCATGACCAGCGACACCGCTGTCATCAGATTCACGGTTTGGCCGCTCACCTCCACCACCATCAGATCAGGGTTGAGGTACCCGGCGAAGTAGACCGCAATCAGCGCCAGAGCGATCACGCCGCCCTTGATGCAGCCGTTGCGGAACTTTACCAGATCCCATTCGCAGGCGATAATGGCGTTGATGGAGCCGAGGGCGATATTGGCGGCGATCAGAAGCACCAGTCCGACGGCCAGCCGGATACTTGCCATATCCAGAAAATTCACGGTGACTCCTCCTTATTGCAAAAAGTCGTTGCTGTCCAAGCACCGGCGATATATCGTCTTGATCCGGTCACTGGTCAGCTCTGTTACATTGTTTTCAAACTCCGGATGATCCTCGCAGTATCGTTCGTAGGCGGCGATGTCCCGGAGCGTTTGGTCGAAATGATCTTTGGTGTGGCGCTCGCCGTGGAGACATTCATCGCCGAAGCGTAGAATGCGCGCCCGGCAGTTGACGGCCTTTTCCTCGGCCATGCCAGACCGAACGCACTGCAGCTCGCTTTCGAGCTTTCCGACCTTCTCCAAGACCTCGCTGTTGATAGCGCGCCCGAAAGCCTTTGCTATTGCAGACCACGGATTGATTTTGATGGGGGCGAGCTGGAGCAGCGTCAGCAGCACAAACAGCGCACTTCCCCCACCAAACAAAATCTCCTTGAGCGTCATCTCTCAATCCTCCTCTGCGCGTGATAAGAAGGGCAGCCCCCGTAAAGGAGCTGCCCTCCGTATCAATGCCGTGGTCAGACGGTGACTTCGAGATCTGCCAGGATCTCCTCGACCTGCTTCCGAATCAGGCTCGGAACCTGGTCGATGGTCTTCTTGCCCTTGACGATCAGGGTCGCGTAGACAACTGCCATAACTGCTACCTCCTTTCCCATCAGAATGTATAAAAGAAGGAGCCGAAGGCTTTTCATAAGCCCTCAGCTCCATTCTTGCTATTTTCGAGGATTTCCTGGACGGCTGCTTGCAGCAGGTCGGGGACTTCCTCAATCGTCTTTTTCCCTTTGCGGATCAGGTCTGCGTAGACCTTCACCATGTAATTGCTCGCCATCGGTTACTCGCCTCCTGTTGTAGACGTCACGGCGACGATCTGTTCGTAGACATCGCATAGCGCCATCTGCGTATCGGTGACCTGCCCCTCAAGGCTCGTCACCTTTTTCGTCAATGCCGCCTTGTCGGTCTCCAGGTCGGCTACCTGCTGCTGCAGGGAGGGGATCGTCTTGCCCTCCGCCTCGTGCAGCTTGGCTTGCGCCAGATAACCGGCATAGTTGCCGAGGATGTCTTCACTCAGGCCGTCGTACATATTCAGCTCCAGGTGATATTCGTCGTACACCCACCCGCTGATGGTCAGCTCGTCCCGCTTTTCCTCAAACGGCTCGGCGTTCTCATAGAAGCGCACCAGGGCTACCCCCGGCTTATTAGGCTGCTCCTCCAGCGAGAATGCGTTGCTGGGCGCGTTGTCGCCTCTTACTCTCATTTCGCACGACCTCCTTCAGATGTTTTACTCCAATCGGGTCAATGTACTTCACCCGAATTGTATGACTATTGCAGTGTTTCAGTTGCCCGGCGCGGCTCAGCAGCCCGGAGGCCTGGGCGAACATGATAGGCTTTCCGGCATCAAGCCGCTTTTTGACGCGGCGGCATTGCCGGGTGAAGCGCAGGAAATTCCGCTTGCGCAGAATAACATGAGTGCGGGAAAAGCGATAGCCGACCGCACTCACCATGCGCTTTGCCGTGGGATAGATCTGCCAGTTCGCTTTCATGGACAGGCCGAGCCGCTGCTGCATGAACGCGGCGATCAACTTCCGCGCCTTGTGCAGCTGCTTCTTATTCGGCCCGAGCAGGGTGATGTTGTCCATGTAGCGGGTCATATACTTCACGCCCGGCAGCGTCATGATGTACTGGTCCAGAGACTCCAGGTAGAAGTTCGCCAGCCATTGGCAGATGTAATACCCGATAGCCAGCCCGCCGCCGCAGGATTCGATGACGGAATAGACCGTCCGCAGAAAGCGCTTGTCCTTGATCTTCCGCGCCAGCGCCCAGATCAGCCGCTTACCGGAGATGCTGGGGTAATACTGTGCGACATCCAGCTCCGCGGCGTACTTCGTCCCCTTTGGGTCGTTGCGGAGCGCGCCGCGGATCATCTTGTGGATTCGCTTTCCACCACGTCCGGGGATCGACGCGCAGGACCACGGGTGCATCCCGCGCATAAGCACTGGCTTCATGGCCGTCACCAGCATCCATTGGATCACGCCGTCCGGCCAGAACGGGACCATCTTGATCTTACGGTGCTTCTCGCTGCTCTCATCATAGATCTCGCGGATCTTCGGCTCGGACGGTACAAAGCTCTCGGTTGCGACCAGCTCATAGGTCTTTTCGACATACCCGTCCAGGTCCGCCAACACAGGGGCGATGTCTTTACGACTCCGGCGCCCCTTTGCCGCCTCCTGAATGACAGCGCGAATGAAGTCCCGGTCAACCATCTTGTCGTAGAGATAGCCGACTCGTTTCGGCATAGGATTTTCCCTCCGTCCTTGTTTGCCTGCGAGGTTATTCGAGCCGAAGCCTACTAAACCCCGTCCTATGCGGCAATATTTTCACCAAGCGGTGAGGGAAAGCCTGCGCCAGTCAAAAGAAAAAACAAGTAGTCGCGCGCCGACGTTCGAGTTCGAGTTCGACGAGGTGTTGTTCGCGTTGAAGTAGAAAAGGCCGGCATTGCCGCCGTTGTTCCAGTTGCCACCGACATGGAGGACACGCCAGCCAGAGTTGTAGTTGGCGTAGAAAACAAGCCCTCGGCGCATGGCGCAGACAGTCCCGGAGGTAATTATACCTCCGGCCTGTCGCGCATACGGAAAAACGGGAGAAAATAACAGAATACGTTATTTTCAAAAATCGTGTCGACGGGGCTTCGCCCCGTACCCCATTCAGCTTTTGGGCTTGTGCTCATGCCGCCAGCTGGTGCAGGTGGGAAAGCTCCGGGGGCTGCGGCCCCCGGTCCCCCATTAGGGGTGGAAAAGGAGTCGCGCGCCGACGCTCGAGTACGAGTTCGACGAGGTGATGTTCGCGTTGAAGTAGAAAAGGCCGGCATTGCCGCCGTAGTTCCAGTCGCCACCGACAAGGAGGACACGCCAGCCAGAGTTGTAGTAGGCGTAGTCCGGAATGTAGGTCGTCTCGCTGCCGCCGACCGCCGTAGGATAGAACGCCCAGGGCATGGCCGACGATACGCCGATGGCCGTGATGTACCCATCATTCTGTATCTTGGAGCCGATGTTCGTATAGTTGGTCGCGGTGTCATCTGCATAGCTCGCAGGGTTCAGGCAGACATATACCGTTCCGTCGGAGAAGTTGATGCCGTCGATAAACTCGAAAATATTGCCGTACGGATTCTCGATGTGCCGGTACTGCACGGCGGTTTTTCCATCCGTCCCAGCTGCGCGTCCGGTGTGGTAGGTCATACTGTCCGTACCGCCGGAGTTGATCGCGGAGCTGTTGCCGTCGACATAGCCGCGCCCGATTTTGCTCTGGCTGTCCCAGTCGGAAAACTCCACCAAATAGAGCAGCCAGACCGCGCACCAAGACGCGAAGTCATACTCGCTCCACTTACTACCCTTTCCTCTGGCACCGGAACGAGCCGATGCGCGGGTCAGGTTGACCAGCGGCGCAGCGCCGGTCTTGGAATAATGGCCGGAGATCGTGTTGTAGCGGCCGACATACTTGCCGGAGCCGGGGTGCTTGGTGAAGCCGCTCTTGGCCTTATCCGCGATGTAGAAGTACCGTTTCTTGTTGGCGGCATCGTCGATAATACGGAAGTAATACTCGGGGATAAAGACAACGGTATCGTAGCTGCTTCGAGAGAAGCCGCTCTGCCCCTTCTTGTAGCTTACAGCATTGTTGACGATGTTGTACTCGTCCATGCCGCTCCACGGGAGATAGCTGTCGAAGGGAGAGCTGCCGGCGCCGGTACCGACCGCAGGCGCGGGATTCGTGGTGATGTCGACATTGACCAGTCCGTTCGGATCGGTGGCCTTCTTCAGCCGCGTCAGAGCCGTCGACTGCGCATTGTAATTCCAGCAAACGCCGAAGACCTTGACATAGGACAGCTCCAGCGTATAGCCGGTGTAGGAGCTGCAAGCTACGCTGCCGGTGGCCGTCTCGCCGTTCTTGGTGGCGGTGACGCTCCACGTGCCGGTGTTCGGCAGGTAGAACTTTGCCGTTCCGCTGCTGGTGGCCGTGAGTGTGGTGGAGCCGTTGACCGCCTTGACCGTAGAGCCGCTGTCGATGGTGACGGTGAGGGTGCAGAACTTCACCGTTGCGGTGTAACTGCCGCCGGAGGTCGACACCGACGCGGACGCCGTGGACGAGGATACCCCGCTCTTGGTGGCCGTCACGGAATAGGTGCCGGCATAGTTGACGGTCAGCGCACACTTGCCGTTGCTGCCGCAGGTGCCGGTATACTGCTTCGTGCCAAGCGCGGCGGTCACGACTGCGCCGGATTCCGCCGTTACGGTCAGCGTAGCCGCGAAGTAACTCAGCGTCACCGCGTACTGCTTGACCTGATCCACGACCACAGTCTCGGTGGCGGTGGTCTGCCCGTTCAGCGTGGCATACAGCGACCATGTACCGTAGCCAGGGAGATCAAAAACGCATTTACCGCCGACGCTGGTGCCAGTCAGCGTAGCCTCGCCGTTCGTACAGGTGATAGCCGATCCGGTGGCAACAGAGACCTCCAGCTGTGGAGCCACGCCGCCACCCTTGGGCTTTTCCCATGTATATACGCCGGTCTGATCGTTGGCTGCCGTGCAGTAGAAGGTCTGCATGGTGTCTGTGTTCAGATACGACTGGCCGACCGAGCCCTTCGTGCTGGAGGTCGGATCGGTCTTGCCGGTGAGTGGCTTACTTCCGTCCAGCCCCTTGGAGAGCGTGTCGAGGTCGACGGAAACGCCATCAAGGAAGGTGTCGAGCGATTCACCGTTATAGGTCAGATCGGCCGCGTCGCTGGCGCCGGACAGCTTCCACTGATACTTGCCGCTGCTGTCCTTGCCGTTGCAGACGTATTCCTTGCCCGTAGCGCTGTCATAGTAGTGCTGCCCTGCGGTACCCTCGGTCGTGTCTGTCGGCGCTCCTGAGCCTGTTGCAAGTGGATAACCGTAGTCCTTTCCGGCGACTGCCGCAGAGATATTCCCGTTCCCGTCGCCCAGCAGCAGACCCTTGACCATGATCTTGTCCTGCTTGGTCTTTACCGCCTCAGCGATGGCGGCGGACATATCGCCCTGTGTGACGCAGGCGCTGGTGTCGACCGTCACCCTCCATGTGCCGGTATTCGAGCAGGAGATCAGCGCGTAAAAGGTGTAGACGAAATCCGGCGATTCTGTCTTGCTGGGAATGGGAACGCCCTGCTCCAGCTGGAACAAGGCGATCATGGCGGACGCTCCTCCGTCCACGCTGGCAGATACGCGGAACTGATTCAGCGTATAGGCCGTATTCGGCGCAGCGATGCGGAGCTTCAGGCGAATGCCGGAAGATACCCTCTCGCCGCCCAGCAGGCTCGCGGTCTGCTTTTCATTGACGAGGGCGGTCTGTGCCATCATTGCCGCCGCCGCGACGGTGCCCTGCCCCGCAGCTGCGCTGTCGAAGTTCAGGGCCTTTTCATTCACCCACTCATTGAGCAGGCTGTTGCCGGCGTTGGTGATGACGCCGTTCCATGTTGCCATAGTAAAACACCTCCGTGTCAGTATCGAATGGCGGCCGCGCTGTCGACCATCTCGCAGCCGATACAGGCCGTGCCGAAATACTCTGTTGCCAGTCCTCCGGCGTCGTAGTATTCTACCTCGTCCAGCACCGAGCGCAGATTCTTGTAAAAGTCAACGCGGTCGATCACGCGCTGATGTCTGGCGGGGTCGACATCCTCATAGGTGGCGTCGATCAGCAGCTTGAAGTGGTACGGCTTGCCGCCGTATTCCCACCATTCGCTGACCTGCGTATCGGGGTAGATGGCGGAGATTGCCAGCACGACCGCCGCCTTGGTGCCGAGCCTGCGGTGAACATTCCATGAGTCTTTCAGCGTCCGGCGCTTTTCCTCCAGGGTGTAGTTGGCGTCCCACCAGTCAACCTTGAAGTCGTTCGCCAGAATGTCCAGCAGCTCGTTCGGGAGCCGGTCGATCTGCGAGTAGATCGACACGCGCTCAATCTCGCCTACGCGGGCAGCCAGCACCTCGGCAACGGCAGAGGCAAGTGCTGCCATATTGTCGTCATTGGCAAGGACCGCCGGCAAGGAGGCCAGCAGGTTTTCCTTCGTGATGCCGTGCGCCTTATTCATCCTCATAGCCCCCATTCGTGGCCGTGATGGTCCCGACCGACGCAACCTGCGGCGTCGTGTCGTCGGAGCCATCCCGCAGCGTGGTAAAGACCGGGCTGGTCAGCGCCACGCGCTTGATGCCGGTCTGCATGAGCTTTCCGATCAGCACGGAGGGGTTGATGTCGCGCCCCAGCTTCCCGCACTGCCACGCGACGAACTCAGCCACGGCCTTGTCGACCGCAGCCTTGATCTCCGTGGAGCTGAGGGAGCTGTCCTTCGGCACATAGTAGGTGAAGGTGATATTGTAGCTCACCTTCTGCGGGTCCTTGACAGAGACCTTGTCCGTCAGCGGCCGCACCGTGTCATCGTTGCAGGCGGAAAGGACGGCATTCTTGATCTCCGTGGTAGCGATGGTGCCGTCGTCCATGAGGACATAGAGGTCCACCGCTCCGTCGCTGGGGCTGTTCGCCACCACGTCGGCGATCTTGGTGCTGACCTGCTTGGCAAAGTAGATATACCCGCCCTTGGCCCCGGCGCAGCTGTAAGCGTCCTGACTGGCGCGCATCAGCTCGTAGAACTCGTCGTCAGTGGCCTGGTCTGCGCCGTCATCGCTGGCGGTGAGGTTTTCGCAGCGCTCACAGTAGTCGAACAGGTCAACGAAGGTGTTGATCTGTCCCACTGCGTAGCCGTTGCCGACCGCACCAACAGTCTGGCAGCGGATCTGCACATCGGCATAGGTCTCGCCGATGGACACATAGGCATCCGCGACCGTCTCCCATGTCAGCGTACCGCTGGCGTCAGTGACGCGCGTACCGGCAGGAATGAGGATCGCCGTGGTCTGTGCCTCGGAGATATGGAAGCGCTCGGTGCAGACCGCAGCCTGCGCCGCCGGGCGCTGCGTGACATAGAACAGCTCGGCCAGCGCGTCCAGGTTTTCCCCTTCCGCGCGGCTTGGGATATTCTGATTGCCTGTGTAATTGTTCAGCCCGCGCTCCTGGATCACCACGGCGGCCACGAACTGGATAAACAGCTTTTCGGGGCTGGCGGGCTTCACGCTGACGCCGGTGATTTTTTCGTAAATGGAGATCAGCAGCGATTCCACCGCTTCGGTGTCGGTAGAAACAAACTGATATCCCGTATTTCTCTCACTCATTGATGATGTTCACCTCCACGGTAGGGATAAGCCTGCCCGGGGCGTTTCTGTCGGCCGCAAAGGTCACATTCACCACCTCGGCGCGGGGCTCATATTCTTCCACTGCCTCTTTGACCTCGGAATACATCATAGGCATAGCTACCGGCAGAGGCTTATCCACGAACTTCTGAGGAAGACCGAAGCCGCGATACAACGGACAGGTCCCCTGCCGCGTGGAAAGGATAATGGCGATATTCTGCAAGACAGAGCGTACGGTGTCAGTCTCGTTGAGCTGCACCGCGCCGATGTCAGATGCGGTCACCTTGTAGCTCATGGCAGCTTTACCCCCTCAGATACTCTTGCAGGCTGACGGACACGGTGGCGCTGGTGACGTTGCCGCGTCCGTCATAGGTTTCCATCTTCATCTTGTGATCAAGCACGGACCAGCGATATTTCCCGTAGCCCTTGTTGCCGATCACCAGCGGGACGGCGATGCCGCCGCGCTCATAGTTCCACAGCTTCACGACCTCGGCGATAGGATCAACGCCGAGGTAAGCGGAGAGAACGATGTCGAAGGTCATCTTGTCGGGGTCAAGGCCGGTGAACTCCGTAAGGGCGTGTGTGCCGTGCCGCTGATGGGTCGCGTACCGGGCAGACCCAGACCAGGTGACATTATTGATCGTTTCGATCGTGCGGTCAGACACCGTAAAAACGATGTCGCCCAGACAGCCGACCATTCCCATGCTCAAAAACCTCCTAACACAAAACCGTCCCCGTTGAATACCGGAAGGTACAGGCAGAGGACGCGGTCATTCACCTTCGGCATCCAGTAGGTCAGATGCGAGCCGGGCAGGTGGTCGTGGTCGGGGAATTCGCTGGCTGTGCCGCCGCCGGTGAAGGTGTCCGTGATCTCATGCGTGTGCTTTGCGTCCGGCTTTATGTAGAAATTTGCTCCGTAGTGCTGGAGCACATAAAGCCAGTCCGAAATGATGCCTGTGTCCTTGAACTTGACACGAGCCCTGCGCTTTGCGCTGTCGACAGCCGTTACCGTGCCGGTCTGAACGAGCCTCGAAAGGATATTCTGCAGTTCGTCCATCAATATCCCTCCAATGTCTTGCGCAGCTTGACCTGCGTGGTATAGCCGGACGAGCCGACCGAGTGCGCAGCCTGCTCCACAATGTATTTCCCGTCCCACGCACCCCAGCCGGTGAGCTTGGCTGTGACGCCGGCCACGATATCCGGATTGCCGGGCAGCGTAAAGGTCGCGGTCTTTGCGTACTTGTTGTGCAGCCGGAGATATTTTTCGGCCTTGGTCTTGGCCTCGGCCACGCTTGCCACCTTCGCGGTGATCTCCAGCTGCTGGTTGTTCTTGGCCTTGTCGTTGTAGTCCTCGACCTTGACGGTGGCCTCGATGCACTTTCCTGTGCCGGGGTCTGTGTAGCTGACGCGGCAGGAAGCGTACTGCGTTCCGGCCGTTCCCGCGTTCAGCTTGTGCTTGGTGTAGCTGCCGCTGCCGCGGACGATGGTCAGCACGGGGGATTTCTTCTCGTAATCCTCCTGGTCGAAAAGTACGATCAGGTTATTGGTGGCTTTCAAAGAGATGCCCGCCTCGTGGCACAGCTTGGAGAGAAAGGCGATGTCGCTCTGCTTGTACTGCTCCACGCGGCCATAGGACGGGTCGCTGTTGGCGAGGAACATACAAGTCATTCCGTTGGCAGCGGCCATCTCGTTTGCGATGCCGGAAAGCGTGTAGGCCTCCCATGCCTTGGATTTCTCCGTCTGGCGGATCTGTGCGCTGTACGGAAGTGCCGTCGCCTTGATGGTGATGGTGTTCGGCGGGCCGGAGGCATCAACGCTGTCCAGCTCAAACTGTCCGCAGTCCAGCACCTTATCCCTGCCGCCGCCCGTCCAGTTCTCCCGAACGAACACGGCGCTGATCTTGAAGCCGGCGCCGGAAGCAGAGGCAGGAGCGGCGGCAGAAGCATCGCCGCCCCCGCCGCCGGATTCCTTGATGTACGATGCGCTGACATAGGCGGTTTTGCCGTTATAGCTGACCTTCGCCCAGCCGTTTTCGATGCCCTCGACCTGCAGCTCCGCGCCGCAGACCAGAGCACCGTATTTACCGTAGCTGGTGCTGGGGCCAGAGCGGACATTCAAGCCGCTTTTGGCGGTGACCTTGTAGGACTTTGCCGCACCATCGGTCTTGGCCTTGGAGGACGCGGACAGGCTCCCTGCGGAGGCTGCTGCGTCGATGGCATCGGCCAGCCACTTTTTGAGCCATATATCATCGCGGTCCTGAAGCTTCAGCTGCAGATCGTCAGTGCCGTCCGCCTCCTTGTCGATGTAGGTGGCCGACAGGAAATAGGGGCGCATACTGCCGGTGATGTCCGCGCCCTGGAAAAATATCTGCGCCGTGACGCGGCGCGCCTGATTCGGGCTGCTCATCCGACCACCTGCTTCCACGGGGGCAGGGCGTCGCCGACATCCTCAGCAGGGTCGGGCAGCTTCAGCACGATCCCGGCCGGAAAGGTGTAGTACCCGAGATACTGCGGATTGAGATTCATCAGCCGGTCGGTGTACGCTTCGCTCCCCAGCTGGGAGAAGGCGATGCTGTCCCACATATCGCCCTGAATGGTGGTGTAGGTCTTACTCATTTGTAGGCCCTCCTTGCGGTGTCGATGCCGGCCTCCTCCATGACTTCAAGGACGCGCTCGGTGAACTCGTCTCCGTACTCACGCAGAGCTTCCACCGTCTCGGGCGATGCGCCGCCGTTGATCTGAAACACGATCTGCAGCTCCACCGATCCGGCGCCGGAGCCTGCGCCCGGCTCTGCCGAAAGCGCGCCGTCGCCATGGATGGCGTGCAGTGCCTCCAGCAGCTGCGGGGCGAAGGTGATGGCCTGGATCTCCATGCTCTCGCGCATAGCGGCGGTCTCCTCGGCGGTCATGACCTGCTCGCCGCCGTTGAAGTAGACCAGCTCCGGGCCGTTTTCGCCGACGAGGGCAAAGCCGGGTGCGGCGGACTGCGTACCAACTGCGTAGCCGGGAATGCTGCCGGCCGTTCCGGTACCGGACGCGGACAGTGCGGCTCTGGCTGCGGCGGCGACGCGGTTGTAGGCAGCGGTCACCTGGGGCAGCATACCGACAGCTCCGTCGATAAATCCCTGAATGGTGGCCTGCGCGCTTGCCTTGGCCTCGTCGCCAAGGTCCATCGCTTCAATGTCCTCAGCAAGCGCCGTCTGCAGCTCGTCCATGGTGGCCGTGAAGTCGGTCTTGAGGTCGGCTACGCTCCCCGCCGCGTTCTGCTGCTCCTGCTGCAGAGTCTTCCAGTTGGCTACCATCGTGGCCAGCTGCTCGTCGGTGGCGCCTGCCATGCCGGCGATCGCGTTCACGCTGTCGGAGCTGCCGTCAGCAAAGGAGGCGATCATGTCGCTCAGCCCCTCGATGTCGGTGCTGCGGTCAGTCAGGGATTGCAGGTTGGCGTTGTAGTCCTGCCAGTAGGTGATCTGGCTCTCCAGTGCGGAATTGATGCTGCCCGCGCTGGTTGCAACGACCTTTGCGGCCTCGTCCCAAAGCTGATACTGTCCGGATATGCTTTCGTATGCCGCGCTGTACGCCTCGTTGTAGGACTCCACAAGGGCGTTGATCTTTTCCTGCACGCCGGAGATGGCAGCCTGGAACTCGCTGACCTGTGCAGCAGCCTCCTCGGACGCGCCAGTGCCTTCGTTCATGGAGGCAGTCAGATTCTTGACCGCCTCTTCCGCGAGGGCGATCTCCGCCTCAGCATCGGAAACGGCGTCTGCGTCCTCTTCCATCGCCTTGTTGTAATTTTTGATGGACTTCTCAGCCGCCCATATCTCGTTGTTGGTGTCGTAGATGGAGTTTTGCAGGTCGTAGTATTCCTGCGAGAGAAAAGCGGTCGCATCGGTGTAATAGCCGTACTGGTCGTAATAGGCATCCGCCTGCTTCTGCGCGTCTGCCCATAGCGCATCCATCTGCGCGTAGGTATCAGACAGCTTCTGCTGGGCGGCCTCCAGACTGTACTGCGCCTTGGTGAGTCCAATGCTGTTTTCTTCTGCCTCGATCAGCACGGCGGAATACTGGGAGTACAGCTCGGTGAGCTGATCCTGATAGGCCTGCTGCATGGCATTCTGCTTCCACGCCTCGGTGTTGGCGCGGAGCGCTTCGGTGCCACCATTGATGGTGTCGGTTTCGAGGTCGATATAATCGGCCAGCTCCGGCACCACCTGGCAGAGCAGAGCCAGGGTGTTGTGGTACTGCCTGTGCTGCTCGTCGGTATTGAGCCCTGCCGCCTCCATCTCCTCCAGCTTGCCGATGTAGGTGTCTGCGACGCCTGCAGCGGCCATGGTGGAGGTAACGGTATCATCATAGGTGGCCTTGGCCTCGTCCATCGCCTCCCGCATTCCGCGGGCGGCTTCGGTCAGCTCCTTCACACTGGGTACGGCGTCATTCGCCGCAGCGGTGGCCAGGGCAACGATGCCCGCCGTGATTGCGGCCACGGCAGCGGTAACGCCCATGATGACATTGACGCCAGGGATCGCCGCTGTGAGAATGGCACTGGCGGCTGCGGCTATCTTTGCAGCGACCGCATAGGCAGCCAGCGCGGCGACGACCGCGCCGATCACGCCTGCAAAGGCGGTGATGGCATTGACCAACGCCGGGTTCTTCTGAATGAACGCCGTAATGCTGTTGAGGACCTTCGTGCCGACACCGTAAGCCTCGCTGAGCGCGGGAGTATAGGCGTCGCCGATGGCTACCTTGAGGTTGTTGTAGGCGTTCTGCATCATGGTCAACCGGCTCTGCGCGGTGGCGTAGCGCTTGTTGGCCTCGTTGGTGAGGGCGGTATTCTGCTGCCAGGCGGTATTTGCAGTGTTCACCGCGCCGGTCATCTGGTCTGCGGCAAGACCCAGGGCTTTGAGCATATTGCTCTGCCGGATGCCGGTCAGACCCAGGTCTTCCAGTACGAGGACGGTGCTCTCGCCCTGCTCGTCCAGCTTGCCGAGCCCGCCGATGAAGGAAGTCAGGGCGCTCATGGCGTCGTTCTTCCACGCAGAAGAAAATTCTTCGGAGGACATACCCGCGATACGGGCGAACTCCGCGAGGTCGTCCCCACCCTTTGCAACGGCCTTTTCAATGGCGTTGAGCGTCTGGGTCATGGCGGTACCGCCCGCCTCGGCTTCGATGCCGACAGAGGACATCGCCGCCGCCAGAGCCATGATCTCCGGCTCGGTCAGTCCGGCCAGCTTACCCGCCGACGCCAGGCGCGTACCCATCGCCACGATCTCGGATTCCGTCGTGGCGAAGTTGTTGCCAAGGTCAACGATGACAGAGCCGAGCCGTCCGTAATTGTCCGTTGCCATGCCGGTAATGTTGGCGAAGCGCGCAAGGGAGGTTGCTGCCTCGTCAGCTGTCATGTTGGTGGCAGTGCCGAGCATGGTCATGATCTCGGTGAAGTCCAGCAGGGCGTCCTTTTGGATGCCGAGCTGTCCCGCGGCTTCGGCTACCGCCGCGATCTCCTCTGTGGTGGCGGGGATCTCCGTGGACAGCGCCTTGATGGAATCCGACATTGCCGCCAGTTCCTCGTCTGTGAGGTCTGTGGTCTTGGCGACGCCGGTAATGGCGCTCTCGAAGTCCATCGACGCCTGCGCGCAGCTGGCGAAGTATTCGTAGATCTCTTTCAGGGCGACGGCGATACCTGCGGCCACGATGGCCTCGTGTACCTGATTAAAGGCCTGCCCCGCCTTGTCGCCGAAGGTCATAGCTTTATCGGCGGCCTCGCCCTGCTTCTTTTTCAGCGTGTCGATCTTGCCGGCAAGCTGCTCGGAGCTGTGGGAGAGGTCGTCGGTATTGACGCCCGCCTCTTCCAAAGCCCCGCTCAGCTCGTTCAGCTTTGCCGTCTGCTTCTCCAGCGAGGCGGAGGTCTTGTCGATCTGAAGCTGCTTTGCCAGCAGCTTGTTCTTCATGTCGGCGGACTCGTTGCCGGTCTCCTCCATCTCCCGCTGGATATTGTCATATTGCTGCCGCAGCATTTCCAGCCGCTTCCGTGTCGCTTCCACGGCTGCCTGCTGCTTTTGGAATGCGGAAATATCCGCCTGTGTCTTGGAGAGGGCCTGGATTTCCTTCTGCATGGACACAATTTCCTGCTGAGCGGCCTTAAAGGTCTTGCTGTAACTGCCTCCAAGCTGCGCGTTCAGCTGGAATAGCATCTCATACTCTTTGCGGCCTGCCATAGACGGCCCTCCTTTCAGATTTATTTATTCTTGCGTCGCTCCCGCGCCTCCTTCACAAGCTGGTTGCTGACTTTGATCCACTTGCACAGGGACGGCAGGGGCAACGACAGCCAGTAGGAAACGGGGGTCTGATTGTTTTTCGCCATCGTAAGACATTGCCTGCGGAGCCAGACGCCGCCGTCGCCGGTTACAGCTCCGATGCCAGCAAAAAAGAGCGGGCCTTGCCTCTGACGCGGTTGAACTCGAAGATGGGCAGGGCGCGCAGGGCGTCGTCGCCGATACGGCGGGGCTTGCCGCTGGCGTCAATGATGGTGTTGGTGCAGGCTCGCGCCGCCATGCGCACCAGGAACTGGCCGGAGAAGGTAGGCGAGATGGTGGGCTTGCCGATGGCCTGAAGCTCGTCCTCAATGGCAAGGGCGTCATCGCCGGTCAACCCCTCAAAGTCGAAGTTCAGCTCGTCAAAGGTCTGCCCCTCGAAGGTGAAGGGCTTTTTTAGCTTGAGGGTGTAGTTGCCTACGCTCTCCTTGGCCTGCGCCTCGGCGGCGGCGTACTCGTCGTGATCGACGGTGGAGAAAGCGTCGGAGGGAACAACGGTCTTGTTGATATCAGCCATGGTGATAACTCCTTTCAAATCTCAAAAAGATGCCCGGAGCGGATGTTCCGCCCCGGGCTTTTGTCAGGTCTCTTACATGCCGAGCGCCTTGCGGACGTCGGCCAGGTAGTCGGTGCCGTTGACATAGCAGATGAAGTTGAGCTGGTCGACCTCACGCACCTTCTTGCCGTCAATGTAGGTCGCCCAGTAGCGGACGGCGTACTCGCCGGAGCCGTTGGAGGGCGCGGCGGGGGCAACAGAGCCGCCCTTGTCACTCTTGGGAATGACCACAAGAATGTGCTTGACGGCGCGGACGACCACCTTGCCTGCCACGACATCTTCGTCCTGCTGCGCAACGCGCAGGTCGATGGTGTGACGGCGAGGCTCGGAGAGCTTCACGCTCTGATCGGTGACGGTGCGGAAGTTAAGGCCCAGCGTCATCGCGTCGAAGTGGCCGAGAATGACCGACTCCACATTGCCTGCGATGCCGGCGCCAGAGATGGACTGCGTCAGCGCGGTCAGGTCAGGCAGGGTCGCCTGTGCCATACCGACATATTCAACAGAGTCCTCGTAGACCTTGAAGTTGATAATGCTCTGATCCATGATTCAAACCTCCTTTTAGCCCTGCAGGGCGCTGGTGACATAGCTGGCGTCATACTCCAGCACGAAGTCGATCTCCTGAGCGGGAGAGGGCGGCGTCATGTAGACATGGAGCTTGATGATGCCGGCCATGAGGTTGGTCAGCGGGTTTTCGTTTTCCAGCATCTCCACGCGAGCGCCCAGAAGGTAGCCCATACCCACCAGACCGTTGAGCCAGATGTTGGCGGAATCGAGAACGGTGTCGATCAGGCGGCGGGTCATAGGCTTGTCCAGCTTGCTCCAGAAGGTCTTGACGAGAGAGTTGCCGACCCAGCCGAACATACGGCTGACCGGGATAAAGTAATCCTTGACATCGGTGTTGGAGGGATAGCAGGCGGTGTAGTTGCCCCACGCCACCCAGCCGCTCATGAAGTTCAGCGCAGTATCCACGCCGATGCCGTTGAGGTAGTTGGCCTGCGCAAGCGTCAGGTTGACCTCGGTGCCGTCCTCCAGGCAGAGGCCGTCGCACTGCAGCCCCTTATTGGAGGGAGACTCGTAGGGGCAGCCGCCGTTGCCGGTGTCGGTCTGCGCCATCAGACCCGCCATCTGGGTAGACAGGTGGAACTTATAATCGCCCAGCTTCGCCATCGGCCAGAAGGCGATCTCGTCCTCGTCGGCGATGTTGGCGGCGTTCTTCTTGGTGAGAACATCGGAATAGGCGCGCGCGCCGGAAGCGCCGCAGTCGATGTCGATCAGCGCCTTGGCGCGGAACAGGCCGTTGATGTTGCCTGCCTTGGCGGTCATTGCAGCAGCCACGGTAGACTGCTGAGAATAGCCGGGGGCGCACAGCAGATCGGGGACGATGCCCAGCAGGGTCAGGCACAGCTCCACATTCTCCATCGCGGAGGCGATGTCAGATGCGGTGACGGTGGACGCCTTGACCTTGTTGTAGGCGATGTTTACCTGCTCGGCATCATAGGCGCTGCCGGTAGACAGCAGCTCCACTACCAGATGCTCGCCGCTGTAATAGGCGTTATAGTCGGTGCCGGACACATAGGCAGAGCCGGTACCGCCGGCAGGCTTGATGACCAGCGCGGAATCGTTGATGGCCGCGATGGGAAGCTTCACCTTGTGCTCCGTCACCGCAACATCAGCCGCGGCAGACGCCTCCTTTGCGGTGGCGATATCCAGAACATTGCAGAAAATGACAGGCTGGCAGGCGAACAGCTTGAAGTGCGAATACATGAATTCGCAGAGCGTGTAGGTTGCCCAGTCGTCGGAGTAGCCCAGCTTCTCCACCGCCTCCGACCAGCTGGTGCAGAGAACAGGGGTGCCGGGGGCAGCAGGCTTATCCGCCGCCTGAACAGGAGCCAGACCGACCACGAAGGGGACGCCGGACTCCGCCACGACAGGGGTGCTGACGCTGGTAGCCTGCTGAGAGACATATACGCCGTGGTTCATTGAAATTTCCTCCTTACTTCATGCCCTTGGCCAGCTTGTGATAATTCACATACAGCAGGTTCCCAGGCGTTTTGACTTTGATGCGGTCGGCGGGGAGCGTTTCGTCGCTCACCACCAGCGACGCGATCAGCGGGTGCTGCTCGATCACCGGGGCAAGGGAGTCAAGGACTTCCTTCCGGCCGCCGCGATAGATGGTGCCGCGCTGGATCACGCCCATCATGGTCGGACCGAGATAGACGCAGAAGCCGCCGGTGTCGGCGACCTTCTTCGGCGCGGCAGGCTTTTTCTTTGCCGTCTTTGGTGCGGCGGTCTGATCCGCCGTGTCGATGATTTTTTCGCTCATAGGTTAACCTCTCTTTCCACGGGGGGAAGCATCCATGTGGAGATCATTTCCCCCACGAAATAGGGGGCGGTGTCATCGGGATAGACTATCGTTTCAAGCCCCGCCTCCAGGTCAAGGGTAAACTGCCCTCCGATTACGACCTGCCTGAGCATCGCAATGCGCAGCCGTTCCATGAGATTCAGCAGCATCAGCCCGCCCTCCTGCTCGTCATCGTTATAGACACAGCATATAGACCGGACCTTGGCGCTGGAGGTCACACGCTGTCCTTGCGGCTGTTGATCCATGCCGGTAATGACCTGGTGCAGCACATAGGGAGCCTTCTTGGTGGCAGAAGTGCCGTCCGGCAGGCGCGTCAGGTAGACCTTTGCAGGGCGGAAGCTCTGCTCCGTGTCGCCCTTCTGCAAACGGGTCGGCATGATCAGGTCGGCGGTGACCTCCTCGGTAAAGGCCCGCAGGCGTTCCAGCAGAATGATCCTTGTCATAAATCAGCCTCCCCATCCGTTCAGCACGCGCAGGATTTCATGCTCAACGCGCTTTTCGTAGGTGTCGCGGATCGTTTCGTCCATCTTCTCGATGACTTCTTCGTTCCGCATCATGTGTCCGGTAGATGGACCAAACTTCTGCTCCACAGGAAAGCGCGGAGAGCCGACGCGCTCGAAAACGGCAGTCGGGCCGAAAATGCGGGCCACGAATGCGTGTTGAAGCGTCGCAGCTCCGCCGTTGCGCATTACCTGTGTCTGCACGGTGCCGTCCCGGCTGTATGTGGTGTTGAAGGTCAGCAGCGGGAGCACGGTGCCGGAGAAACTGATGCTCATACCCATCACGCCTCCCGCACCGCCTGTGATGTGGGTCTTGGAGTGAACTCTCCGCATGAATTCACCCTTGTTGATGGTGTACTCGGCGGCGGCGAACTGTCCGGCGCGGGTCTTGGCTGTATCTCCGGCGCGCCTCAACGCGGAGAACGCCGCTTTGTAAACGCCGCCGGGGATATCGTGCAGCAGCTTGTTCACGCGCTCCAGGCTATCGCCGCCGACCTCGTTGACGCGGATAAAACTCATTCGTCCACCGCCTCCAATTCCACGCGCAGCATACCCATCTCACAGACCGAGGACGCGACATAGAACTCCCGGAAGAAGCCTCCGCCGCCCTCCTGGTCGTTGATCCTGATACGCTGCCCCCGCTCCGGCTGCACCCCGCCGAGATCGGACAGGGCGCAGTGGAGAACGGAGGAAACGATGTAAAGCCCCTGGGCATGGTCGCTCATCAGCTGGCGGCGGTCCTTCTCCTTCAGGCCGGAGAGGACGATGGGAATATCCTCGTAGGTCGCCCCGTCGTACTTGACGGTGCGCTTTTCCGCGAACTCGTCGCAGTTGAGGAACACGCCGAAGTTGTCGCGGGCGACCATATCCTTGAAGCCGCTCATACCACAGGCGCCTCCGGCGTCAGCACAGGGGGCGCTTCGCCGTCGTCCACGCTGTCGTCGTCCTCGGCGATCGCGTCCTCCAGCGGAACATCCGTAATGGCGGCGATCAGCTGCGCCTTAGTCTTGAGCTTAGCGGTGTCGATACCCATCTCCTTGGCCAGCTCCGTGAGTTTGGCGTTGGTCAGCGTTTTGAGCTGCTCGGGGTCAAGATGGGTGCTTTCCGCGTCCTCTGCGCCCTCGTCGCTGTTAGATGGGTCAGCGCCAGCCCCGCTACCGTCCTCGCCCGCAGGGGGCGTTGCAACAGCGGGAGAGGGCGTTTCCTCGGCGGGGCGAGCGACACGCAGGGCAAAAAGGCGCTGAGCCTCCTCTTCGGAGACCTCGCAGATACCGCCGCGGTCGATGGGAATGGGGTGCTTCGAGCCATCCGGCCTGTAGCCGTATGTGCCGCAGATGATCTCAATTTTCGTCATAGCAGTCTCCTTTCCGCGCCGGGTCAGGACACAACTTCGGCCGCGTAGATGTACGGGCAGTAGTTGTGAGGAGCAGCCAGCGGACGCGCGCCCAGACGCAGCTTGCGGATGTCCGCCTCCTGGTTCAGAGAGAACTTCGGAACGCGGGCCGCGGCATGACTGGCAAAGGCGGTGGAGCCGTAGTCGATCTGGGTGATCTGGCCGTACATCAGATGGCCGCAGCCAGGGGCGGTGACCATCGCAGAGGTGGCGGGGAAATACTTCTGCTCGGTACCGTTGTTGTCGATGTAGGTTTCGTCTACGGAGATCAGGTTCAGCTTGAAGCCGCCGAAATTAAGCGTACCCATATAGACCACGCCATCGTAGCGGCTGAGCTCCTGGTCGATGGTACCGATGATGATGCCGCTGTTGCGGTCGAGCAGCTTCTGCACCTTCTCCATGTCGAGGATCGCGTCGGCTACGTCAGAGCCGAGCACCAGGTCGGCCGCGCGCAGGCCGCGCTTGGAGAGCTTGCGGCACATGGCCTTCACATCGCCGAAGAAGTCGCCGCCCGTGGCGTTCCACTTGGTGGCCACGGTATAGGTGTGGTCGCTGGCGTCATCGAAGAACTTGACATACAGCTTCTCACCCTCGGTCTTGTCGTCGATGTAGGTCTGCATGGTGCAGGCGTTGTTGATCATGGTCTGCGCGCACATCCACTCCTCGCGGCGCACGATGCGGCGGTCCATGTCGGTCAGATCGTCCAGCTGCAGACGCGCCGCGCGCTGGGCGGGGGTGCTGTTGGCGTAGATCGCCTCGCCGAAGCCGCGCTTGGTCAGGTCATCCAGCGTCAGCAGACGGGACGGCGCGATGAAAGCGGGCTGGTACTCATGGATGGCATAGCCGATGCGGTCCATGGGGATGTCACCGGCGCGGGCGGAGACGAACGCCGCCATCTTGCGGTCGCCCTTGCGGTACTCGGTCAGCACCTTGTCGCAGGCGAAGATGTCGCGCTCCCCGGTGGGAAAGTAGCGGTCGCGGAAAAAGGTCTGCTGAGGAACGATCTCCTCGGCGATCGCCATCAGCACATAGGTATCGAAGAAATTCAGTTCAGCCATTGTTGATTCCCTCCTTAGTTGGCAGCGGCGGCAGCCTTGAAGACGATGCCGCGCATACGCAGGTTGTCCTTATCGCTCTCGGTGATGGTGTAGCTGGCCGAGACCGTCACCTTGCCGATGTCGAAGCAGCCGGCAGTGTAGACTGCCACCTTCTCGTCGGCGGCGGTGCCGACGTCGATGTCGTCGCACAGGATGCAGTCGGGGGTCAGGGTCTCGTTTTCCTTGGCCGTGCTGCCGAGAACGACCAGCTTGCCGTCGCCGGCCGTGCCGGAGGACTTGGCAAGAATGGTGCCGCGCTTGAGCGTGGCCGCAGCGGACAGCTTGCGGATAACGCCGCCGCGCACTTCGGGTGCGGGCTTGATGTCGGTGATCAGACCGTCAAAGGTCATCTCGCCGAGCTTTTCACTCAGATTGATCATGTTCTTAGCCCTCCTTCTTCTTGCCCAGCAGGTCAGCGACCATGCTCCGGGCGTTGGTCATGCGCGCCTCGGGGGTGTCGTTCTTCTCGCCGTCTTCGCCCTCGGGCGTTTCAACTGCGGGGGCAGGAGCGGCAGGAACGCCCTCGGCGCCGGATTCCTCGCTGTCGTCCTTCAGATCGGTCAGAAACTTCTTGCCCTGCTTGGCGGCGTTCTTGGCCGCTGCCATCAGCAGGTCGGCAGCAGAGCAGGGCTTGTCGCCGTACTTGGCCTGCTGCACGTCCGTCGCGTCGAGCAGACCGGAGATCTCGTCGATCTCCTGCATACGCGCACGCTCGGCCTTGATCGCGGTGTTGACCGCCTCAGTGTGATCGACGGAAGCACGGGCGTCGGCCTCCACCTGGGCGATCTCGTCCGGGTACTTCGCCCGGAGCTCTTCCTTAGTCATGGAAATTCCTCCTTCATCGCCGGTGACTTCCGGCTTGTTTTTATCTGTCTCAACCGGGGCGGAGGCCTCGGGTGTGACCGTGGGAATGTTGTCCGGCGCAAACATGCCGGGGGCAAGGTGCATCTGCCTCCCGTTCACGAACAGGCTGCGCCCGTCCGCGCTGGCGGCGATGCTGGTCGGCTCCGCGTCCTCGATCAATTCGTCCGCAAAGCCCTTGTCGATGGCCTCGCGGCCTGTCATATAGGTCGTGTCCGCCATCATGTGGGAGATCACCGTGGCTGACAGCCCGGTCTTGCGCGTGTAGACCTCCATCTGCATCTTGTCCCACGCCTCCTGCTGGGTAGCCTGTTCCCGTAGCTCGTCGGCGTTGTAGCCGCCCCACAGGAAGGTCCAGCATTTGTGGATCATGACGAGGCTGGAGGGATTGACCCTGACCGTATCGCAGGCGCACATGATAAGACTGCCGCCGCTCATGGCCACGCCGTCCACGACGCAGGTAAGCTTCGTGCCGTTCCGCGCCAGCTCCCGCAGGCGGTTGTGGATCATGTTGGACGCTCCGGCGTCGCCGCCGTAGCTGTTCATGCGGATAGTGATGGACGTGCAGCCGGAGATCTGCTTGAGGTCCTCCAAAAACTCGGAGAGCAGGATGTACTGCCCCTCGACGGGCTCGCCCCACCAGTTCGTGGGCTGCTCCTCGTAGATGTCTCCATACATGGTGATCTCGGCATCACTGCCGTCCACCGTGGCCATCGTATAGACCTTTTTCGAGATGCTGACGGCGGGAGACTTTCGCCCAGCTCTCTTTGCCGGAATACTCATGCGCTTTACCTCTTTTCTTTCCAGATATCGCTTGACGGAATGTAGGGACTGTTCAGCCACTCGCGGATTCCCGCGCGGCAGTTCTCGTTGCAGCGGCGCTCCATGTTCTTCGGGCAATAGGCGCAGTAGTCGCTTGCGTAGTTCCAGATGGCGAGCGCCATGCTCCGCACATTCAGGCTCTGCAGATGCTCGAAGTTAGTCTTCATCGCCGTCACCTTCTTTCGGCGATGCCGATACAACGGTGACCTTGTTGCCTCCTGCCTGTGTCAGCAGCTCGTTTTCACGCTGCAGCTGCTCCACGTTCTCCTCCCAGTCGCCGCCGCTCATTTCGCGGCTGACCTGCTCGTGGGTCTTGATGGCGTTGTCGATCAGCATGAGGGCGGCTTCTGCCTCCTTCTTGGGGTCAAGGCTGCCCTGCACGGGGCCGATCCAGCGCGCGCCGCACCATGCCTCCCGCACAAGGGGGTCCGTGAAGAAGCCGGGGGCGTTGATGCGCCCCAGAGCGACCGCTTCGGCCAGGAACATCTCATAGACCGGCTGGCAGAAGTCGTCCACAAACCACTTCCGGCGCATTTTGAATGCTTCCCACGCCTCCAACAGCGCGCCTCGGCTTGCGGAATAGGAGCTGTTGAACTCCTTGATCAGCACGTCGTAAGGCAGCTCTAAAGCTGCGCCGACCAGCTTACACAGCGTCTTGACAAAGGTCTCAAAGCCAGCGGTGGGGATGTTCGGATTGCCGAAGTTGACCTTTTCACCGGGGGCGAGGTGCGTCACCGTACCCGGTCCCATCTCGTACTCGTTGTCATCATCGGAGATGTTGTTCGCCACCGGTCCGCCGTCCGCGTTGACCTCGGCGGGGACGCCGGCAATATCTCCTGCGCCGACCTCGTTGAAGGGTGTATCGGAGGGGTCGGTCTCCGTTTCGATCCATGCAGTGAAGAAGCTCTGCACCAGCGCCGCCATCAGCTCGGACTCCGTATAGCGCCGAAGCTGGAGCAGCGGCTCGATGACCTGCGCCAGATAGGGAACGCCGCGGTACTGGTCCGGGCGCTCACTGTCCATGATGTGGAGAATGTTCGGCAGGCCGGTCTTGGCGCCGTAGGCCTCAACACGCTGCCACTTCTGCGGCTCGCTGGTGATCTGGTGCGGGTAGGTGTTGCTGATGTGATAGGCGACCACGCGGCCGTTGCCATCCACCTCCACGCCGTCGTAGACCTTGTGGCCTGCGCCGGGCTTTCCCTCGGGGATCTTGCCCTCCACGAAGCCGCCGATGGTGACACCGCCGCCATATTCGCTTGGCGTGCAGGCGCGGTCCGCCTCCACGATGTGCAGCCGCAGGGTATAGGGGTTTAGCGGTGTTGCCGGGTATCGCTTGACCAGCGCGAACACGTCGCCGCTGAGCAGCCACGACTTCAAGGCGAGCTGCTGCAAACTCTCAAAGTTGTTCAGGCCCAGCGCGTCGCAGTTCTGCTTTTTCCCTGCCCACAGCCGGAATTCCATCTCCGCCGCGTGCTGCCACTTCTTCGCCGCCTCCGGGGAGATGCCCAGCACCTCGCGGTCCACGGACGCTTTGAGCGTCAGCCCCGTCCCGATGACCTTGGTGCGGTTGGTATTGATCGCCGCCGTAGCCACCGGCGCGGCCATGTAGAGCATCCGCGCCCTCTGCCGCAGGGTGGCGTTGTTGCGGTTGATGTCCTCATTGGGAGCGCCGCTGTCCGGAACAAATCCCTTGAGCGCCCGCCGCGTCAAGCTGGCCCCGGCTTCGCTGTACCCCTTCGCCTGCGGCGCGGCTGCGCGGCGGCGGTCTTTCTTGTTGCTCAATGCTTATCGCCTCCCGTTTTCGGAATAAAAAACAGGCCGCCCGGCGGCGAAAGGAGCAAACTCCGCCAGGCTGCCTGTGCAAAAAGCCCTTTCGGGCGAATACCCTTGTTGCAGAAAATGCAACAACCACTTTGCCGGGGTCGGCAAAATGGTCATTTTCGTGGCCTCACGAAAAAGGTCACCAATCGCGGGGGACGATGCCGAAAGCCTTTCTTGGCTTGCGGCCGTTCAGCTCCGCCGTCAGCTCGTCGACCTTCTTCTCCGCGTCTTCGATCTCGTCCTTCAGGTCGGGCAGGTCGAAGCGCGTCAGCTCGCGGTCGTCGATGACATAGCTTTTTACGCCGCCGTCCACAAGGGCCAGATATGCGGCGCGCAGCTTGGAAAGGGCGCTCTGCCAGAAGTCCAGCCGCGCCCGCAGTTCAACTTTATCCATATCGGACACCTCACCAATCGTCGTAGTATTTCTTTCCTCTTCTGCGCTTCGGCCTCTGCTTGGCGGCGGGAGGCGGCATGACAGGCGTTGCAACAGGGGCAGGAGCGCGTTCGCCGCCCGCCTCCTTTAGCCGCCTGTCTATCTCGTCCAGGTTCTTAGGAAGCGCCTTGAACGCCGCCAGCGCGTAGTTGCGGCAGTCCAGCGCCTCATTGCGCTCGTGGCCGGGGATCTTCTTCCACTGCCACGGCTGCTTTTTGTTGGGGTCGTAGACCTTGACCTCGGAGAGCAGCCCCGTGAAGTAGCCGGAGCCGTAGTCATCCCGCTTGGGGAAGTGACAATATTTCGCGCCCGGCGTCTGTACGCGCAGGTTGTCCATGATGACCTCCTTGCCGGAGTCAACACCGATCTGGTACTGCCAGCAGGTGCCGACCGCCGTCTGCTTGATGATGATCTTCTGCTTTTTCGGCGGCGCGGTGTAGGGTTTATCGCTGCCGGGCATACCCTTGATGCAGAACACCTTTTTGCCCAGCCGCGCCCGGCACTGCATACGGACCTCCTGCGTGAAGTGTCCGCCCTCGTCCACAAAGGACATTGACATTTTCAGCCCCACGCCGTTCTCAAAGCGCAGAACGCGGTCAAATACCAGCTCGTCCAGCTGCGCCCATACAGCATCGTCGTCGGGCCGTCCCATGACGATACCCTTCTCAATGCCCCAGGTCTCACCAAAGTGACCGTGGCCGACGATCTCGTATTCCATGCGGTCGTCCTGTGTATCGACGCCGGCCGTCAGAACAAGCACGCCCTCCGGCAGCTCAGCCGGGTATTCCTCCCGGCGCGCCATCAGACTGTCCTCGTCCTCCAGGTCGCCGCGATCCTCCCACAGCTCGCCGAAGCAGGTGTTGTAGACGACCTGCATCTTGCGGGTGCTGCCGATGGCGTTCAGGTATTTCAGAATGATGGATTCCCAGCTCGCCCACTGGCTGACAAAGGCGTTCAGCCAGAACGAGCGCGTGCCCTGCTCATAGGCGGCGGGGTTGTCCGCCTCCCATCTTGCCGGGGCGCGCTTCATTTCCGCCTCGGTGGAGATGCAGCCGCAGCCGGGGCAGGCATAGCAGACGCTGCGGACCTTGTAGGTCTTTTTCCCCGCGACGATGATCTCGTCGTGCTCAAAGCGGATGTCCGCCCATTGGATCTCGTGATACTCGCCGCAATGAGGGCAGCGGGATTTCCACCGCTCCATCGTGCCGGTCGCGTAGGCGGCTTCAATGGCGCTGGCGTTTTTGACGGTGGGCGTGGACACCTCAGCGCTTTTCGCGTTGTAGAATGTCGTCTGCCGCGCCATCGCCAGATCCCACGGGTCACCCTCGTTACCAGCAGACAGCGCCCAGCGGTCGCGCTCGTCACCCAGCACATAGCGGATAGGCTTTGACGCCAGAGCGTGGGCCTCGGTGGAGCCGCACATCGTGAGGATGCCTCCGGGGTAGGTCTTTTGGAGGATGGTATTGCCGCTGTCACGGCTCTTGGGGTCGCTGACCTTCTTTCGCAGCGTGGGGCAGTCGCGGATCATCGGCGCGATGCGGAGCTTGGAATACTCCTTTGCGTCAATGGTGGTAGGGTGGACAAACAGGATCGAGCCAGGGTCCTGGTCGATCACATAGCCGATGCAGTTATTGAGAAATTCAGACTTGCCGACCTGGGACGCGGCCACCATGACGATGTGCCGTATCTTTGGGTCGGTCCATGCATTCATCGGCTCGCGGAGATAGGGGGTGCGCTCGGTGCGCCACGGTCCGGGCTCTGCGGCGCTCTCGGCAGACAGGCGGCGATTCTGCTCCGCCCATTCGGTCACGGTCAGGTCGTCCGGCGGCTTCATGCCGGCCAAGACTTTCCCGATGACGGCATTCAGCCTCTTTACCCGCTCGCGGGCCTCTTTCTCCTCTATGAGCCGGCGCGTTTCCTTATCCGTCATCGGCATCACGCCCGCTGTCAGCTTCCCAGGCCCTCCGCTCCCGGACGCGCTCCTCGTATTTCTTTGGGTCATAGCGGTAATTGGAGAGCTCCTGCATGGCCTTGTTGACCTCGCGGCGGATAATCTCGGCGGCCTCCGCTGGGGAGTTCGCCGAGGCCACGTCCACGGCCAGGCGGCCGGGCAGGGCCATCATCGCCCCGCGAATGGCATAGATCAAGTCGGTAGTCATCGCGGCCACGTCCTCCGCGCGGTGCATGGTGCCTTTCAGCTCCTCGGCCTCCAGCTTGGCGATGGTGGCCTTGGATGCCTTCATCGTCGTCTCCGCCACGCGGCGGGTCTTCTCCAGCTTCTTATCCTCTTCGTCCATCGGGCCGTCGGACAGGAACTTAACATACCGCTGGACGGAATCGGCCAGCCGGAAGCAGCCCTTGCGGCAGGTTGGTATCGTGCCGTCCTGTGCCATCTGCTGCACCCGCCGGGCAGACACGCCCAGCACCGTCGCCAGCTCCGTCGTGCTGACCTCAGTCTCGTCGGTAATCTTCTCGCTTTGTCCAGCCATATAGCAAACTCCTTTCCGTGGCGATGGAGCGGGACTCACCAGAATTGCACTGGAGCACCGCCCAGAGGCGGCGAGACCATTATCCCGCGCTGTGGTCTTATCTTCATAGGAGGCCTTTATCGAAACTCTCCCCACATTCTCGCGGAGAAGAGCGGATAAAGCAGAGGGAATTACGGCAGATACCGCCGCAGGTGCCTCGATTGGCACCAAAAGCATCGGCTGGTGCGTAACGAAATGCCTGATTTTTGCCTTGGTAACTACGCTTTTTTCGGGGTCGGCGAGCCCGCGGCGTGTGGGGCGGGGGTCGTCACAGTACCTTTTGCCGTCGTCGCCTGTTGCAACACATTTCCCCGCCCTCAGCGCGACGATGCCGAGAGGGGGAGGGAGCAACACAGCCAGACGCAGATACGCCGCTCTCGTGCGATGTATGCGCCTGGCTGTGGTATTGTGTTATAACTTCGTCAGCAATTCCGCATGGCTATACCCCTTAACGCCCTTGGTCATCATGCCGAGGAAGTCATCACGCGAGAAATCAGAGAGCCGGAATACTTCTTCGGGTTTCATTCCGAGCTGTTTGCCGATCTCCTGAACGGACTTGCCCTCGTCCAGCAGCCGCTTTACGATGGCTTTCATCGGCTCAAGCAGATGTGTACCACGAGCGCGGTTGTGTGTGACGGTGCCGTAAATATCCTCGGTCGCGTCATCATGCCGCACGATTACCACCGGCACCTTGCCTTTGAGCATGGTGTGCAGCGGCTCCTCTCCGGCCACGGTCCAGCGGTGAAAGCCGTCGATGATGGTGTAGTCGGGACGCACGACGATGGGAAGCGTCCAGCCATTGGTCATGATCGATTGCACCAGCAGCTTCAGATTCTCACGGTTGACCTTGTTGGGGTTGTAGTCATTGGGCTTGAGCTGCTCCCGGTCTACCCATTGCAGGGAGGATAACGGGGCGAACAGATCCGCGTCAGCCATTTGCCTCACCTCCCTTCCGGAAGCGCTTGGCGTAATCGGCGTAGGCGCAGGATATGTCCTGATAGATGGCGCGCAGGGTGCGGAGCTTGGGATCGCCAGCAGTCAGACCGCCGTACATTTTCTTGTAGTCGCGCGGCCGCGCCATTCCGTCCATCTGAATGAACATCTTGCGGTACTGCTTGGCGATCTTGCGCTTATGCTCCGTGTTGAAGAAGTCTCCCGGGCGGACGAACAGCATCTCCTTCAGGAGCGCACGGTAGTCCTTGGTGTCCTCGCCCTCCAGCTCCCGGCGCTTTCTTGTGGTGCGGTGGAACATTTCGCTGTCCCAGTACAGCATGGCAAGGTAGGCGTTCGGTTCACGCCGGAGGACGCGCTCCATGAGAGATGGGTCATATTCGCCCAGGTGTACCAGCACGGGTACGGTATCAACAGAGAAGAACTGCGACACGCGCAGCTGATTCCGATTGACGCCGACCTGATACATCTGCAGGTAGACCTCGGGGACTTCGATGCGCTGGTCTCGCAGGTACAGCCAGACGTCCGCCGTCTTCCAGTCGTAGATGGGATAGATGGTGTTCGTGCCGGTGATGCCCTTTGCGCCCATATTCAGTGCCGCCATGTATTGGAGCCGCTGAATGGACTCTGCCGCGCGGACGCCGGTGATCATGATGCCGTCCATCGTTACGCGGGGCAGGAAGGATTGATAGTTGTCGATCCTTGGCCGGAGCTGCGGGTGATTGCGGATGGCAAAGGGCGGCGGCTGCCGCACCCAGACATCGCGCTTGCGTCGATCCCAGCAGACGAAGGTTTCATCGCTGGACAGCTCATTGAGACAGCTGAAATGCTTGACCTCGATGCACCACCATTGAAACTTGGCGCCGGCAAGCAGGAACTTCTTCCGCCACGCCTTGGTCGTTGCTTCAATGGAATCGAAGATTGCCTCCTCGTCCACGAAAAGGACGGTCAACTGCGAGGGATTGATCTCTCCAGCCTGGATCAGCTTATAGGTCAGGTCGGCAAGAACAATGCTGTCCTTGCCGCCGGAAAACGAGAGGTATACGGGGACGCCGTTGGAAAATACATTCTTGATCCGCTGGCGTGCCGCAGTCACAACGTCGATGTCTGAGCTGATGCGCTTTACAGCCATATCCGCTCACCACATTTCGGGCAGAGGATAAACCTCTTAGCAGGCTCGGCGGAAGGCGCCGTGCCGCTCTGTGCGGGTGCGACTTCCTCAGCCCGCGCCGCAGCAGCTTCTTCCCGGGCGGCGTATTTCTCGCGCGTCTCGGTGATGGCCGCAGCCTGCTCCGGCTCAATGGTGCCGTACTCAAGCAGGGCGTCGCTGGCTTCGTCAGCCTCCATCACCATCGCACGGAGAAGATCCTCTTCGTAGCCGGGAATGTCCAGGTCATCTTTCAGCTCAAGGATAAAAGCGTCCAGCGCGGCCAGATCGTCAACGCCCAGGTCAAAGACGCGGTTATCGGCCAGCATGAGCTTTTTCTTCTCCGCCTCAGTCAGTCCGGACACGACATAGCAGTCCGCCTCTGTGCGGCCGAGGGACAGCAGCGTTTCGTATAAGCCGTTGCCGGCGAGAATAACGCCGTCCTCGTCGACCACGATGGGGCGGATCTGACCGAACATTTCGACAGAGCGTCGGAACTCCTTCAGCTGCTTGTCGGTGTGCATTCGGACATTCCGATCCGGTCGCCGCAGCTCGGTCAGAGGCTTCTTTATGACCTTCATGCCTGCACCCCCTTCAAGAAGGCGCGAGCGCTGTCGATCTTTTCAGCCGCCGCAAGGACGATGCTGGGGTCGATATCGTAGACCTCGCGCCAGCCGTTCTCGATGCTGCCCGTCCATTGGCGGGCGGGCCACGGGTGAGTGCCGCACAGATATCCGTTCTTCCAGCCGTAGATCGGCGGAAGCGGGAGCTGGTGGTAGTGAATATAGGCAAGGATGTGCTCATGCTTCCACGCAGCGAGCGGGCTGAATCGCGTAACACCTTTGCCATCGGTATAGATATTGCTGTTGCGACCGACATAATTGCCGTCCGCACGGCGGCGGCCGAGAATGATGACATCCAGCTCGTGCGCCTTGAAGTATTCACGCTGCGCTCGGTGCTGCACGATAGAAAACCATCGTCCGGCCGCGGCGGAGTCCTTGGGGAAAAGCATCTCTTGATGCTTCACCAGCCAGTCGATATCCTGATGCGTGTTGATGACTTCGCAGCCTGCCGGCTTATGCTCCTCGATCCACACGGCAAAGGCGGGGTATTCCAGGTCGCACACGCCGATCATACTATCGGTGACGCCGGCCGCTTCGCAGAGCTTGCCGAGGACAATGCTGTCCTTGCCGGCGCTCCATGCGTAGGCAGCACACTTCCCAGCCGTCACGGCCTTGATGTCCGCCACGGTCGCGGCAGTAAGTTCGTCCAGCTCTGCGCGGGAAACGGCTTCTTCGATAGTTGCAACGGCTTCCAGCCATGCACTGTTGTCGATCCTCTGCTTCCTTCCAAGGCTCATGCTCTCACCGCCTTTCTCGAGGCGATAACAGCGACAAGACCGCTGGACAGGACGGTCGTCAGACTGCCTGCCGCTTTCACAGCCGGAATGCCGGCGAGATTGCCGTAGGCGAAGATCGGAAGCCCGACACACAGCGCAGTCAGCACACCGGCAAAAACGCCCTTGCCCGTCAGCTTCTTACCGAGCAGCGTCATGACCGTCGGCAGCAGCGTCGAAGCGCGGAGCGTTCCGTAGAACAGGAACAGGTATGTCACCGTCAGGCCGGGAATGTTGGCGATGGCGATAGCCACGATCAGCAGGCAAAGCATTGTGCGGCGCGAAGTCTGCACCGTGTCCTTCCCAATGCCGAGCCAGTCTGTCGTGAGCGACGCCGCCGCGCAAAGGTTGCTATCCACCGTGGAGAGCAGGCCGGAGATAATCATAAACAGGAACGGGACCAGCACCCATGTCGGAAGCAGCGAGGAAACGAATTCAAAGTTGACCATGCCTGTGTCGCTGGCCACAAAGCCGGAGCCTGCGGCGAGGAAGCCAACCGTTCCCATGCAGATCGGAACGAGCGCAAACAAAAGCGCACCGGCAAAAAACGATCTGCCGATGCGGTCGCGCCTGATTGCGAAAGCTCGCTGCCAGAAGCACTGATCCCCGAATGGGCCGGAGATCAGACCGACAGCCATCGGCAGACCGTAGCCCAGCAAGACTTCGATGCCCGTGGAGGAGGTGAGCGAGGTATATTCTCCGGAGACAGCACCAAGCCCTGCCCGTACCGTGTCAAAGCCGCCGGTCATGCGAAGGCTCAGAACGACCAGCAGAGCGCCACCCATGAGAATAATGCCCAGCTGGACGACATCGGTGATGATGGAGGCTTTCAGCCCGGAGAAGCGGGAGTAGGAATATGCGATAGCTGCCAGGGCGAGCGTCATGCTCCAGAATGGTAGCCCCGTAATGAGAGCCAGCGTCTTTCCCCCGGCGAGCAGCTGCACCGCCGTTGAAAGAACGGCCAGCGCGCCGAGCTGGAAGGAGTAGACGCCCTTGACCTTGCCGGAGCGATAGCGCTCCGCCATGTAGCCGGTCAAGGTGATGCCCTCCGGGTACTGCTCCCGAATCCTTTTTGCAAAGGGGATAAACAGGATCAGGCACAGCACATTCGGTACCGTAAACCAGAACATCCCCGGGATGCCGCGAGTATAGGCCATCTCCGAGGAAGTGAACAGTGAGGGAGCCCAAATCCAAGTGGCGGCGATGCTCATGGCGGCAATCGCCGAGCCGATGCGCCGGTCCGCCACATGGAAGCCCTCTGCGTCGGTCGTCTTTCGGGTGAACATCAGCGTGACGCCGATCATCAGCACCGCATAGACGGCCAGAATGACAATTCCGAACATTTTGGAAATCTCCTTTTATGATGTCACCGCTGCCCTCTGCTGGCGAACATCGGACCCGGCGCATGACCGGCGCGCAAGGAGTAACGCGCAGGCCTCAACCTCCTTCCCAAACGAATGACGGCCACCCCGAGAGGGATGGCCGCCTGGCTTATGTAGGATTTTACGAGTCTAATCCTAATACATGGTGCGGGGAATATCAAGAAACGAGTTGCAACAGCGAAGAACAGCTTTTAACTACCGAGGTAGCGGTAACACACCATCTTTACCGAATCCTCCGAATTGCGGCCTCCTATGACCGCTGCGACCTCTTTCCATGCGAGCCCTCTCAGGAAGCGCAGCCGGAAGATCAGGCGCGTCTGGTCATCGTCGATGCCTTGAATGAACGGCATGATCTGCCCCTCGCTGGCCTTGACCTCTTCCTCCAGAAAGCCGACACGCGCATCCATATCCACGATCTCAGCTGCGAGGTCGCCGACCTTATCCTTTATGCCGGGAGTATGCGGCATACCTGTGAGGGCAGCCGCGCCGGGGCAAGCCGCGTCACGCAAGGACTGTAGCATCTCCCTTGCCCTTGCCAGTTTCTCTATCAGCTCAAAATGCTGATTCAATTCCGAAAGCGTCGTAATAGCTCACCCCAATCTGTTCTTACTTCCTCTTGCCACCCTGTCGGCTGACAGTCTCTCCAATCTGCATTTGCCGGTATGTTGGCTGCACTACCTCTACCGACACCACACGGGTATCTCCGTATCGCTCCAAATCCTGATCGATCTGCTCCTTTATGCCAATGGCCTGCCCCGCCGGGGCGTTCACATGAACGGTGATGACGAGCATCATCGCACCGTCTGATAGGCGCGAGCTTTCTTGTTATAGGCCAGATCGACCGGCGCGCCGCAGGAAAGGCAGCTGTAGGTGAAGACGTCCTCCTCGAAATTCGTCCGGTATTTGAAGTGCTTTCCGCACTTGCAGCGGATGTGCGCCGACGTGAGATCGTGCAGCGGCGTCTCTCCGTTGCAGGTTGCGCACCGATAGGACGAGATAGGCTGTTTTGCACAAAAGCCGCGCAGCTCGCCGCATTGTGCGCACCGAATAAGCAGAAATCCCTTGTATGTCTTCGGCGTGGTCTCCTCGGCTTCCGCTCTATCAGGGATAGCCCAGGCCTCTTTCGGCCCGAACATAGTCTCCGCACGGCTGGGCTTTGCACGAAGCAAAGTCGGCTCTGCCTTGTGTATCTCCGGCAGGGAGGCCTTCGTTGCAGCGCCGCGCCACACAGGGCGGCAGTCTATGCCGTTTCCGAGACGGCAATGCCATCTGTTCGCGCCGCTGAACTCCTCTTTCTCTCCGTGCTCACAATATTCGCAGTTGCCGTTCAGCCACAGTAGGGCGGCAATATCGGTCGCGGCGGCGTTGATTGCCTCCTCCGCTCCTGCGAACTCCTGCACCAAGTCAAAAAGGCGGCTGTAATCGTCATACTGAATACGCCCGTTCTCATTCAGCTCATTGATAAAATCGAGCAGGTTTTCAAATCGTTCCATAGAAGCTCCTTTTCATTCCATCACCACGCAACCACAGACTGTACATTGACCGTGAAAGTGTCCGTTGCTGCGCGCCCTTGCCCCGACCATCGTGCTCTTTCCTCCGCAGGAGGGGCAGTCCATGCGAACTTCCTCCGGCGGCTTGCTCCATTCCTCCGTAAGCGCGTCGGGCAGAAACCTTTGACCGCAGAAGACACACCGCTCCAAGCTGTACGGCATATTCCCGCAGGAGGGGCATTCGGGATATCTGCCGCTCCAATAATCCTCAGCCCAGCGAATATGTACCGGCTCAGCCTTGCCGTTTTCCTTATCATCGGCGGCGGGCTGGTGTTCGCAGGTATCGCAGTAAAACTCCTTCTTGCAGACCAAGCCCTTATCCCAATGGCAGTACATAGTGAGATCTCCGGTATCAATCATTTCTGTCGTCCTCCTTCGGCGGCGCAGGCAGCGGCATCCAATAGACAACTGCAACATCGCTTCTATCTCCGATACCGACATGGACGCTCCATTCCGCCCTTTCGGGAGCGCACCAGCCCATATAGACGCCCCATCTTTCGTGCCAATACGCGACAACGAGGACATTGCTACGATCTTCCGGTAACCTCTCTTTTACAGATACCCATTTTGGCATCCGTTTTGTCGCAGCATTCAGCTTCAATTCGAGCCGGCCGGAATAGCGCTTGCTATCCTCGAACATCATCCCCATCTTTACGATTTCGTCCGGCATCAACTCTGTTGCTTCGTAGGAGGCAAGCCGCGCCAGTGCAACCTCGTACCCACGGCGGCAGTAAAGCCGCCCATCCTCGTCATACCATGTCAGCTTATCCATTGTGTTCCTCCCTCGACTTGAAGCTGCCTGCCGCCCGGCAGCTCCCCCAGTGGGGAGCGAAGCCGGTGCCGGTGGCCTTGTGCGGATCTTCGGTATACTCACAGGAGATAACCTCGCCGTTCGGCGTCACGATCTTTTTACTGCCGGAACGGGGCTTTTCGATGTAATAGCGCGGGGTGGCGTCACACGGCATAGACTTCCCGCCGGGTGTTCTGATCCAGACGATAGCCGCGCCGCAGCCTTTGCAGGTAGACGCTCTCATTCGTCGGTCACCTCCCCGAAAAGCTCATGTGTTCCGTCCTGGAGAGCCTTTTCATCGTCGGACATCTCGTAGCCCAGCTTGACGAGCAACGCATAGATGCGGTCCAGCTTCTCGTTTTCCTCATGCTTCATGGTGTAGCTGTTCCAGTAGCTGCGGAAATAGCCCTCGGACTTTCCGTCACCCAGGCGCGCATAGATCATTCGCAGGAGCGCCTTTTCGGGCGTCTTGCCGATCGCGTCGGTCACGGCCTGGAGCGTAAATGCGGCATCGTCCTCGCCGTCCTCGTCATCTTCGGCAAGGGTCTCGGCGCCAGTAGCCTGCGCGATCTCCTCTTCGGTGAGCCAACCGGTATCGTCCCAGTATTCGGCGTAGGCCCACAGCGCCACGATGTCCGCAAGGCGCTTTTTGATGGCGGCTGTGGAAACGGTAGCCACGAAGTCGGCGCGAAGCTCGTAGGCGCGGGCGGTTGCTTCGGACAGCGCCTTTTCTGCGGCGTCCTTTCGCTCCTGCTTCAGCTGCTCCTCGCGCTCTTTCGCTTCTTCCTCCGGGGTAAGGGCGGTAGGCTCATCCTTGACCATCAGCACAATATAACCCCATGTTTCGACGAAGAAGAAATACTCAATGGTATCGGCATCCTCCGGGCGATCCACTTTGACTTCGCCGTTAGTATAGAAGCTATTGACTCTCTTATATCCGGTCTTGTCGGTGATCTGCGTCGCAAAGGTACTCAGCTGCTCTACCCATAGGGCTTTACGCGCTTCTGCGGCTTCATCATTGATGGCCTGTTTCAGCTTGTACTTGAAGTTCTCGGTGCCGATGTAATCAAGCATTTCGTTCTTGCGCTCCGGGCTTTTCAGCTTGTCCAGCTCCATGTACTCGAACAGGCTGACGCCGCGCTCCTCGGACTTCTTGAATTTGTCCTTATCCAGCTCCAGGAGCTTCACACGGCGCCGGACAGTGGTGGCGGAAAAGCCGGACTTTTCCGCGATGTCCTCGACGGTATCGCCCATGTCAAGCATCATCTGGAAGCCCTGCGCCTGCTCATAGACCGTCAGATCGGACCGCTGCATATTCTCCGTGAGCATCGTACTCAGCTGCTCCCGCTCCGACATCTCGACCACGACGCAGGGAAGCTCCTCCAGACCGGCCAGCTTTGCGGCCGCAAGACGGCGGTGGCCGATGATAACGCGGTAGCTTTCTCCGTCCCACTTCTTCGTGATTTCCCCGATCAGCGGAACAACGGTGAGGTTTTGGAGTACGCCGTTGACCTTGATGCTCTCGGCCAGCTCGGTCACATCGCCCAGGTCCTTACGGGGGTTATCGGGATGCCCCCACAGTTTACTGACCGGAATGTACTTGATTTCTGCCATAAAACGCTCCTTTCTTACGCCGAGCTTTGCCCCTCGGCTGGGACAGTTTATTATTTTCGACTCATGCCGTTCACGCGGCACCAGTGCCGCTGGGCCTGCTTCTTCCTCGCGGTGCGGCAGGCCGCACAGAAGCGGTTTTCCTTGCGCTCGTAGAAGGTGCCGCCGCACCGTGCGCAATACTGAGGCTGAATACGCCGGAATGCTGTGCAGCTGTCGCAATCCGTACACCCTGCGGAGCATCCGCCAATGTCGTCCCAATTCATGCACATAAACCGCTGCCAGTAAGGATCATAGCCGAGATCGTTCATGCGCTTGCGAAGGACCGTTGCCAGCGCGGATAGATCGCGCCTGACCTGATGGCGGGTGCGGGAGATATAGAAGCCATGACGGACATCCATTTCCGGCGCACCGTGTCCCCACGAGCCATCACCAAGCATTTCCCGCACCTTGTCGGCGTTCTCGGTCAGATAATCGTTGTAGACCTTGGAGCGGACGCACTTTTCGGAACGGCCGACCGCCTTGCCTATGGCAGCGTAGCTGTCGCCGTGGCGGATGCCGTCTGCCAGTATTTCAAAATCCTCGCTGGTCCATGTGCCACGCTTGCCGGTCAGCTCCATCGAAACGGGGCGATCCTTGATGCCGAGGTCACGGCAACGGCGCGCGATCGCACCGTGAGAACGATGCATCATCTCGGAAATTTCCGCCCATGAGTACCTGTGCTTACTGAGTAGCATCTTCAGCCGAGAGTCCTCGTCCTCTCCCCACGGGTCTTTCCTCTGAATGGCGTATGCCTCAAAGTCTTTCTTGCGCTGCTCGGCTACCCAGCCCGGCTCCTCACCGAGCGCCAACGGCTCCATCTTGGAAAAGTCGATGAAGCTGCGGTATCGCTCGGCCCACTCCCAGAACTCTTCAATGTAGACCACCCGAAAGCTGCAGCGGTCAACCTTCTTCGTATGGACGGGTAGGCCCCTGTTTTCCACCCAGCTTTTCATCTTGTAGCCGTAGGAGCTGCTTCCTCCCGTCACTGCCAGCAGGAGTTGATTTAGAGTGACATACTCACCGGCCATCAGCACCGCGCCCAGGCCAAGACGCTGCTCTCTGACCTTGACGGCATTTGTTGTACGGTTGAGCTTCTTTGCGATGGCCGGGACAGAAATCTGCCCCCACTTTTCCATCAAATAATCTTCTTCCTCGGGCTTCCATGTCCGACTCCCGAGCGGCGGCTGCTGCCGCATTCCGTTTCCTCCCATCAAAATAGAGTGAGCTGGCCGGTTTTCGTTTCCGCCAGCGGTTGAGACTGTTCCGGCGGCGAGGCAGGCACCGGCGGATCTGCCGGTACCTGCTCGGCCGCGTTCCGAAACAGAAGATCCATTTGCGCCCCGATGCGGCGGTAATGCCAGACATCTCGGAAATACATCGGCGTGTACCAGACCTGTGGGCCGTCCTTTGGCAGCAGGCCGTGAGCATCATAACTGGTAGTCGGCCGCACGATGGAGTCATCAATGACAACATAGCCGGGGCAGCCGAGCAAGCTAAGTTGGATGTAACACATACACCCGGCAAGAAAGTCTATGTCCTGCGCCACGAACAACACCGAAGTCTGATAGTTGATGTGCTGTCTCCGGCACTCGTTGGCAAATGCGATCAGCAGCGCACCAGCGCCGCAGGCGGGATCGCTCACGGATATCCAACCCTGCTTTTCTATCCGCGCCGCCATATCGGGGCCATAGGTGATTGCGGACATCGCCCTGCAGATATCGTACGGAGTGAAGAATTGTCCTTTCCATTCGTTCCCAAGGCCGAGCGCCATAAAAAGCTCACCAAGGAAATCCTGCTCCTGGTCGCGTTCCAGTTCGGCTACAACCTCGAACAGCATATCCGCAAAGACTTCCAGCTCCTTAGTGGAATACTTCTCTGCGCGGCTGCGGTATATTCCCTCCCTGGCCTTGACTTGCGGGCCTCCCATCGTGTTGGCGATTGCAATGGCCGACATGATGATGAAGTCCTGCCAGATGTCCCAGCGGGAATACTTTCCGCTCAGCCCTTCTATGAAGCGGACAATATTCTTCTGGCTTTCCCCTCTGACGTGCCGCAGGGCGTTTCCCATGACTTAGCCCTCCTTGCCCGCCGCTTTCAGTTCTGCGGCTTCGCGCGGCTGCGGAGCGACTGACTTAACGGCGGCTTGATACCCGGCGTCATACCCGCGTTTCCACACGCGGCTGAGGTAGGCCGCAAGCGTCGCCTTGTCCATGTGCTTGATTGTCTTGTAATCCTCGCGGCGCATCTGACCGGCAAGCTGCAGATCGTGCGCGGTATGCTTATTGGCATTTACGGTCGGCATCAATCTTCACCGCCTTCCGTGTCGTCAGGCTCGTCGGTAGGGAGGACCTCGCGGCCATCGGAGCCATTATACGGACCGACGACACCCAGCTCCTCCAGTGCGTCAATCAGACGCGCAGCCTTTGCGTAGCCAACGCTCATACGGCGTTGCAACAGCCCCGCAGTCGCTTTATTCTCTGCCCGAACAATGGTAATGGCCTGCTGAATATCGGGGTCGTCCAGGTCAACCTCGGGGCCATCCTCGTCCTGCATATCCCCCTCGTCCTCCGGTTCCTCGTCGGTATCGCCAGCCTCGTCCTCGTCAATGACCGGCATGAGGCCGCTGCGCAATGCGTTCTTTTCCAGCACATCGCGGAAGAAATACTGCTGCCAGTAGGTAATCATCTTCACCAGAATGGACTCGATCTTGGTGCGGAGCGTCTTGCTGATGGTAAAGGTGCCGCCCGTTACCTTCGTGTCCAGACCGCCGTCCTCGAAGATCCAGGACATGGAGGCGTCGGGGCTGCGGTAGCCGACCTCCTCGACATTCTCCAGCATGGAAATCTGCGCGTCCATGCCCTGTACGGGCTTGATGGTAAAGATGATGGGGTATCTGTCTTTTTCAAAGCGATAGACGAGATCGTGCTCATCGCACAGGCCCTGCATCTTCTTCTTTTGGGCTTCATACATGGAAATTTCGCTCATGGTGGTAACTCCTTTCAATTCAGTTGAGCAGGAGCAGCGTGCCATTCCACGCCGTCTGCACTTGATATTTCTCCAAGTCGGCCTCCGTCACATACTTGCGGCCGAAGTGGTCTTTCATGGTCTTCCAGATGTCCCAGGGGACGCAATAGACCATGCCGGAGCTGAAACCGGCGATGACAAAGCAGCGAGCGCCGAGCGCCTGATGCCTGTCCATATAGTCCTGCTGGCTCTGGAGGACGCGGCTCTGCTCCATTCGGTCGGCGGCGGTGAATTTCGCCTCGAACATGACCGTCCTGCCGCCCTTGATGGTGCCTTTATAGTCCGGCTGTGCCTGCTTTTCGTAGTAGGCGATGAACTTGCCATTGCCGAGATTTTTCGTGGGGTGCATCGGCTCCGGCGTCTTTTCGATGATCGCAAAGCCTTTCTGCGCGTAGTAGGCAAAGGAATCGTCGATGCGGCTCTCAAACTGCTTACCGCGGTCTTTTGCGATCTTGCCGAGCAGCTGGCGCTTCGGGTCTTTCTTCACAGTCATGAGAGATACCCTCCCAGCCATAGCCCACCGGCGAACATTCCCAGCCCGATGCAACCTTGCCGGAGTATCTGGCTCATGGGGATAAGGTCGCAATCGCTGGCTCCGGCAGTTCCGAGGACCAGGAGGAAGCCGAGCGCGGCGATGATGCCGCAGGCTTGCCGAAATCTCTTTCGCGTCATGCTCGTTACCTCCAGATGTATTCGCGGCAGAAGATGTGATCTCCGATCTGCCCCCATACACGGTCGTTCTCTCCATTGCGGGAGAAAAAAACCACGTCGGCGTCAAGGATCGTGTCTCCATACAGAGCGCCGTTGATGGCGTCATACTGCGCTTGCGTCGGCGTCGCGGTGCTGACCGCGTAGATGGTGGAGAACTGGGGAACATCGCCGTCCTCTCCTTGGTGCAGCACATCGTGTACTGAGTCCGGGAAAGCGGAGTGCAGCACGCGGTTGAAAACGACTTCGACAACGGCCTGCTGCCCCTCGGCGCTCTGATTGCCGGCTTCGAGGAATACGACCGCAGCCAGTTCTGCCAGCTCCTCGTCAGTCATTTCGATGTTGACATACCGAGCTGCACGGGCGGGACGATCTTCGGCCCTGGTAACTTGCTCAGCCTCGGTCATTTCTGCTTCTAAAAGCCGGGCAGGTGCTGTCGTTGCTGGGTTTTCTAACTTGCCGGTCATTTGTGCTGACGCTGCGGTTTCCTCGCTGACACTGATGCGGAGAGCCACGATGCAGGCTAAAACTGCGAGCAGGCAGATAAGCGGCGCCGGCGAAGCCCTCCTTTTTCTTCTTCGTTTCATGTTTTCCCTCCTATCTGCTTCATGCCAGGCCCGACCGCTTTTCGCGGCCCGCTGCTGAGCGCGCTTGCCTGCCGGATGATCGTTTCATATGCGGACTTGAAACCGTCGTAGTTGTAATACTCGTATGTCTTTACGGTGCCGTCGCCAAAGGTGCGCTCTCCTGTTGCAATCAACCGAGAGGGGCCACCCATAGCCTCAATGACGCACCTGATATCCGTTCCCTCCGACAATCTTGCCACAGCCTCCTCCGGCGTTTTCCCAAGGGCCATATCGAGCTTGAGGTAATTCCACGCCTGGTCAATCCGCGCCCTCACTTCGGCCTGCACCTTTTCGGCTTTTTCCTTGAATTCTGCGATAGTCGGCGGGAATTTACACTCGCGCACCAACTTTACAACAGCCTGCTGCCCCGTCCAGAAGTCGATCTCCGGCAAGCAGGTCACCCACAGATTGATGGTGGGGCCGAGCTTTGCGATGCCGCCCTTGAAAACCTCTGCATTCGGATAGGCAAGGAGCATCACGGCGAATATCTCGCTCATTTCCTTGTGCGTCATAGGCTTTCCTCGCTGGCGTACATCTGGTGGAGCTGCTGCAGGTCGTCCATAGCACTCCCGCTGGCGCTCGGTCGGCTTCCGTTGCCGCCACGGATGCCCCAGCGTTCACGACTACACTTCCGAATGACAAGATTCCAGTCGCGCCACTTGTTCTTGTTGCCGTGCATTTGAGCGGACTCGTCTATGTAGTCGATGCAGCGCGTCAACTCTTCTTCGCCGAGGTCGTCGATCAGCCGGGCGTATTCCTCTTCGGTGAGCCGCACCCATCCATGCGCGCCGTGCTTATGGCGGGGGACCTCGGGGCGGTCATCTTCGGCGGCGTTATACTGCGCCGTTACGGTAGAACGCTCATTGTAGCGCGCAGCCAGGTACTCGCGGAAACGATCGTTCTTGACCTTGCGAATCTCGCCCAGCAGCGGCTTGTTGAGCTTTTCGGACGTCGACCAGTTGTATCGACACCAGTTAAGGATCAGCAGCTCCTTGGTCTGCGCGCTGTACCGAATGACATTGTGCGCGCTATCCAGGCGTTTCAGCAGGCGTTCCACGGTATCGTTGTTGTACCCTGTCTCGTTGGCAATTTGCTTGATGCTGACCTCGTAACAGCCGCAGAGATTGGTGTGCGGATTGGTCATGCAGTAGAGATAGATGTACCGATCCTCAGGCGTAAAGTCATCGACGACCTTGCTGTCCGTCCAAAAGTCCATGCTGATATTCCGATAGCTCGCCATAGTTTTCACCTCCTTCGGTGGGCTGTCGCCCGGTTTCCCGGGCGACCATATCAGAACGGAAGCTCGCCGTCGTCCTCACTGACTTCCGCAAAGTCGCCGCCGTAATCCGACGCAGGATAGCCTCCGGAGGACGCGCCATAGGAGGAGCCGCCCGGCGCACCGTAGCTCGGCCCCTGCTGGGGGTAGCCTCCCTGCGGAGCATAACTACCTTGCGGATAACCGCCGCCGTCACCGTCGCGTTTGGAATCCCCAAAGTAAATATTGTCGGCTACAATCTCGGCGGATCGGCGCTTGTTGCCGTTGTTGTCCTGCCAGTCGCGGATCTGCAGCCGCCCCTCGACGACCGCCATGCGTCCCTTGCTGAAATATTTGCAGACGAATTCAGCGGTAGTTCGCCAGGCAACGATGTCGATGAAATCCGTTTCCTTTTCCCCTGACTGGCTTTTGAAATCGCGGTCACAGGCCACGGAGAAGCTGGTCACAGAAAGGCCGGACTGTGTACGACGCAGTTCCGGGTCACGGGTCAGGCGGCCCATGACAACGATCTTATTCAGCATCGTTTCCCGCCTCCGGTGCTCCCTCGGCATTGAGGGCAGCCGCCGACACTTTCAGCCATGCCGCTTTTCTTGCCTTCTGAATGGCGGCGAGAACTCTGTCGACGTTGTAGCTGTTCTCACCCTTGATGGTCGCTTCCAGCACATCACGCTCCGTTTCGGCGCGAACCAGCTCCTCGTAACGATCCTGCGGAACGAGGACAAAGCCAGGATCGAGCATCAGGTCAGCGACCAGCTCGGCGGGGGTCTTTTTGGTATCTTCCATAACGGTCTCCTTTCGTCTCTTTCTCAATGATCTCGATAGCCTTGCGGCACTGTCCGACATCGAACATACCGATGTGGGTCTTCTCCACAGGCAGGCCCATCTTCTGAGCCAGCCACGCATAGGCCGCGTTACGGTGGCCGCGAAAGCGGCCGTACTTCCACAGAGGGTCAAATACGGCGTGCGCAGCCTTTTTCCAATTCCGCAGTTCCGCATTGGCGAGGCGGCCGAGGGGCTTATCCGTCCCCTTATGCACACCGACATACGCCATGCAGTTCCGGCAAAGATAGATTTTGCCGTAGCTCTTGCCGTAGATGACCTTGCTGTCGACATACTCAGTCTCTCGGCCGCAGTAGTCGCAATAGACTTTTCTCACGGATGCCATGCCTCCTTGTATCTGGCGATCTGCTCGGGGGTATCGGTTTCTATGCCGACCTCCTGGCACTCGGAAATGATGCCGTCCAGAAAAACGCTCATTTCTTTCGTGGAATATTCGCTGGTGCCTTTGATCGCTCGGTAATGAATAAATTTCTTCCCATCGACATAGCCGACGCCGGTTTCGGCGTAGTGCCGCGCCACCAGCGCGGGCGGTACGCCCTCCCGCAGGGAAAACAGCACCTTGCACTCGTTTCCGGCCTCGTCGGTGTATGTCTCGCCGGTGCCGTAGCGCCGGAGCATTTCCTCGTAAACGGAGTCCTTGTCCGACTTCACCGCGACGGCCAGCTTCTCAATCAGCGACCATGCGTAGTTGTTCGCGTTGAGGCTTCGGGGAATGACGCGCTTTTTGATGGAGAATGTGATCTCCTGATCGCCGAGCGCGTCCCACAGCCTCTTGCAGCTTTCTCTGGTCGTGATGGTCAGAACGCTTTCTCCGGTGCGGGAGAACGACCAGTCTTTCAGCTTGCCGTTCATAGCGTCGCCCACTTCTCCTGGTAGACCGGCATCAGCTCGGTTGCGCGCAGCCATTCAAGGAAATCAGAAATGACAGGGAAAATGCTGGGCGCTTCCTCGCGGCGGTACGTCTCCGGCCATACCGTGCTCCCGTTGCTGGCAAGATAGGTGAACTGCCGCGCTTCGGGGATCAGTTCAAAGTAGGTGGGGTGCTGCGTACTGGAGAAGAACTTACCGGCGTCATAGTTCTTGGTGAATTTGACGTCGATGATCTCTCCGGCTTTCAGGCAATCCAGACGGCCGTACAGAAGCAGGCTCATACCGCCAACCTCGATGGTCTTTTTCGCCTTGTACTGGAGAATACCGCCTGCACAGCGCCGCGCGACCTTTTCGGCAGCGCCATACCACGGATCATCGGGAGCTGCGCGGCCATTGATGATATCCGTCACCATGTCCTCGAACTTGATGCCATTCTGCATGGCTTCCGTGGTCGGCGTTGGCTCGCGGCGCAGCGTCTGCATGAATTCGCCCATCGGATCGCGCTCTGTCGTCATGTCCTCATAGGGATTTTCCTTCATGGTGTAGAGCCAGGACGCCAGTAGGGAATGGGTCATCAGGTAGCGTCCCATTTACTCCGCCTCCTTTGCCTCCTCGGGCGCAGGCGTGTATTTCTTCAAAACCTTGTCGAAAAACAGTCCGCATTCCTTGATCTTCTTATTCCAGAGAACGCCCAGCTCCTTGTTGGAGGTCAGCGCGTGCTTGAGGGCCTGATACTTCGGCATGGCAGCGTTGGCGGTGTCGGCGTCGACAATGCTGGCGATGATGGCCGTACCCTCGACCATCGCGGCCTCATATGCCGCCTGATCGACTGCGTTCTGCTCGACCTCAGCGGTTGCCTTGGCGTTGTACTCGGCGAACAGCTTCGTCAGGAAGTCATTCGGGCTGGTCGGGCCAAGCGCAGGGATCTTGCGAATACCGGAGATGCCGCGCGTACCCTTGGCAAAGTAGCGCTCGCAATTGGAGAAGCCGATGGTGCGGTCGTTGCCGTAGATCTCCACGAAACCGCCCAGATCCATAGGCTCCCAAACATTGTTCTTGGTCTGACCCTCGACCTTGATGCGGAGGCGGGTATTGTCGCCGTCCTTTTCCTCGGTGGCATGGAACACGATGACAATGTTCTTCTGAAGCTCATAGAAGCAGTAGTCCATCAGCCGGACAAATTCCTTGCCGACGAAACCGTAGCCCTTGAGGGAGAGACTGCCGTCGCGCTGGCCATACTTCGGGTCTTTCTTGATGGCCCACAGGGACATGAGGGAGATCAGCTTGCCGCCGGTATCGAAAACCAGCGTGTCGAAGTCCTGAAGGTTGATAGGGGTGAGATCACCGAGGATTTCATCGTAGCTCTGGGGCTGGATGTACGGCTTGCGATAGCGCGGCTCGATGCGGTCGATACCGAAGTCAACGTCGATGTGCAGGGGGTTGGGAGCGGACAGCGCCAGCGTGGATTTGCCAATGCCGGGGTATCCGGCAATCAGCATACGGATTTTCTTCGCGCCCTCCTGGATATCGTTCGGGTTTCTGATCATTGTGATAGCTCCTTTCAGTTGGTAGCGGCTTCACGCCGCAGGGTGATAACTTCGTGGCAGCGGCGGTCGAAGTTTCCGCTGCGATACATCTCAGTCTGCTTGAAGTTCCCCTCGTCATACACGCTGGAACAGTTCAGCAGGCCCTCGGTCTTGTCGGGATGGTAGGCGCGAAATGCGGCGCAGGCAGCGCCATAATTAGGGGCGTTGACCTCAGTCCAACCGCCGATAAACGGCTGGCCGCTTGAACCATAGGTGAAGTAGAACGTCCTCATTACTGCGCCTCACTTTCCCACTTGACCACGCCGCCGCTTACGGCGGAGATCAGCGCGCCGAGGCATTTGAGGTCGTCATCGTCCAGACCGATGATGTCGCGCTCGCCCTCGACAAAGCCCTCTTTGCAGAACACGATATTGCCGACAATGGGGTTTCCGTGACGGAAGCTCTCATAGAGAATGCTCCCGAGCAGGTTCACCGGCAGACCGAGCAACAGGCCCTCCTCGTTGACAATCATGCAATACGGAGCGGGCAGCAGCTTCGGGTGGACAACCTCGATCCAGCCGCCGACCGTCTTCCCGATGCTCTCATGCAGCGGGGTGGTGTATTCCTCCGTCCGCATGAGGCTGTCCGTGGTAATAACCAGTCCTTTCATCATTACTCCTTTCCGGGGAAGCACTCTGGCTCCTCCCAGGCGTCAGACTGCTTGATGCAGATATCGCAGCCGACGATATTCAAATCTTTGTCTTTGTAGATGTCCTCGCACTCTTCACCGCAGATGGGGCAGCGCGGATATTCCGGCTCTTTGCCATCGGGGTAGCCGGTGCGCTCCATGTTCTGGATGACAGGATGATCCGGCAGGTCATAGCTCATTCGGTGTCACCTGCCTTTGCGATGTAGCGGCGAACAATGGCGGTCAGCCAGTCTTGCGTGGTAGCGTAGCCATCGGCGGCGATAAGCTGTTGCAACGCCTCATAATCAGCGGTTTCAAGCCTTGCCGAGATACGACAGGTCAGACGGTGCGCGTCTTTCTTGGCGGCTTTGCGCTGCTCTACGACCTCCGGGGCGAAGCGCGCGTAGAGCGCAGCCATCGCATCCGGCCGCAGGCTTACGCCGTAAACCTCGCCGTTTTCGCATTTGCTCTGGACGGTCTTGTCGTACTTGGGATAAATCTGCTGCACGACAGCGACCATGTCCTTGGCGGGGATCGACTTGGAAAGCCGCAGCTCTCTCAGCTCTTCAGCCACGGTCGCACCTCCTCCGCCCTTGACTTAGGGCAAAACGGTTGATAAACTGGCAATGGGTAAGCATTTGCCCGAGGTCGTTCCCGATGCAGCGGGACGGCCTCTTTTTTCGTTTCGCGGCAATCACAGGCTTCGCCCGGGTCATTATTGCTCCCGCAAAGCGGGCAAGTCCGGTAATATGCCATCCTTTCAACTCCTTTCATTTCGCGGCTTTGGCCGCGTGTCTGGCGGCAGTCCTCGCGTCCAGCGCCTCCCGGCCTCCCGGCTGGCGCAGTATCGAGTGGATCAGATCCAGCGTCGCAGCGGCCAGGTTGTCCCGCATGAACTCGGGAATGTCTTCTGTGCGGATATGTACTTCGTCCACCGGCTCACCTTCGAGGGGTATCGGGCAATCGTTGCAACAGCGAGTGCTGCTCAAAACGGTCACCTCCTCACATACTGTTTAGCCGATTAAACACCCTCGGTAAAAAAAATACGGTCTACGGTGGTATCGAGCGCCTGCGCAAGCTTTACCAGCGTCTTCGAGGTAGTCGTTCGGTCGATGCCGTTTTCGAGGGCAGAAATAGTCCCGCGGCTTACTCCGCTCTTCTCCGCCAGTTCTTCCTGTGTCATTTTCATGGCTTCGCGCAGCTCCTTGATTTTGTAGCCCATGCCGTTTCCTCCTTTCGTGGTTGGCTGAAGTGTTCAACCGATTACACAGACATACTACACTAAGCACATTGGCATGTCAAGTGGGTTACACAAAAAATGTTCAATAAATTTCACAGTCGCATTGACACGGGGCTTCGCTGACTGTATAATGTATTAAACAAATTTAGGGGGACATTCTTATGACACTCAGTGATTTCGTAAAGGAATATCGCAAAGAACATGACCTGTCGCAGCGCCAGTTTGCGGCTATTTGCGGTCTGTCAAACGGCTATATTTCCATGCTGGAGAAGAACATGAACCCCAAGACCGGGCTTCCTCTGACGCCATCGTTGCCCGCACTCAAGAAAATTTCTGATGGCATGGGAATTTCTCTGGCGGATATGCTCACGACCGTGGACGATATGCCTGTCGAATTGCTGTCTGATATCTCCGAAGACTCCGCAAACGAATTGTCCGCCCTCACGAAAGAGGGCGGACCGATGAATGATATGGACATTGCTCTTACAACGCTTATTCTCCAGCTTTCTCCTGCGAAGAAAGCGGAGGCTCTTCACTATCTCCAGTATCTCGCCAACCGGCAAGAAGACTGATAGCCTGTCTTTTTTCGTCCTGAGTCAGTTTTTCCACAATCCGAAGTATTGCAGCTGCTTCCTTGCTTGATGGCATTTAATCAACTCCAATCGTATATTCTTCCCGGTGGTGTATGCAAGAATTGTAACAGATTCGCGCACGCTTTTGCTCAAAAAGAAATAAAATCACTTTTGACAAACAGCGACATTTTGTTGCTATATGATAGAAAATTGGAGGTAATTATATGATTGTTACAACCACCTTATCTGTCGAAGGGCGTACGATTTCCGAATACCTTGGCATTGTATCAGCAGCGCAGGTCATGGTCATGCCCGGTGGGAACAAAGGCGTCCAGCGCGGCTGGCAGACCGGTGTCGATGGAGTGACCGAAATCCTGTTGCAACAGGCCGTATCGCTCGGAGCAGATGCTATTGTTGGCGTGCGGTATGAACCTTTCGGCATGAATATCTGCGCGACCGGGACAGCCGTCCGCTTAATTTAAGCCCATATTCCGATACCCTATGGATAGGGTATCTATACCGTATCCATACCGTAGCGATACTTCGCGTGCGCGCGTGCGTATGCGCGCGATCGTGCGCGCACTGTCTCTGTACCTGTCTCTGTATCTGAGACTGTATCTGTAATCTGTTTCTAATTTTGAAATTCTACTACTGCAAATCTATCGTTAGAAGGGGGGTGGCTCTGTTGCCGAAAAAGACTGCAAAGCACCCGGCAAAGCCGAAGCGGGGCAAGAAACTGGAAATCGAGGAGCCGGGCGTTCTTTACGGCCGGTACAGCAGCCACAACCAGAAGGACATTTCCGTAGAGCAGCAGTTTGAAAAGGGCTACGAGTTGGCCGCGGAGTATGGCATCAGGATCATCGACACCTATGCCGACCGCGCCGTCTCCGGCCGCACCGACAAACGCAAGGACTTCCAGCGCATGATGTCGGAGGCAGCCAAAGGGAAGTTCCGCTATGTGATCGCGTGGAAGTCTAACCGCATGGGGCGCAATATGCTGGAGGCTTTGATCAACGAAGCACGGCTTCAGGAGCTGGGCGTTCGTGTGCTCTATGTGGAAGAGGACTTCGACGACACCGCTGCCGGCCGTTTCGCCGCCCGCTCGATGATGAATGTCAATCAGTTCTACTCCGAGAACATGGCCGAGGACATCAAGCGCGGGCTGTATGACAATGCTTCAAACTGCATGGTGGCAAACGGTCATTTGCCCTATGGCTACAAGCGTGATGAAACGCTACACTATGTCATCGACGAGCCAAAGGCTGCGGTTATCCGGGAGATATTTACCCGCGTTGCTGCTGGCGAGCCTTTCGTGGATATCATGAACAGCCTAAACGCCCGGGGTATCAAAACCTCGTACAATCGCCCCTGGGGGCGGTCGAGCTTTCAGAAAATCCTGTCCAACGAGCGGTACCGCGGCATCTACATCTACGGCGATGTTCGCAAGGAAGATGGCATCCCGCGGATCATCAGCGACGAACTCTTTTTCAAAGTTCAGGAGGTGATCACCACGAAGAAAAATCCGCAAGGTCGGCACAGAGTCAACGGTGACTATCTGCTCACCGGCAAACTTTTCTGCGGGAAGTGCAAAAGCCCCATGGTGGGTATCTCCGGCACCGGCCGGAGCGGAAAGCTGCATTACTACTATGTCTGTCAGAAGCACCGAACAGAAAAGACCTGCGATAAGAAGAATGTGCGCCGGGATGAAATCGAGCTGCAGGTCGCGCAGGCCATCAAAGATTACGCGCTGAAAGACGATGTTATCGAGTGGATCGCTGACAGCACGGTTGCCTACAATGAGCGCAAGGAGGCCGAGAGCAAGGTCGGCGTTCTGGAGGACCAGCTCGCCGGAACAGAGCGCGGCATCAAGAATATCATGTCGGCCATTGAGCAGGGCGTCATCACCGAAACCACGAAAAGCAGGCTGGTCGAGTTGGAATCCGAGCGCGCCACCATCAAGGCCAAGATCGCAGCGGCTCGGGCTGACATTGTGACCATCATCCGTGATGATATCATATCCGGCTTGGAGATGTTCCGAGATGGCGATGTCCACGACAAGAAGTACCAGGCGCGCCTATTTGACACATTCCTGGTCGCGGTGTATGTTTACGACGATGACCTGCGGCTGGTGTTCAGCTTCTCAGGCAACAAAAACACAATTCAGATCCCGATAGAGTCCGCAGTCAATGCGGTAGAAAATAACGCGGCAGAGTGTTCGTTTAAGCTCTGCTCTGCTCCACCAGAGTAGGAAGCGTCGAACTATTCTTCTTTCGGAATGAGTTCGCGCTTGTGTATAGATTTGGGAGCGCCAGATAGGGGCGCTCCCATTTCGCATTGCAATCATATGACGCCGTATTTTGCGTTTTAAGACGTTTTAAGCCCGTTGGGGTACTCCGATACCCTAACGGGCTTTTTTGCGCCTTAAAACGTCTCTGAGAGCGTCAGAGAAGCAAAGGCGGATGCAGGTGCGCATCTCGCTTCCGCTCGATGCTGGGATTGGCCGCCCTGCGGGCGGCTGGCTCGGGTCTTGAGTCTGGGTACAGCAGGGGGCGGGCATGTCCGATTTCGGGTTCTGACACACTATCGCGAAAAAATAGTGTGTCAGAACTTTCCCCAGTTTATCGGGGAGTACGGGAAGGTGGCCGATTTCTGACACACTTGCGAAAATTTTAGTGTGTCGGTACTTTTCCCGTGTTCATCGGGGAGTACAACCATCTGACACACTTGACACACCTTTTTTTGAACTAATGCGCGCGAGAGAAAAAAATAAGTATATAGATATATATAGGGAAAAAATTCTCTGTACGCGTAGATTGGAAAAATAGTGTGTTTAGTGTGTCAAGCGTCCGAGGAAGCCGATAAATCCTACGAAAGTACCGACACACTATAAAAAATGGAAGTGTGTCAGAAAAACGGGCAATCGCTCGCGGAGGCCGATGAATGCGGGAAATCTTTGACACACTTCGAAGTGTGTCAAAGTGTGTCAGAGGTTCCCTCTCCTGCCGTGTACGGCCCTTCTTCTGCTTTCGGCTCCTCGTGGCTTGTTCCACTTTCCAATCCGAGAGTGGAACGTAATATTCCTCGTGTTTATCGGGGAGTAGAGGCGGATGTTCCACTTGTTCCACTTTTCGAACGCAGTAGTGGAACATGGGCGCGCGGAAATTATTTTCGGACGTTTTCCGCTCGTATACGAGTGGAAACAAGCCTCTGACCTGCGGAGACGGAATATCAGGTATTGCGTTAATCGAGTTAACGCTGTATAATACCAGTTGTATAGATAAATGGCTCAGCACCCGTCCCGTCTTTGATGCGGGGTTGCTACCGGGAATAGGAGCCGAGCGCTCGGTCGAATAGGCCGTGCGTCACGGGCGAAATAACGAACACGAAGCTCCCGTGGAAACCGAGATAGACAAGGCATGTTCTGCCTATGTCCTTCTTTGGTTTCCACGGGAGCTTTTTTGTTCTCGCAAAACGGATTCTGAACATGGAGGTGGCTGATATGGCTAAAGAACAGAAGAAGACGAAGGGGTCGAAACCCCGTTACATGACGACGTACGAAGCGGCGGAATTGCTCGGCCTGAGCGCCGGGACGCTCCGCGTCTGGCGTTGTCAAGGCAAAGGCCCGAGTTACTACAAGGTCGGCAATGCGGTCCGTTACAAGGTGGATGACCTTGAGGCGTGGAAGAGCGCCAACGTGAAGCGCATTGAGCTGATGGACTAAGGGAAGGAGGTGCAACTATGGGCAAAAAAGAAAACCGCCCCGATGCCTGCACAGCTTCCGGGACGGCTTCTACCATCTGTGATTATGATAGCACGTTCGTTTCCGCAGGTCAAGACATGACCGAGAACGAGCTGATTAGAACGGTCACAGAGGAGTATCTGGCGGGCATCGACGTGGACATATGCCCCGCTCCCGAAGAGGTCGAGCGGGAGCTTCTGCAGGCGACCAACAACGCCATCGAGGCGTACAACCTGGGTCCCCGCGACCCGGACGCGCCGGTCGGAGCGCCATTGAAAGACGCCTATCCCTACCAGAAGCCGCCGGGAGACGCCCGCCTGCGCCTGCGCAAGCACCTGGACCCGTACCAGATTGCGCTGATTGTGCGCGAGCTGCATCACGCGGTGGGCATCCTCTGGAAGGATGCGGGCGACGACGGCAACTTCGACATCGGCGTCTACCAGACGTCCGGCGACAACGAGGGCACCTACGACGTCTCCGAGGACGGTCTGACGCGGCTCATCCGCAGCTACGACAGCGCGATTACGATTCGCGGCGTCTACGAGACGATTGCGGTTCTCCGTTCCGTGTGCCCGCACGTCGAGCGTTGTCATGACCGTGACCTTATCGCTGTGAACAATGGCGTGTACGACTACGGGAGCAAGATGCTCCTTGGCTTCGACCCGGAGTTCGTGTTCACCGGCAAGGTGCGCGTGGACTTCGTTCAGAACGCCCCGAACCCCGTGATACATAACGACGAGGACGGCACCGACTGGGACGTCGTGTCCTGGATGGGCGAGCTGTCCGACGACGAGAGCATCGTACGACTGCTGTGGCAGATTGTCGGAGCGGTCATCCGCCCCGGCGTCAGCTGGAACAAGAGCGCGTGGTTCTACTCCACGTCCGGCAACAACGGCAAGGGCACGCTGTGCTCCCTCATGCGCAACCTGCTGGGGCGCGGTTCCTGGGAGTCCATCTCGCTGAAGGACTTCTCTTCCCCGTTCATGCTGGAGCCGCTGATGCGCATTTCCGCCGTAATCACGGACGAGAACGACACGGGCACATTCGTGGACGATGCGGCGGCGCTCAAGTCCATCATCACGGGGGACCCGTTCCAGCTGAACCGCAAGTTCAAGGAGCCGCGCACGGTCCTTTTCAAGGGGTTCATGGTCCAGTGCGTCAACGAGCTGCCGAGGCTCCGCGACAGGTCGGAGTCCATGTATCGCCGCCTGCTGGTCGTGCCGTTCGAGAAGCGCTTCGAGGGCAACGAGCGCAAGTACATCAAGGACGACTACCTGAAGCGCAAGGAGGTGCTGGAGTACGTGCTGTACCACCTGCTGGCGGAGACCGACTACTACGAGTTGGACGAGCCGCAGGCATGCACCGCGCTCCTGGACGAGTTCCGGGAGGTCAACGACCCCGTTCGCCAGTTCCTGGGCGACGTGCTGCCGGAGGCATCCTGGGATATTCTCTCGTGGCAGTTCGTCCACGACCTGTACCGCCACTGGTTCCAGAGGAACATCCCGTCCGGCAGGCCCGAGAGCCGCAAGGCGCTCATCGCTGACATCAAGCGCCTCCTGCCGGAGTGGCATGAGTGGTCGTACACCGACAACCCGGTGTTCGTGCCCGACGAGATGAGGGCGCAGCCCGAGCCGCTGATTGCCGAGTACGAGGTGACCGAGTGGATGAACAAGGCGTACCGCGGTTCCGACCAGGGCCGCATCTGCATGCCCGACCTGCCCGCCCGCGTGAGGGGTCTCGTGCGTACGGTGCCTCTCGGCTCGGGCGGTAGCAACGAAACAGATTCAGAGGACAAGGAGGAGTAAGAAAATGAGTGATTTGGTGGTAGCAACTTGGAATTGGGACGCGTTCATGAGGGGCTTCATGGCCTCCGGTGGGAGCGTTCTCATCGTGGTGATTGCGTTCGGCCTTGTCGGCGCGATTGCTTCAGTCGTCGGTCTTGTCCGTGGCGTTTCAAATCGACAGACGACGGCTATTGCGCTTGGCGGGGTCGGCATCGGTTGTGCGATTATCGGTCTGCTTTTCTTCCCACTCGGGCTTTGGACCGCGAGCGCGGTTTGCGGCCTGATGGCCTGCAAGCGGTCGAAGCAGCCTCGCACGCTGACGTACGAGGAGTTCAAGCAGCGCAAGGCGATGATACAGGACCCGGAGTACGCCGAGTACATGCGCATGGTGCATGGCGTCGAGGATACGAGCGGGATGACCGCTGAGCAGAAGTTCGACCGCAGCGTCGCGGCGAACCCTCTTATCGGCCTCTCTGAGGCCGAGTTCGCGAGGCTCAATCTGAAGGCGAAGCACGGCACCATGTCTCCTGCGGAACAGCAGATGTACAACGATTACATCCAGGCGAGCATGAGGAAGAACGGCGGCGAGGTTAAGCCGCCTATGTCGGACGGCAAGCTGGGAGCAATCGTTCTCGGGGTGATTGTCGTTGCCGTTTTGCTCTGGGCGGCGTTCGGGTCCATGGGACCGTCGACGGGCGGCAAGACGACCATTGAGAACTTGGGCAACGGAGCGATTTTGATGTACGGCAGCATGCCGATTTTCAAGTGATGATGGGCGGTAGTAACGAAACAGATTCAGAGGACAAGGAGGGGTAAGAGATGGAAGATTTGACACCGAATGAGGTGGCGCGGCTCCACCTGAAGGCGAGACACGGGACGCTCACGCCGGAGGAGCAGCAGGTATACAGCGACTACATGGCGAGGCAGCTTGCTTCTGCTCAGCTGCCTTCGGACGGCACGCCGCCGAAGCGCAGCAAGCCGAAGCGCAACATTGACATTCCGAACGCGCTTGGCAAGATTGCGGGCATCGCGGTGATTGTCGCCGCGCTGGTGATTCTCGGCCCGCCGATTGCGCGTTACGGGCTGGGGGTTGTTGACGGTCTGCTCGATGCCCGTGATTCGGTAAGCGAGCAGACGGGGGCAGTTCAAAATGCGTCGGTGGAACATTACAGCCGCTCGATTTCAGACCTCGGTGGAGGTCCGACCAGTACGCTCGATGCTTACGTGTGCGGGAACCGCATGATTTGGGTCAATTCAAGCTCGGAAGTATCGACTATTGATGCGGACAAGTATTGGGTCGATGCCGTGGACGAGATTAGCCCGATGACGGGCATGAGCCGATGACCGGTGCCTATTCGCCTGATGCGGATGGTGCTGGCGTGGCTGGTGCCAAGCCGATTCTGGACGACATGTATTGGGTCGAAACGATTTCCGATTCGCAGATGTTTGCGACTGAATAAGCGAAGTTTATTTGATTAAAGGAGGTATCCGATATGGCAACTAAGAAGCGTTACTCGGACATCAACAAGGCCATCAAGGAGGCCGAGGCGAGGCGCGAGGAGTATTACAAGCAGGTCGGTCGTGTGATGCTCGAAGAGTACCCCGAGCTGGGCGATATGAACGTCACCGACATGCGCAGGGCCGCGCGCTTCCTGCGCGACAACCTGCCCGAAAAGGCATCTTCGAAGGGTGGCGAAGCGGGCAAGGCGACCGCCCAGAACGGAGCGCCCGCCGCGTCCGATTCGGGCGGCGATTCCGCCCACGATGCACGCGAGCCTATGCCCGTGAGGGGCTACGGCGAGGGCATGTAAAGGAGGCAGTCGTGCCTCCATCCGGCACCCCGCAAGGGGTGTCCGGCGTGCCCCGTTCCGAATGGAGAGTTCTGCCGAGTCGTCGGCTGAAACCGGTTGGGAACAGGGCACCCCTGGGGGTTCGAAGGGGACAGCGAAAGCTGCCCCCTCGCGAGCGGGACGTGTACATACAAAACGAAGGTATTTTTCGCCGCAGCGAAAAAACCGGAAGTTTTGTAGGGACAAGTCCCATGCTCGCTACCTTTTTCCCTGCGAAAGCATTTGCGAGAAATCGCGTCGAACAGACGCGGGCGATTGATAGAAAAAAGGGAGGTGTTGATATGGCAGTGAGTGCCGAAAAGAGAAGCAGCCGCGTGCGCCGCCAGGCGTCCAAGAAGCAGCGCAAGAACCGTACCGTGCAGGTGCGATTCTCGGACGAGGAGCTTGCTGCTTTGGATGCGGTCTGCGAGAGCACGGGCATGACCCGCTCTGCCGTGCTGCGCAGCTGGACCGTGCCCGGCGAGGGCGCTGGTTCCAACCCCGTGTACGTGGTGACGAAGAACGCCGACGCGGAGCGTCTGGCGATGGAGGCGAGACGCATAGGCGTCAACGTGAACCAGATTGCGAGGACGCTGAACGCCGAGGCGAAAGGGCGCGGGGGCATGCTCCGCTCCGACACCCTGAACGGATGCGAAAAGGGCCTCGAAGAGGTGCGCGGCGAGCTGTCGAAGCTGGCCCGCGAGGTGGAGACCCTGCGCCAGGATTTCGGGTCGGACATGTTCTCCGCGCTGATGTATTCAGATGACCCGGGCAGGTTGAGGCGGCTCGTCAATTACTGGTTCGGGATGGGAGGTGATGCCTGATGTCAACGACTCACATCCAGCCTCTGCCGAACGTCTACGGGCGCATGGCCTACACGGAACTCGGCGAGGGAAAGAAGCGCACCGAGAACATCCAGAACGGGACGAACCGCATCGCCGCCCAGATGGGCGATGGTGACTCCCGCGAGGAGTTCGTGCGCTTCTGCTCCGCCATGAAGAGGCAGAACCAGGGGCGTGAGAACGAGGGGTTCGAGGTGCGTGTCTCGTGGGCACCCGAGGAGCTGTCCAAGGACGACCCCGAGGACATCCAGCGAGCCTGCGAGTACGGCTACCTGCTGTGCAAGGAGGTGGCACCCAACGCCCCGTGCTGGGTCACGGTCCACACCGACGGCGAGGGCGGCTGCGTGCACGTCCACGCCACCATAGCGAACCACGATTTGGAGACGGGCAACGCCATCGCGCACGGCACCGACCACGCCACGGTCAAGCGCAAGAACGACCAGCTGAGCAGACAGATGGGCTTCTCCGTGGTGGGCCCTCAGCCGGGCGCGCAGAGAACGAGATGGGAGGACCGGAAGAGAGAGTTCGAGCCGGGCGCTTTCGAGCGCATGCTGGGAAACCGCGTCGAGGAAGCCCGCAACGCGTCGTCCAGCATGGACGAGTTCCGCGAGGAGCTTAGGCTGCGCGGCGTGGAGCTGAACGAGGTGCGCAAGGTGGACAAGGAGACCGGCGAGGAGACCGTGGGCTGGAGCTACAAGGCGCACGACCCGCTGGGCAAGACCAAGCGCAAGAGAAGGCGCCGCGCCTCCAACCTCGCCGACGACCTGACCAAGGAAGGCGTCGAGGCGTACTTCGAGGAGAAGCAGAGGCAGGCGCAGGAGCAGGCCGCTGTACAGCCCGAGCCGGCAACCGTGCATGAGCCTGCGCCCGAACAGGCCGTCGCGGCGGAACCGCAGCCGGATTCCCCGGAAGAGCCTTCATTCGACGTGTACGCGGTCGAGGAGTCCGACGTGACGCAGATGGCGGGCGACCTCCAGAGGGCGCACATCAACCGCTGCCGCGAGAGCGGCGAGCCGTTCATGGGCGAGCGCTACGGGCAGCTCATGGAGGCGGAGCGCCACCCCGAGGAGCAGCTGGCGAAGCTGCAAGCCGAGGTGGACGCTGCGAGGCGCGAGTTCCACGCCTCCAAGGAGGCGCGCGACGCGCTCAACCACCCGTGCCCGAACCTGCTGGCCGGCGCATGGGTGTTCGCCAAGGCCGGGCGCGATGCCAAGGACCCCGTGTCCCGCATGATGGCGGACATGACGGCCATGATGATGCGCATGCTGCTTCAGCAGGCCATGGAGGAGCAGCGCCGCCGGGAGCGCGAAGCTGCGGAGAGGCGTCTGTACCAGTCCCGCAGGAACATGTGGGACGCCGAGAAGCGCCTGAAGTCAGCCGAGAAGGCCCTTGCCCACGAGGACGAGCGCGAGGAGCAGGCAAAGCGCGTGCGCCTGCAGGAACGCGAGGACAAGGCGGCAAGGCGTGCCGGTGGCCGCGTGAAGTACGGGGTCGATGCGGACAAGCAGTACGAGTAGCCGAAAAAGAAAAGGGAGGCAGCGTAAGCTGTCTCCCTTTTCTGTGGGTCAGTGAATTTCCGGCGCGGGCACGTAGTCCCAGCTGGTTCCGAAATGGGTTATGCCCCAGACGTACAGCCCCAGCTCGGCGTCGTAGAACACCGGCTCGTCGGTGTGCTCCATGAGGAAGCTCGGGTCCTGGACGATGTACCACTGGAATATCTCGTCCCAGGGTGCCCAATCCCCGCTCACCGGCTCCAGCGGGCGGCTGGCTATCTCGTTGGCGAGCACCATGCCGCGGCAGGTCTCGGCGAGGTCGGCGTAGGTCTTGATGCCGTAGTCACTCATCGCGCCCCTCCTCCGCCTCCTCGATGTCCACGATGGCGTTCACGACGCACTGCCGCATGGAGCGCAGGGTCTCGCAGTCGATGCTCTCGGCGAGGATGTCTGCGTCCAGCACCACCTCGCCCAGGGCGTTCACGAACCGCCACTCCATCACGTTGTCGATGCGCTTCAGCACGTCCATGAGCGACGCGTGGTCCATGGCGGGCATGTCGCCGTCTGCCTTCGCCATGCGCTCCAGCTCCTTGGCCTTGGCCGCGCAGAGGCGCGAGGTGCGCTTCAGCACCTGGATGCGCCACATGACCTCCTCGTCCGTGCCGTGGAACCTCTTCCAGCCTTCGTTCATGTGCGGACCTCCTTTCTCTTCACGTGGGCACCCGATGCCGAAGGCATCCTTCAAGGGGTGCTGGCCCGCTAACGGCACGCGAAGAGACCTGCAGAAGGGCTTTTGACGGGTGTACGCGCAAGGGGCGGAAGGCGGCGGTTTTCGGCATCCGCTCGTTTACGAGGCGATGCGGGAAACGGGCCGTTCCGGGCGACGCGAGGAAGCCCGTTTCGAGACCACGAAAAGCCCAGGTGAAGCCCAGAAAGTGGCAGTTGAACGGCGCTTCTCACGGGCTTATAATTAAATATAGAAATGCGTAATTGATTAAATGTATAGCGAGGTGAGCGATATGAAGACGATTCTGGTATGCAACCAGAAGGGCGGCGTGGGCAAGTCCCTGGTCGCCGACGAGATAGCATTCTCCTTCGAGCGCTCCGGCATCCCCGTGAGCTTCTACGACCTGGACGCCCAGGGCGGCACCCTGCACCGCACCCAAGAGGCGGACGGCGCGCAGGTCGCCGTGGTGGACACCCCCGGGGCATTGCAGGAGGCGCTGTCGGACTGGCTGAGGGAGGCGGACGTGGTGGTCATCCCGACCCGCACCACGTCGAGGGACATCGAGCCGCTGATGCGCATGCGCAAGGCGGTGTTCAAGCACAGCCGGGCGAAGATTGTCTACGTGATGAACGGGTGGAACCGCTTCAAGGCGTCCCGCGACTTCATGGAGTGGTTCGAGGGGCTTGCGGGCGACCAGACGGTGGTCACGCTTCCCCAGTCCGAGGCGTTCGTGCAGGCGGGCGCTGCAGGCGTGTCCGTGGTCGAGTTCGACCGCAGGGGCAAGGCCGCGAGGGCGACGCGCGCCCTGGTGGACACGGTGCGCGAGGCTGCGGGGTTCCCGAGGGAATAACCGCAGGTCAGGTGCGTTGTTTGTATGGACAAACCGATGCCCCGTGTTGTATAATTGTACAAATGCGTAAATAAGCAAAGGAGGTCGAGCAATGGGGAACATGTTCGAGAAGTACGCTGCCGACCGCGAGGCCGAGCAGAAGAAGATAGAGAAGACCGTCGCCGCCGATGCGACGGATGACGAGAAGCGCACCACACTCTCGCTGTCGCTCACGGTGAGCGACAAGAAGGCGCTGAAGATGATGGCAGCTGAGCGTGAGACGACGATTGCGGCGATTATCCATGAGTGGGTGCAGGAGCACATCGAGGAGGTGGATGAGTAGTGGAGCGAATTGAAATAATCGACGCGGTTGGGCGCGAGTACCACACGTCGAATATCGAAAACGGTGAGTTCAGCTACCCGAAAGCCTTCAAAGAAAAAGGTCTCGATTTTGACCCTATCAAGAAGAAGGGTGGCAAAGGCTCGTGGCAGTTCCTTGATATCCGTTTCGTGATGAATGGCGTTTCTCTGCTCATCGAGACGAAGAATGACGCGGACAAGTGGCCCACGGTTGAGGAGCAGATTGCCGCTTACGTCGAGTACGAGAAGCGGCTTACGGGCAACAAGGTTATTGCAATGGTCGCGAACACGACCGATGACCGTATCACAGTTTGGAAGTCCGAGGTTGAGGACGACAGAAGGCTCGATACGGAAGAAGCAATCCGCACGATGCCGGAATATGTGGCGATGTTCGATGCGAAGCATACGAACAACAAGGAAGAGGTGATGCGCAACACGTATCAGCTCAACGAGTTGCTGCATCGTCATGGTGTCGGTGAGAAGCTGCGTTCGCAGTTCGTCGGTACGTGTCTTCTGGCCATCAAGAACGGGCTTATTTACGACAGGAAGATGAAGACCGCCCAGATTATCGGCGGGATTCGAACTATCTTGGAAGACCTGCTCGAAGGGTCTTTGAAGAAGGCCGAGAAGCTGACCCTGATTGATAAGCGCGTTCTTAAAGACCAGGATGTCCGCGATATGGACAGCGAGAGTCTTTGCACGATTCTCGATTTCATCAAGACGCGGATTTTCCCGTTCATCAACGACAAGAGCACGGCGGGCCAAGACCTGCTTAACCTGTTCTTCATCACGTTCAACAAGTACGTTGGCAAGTCCGATAAGAACCAGGCTTTCACGCCAGACCATATCACGGACTTCATGGCCAAGATTTGCAACGTGAACAAGAACTCGGTCGTGCTCGATATGGCATGCGGTAGCGGCTCGTTCCTTGTCCGGGCGATGACGCAGGCGCTCGCGGATTGTCATACGCAGGCCGAAGAGGATGAGGTCAAGAAGCATCACATTTATGGTGTCGAGTACGACGAGCTTGTTTACGGTCTTGCGACGACGAACATGCTGATTCACAGCGACGGCAACTCGAACATCGTTCAGGGTAGCTGCTTCGATGAGGTGCCGCGTTTTATCGCCGATGGAGTCAGGTTCAACGTCGTGTTGATGAACCCGCCGTACAACGCGATGGCGAAGCAGGTTCCGAAGGATTACGCGAAGACGTGGGGTAAAAGCAAGCAGGACCCGTCGAAAGGCCTGTATTTCGTCAAGTTCATTCTTGACCAGATGAACGAGCATGACATGCAGGGCAAGCTCGCGGTTCTTCTTCCTATGGCCTGCGCTATCGGTAACAGCACGCTGATGAAGCAGATGAAGAACGCGATTCTCAAGAACAACACGCTGGATGCGGTCTTCTCGCTGCCCGATGACGTGTTCTATCCTGGTGCGAGCGCCTGCGCATGTTGCATGGTTTTTGACGTAGGTACGCCGCATAAGTCGGCTAATCGCGAGACGTTCTTTGCCTACTGCAAGGATGACGGTTTCAAGAAGCGCAAGAACCTTGGACGCGTCGAGCAGATGGACGAGAACGGCAACAGCCTGTGGTCGGCTATTCAGGAGAAGTGGCTCCACACGTACAAGAATCGCGATGTCATTCCGGGCTTCAGCGCGCGTCAGATGGTCACTGGTGATGATGAGTGGCTGTGCGAGGCGTACATGGAGACGGATTACACGACGCTCACGCAGGACGATTTCCAGCAGACGGTCAATGACTACCTCGCTTATCTAGTAAGAACGGGGGCAGTGTATGAAGATTGATATGACTGACTGGAAGGCGTTTCTTGTTGATGATGTTTTCGACATCATCAATGGTAAAGGCATAACGACCGAGGAGATTGAAAACAATCCGGGGAATCTCGAAGCAGTTCAGAGCGGAGAGGGAAACAATGGTGTTATGGGTCATATCGATAAGGCTTATTGCCAAAGTAAAGGTTATTCGTATTGTGAAGAACCTTGTTTGACCGTAGCGCGAAGCGGGACGTCAGGCTTTGTCTCATTTCACCGGAATGGATGTGTCGTTGGCGATTCAGCGAAGATTCTCTTGTTGAAGGAGTCCCGCGCGAAGACGATTCAGGTGTATCTGTTTATGCAGACATTGCTGGCGGCAAACCGATTCAAGTACACATACGGGCGTAAAGTAACTGAGACATTGTATAAGAATACGGTTATTAAGCTCCCTATTATGCCAAACGGTAAGCCCGATTGGCAGTGGATGGAGTCGTATATTGATTCGCTGCATAGCAAAGCATTGACTTCGGCCAACGCTGTTGGAAATGGATTTAGGCTTAATACAGAAGATTGGAGAGAGTTTTTATTAGCTGATTACTTTGATATTGTGCCTGGAAAGTATCATTACCCTGATGAATATGAGGAGGGTAATACCCCTTACTATTCAGCTACTAATGAAAACAACGGTATAGCGCAGAATATCAGCCTGAAGCCCGATTTCTCAGGTAATTGCATTGTTACTGGTAAAATTGGATGCACAGCTTTTTATGTGCCGGATGATTTTTGCGCTACGTCTGACGTGAATATATTCAAGCCTAAATTTTGTATGACTCCATACATTGGTTTATTCGTCGCGTCTGTGATTAATTTGAGTGAAAACTATAAGTGGGCTTATGGACGACAATGTCGTGTTGGCAATTCGAAAAAGATTCGAATAAAATTGCCTGCCACACCAGACGGTAAGCCTGATTGGCAGTGGATGGAGAGCTATATCAAGTCTCTGCCGTATGGCGACAGGCTGTAATAAGACGTGTTCAAGCCCGTCGTCCTCTCGGGCGGCGGGCTTATAATTAAATGCGTATTTATGTAATTCATCAACCAAAGGAGAACGAAGCTATGAGTGAGAAGAAGATTGCATACAAACCCCTGATTGATTTCCAGTCGTTCGAGATTGCCGAGCGGCTTATTGCCGCCGTCTATTCCATGGAGGACGATGGCATCGAGATTGTGTACCCCGGCATGAAGATGCCGTCCGCTGCGAGCGTCAAGGGAGACGCCATCGGCCTGGTGCCGTGGCCGCCGGTCGAAGACATCGAGGACGGACTTGGTGAGGATTTCGGGGAATACGAGGAAATGGACGACCCTGCAAAGATGCTGCGTGAGTATTTCAACCGCGTGTACGACGGGGTGTGCGATGAGGAGACGGAAGGTTACTTGTACAACCTGGAGCAAGCAGCCGAAGCCGCTGGGTTCGAGGTCGTGGAGAAGGACTTTGGAGAAGCGTAGGAGGCATTGAAGGCAATGAATACATATAAGCAGAAATTATGGGAGGGGGTAAGAGCTTGGCACGCAAGAAGAAGTTCGAGCTGAACGACAACAACATCGCCATCGCCTACTACCGATTCTCCTCCCATTCGCAGAACGAGGCGAGCATCGACCAGCAGCGGGAGCTTGCGCATGCGTGGGCGGACGCCCACGGGTTCAAAATCGTGAAGGAGTACGAGGACGCGGCCATATCTGGCACCACGGAGAACCGACCGGGGTTCCAGCAGATGCTGTCGGAGGTCGCGAAAATCCGTCCCCGTGTTCTCATCATGTGGAAGACCGACCGTCTGGGGCGCGACAAGTACGTGCTGGCGATGGCGAAGCGCACCATCCGCGACGCCGGGTGCGAGATACGCCTGCTGGCGGAGAACATCCCGACCGACGGGCCGGAGGGCGTGCTCATCGAGGGGCTGATGGATGCCATGGCGGAGTATTACAGCCGCCAGCTGTCCCAGAACATCCAGCGAGGCATGGACTACAACGCCCAGCACGCGCTCTACAACGGGCACAAGCTGTTCGGCTACGGGGTGGACAAGTCCACGAAGAGGTACATCGTGGACCCGGACACCGCTCCGTTCGTGCAGCGGATGTTCGCGGAGTACGCCGAGGGCAAGGCGATGCAGACCATCTGCGACGAGCTGAACGCCCAGGGGCTGCGCACCACGCGGGGCGCGAAGTTCGGCGTGAAGACGATGAACAAGATGCTCCAGAACCGCGCCTACATCGGCGAGTACCGCCACGGCGACATCGTGGTCGAGGGCGGCATGCCCGCGCTGGTGGACGAGGAGACCTTCGACAAGGTGCAGCGGAAGTTCGCCGAGAACAAACGCAAGGGTTCCCAGCGGGCGCGCGGCATGGACGAGAACGACGCCCCGCGCTATTGGCTGACCGGCAAGGTCTACTGCGGGAAGTGCGGGAGCACCCTGCAGGGCGTGTCCGGCACGAGCGGGACGGGGCGGACGTATTACTACTACTATTGCTCCGCCCAGCGCCGCAAGCAGTGCACGCTGAAGAAGGTGCGCAAGGAGAAGCTGGAGGATGCTGTCACGATGATTCTCCGGTCGATTCTCCACAACTCCGAGAACCTGATGTCGCTGGCCGTGGATGCGGCGGCGTACTACGAGAAGAACTACCGCGATACGGGCTACCTGGACGGCCTGGAGGCCAAGCGCCGTGAGGTCGAGAAGAGCCTTGCGAACCTCGTGAAGGTCATCGAGTCGGGTCTTATCAGCGAGACGGTGACGGAGCGCCTGGTGCAGCTCGAAGAGCAGAAGCGCGCCCTGAACGAGGCCATCGAGGCCGAGAACATCCGCGCCGCGTTGTGCGAGGACGAGCACACCATCAAGGCGTACTTCGAGAAGTTCCTGCACGCGGATTTCGACAATCCCGAGACCCGCGACCAGGTGCTGGAGTATTTCGTCGATAAGATTTACCTGACCGACGACGGGCTGGTGGTAACGTCGTGGTATTCGGAGGACAGGACTGAAGTCACGTGGGACATGCTATACGGGGAGGACGGCAACCCTTTTGTTAAAGGGGAAGCCGTCAAGTTCGACTGCTTCCCCTTTGGCTCCACCAAAAAGCACCCCGGACGGCGTGCCGTTCGGGGTGCTTTCATGCTTTTTACGCTCAGGGGATGTATTTCAGGCCCCACTGGCAGATGGCGTAGAATACCGGCATCAGGTCCAGGCCCTTTTCCGTCAGGGAATACTCCACCCGCAGCGGCATCTCGTTATACTGCACGCGGCGGACAAGTTCGTCCGCTTCCAGCTCCTTAAGTGCGCTGGTGAGCGCGGTGTTGGTGACGGGCGCTAGCAGCTTCCTCAGCTCGCCAAAGCGCAGCGGTGAGCTTATGCACAGCTCGTAGATTATCTGCATCTTCCACTTCCCCTGCAGCATCTGCACCACAGGCGTGACCGGGCAATTGCCCTCATCGGTCAATATCACACCGCCCACTTTTTCCTTAAATTCCTCATATGTCACGGCTGTCCGCCCCCTGTGGTATCGTTCGCCATACCAGGTATGATCCATCTGCGTACTTGATTGTATTAATGTATCAGATATAATCAGTATATCAGCAGCAGGCCCTTGCGTCAACGCGGGCTCCTGCCGCATACCGGAGGAATGATCGAAATGGCAGAGATAGTGAAAGACGGCATCCTCATCCGCGAGGTGGAGACAAGCAGCATCATGACGAAGTCCAGCCTGCCCGTGGGCGGGTATTCGGTCAACCCCTACGTGGGCTGCACCCACGGCTGCAAATACTGCTACGCCTCTTTTATGAAGCGCTTTACCGGCCACACCGAGCCTTGGGGCACCTTCCTGGACGTGAAGCACTGGCCTGAGATAAGAAATCCGCAAAAATACGCCGGGCAGAGGGTAGTCATCGGCTCGGTGACCGACAGCTATCTCCCGCAGGAGGAGCAGTTCGGCAACACCCGCAAGCTGCTCGAGCAGCTGAGGGGCAGCGGCGCGGAGATATTGATCTGCACGAAGTCCGACCTCGTGGTACGGGACATTGACCTGCTGAAAGAGCTGGGGAAAGTCACGGTCTCCTGGTCTGTGAACACGCTGGACGAGGGCTTCAAGGACGACATGGATAACGCCGTCAGCATCGCGCGGCGTCTGGACGCCATGAAGCGGGTCTACGACGCCGGGATCCGCACAGTCTGCTTCATCTCCCCCGTATTTCCCGGAATCACGGATTTTGAGGCGATCTTCCACAGAGTAAGAGCTCAGTGCGACCTGGTCTGGCTGGAAAACCTGAACCTCCGGGGCAGCTTCAAGAAGGTCATTATGGACTATATACGGGAAAAACGCCCCGACCTTGTGCCGCTGTACGACGCCATTTACAGCAAGGGTGACCGCAGCTATTTCCGCGCTCTGGAGGGGCAGGCGGAGCGCCTGGCAAAGGCGTATGACTGCCCCTTTGTGGATAACGAGCTGCCCTATGGGCGGGCGGAGCCGGGGCATCCGGTCATAGTGGACTATTTTTACCACGAAGAGGTCCGCGGCACGGGAAACAGCGGGGTCCGCAATCGCTGAACCCGCGGTCCGCGACTATGGCGGACGCCCATTCAGCGCACCCTAAGCAAGGACCGCAGCCTTGATGCAAAGCGCATCCAGGCTGCGGTCTTTTTATGTCGGCGGGCCGCTGCTCGGATTATCGGAGCAGCTCATGCAGAACGTTTCCGACGTCGTCATCTATGCAGATCGCCCGCTCTTGTATCTCGCTCGGGCAATAGGCCTCGGACAGGTTTATGCAGGCGTAGATGGCCCTGGGGTTTTTATAGGTCATCTGCCAGAACGGATATTTGATGATGCCAGGCGTATTGCCGCCTACGCCCAGCTCCAGGAACAGGATGTGCTTTCCCTCGCGGCGGCTGAGAAAATCCGCATAGCGCCGGGCCGCCGCATGCCAGCCTTCGTCTTCCACGAAGGTGTCGTCCGCCCTCAGGTTCATGGACATGGGCGCGCCGCAGACGGGACAGTGCGGCACCAGCTCGCTTGGGATCTTCATGTTTTCCTGCTCGGCCACCATCCTTTTGACGGCCGCCTCGTTATCATAGGTCCTTTGACAGCAGGGCTTTGAACACTGCCAGAGGCCGTAGTCGCCCTGGGTGTAAAATAGGCGCTGCTTGTCAAAGCCGGATTTCTGGAAGCAGTGGTCCACGTTGGTGGTCAGCACAAAATAGTCCTTGTCCTGCACCAGCTCAAAGAGGTCCCGGTAAACCGGCTTCGGCGGGTCCATATAGCGGTTTACCAGGATGTTGCGGCTCCAGAAGGCCCACTGCTCCTCCGGCGTCTCGTAGGGGTAGAAGCCGCCGGAATACATGTCGTGGTAGCCGTACTTTGCCTCGAAGTCCGAAAAATACCGGTGAAACCTCTCTCCGCCGTAGGTGAAGCCGGCCGAGGTGGAGAGCCCCGCTCCGGCGCCAATGACCACCGCTTCTGCCGTGTCGAGCTCCCTCCTGAGCCGCGCGATGTCATCGCAGCAGCCGCTTGTAGATCTCATGGTCGACGTCCTTGAACACATTGAAAACCACCTCAACTTTGTCCTTATCCTGCTGCCGCCACTCCTGCACCGCCTTGAGCGCCGTCTCCGCGGCCAGCTCATTCGGGAAGCGGAACTCGCCGGTGGAGATGCAGCAGAAGGCCACGCTGTGCAGTCCGTTCGCCGCCGCCAGCTCCAGGCAGGAGCGGTAGCAGCCCGCCAGCAGCTCGCAGTCCTTTTTGGTAACGGGGCCGCTGATTATCGGGCCCACAGTGTGCAGCACATGCCGGCAGGGCAGATTATAGGCCTTTGTGAGCCTCGCCTTGCCGGTCGGCTCCTCCTGCCCGGCCATCATTCGGGCGCACTCCAGGCGCAGCTGCACCCCCGCATAGGTGTGGATAGCATTGTCGATGCAGCCGTGGCAGGGGACGAAGCAGCCCAGCATCTGACTGTTGGCCGCGTTGACTATCGCGTCGACCTCCAGCGTGGTGATGTCGCCCTGCCAGAGATAGAGGCCGGGCCGGACCGGCCGCAGGTCTTTCAGCCTCGTCACGCCCCGTTCGGCGAGGCGCTCTTGCAGATAGGCGTCCTGCACCTGCAGAAATTCCCCGCTGACCGGGGCCGGCGGGCGGATATTCATCAGCCCGCGCAGCAGCCGCCGCTTATCCGCGAGGCCATGGGGCAGCTCGGCGGGCGCATGTTCCCCTCTCTCATCCAGCAGCCAGCGGATAAGAAAGTCTGCACGCTGTTCCTGCGTCATTTCATCACCTTCTATCTTTGTACTTAGAATATAAGGCGTAAACAAGGTTTACAGTCAAGCATTTATCAAAAATTTATCAAAAAACTAAAGATG